>Ga0315284_10013139_pt1 | contig 11781 bp, 10 predicted proteins | sample YL17G09_16_MG_FD_203696 | JGI IMG/M metagenome (GOLD analysis project Ga0315284, IMG submission 203696) | Sediment microbial communities from Yellowstone Lake, YNP, Wyoming, USA - YL17G09_16 | ecosystem: Environmental > Aquatic > Freshwater > Lake > Sediment | place: USA: Wyoming | collected... | reverse complement strand
TCTAATACATTTGCATGGCTCCAATCGATGGATTAATTGGACGAAACGACTTGTATTTATCAATCGGGGCTGCAGCGTTAGTCATAGGTGTATCAGTTGTTACTTTGCGAAGGTGGGCTATGAGCAATCGCTTGCTACCGGCCTAGCCGGCGAATGAGCAAGGCGGGAAACTGTTCGCCCTCAGCCTAGTGATCAGTTTTGATTACGATTTAAGGAACGGTGGCGGACGGTAGCCTTTTGGGCTAGGAGAGGTACTATGTTAGTCGATGTACACACCCACCTAACCCATGCCGCGTTTGCCGCTGATCAGGCATCGGTCATTGCACAAGCTGAAGCTGCGGGGCTGCGAGCCATAGTGGTCAACGGTCTGGACCCTGACTCCAACCGTGCGATCCTAGCACTGGCTGCGGTGCATCCAGTCGTCAAGCCTGCACTCGGTATTTATCCAGTCGAGGCGGTTGGCCATTTGTTGCCTCCGGACTTTACGCCCAAGGTCGTACGCTTCGATGTGGATGCCGAGCTCGACTTCATAGCAGAGCAGGCCCAGCAAGGTCGGCTCGCGGCGATCGGTGAGTGTGGCCTCGACGGTTATTGGTTGGGTGAGGCGACCTTTGCCGCCCAAGAGCGGGTGTTTCGGCGTTGTATTGAGATCGCGATGAGCAATGACTTGCCGGTGATTATTCATACCCGCAAGCTCGAGCAGCGTGCGGTTGATATCCTGCGCGAACACCGCGTGGTTAAGGTCGACTTCCATTGTTTTGGTGGCAAAACCAAGCTGGCACAGCAATGTGCCGAGCGCGATCGCTGGTGGTTTTCGATTCCCGCCAATGCCACCGTCAATGAGGCCTTCCGCAAGATGCTGACTAACTTGCCCCCCGACCGCATCTTGACCGAGACCGATGCGCCTTATCTACCGCCACGCCGGGGCGAACGCAATGTTCCCGCCAATGTGGCAGGAACCATTGCAATACTGGCGCAACTCAGGGGCTGGACGGATGCCGCGGCTCGCGAGGTGGTGTGGGCCAATTACGTCGCGCTATTTGGCGAAAAGTGGTCCTAGTCACCCATGCAGCAACAGCAATGACTCAAAGATTTAGCACCGCTTGATTGCCGCCATTCATACACTGATCGTCGGTCACGTGCAGCCGGAAGTCGGCCAACGTTTCCCACATGCGCTGACCCCCACGGACGCCGATCGAGCTGTCGGCATAAAGCGTCGCGCAATAAATTTTAGTTACAGTGGTACTCGCGACCGGGGTATCTAGGAGCTGACCATTTGCCGGCTTCGCTGGTAGCGTATTGCCTGGGGTAGCGGTGCTGGCTGGAGGTGCCCCTGCACCACCCGGCGGTATGACCACGGGGGTTGGGCTGCCACCAGCGTTGCTGCTGGATGACGTCGTCGTCAGCATGAACTTTACTGACTTGCTGACGCGTAAATCGTAGTTACCGGGTGCTAGGTCGTCGACGCTGAAGTTACCATCACTGCGTAGACTGCCCATGCGTGGCATCGGGCCATTATACAACTCATAGGTGAAGCCCTGGACAAAGCTATTGTTGTCGAGCGCGGTCAGCAGCTTCAGGGCGTAGCCATCCTGACCTTCGTTGAGCCTTTTACCGTCGGCTTGAACGCTGAGCAACTCTTTGAAGCGAGTGGCGAGGTCATCGGCATTGAAGAATTGTTTGTTTTCTATGTTAAATGCTGTTTTGGCCGCGACGTGGCCATCGAAACAGCCCTTGCTTAAGGTGTAACGGCAGCTGGCGACGTCGTGATCTAGCTCCAGCCCGTGATCGCTGGGGATCGCCTTGCGTATTTGGACGTCTTGTTCGTCAACCTTGGTTGGTTCGACATAGCAACCAGAGACCAGCAGCAGAGCCGCACCGTAAGCGCGCCATTGGCAAAGCATTCTCATAGATCACCACCCATTAAAGTCCAAGGACCTACTGTTGCAGTCAAGGAACATTAACACTAAATCAGGGAATGGTGCTTATGGTCAATGCGGAGTTTGTGTTACTGAGAAAAGATGCGGGCTTTTCTGAATTTCCTTAAGTACTGCTAGCTGCCTAGAACCAGATACGAAAGCCAAGGCCGCCGGCCGTGCTTTTAGCATCAATCGTATCAATGCTGGAGCCGCCAGCGGTGTTCTTCATATGCTCGGTGCTGTATTTAATCTCAGAGTAAACGGAGAGATGGGTCATTAGAAAGTAGCTCAGGCCAATGGACACATAGCTGCCAGTGCCGTAATAGGTTGCAGTCTCTTCGTGATTGGCGTGCTCGAGTCTGGATGCTAGGAGGCCGGTGCCGAGTTCCAAATTAAATAGTGGTGCGCTGAAATTGAGCCGTAGGCCCGTATGTAAGCGAGCGCCAGTCATGCGATTGAGTTTGTCGTTGGATTTATACAGATTAAGGGCACCGTAGCCGGCTTCGACCTGCAGGAATTTCCACATTTCGGTGCCGAGGCTGGTTGAGAGATTTGAACCCTGCCAGGCTTCGCTGCTGGCCTGGCCAGTGCTGCCATGTAGGCTGTAGTGTCCGTATTCGGCTTCGAGGGCCTCTTGGAAGTAGACGTAGGAGTTGGCACTCGAACGGTTGCCGGTGATGAAGGCATGCGAATCAGCCCGTGCCATGCCTTCTGCCAGTAACAACCCAAGCAATGCGAGCCCGATCTTTTTAAGGTTAGGGCGCATAGAAAAAAGCGTATTTGCCGCGTTGCTCAGTCGGCTCTGGCCCGCATTGATCCGGCCTAAACTCCAGGTCTCGCCGCGGCCGTGCCGCGCCGCTGGATCATTTTCTACACGTCCGTTGATTGTTTGCATAAAACACTCCACTGCAGCTTGGGCGAATGATTCGCCTGGTGACCTTGGCTTCATTGCGTAACTTCTCAGCCGTCACGACTAAGGAAGCACAAATAATGCCAAGTCCCTGCTGCAGTGAAAGTTCTACAAAAACAGGAGGTTGTTTTTATATCGGGGTGTCTATGGACTAGCCACCTGGCAGAACAAGGCGGCTAAAAGCGACCGCTTGCCGTGGCAGCCTCGGAGCCCTTGGCAGCGGTGGTCGGATTCAAGCTGGGTGCTTTGACTTGGGTCGCCGGCGCCACGGTGACGGCTGCTGGTTGCGAACCTGCGATCACGTCAAGGTAGGGGTTGCCAAATTTATCGCGTAAGCGCTGCCTAGCTACACCGATAAGCACGTGGACGTTGTCTGCTTGTTCCTCGAGGTCCCCGCTCAATAAGACCGAACCAACATTTTCTTCGAGTTGACCGAAGGCACCATAGCGGCGATGGAGGCTAAGCTGCACCTCGTAACGCCGGGTCTTTTGTATCCATTTAGTGGGGATGGTTTCCACATGCCAGTCGCCGACATAGAAGTGATTGCCCTGATTTAGTCGCGCCCGCAGGGTATGGCGCAGGGGCTCTCCAGGGATAAACCGGGTCTCGGTACTGCCATCAGCGTGGCGGGTGACGACCTTTTTAAACGGCGTTAAACGCAGACCAATACGGACTCTTGCCGGCATCGCCGCTTGCTGGTTGAGGGTCTTGACCTGATCCGACTGCGGCGCTATCCAACGGGCCTTTGACTCCTCCGCGGCGGGCCCCATAGCTGTGGCCTCTTGGGCCTTTACTTGCCCAGCGCCTATGAAGCCTATTAAGATGAGCACTACCTCTGAGACGTACATTCGTAAAGTGGACATACGGCATTAGCCCTTGGTCATGCGGTGGGTGTTTTGTGATGTGCTAGGTCTGATGGGATGGAGCGTGGGATCACCTCAAATTGTACCAGGAAATAGCCCGAGGCGCCCAGCGTCTCAGGGACGCAAGGCGGCGGCGATACACCGGCGTTTTGTTGGGTTTGTATTTGGCGTGCTGTTGCCTATTACTTGGATCGTACTTACGCCGCCTTTTAACCCTCTATATCAGCCGCTTAAACGCACGCGCGGGCTGATTCGGCAAAACACTCTGGTCGTCCACGCCTTTCTTGGTAAATTCAACAAAACGCCGACCAATCTCAGTAGTCTCCGCAGCTTTGCTCGAATAAATAAAATGATTTACTCTACCTATGATGGCTACGGCCAACGCCTCGACTATCTGCGCTTGGATGACAAACACTATTTGCTCCGTTCCTATGGTGAGGATCAGGAGCAAAATACCGTCTTAAGTCCTGCTGACATCGGCACGATTCACTGGGGCGACCTCCCGTCGGCGCCACTCTCCTACGATCTCCCGGAGGTAGCTACGCCCGGCTTCTATCCAGCGGCCTTGCTGGCGGGTGCAGACTCGCCTGAACGGTTTTGGTTGGCTCGGCTGTTCGTCGATCCAGGCAAGCCGGCCCGGCACTTGGTGGTCCGCCACCTCAGTAAATCTGGGTTGTTTATGGTTGCGCCGCATGATCAAGTCGAGGAGTTCTTGTGGCTGCCCAGCGGCGAGCAGATAGTTTACACTGCAACTTCGAGCACACGTTATCGCGATGGCCTATATCTCTGGAATCTGCGCACTGATCAAGTGGTGAACCTACTCGACCGTCTAAAACAGGTGCTGCCGCCCGCCCCAGCTGGTAGCGGTGAGCGCCTGTGGTTATCGCTGGCTGGAATGGGCCGGCTTGGGCCGACGCTACTAGTCTATATGCACCCTAGGCACGACGGTTCCTTGGACCCTAAGGACTTCTTTACCCCTGCCCGTCTGCTGGCGATCGCGGTGCCGGGGGAGCAGCCGGCTCGGACCAGATTGGCTAGCGCAGGCGAGTTTTCGCCAACGGCCGCGATGTTGATGCTGCAGCAGCGGCTTGACCTGGCAGCCAACCTTGTCGGCGGCGGCGGCTTGGCGATGCAGCAGCGGTGGTTGCAGGAGCAGTTTAAGGGCGAGGCCTTGCCCTTGCTACTGGCGGCGCAGTCCTGGTCGGCAAGAAGCGCTGCGACACCGATGTTTCCCTATTCATTGTGGATATTGGCGGCGCTTTATAGTCAAAACGCGTCAGTCCTGGGGCCTGGCGAGGCGCCGAGGTCAGCCAGCCTACGCGCCGCCGGCGCCGAATTCTCAAGAGCGTTATTGAATTATCCGCTCGCTCCGTCCTATCTTAGTGGCTTGGCGCTCTCTGCCTATGAGTCATTGATGGACGGCCAGTCATTGCCATATCGCTTTGCGCAGTTACCGGAGGCTGGTAGCGCGGCTCTTGTACCTGGGTCGAAGTAGGTTCAATAGACCTGTTAAAGGAGTGTTGTGATGCCTAGCCATATGCCCGAAGGTGATGTTTATGCAGTGATCCTTGCTGGCGGCAGCGGTACAAGGTTTTGGCCGAAATCGCGGCATTTGCGGCCAAAGCAGCTGTGCGCCATCGGTGGTCAAGCCGAGACCATGATCGAGGTGACGCTGCGCCGTTTAGAGGGTTTTGTCCCGCCTGAACGCAGGGTGATCGTGACGCACAAAGATCAGATTGCTTTGACCCGGCAAATCTGTGGGGACAAAGTCGGCCACTATGTCGCCGAGCCGGAAGCGAAAAATACCGCCAACGCCTTGGCACTCGCAGCGCTTGAAATTGAAGCGCTGGCTGGCGGCAAGGGCCAGCCGGTGATGATCTCCCTGCACGCCGATCACATGATTCGCGATGAGGTGGCCTTTCGCAACGCTTTGACCGCAGCGGTGCAGGTCGCCCGCGGCGGCTCGCTGACACTGCTTGGTGTCGTGCCGGAATATGCCGAAACCGGATTTGGCTACATCGAACGTGGGGAAGCCCTTGCCGGTGTCACTGAAGGCTACCAGGTCGCGAGTTTTCGCGAAAAGCCAGACCTTGAGACCGCGCGAGCTTACCTGGCGACCAAGCGCTTTTACTGGAACGCCGGCCTTTTCGTCTGGCGTACTGACGTACTACTCGGTGAATTGACAAAATCACTGGCGCCCTCGCTGGTCCTGCTACGCCAGGCACAGAAGGACCTCGGCGGCCGCTTTACCATGGCCGCTAAAGCGCCAGATGCGATGGCTCAGCTCGCTGCCGCCTATAAACAATTACCTAAGATTTCAATCGATCATGCAGTACTTGAAACGAGCACCAACGTTGCCGTCGTTGGCGCCGATATTGGTTGGGCCGACCTCGGCAGTTGGGACGCTTTGGCGCGTACCTTTGGTCCAGATGCCCAGGGTAACCTACTATTTGGCGATGGCTGCCTTATCGACAGCAACCAGACGACGGTGGATACCGATGGTCCTTTTGTTGCCGCCCTTGGCCTTAACGAACACATCGTGGTGTGTTCGGGCGGCGCTGTGCTGGTATGTCCAAAGGAACGGTGCCAGGATGTGAAAAAGATCGTCGATTGGCTGGCCGAGCATGGCCGCCGTGAACTGCTGTGATTAGAAATCCGTCCAACGCTGTGGCACCCCGATGGGTATTTTGGGCTGTGATGGCGACCTCGCTGGCCATACGCCTATTGTGGGCGGCAGGGGCGCCGCTGTCTAACGATGAGTCCTACTACTGGGATTGGTCGCGGTCCATGCAACTCAGCTATTTTGACCATCCGCCTGGCGTGGCATGGTTGGCCTGGTTAGCAAGTCGGGTTTGTAGTGGCGCGTTGGCGGCGCGGGGTGCGGTGGTGTTTGTCCACCTGCTCGGAGTGTGGTTGATGTTGCGCTGCAGTGAGTTGATCAAAGGCGCACGCTTAGACTTTGCTGAGTTGATCACGTTGTTGGTTATGACCGAGTTAGTGCCGGTTTTTTCATTTGAAGGGCTGCTGCTGTTGCCCGACGCGGGTCTTTTGGCAGCGCTGGCAGCGTCGCTATACTGTTTTTTGAGCGCGGGTAAAGCCTTTGATTTAGCTGAAAGGGGTAAGGGTGGGCCCTGGTTTTGGGCCATTGTCGGTGGGCTAGCGATTGGACTTGCAGGTTTATTTAAGTACCATGCTGCCCCGGTGGCTGCGGGGCTCGGGCTGGGTCTATTGTGGTGCTGGGGTGTCCATCGCTGGCGGCAATGGTTGGGGTGGATTTGCATCTGTGCGGCCGTGGCACTGGTGGTTGCCGCTCCAGTCTTGATCTGGAATGCCGAGCACGATTGGGCCTCGGTACGGTATCAGGGCGACCACGGCTTTGGTGGACTGAGCTTCAGTTGGCTGCCAGCGTTGCGGGTTTTTTTCGGCCAACTCCTGTTGCTCACGCCCTATGTCATAGTTTGTTCAATTAAAGGCCCGTCACGGCGCTCACAGTCACCTTTGGCGCGCATCCCACAAGCGGCATTTTGGCCGTTGTTTTTGCTCCTTGAGGGCTTGGCTTTTGGCAAGCAGATGCTGCCGCATTGGGTAGCCCCCGCTTTTTGGATGATGCTACCACTGCTGACTTTGTCGGCACAGCGTGGCTTGACTTGGCGCTTTAGCCTAGCGTTAAGCGGCGTGGTGACGTTGATACTGCCTTGGGTTTTGGTCCTGGCGCCGTTGCGCCAGGGGCTCATAAGCGCGGCTAAAGGCCGTCCAGGGCCTCTATCTGAATTGACTTTGTGGCAGCCCTTAGTCGAGACTTTAGTCGCCGATGCGCGGCTAGTCGACCTGCTGCGCCTTGGTGCTGTGGCACCCTCTGGTCCGGCCAACTGTCCGAGTTCGCCGCTGATCGCCTCGTTGCGTTGGTTTTGGACGTCGCAGTTGGCCTTTCATTTGCCGGGGCAACCACGTGTCCTATCCCTCGATTTGACTCACCCTTCGGCCTACGATTTTCGCGATGATTTAGCTGCTTTTGCTGGTTGTCCAGTGCTGTTGATCGGTGATGAACGGCACTTTAATCCTGGGCAGATTCAGGATGCGTTAGCCATAGACGAACGCATAGCAGTTGTGGTCCCATCGCATTTGGATACCAGCATCATGGTCATCAAAGGCCATTTGCGTTCGGCACCTGAGTTGCATCTGCTGCGGCAGCGTTACGCCTTAAAGGGGGGCACGCATCCTTAAGGTTATTAAGGTTAAGCAGATCCGCTACCGTTGGCTGCTGGCCGGCTTTGGGCTCTGGTTAGCTTCTGAGCGTCCATTAGCAACTCATCATTTCGCGGACGCCGACACAGGCAGGGCCAAGTGGCCTCTGCTTAACGAATTGAGTCTGACGTTTCGGCCGTTGACGCAGCGGCAAGCACTGCAGACCAAGGTCGCCCTGCCGCCACCTTGCATCAAACCGCGCTCCGGCATACCGGTAGTGCCCAATGCGCAACGTCCTTTTCGCAATCGTGAGCAGACCTCGATCAATCTCGGTGAGCGGCGTGCCGCCTATTTTGGCACCCTCCATTCGCATACCGCAGCTTCTGATGGCGAAGGTAGTGTAGAGGAGGCCTATCGCAATGCCAGGCTGAAGGCGCACCTGGATTTTTTCGCAGTTACAGATCATCCAGAATATTGGTTATTCCAGCGACAAGACGCTTACGAACAGCAAAAGGTTATCGCAGCGGCAGCCGCTTTTCCAGGATTTGTGCCCTTAGTCGGATTTGAATACAGCCACCTGTCGCTAGGCCATTACGTGGTGCTCAATACCGCTACCTTCCACCAAGGCTTCGACGGCAAGCTGCAGACCTTTTACGATTGGCTTAAGCGTCCGGAGCAGAAGGACGCCTTGGTGATGTTCGCTCATCCGGGCTTTCACGATTACCGCTTCGCCTACGAGTTCGCACATTTCCGCATGGACCCAGCTCTTAAACAAAAGTTTGTTGGGCTAGAGGTGGTGCATTGGAGCGAGTATCTGCGATATTTTCGCGGATTTTTTGGTGTAGTTCCCTATATTGATGAGGCTATTGCACAGGGCTGGTGGGTTGGCGCGGCTGCATCCCAAGATGTTCATTTTGCCAATTGGGGAACGCGTGACTCGACGCGCATCGCCATGCTGATGCCCAAACTAAGTCGCACCGAGGTCAATGCAGCGCTGCGTCAACGGCATTTCTACGCGACGACCAACCGCGATCTGCAGTTTTCCGTGAATGCCGCCCGCCTGGATCACAGTTGGGCGATGATGGGCGATCATATTTACGGTGATCAGCTGCGGGCGGATCAGGTTACAGTTAAGGTCCGCTTTTATGATCATGATTGCGCGGAACGCCCGATGCGTTTAGAGGCGGTGCTGGCCGGTAACGTCGTCGCAACTTACGATTTCCCGGCGCCTTTACTAGGTGGTTCGCCACCACCCTTTGCCGGCGAGTTCACCCTGCTCCTACCGCTCGACCGCAAGCACCTACCGTCCACGTTTCCCCTATATTTCCGCTTCTATCAGGGTGTCGAGCGCGCGACCTTTACTGCGAGCTCGGCGTTATTCTTTGATTTATCTGGTCACGCAAAAGCGTCGAGCCCAGCGGATCCTGGACCGTGAATTTATTTTATTTTGTAGGCATAAAGGTTTTTCATGCCGGTGCTGAAGTAGAGGATATTGGCTTCGACTAGAGGCGGAGTGGCAATGGCTGAGCCGAGCTGGTCGGCCCATTGGATGTTCCCGGTCCTAACCTCAAGGGCCGTGACGCGGCCGGCGCTGCCGCCAACGAATATAGAGGACTCGCCTGCCGTTAATGTCGTCACAGCCACTCCGGTCACCCGGCGCCATACTTTGCGTAGATTATCCGGGTCGAGTGCATAGACATCGCCATTGAGGCAACCGACGTAGTAGCGATCGCCGCGGAATACCGACGTCGTCACACCTGGTAGGGTTTCTTGCCAGATGATATTGCGTACCGGACCTGACAAGTCGATTGCTGCAACAATACCATCGTAACGCGAGATGAATAGGTGGCCACCGCGCAGCACCATCTCGCCGACGACGTCGTGAAAGCGCGCCGTATTGTAGGCGGGGTTATAGCGCCAGGCTAATTTGCCGCTATCGGCCGCGATGGCGATGAGCTCGCCAGCTGCGGTACCAAAAATGACCTTGTTTTCGTAGACAACGGGGCGCGCACCGCCGCGGATAGTCAGGCCTTCAGGGAAGCCGCCGTCGAATATCCATAGGGTCTTGCCGGTCTGGAAATCTAGGGCATATAGGCCCTGCGCCGCGGTGACGGCATAGAGTGTAGTGCCATTGAGGAGAAATGGCCGTTCTGTGAAATAGTCGAGGTTGGCCGTCCATAGGATCTTGCCTGTCAGCGCATCGAGGCGAGTAACACGTCCGTCACGGGTGCCAAGGACGACCGAGCTACCAAAGGAGCCAGGCGGCGCGGTGAGGGAGGCTTTGCTTTCGACCCACCACTGATAACGCCCAGTGCTTAAAGTCATGCCGCCGATCCAGTGGTCGGCGAAGCTGCCGATTAACATACCCGAGTTGATCGCGTATCCGGCAGGGTCAAAAGCGGCGAGCGGCTTTTCCTTGTCCAACAGGGGGTTCAGTCGCGTCACGCCGAGGCGAAACGGACGGTCCAAGAAAGTCGCGGATTTCGGTTCGAGCGTTGGCGCCGTAGCTTCGGTATTGCCGGCAGCGACCAGCGGGGCCTGAAGTGCAGGCTGGACGCCAGCCCAGGCAAGGCCCGCATGAGCAGGATAAACAACCATGACCGAAAAAATGAGGATTAGGCGCCGAATCACTGGGGCGAACATGGGCACTCCGGATGGCGAGATCAGGCGTTGAGCAGGGCCAGCATGGTACGGGCCTTCTGCGCTTCGGCGCTGGATCCATAGCTATCGATTAAATTGGTTAGGGTGGTTTTTGCCGTGACCTTGTCGTTTTTGAGCAGCTGCAAGCGCCCACGGGTGAGCGCAACCATGGGTTTAAGATCCGCTTCTACAACCTTTTCCAAATCATCAACCTGGGCCAGAGCCTGGTCATACTCGCCGCTTTGTTCCAGTAAGCCGATAAGGGTAATACGGCTTTGCACCTGATAAAAAGGGACGGCTTTTGATTTGGCTAAAATACCTTCAAGAAGCGGTCGTGCCTCAGCGGCCTTGTTTTGAGCGATGAAAACCCGCGCGGCCGTCATCCCTGCGACCCAACCCTCGGCGTTGTCATCGTGGGTTTTATAGTAATTGAGAAACTGTTGCGCTGAGGCCGTGTGGTCTGCCTTGATTGCCTGCGCCTGCTTTTCTAAGGCCGCCTTTTCCTCGAGCTGCGCCGGTGTCGCGGCCACTGGCGTTTGCGCGCCGCTTTTAGGAGCCAATTTTGCTTCGATATCCTGAATTTTTTTGCTGATAACCTGGCGCTGGTCGGCGGCGACTCTGGCTTCGCTGTCGTAAATAGCACTTATCTTACCGAGGTCCTCAAGACGTGTGCTCTTGCGCTGCATTGCTAGGGTTTGAAAGCCAAAGAAGGTAAGGGCTACGACGGCCACTGGCGCAATTAACATGGCCAACAAACGCGGGTTGGCTGTTAGCCATTTAACCGCTTTGATCCCAGTCGCCTGGAATTGGTCGGGTCCCTTTAACGCCTTGAGATGCTCTTTATGCGCACTGGACATAAAATCCTTTCGCCACGGCTGGCCATTGGTCGTGCCGGTCATGATAAAGGTGTGATAATATAATTGAAAGCTAAATTTGCCGAAAGAAGCACCGGAGGCAGCTCTCGAGGTAGCTGCCGCGGCGGCCTAATTGCGAGGCATCCATGGGAACTTCCGGTCTTGGCACCCTGCTCGTTGAAGATGGCTTGTTGACGGAGTCTGACCGCCGCACCATTGGGCGCACCTGCGGCGGTCAGGGCTCGTCGTTTGCGCGCGGGGTGCTGGCGACTGGACTCCTCGATGAGGACGAGCTGGCGGCCTTTATCGCCGAAAAGACGCGCTGGAAGGTGGCGCCGAAGGGCCTGTATAAACAGAGCAAAAAGGAGGTTTGGGGGATTGTCGATCGGCCTTTGATCGAACGCCTCGAG
>Ga0315284_10013138_pt1 | contig 11781 bp, 7 predicted proteins | sample YL17G09_16_MG_FD_203696 | JGI IMG/M metagenome (GOLD analysis project Ga0315284, IMG submission 203696) | Sediment microbial communities from Yellowstone Lake, YNP, Wyoming, USA - YL17G09_16 | ecosystem: Environmental > Aquatic > Freshwater > Lake > Sediment | place: USA: Wyoming | collected... | reverse complement strand
ATGTTAAATTCGGTCATTAGTTGGATACATTGATTTATAAAGTTAGAAAGTCCTTCTTGATATATTGGGTTTATTTGTTGTGTTGTTGAAGCACAAACATAATTATACCCTTTTTTATTAAGTTTATTCCATCTAATTTTACATCCATCTCCACCCTGAAACCCTGCTAAAAACTCCCGTTTAATAATTAATGAACCGGTCATAATCCAATCCGGAATTGGATTTCGAATTGTTTCTGTTTTTCGTCCAAAAGTGATTCCCAAACTTAACAATAACGCAGGAAGTGACCCATTATGAGAAACTGAAATCGTTTGATGTGTTCTGTTATTGAATGTTCTTGAACCCTCATAATAGGCAACATTTATAAATCCACAATATTTTATATCGTTTTGAAAATCGGTATAATCTTTAATTGTTCCGAAATCTAAACTACAACATGTAAAATTGTTATTGTCTCTTGTATAACAGTTAATCGAACCATTTGATAAGATAAAACCAAATATTCTGGATAGAACACTAATTTTGTTATTATTGTTATATAATGGTAATAATCCCTGATTTTTTAATTCCGAAACATATTTCATTATTAATTTCATATTAAAATTTTGTTCTTTAAAGAAGTTTATAAATTGTTCTTCTGATAATATACAAGATATCTCACCAAAGGAGTTATTCTTAATTGGATAACAATTATTCATAAATATACCAATTTTAGTGATTTTTGGAATTAAATCTTTTACTTCAACCCATCCAGTCGATGTCATAAATTTATGGTCTTCTGTCGCGATTATTTCTCTTCCACTAATTGTTTTTATATTGTATATTTTTTTAGTTGTTTCGCGGATATAGTGATGAGTTACTCTTGTGATTGATGTTTCCATCGTTTCTGGATGAAATGAAATAACTTCATCGCCGATATTTATGTCTGCGATTCGTTTTTTTTCACCAGAAGACAATAACACTAATTCGTTAATATCTAAACACTGATATGTATTTCTAGGCGATTGGTTATGTTCGGGAAATGGAATACAAGACGCTAATATTCCAAAAATTGAGCTTGGATGAATTTCACAATGTGTATATTTTAAGATTTGTTCTGGTGAGTAATTAATAATATCTTTAGGTTTTGTAGCAATCAATGACCATGACTGTTCTTCAGGGTCGATATATTCAATTATAGATTCAGGAAAACTTGTACTCGTTAATAAATTATCCCAAATAATTTCGCCTGAATTAATTTTTGAAATCATGTCATTATCTATTAATATGTTTTTATTTTTTACTCTTAAAACAGGTCTGGTTAATCTACCGCTATCATTACATATGCGTATTTCTTTCATTTTATAATCAAATACAATTGAAGTATAAATATTAATAATACCCTTATATTTTTTTTCTTTCAATGATATGAATAATTCATAAGGATCTTCTGAAATTCCTAACCAATTACCATTAATAAATACTTTAACTTTATTAAATATATTAATACTTGTTAATTCGGGATTTTCTAATTTTATTATATATGGTGTTATGTATTCATATAAAGGTTGAGAGTTTGAATGAATAGTTACATGTGTCATATAACTTAAATTTTTTACGATTCCAACACTTTGACCTTCAGGAGTTTCAGCAGGACATAAATACCCCCAACATGTATTATGTAATTTACGAGGAGGAATTAATTTACCGCTTTTATCTGTAGGTGTAGATACTCTTCTTGCGTGACTTAAACTACTTATATATGTTAAACGATTTAGAACTTGAGCAACTCCAACCTTATTACTATTAATATGTTTAATTCCAAAATCTCCAGTTGCTAATGCTCGTTTTAAACCATTTTCAATAGTTGTGGATTTAATTATTTTATATAAATTTGTTAGATTAATAATGTTTTCATAATCATCTGTTGATTTCCAAGAACCATTATTAATTTCACGAATGACTTGTTTTTCCATATCTTTCACCAATTTATTAAAATAATTTCTAAATAAATTGTTTAATAGAGTTCCGGTCAAATCAATACGCTTATTTATATATGAATCTCTATCATCAGGTTTAATTAATTCAAATCTTGCGTGTAATAAACGATTCGTCATGTATCCCAAGAAATATATTTTTTGAGTGATGGTTTGACAGTGTGGAAATAAATCATTCTTTAAAATATCCATTGTAAATTCTAATTTTTTCTTAATTCCTGTCTCTCTATCCATATTGATTGGAGTATACATTGCGAAACTGGTAATATATTTAATACTTTCTTCTTGTGTTAAATATATATTTGAGTCAATAACTGATGCTTGTAATGCTTGTAATAGAATTTTATGGTGTGGGTGATTAATATCCAATAATATTTTGTCGCATATTTCCTTATCTGTTAAAACACCCAACGCACGAAATACAACAAATAATGGTATTACTTGTTTTATGCGTGGCATTTGAACATAAATCGCATTGCCAAATCCGTTATTTTTAGAACTAATCATTACATTGGTTTGTTTTGGTGAAATACATTTAGTATCTGGAACAGATTTAATTTCTGCGGTCCAAATATATTTTGTATTATTTTTAGCAACATTAAAACAATATACTCTATTTTCAGCAGTTCGTTCTTGTCCAAGAACAGTTTTTTCTGAACCATTAATAATAAAATACCCTCCAGCATCATATTTACATTCACCAGTATGTGTATGTTCTACATACTTATACTGATTAAGCACACAAATATTTGATTTTAACATTATTGGTAATTTTCCAATATGAATTTTTGATAATGTCTTACAAATCGTCTGCGAATTTTCCAAATTAACTCCGGTTCTTATGATATATTTTATATTTATATCAATTGTCATTGCGGACGCATATGTGAAATTACGCAAGCGTGCTTCTTGTGGAAACATTAATTTAATAGCCCCATTATTTTCATGTATTTGTGGTCTATACATTTGAAAATTTTCAAATGTAATGAATACTTCTAATGAATGTTTTTTATTAACTGGATCATAATCATTTTCAGATACTATATGAACCGGATTAAACATTTCAATTGTTTTAATAATTTGATATCCCACGAAATTATTATAGGATTCTAATTGATGTCTCACCAGTCTTTCCAAATGATGACCTTTAAAATAAGATTCAATAATACTCCATGGTTCCTCAATATATTGTTCGGTTTCAATATTATACATATTCGATTTATCGATTTTATTATTTTTAATTATATTTACCATTAATTTTAACAATTAATTATAATTCAATTTTATTTTTAAATCATTTTTATTATTTTATGTATATAAGCTATTATTTTTTTGTTTGTTATTCATATAAATGTCTAACGATTTGAAGAAAACAATAAAAATTAATCCTGAAATATTTAATATTGGTGGAAAAACCAAAAAAAACAAAGAAAAGAAACCCAACACAACAAATATTCAGTTAATTTCGCCAAATATTTTAAAAAATAAATTATTAAAAAGAATTAAAGAACATAAAACCAAAGAATTGACAGAAAAGGTTAATAAACCTGTACCACCTATTGATATGAAATATACAAACGAATTTAACGATTCGATTGAATATTTACAAGTGTTATCTAACAATAAAAAAAAAGAAGAAAGTCTCAAACAAAAACAATTATATAAAGAGGACTTATATAAAAAAACTCTGAGAAACAATAATTTTAGTATAAATACTGAAAAATTAGATAACCCTTATGTTGAATTAGAACTTCCGGATGAATTAAAACAAAATTATTATAATAATGTAGACAACACGAATAATAACGCATCCATGAAATTAAAATATAATGTAGATAATGATATTCCATATGGATGTTTGAAAGGTGGTTTTAAAAAAACATTCAGGAATTATACGAACTTAACACCAACTCAACCATTAACCTCACTTATAAATAATAATTTAAGTGAACGAGAACTCAAACTAAATAAATTAAAGGAAAAAATGTTATTGAAACAACAAACATACTCAACAACGCCAACTAATACTAACATAATACAACCACAAATACACCCACAAATACAACCAGATATTAAATTGTCGACAATTATAGAACCTAAACCGGTTTTGGATGATAATATACATAAAAAAAATAGCAAAATTATAAAACAAACTACTCTTAGAAAATATATATTAGGTAAATCAAAAAATAAAAGAACTGTAAGTATTTTAATAAAGGATAAAAACACACAAAAAAAAATATTAAACGCACAAAGAGAAATAAAAAAGAAGGATTTACCATCTATAAAAAAATATTTACATTCACATAATTTAATGATGGCTGGAAGTAACGCACCAACGGATGTTATTCGTAAAATATATGAGTCCGCCATGTTAGCAGGAGAAATCACAAATAACAATAAAGATATTATGATACATAATTTAATGAAACCATAATTTTTTATTAATATTATATAATATAAATATGCAAACTACAAAACATGAATTTACACCATACGAAACCCAATTTTTTAATAATTTAAGATTTTATTTAGAGACACCCTTATATTTTTATGGAAGTATTCAGCGTTCAGATTATTTTAAAGGATATAGTGACATTGACGTTGACATATTTACAGATAATGAATCAAGCACTATTTCAAAATTACAAACATTTTTAAATGTAGAGAATAATTTATTTAAACAAACTATATGGAAACCATCACAACTTAATTATTTAATTCATGGATATAAATTAATGTATAAAGATGTAGACAATAATTTACAAGTTGAAATATCCATTTATAATGAAAAATATAAACATGAAATACTTAACGACCATAATCGTAAAATGGACCTTCCATATTATGCTTCAATTATTCTAATAATTATTAAAATATTATTTTATAAATTAAATGTTATTTCAAAACAAACATACCGGGTTTTAAAAAAGAATATATTGTCTACAATGATTGGTATTCCAATTGACGATTTTGTAACTATATAAATTATGTCATCATATAATTATATTATTTAAATAAAATTGAATTAAATAATATAATATAACTATGAGTAATAACTAAATATAAATGGATTTATCAAAAATGACAAAACCCGAATTATTTGCTATGTGTGCAGAACTTAATATTGTCAAATATAAATCAAAATCCAAACAATCTTTAATTGAAATAATAAATAATAAACAACATAATAATGTTGAAATTCATAATTCATTGATAAACGAAATACCTCAAGAAATACACACTGAAACAAACACAGATAATATAATAATCATTAATAATGATTGTATGATTGAATTAAATAAATTAAAAGATAATAGTATTGATTGTGTTGTTACAGACCCTCCATATTTTATTGATAAATTAGATAACAACTGGTGTTCAAATGATATAAACAATAATGTTAAAAATAGTCATATAAAACATTTACCCAAAGGCATGAAATTTGATAAAAAACAAGTTACCAATTTATATGACTTTTATTTAGAATTATCTAAATTATTATTTAAAAAAATGAAACCTGGAGGATATTTTCTGTCATTTTCATCACCAAGATTATATCATGCGATTGCGATGAGTTGTGAAAACGCAGGATTTGAAATTCGTGATATGATAAATTGGAATTATACACAAAGTATACCTAAAGGCATGTCTGTTTCACATATAATTGAAAAAATGAAAATAAGCGAAGAAGAAAAAAAACAATTAATCGAAGAGTATAAGAATTATAAAACACCTCAAATAAGGTCTTGTTTTGAACCAATTTGTGTTGCTATGAAACCTATAGGCAAACTGACATTTATTCAAAACGAAATTCAATTTAAAACTGGATTATTAGATTTTTCACAGAAAGTTGGAATTAACTCCGACAGAGTACCATCCAATATTATTACTACTGAAGAGATTGATGAAACTTATGATAAAAATTTTCTTGTATCTAAACCGTCAAAAACAGAAAAAGGAGAAAATAACACTCATATTACAGTAAAACCTATATCACTAATAGAACATTTAATAAAACTATTTAGTAAAGAAAACTCTTTGGTAGTAGACCCATTTTTAGGTAGCGGAACATGCGCATTAGCTTGTAAAAATTTAAATAGGAAATTTTTAGGATTTGAAATAAATGAAGAATATTATAATATTTCTATAAATAGATGTAAATAAATATTTTAATTTTGTATTGTTTTAAGTAATGTAAATAAATTTAAATATTCGTTTATTTGTTCATGTGTTAGTTGTATTTCATTTAATTGAATTAGTCTATGTAATTTTGAAGGAAGAGGCATCTTTGTTAAAGAATCAAAGAATAAATAGTCGTCTCTATATTTAGCTTGTATAGGCGGTTGTAAAACTAAATTGGTGTTTGTATTATCTATTGAACCTGGATTTTTATGTCCTAACTGCCAGTTATCATTAGAAACATCAATATAATCATTTTTTATTGTTAATTTGATTTTTTCAACTTCAATGTTTTGTTCCTCTTTGGTTCCATCATATTTAAAATCTTTTCTCATTTTGTGTTTATTCGACAACGCATAAGGATAAACAATATATAATTTACCACATACGGTTCCACTATTTGTTTTTATTCCCCATTGCGAATGTTTATTAAATAATTGGATGCTATCTTTAGTTTTAATGTTAAATTTTTTAACAAATTCATCACAAGTATTTCTAGTCCAAAATTTATCCGGATTATATAACATTGCGGATAATGCTTTACCATTTCCACTATTTATATTTGGAGGTTTTAAATTGTGTATTTTACAGAATTCAATCAATTCAACCGGATAACATTTATACACTTCAGTAATATCATTAATATTCATATGTGTCATTATTTTTTCTTCTGCATTTATAATTAAATTATCTATCATTTTTCTTATATATATTTTATTCGTTTTATATTTTGTTTATTTAATTGTATATTATTTCAATTGTATAGTATCTATATATGGTATTATATAGACAATATTTAACTCGTGGTATCATAACATAATTGTAACATATTTAAAGATACTACCTCTTATATATTAATATAAATAAACCTAATATACTAATACTATGGCGTTAATTAAAGAATATTTCGAATTAACTGAAAAATATCAAAATGATTATGGAATAAATACTATTTTACTTATGCAAGTTGGTTCGTTTTATGAAGTATATGGAATATACGATAAACAAAACAATTCTGTTACTGGTAGTCAAATAAATAATTTTTCAAGAATATGTGATTTAACTATTTCAGAAAAAAATGTATGTGTTGGTTCAAATAATGTTGTTATGGCTGGATTTAAGGATATTATGATTGATAAATATATCAAAAAAATATTAGAATCAGATGTTACTGCTGTAGTTTATAGTCAAGAACTAAGACCAGATAATACAATAACCCGTAATTTAACCGGAATATTCTCTCCAGGAACATATTTTAACAATGATACACAACGACTTACAAATAATACAACATGTATTTGGATTGATTTAATAGAGAGTAATATTGTTTTTAAAGGCAAACATGTTGTTGTAGGTGTATCTAATATTGACATTTACACTGGTAAAACAAGCATATTTCAATTTAAAGAATTATATATTAATAACCCCACAACTTATGATGAACTAGAACGATTTATCTCTATTTATAATCCAAGTGAAGTAATTATTATATCTAATTTACCTGAACAAGAAGTAGATGATGTAATTAATTACGCAAATATTCAATGTACACTTATTCATAAAATTAATTTTGTCCAAAAAATAAAAACACTGTCTAAATATTTACAACAAGCAATAAATTGTGAAAAACAAATTTATCAAAAAGAAATCTTAGACCGTTTTTATAAAATAGATAATTTTGATTTATTTAATGATAATGTAATCGCAACTCAATCATTTTGTTTTTTATTAGATTTTATATATCAACATAACCCTTATTTAGTTAATAAAATTAAAATACCTATATTTGAAAATTGTTCTGAAAGACTTATTTTAGCAAACCATTCATTAAAACAACTTAATATGATTGATGACCATAACTATACCGGTAAATATTCATCTGTTTTAAAAATGTTGAATTGTTGTTTAACACCCATGGGAAAACGAAAATTTGCTTATAATTTTCTTAACCCAACAACTAATTGTGAGTATCTTCAAAAAGAATATGACATGATTGATTATTTATTAAGTAATTTTAACCCCAATATTTTAATTAAATTACAAGAAATTAAAGATATTTCAAAATTCGAACGACAAATATTCTTGAAAAAAATAACCCCAAAATCAATTTATATTTTATATAAAAATATAAATCTTATTAAAGAAGTTTATCATTTAATACAAAATGATACTGTAATCATGAATTATTTAAACTATTATGAAAATGAAACACTCAATATATCCACATTTTGTGATAATATTACAAACTTTATTAAAAATAGTTTTATAATTGAATTAGCACAAGATATAGAACAATTACAAGGATTTGAAATAAATTTTATACAAAAAAATATTAATTTTGATTTAGATAATAAAACTAAATCTTTAATTGAGTCAAATCAACAATTAGAAAGCGTTCGTTCTTATTTAAATTCACTTATTGAATCCGGAGAGAAAAAAAACAAAACAAAAACTTGTGATTATATTAAAATTCACGAAACCGAAAAAAACAACTTTAGTTTAATTTGTACTGATAGAAGATGCCAAATATTAAAAGAAAATATACCGTCTGGAAGTAAAATACCAATGTTGACATATATATCATCGTATAATAATCAGCCAGCAGAATTTCAATTTAATCTTTCAAAAAAAGACATTCAATTTAATAAACAAAGCGCATCAAATAATATAATCTCAAATATCCAAATTACCGCATTATGTAAAAACATATCTAATCTTAAAGTTTCAATGAAAGATACCATTACAATTGTATTTAATGATTTAATTAATCAATTCGAACTTTACCAAAAACAACTCGAAGTTATTAATAATTTTATAACTATTATTGATGTTATTTTCGCAAAAACAACCTTATCAAAAAAATATAATTATTGTAAACCAACCATTATAAATAATCGGGACAAATCATTTGTTGATGCTGAAAATATTCGCCATCCTCTTATTGAACAACTACATCAACATGAAATATATGTATCAAATAATATTATACTTGGTAATAGTATTATTGATGGTATATTACTTTATGGAACTAATGCCGTTGGAAAAACAAGTTTAATTAAATCAATTGGCATTAATATTATAATGGCACAATCAGGATTATATGTTCCGTGTTCTAAATTTTCTTATAAACCATATAAATATATTTTTACACGGATTATTGGAAATGATAATATATTTAAAGGGTTGTCTACCTTTGCGGTTGAAATGAGCGAATTAAGAACAATTTTAAATATTGCTAATAAAGATAGTTTAATTTTAGGTGATGAATTATGTTCGGGAACTGAAATATCATCTGCTATAAGTATTTTTGTTGCTGGAATTCAAAAATTAAATAAATTAAAAAGTAGTTTTATTTTTGCGACACATTTACATGAAATCGTTAAATATGATGAAATTGTTGAATTGACAAATGTTTCACTTAAACATATGGCGGTTGTATATAATAGACAAACCGGCACATTAGAATATGACCGCAAATTAAGAAATGGACCAGGAAATAGCATGTATGGATTAGAAGTGTGTAAATCATTAAATCTACCAGAAGAATTTTTAAATGCTGCTTACAATATAAGAACCAAATATCATCCAGAAGAAAACAGTATTTTATTACTTAAAACATCACATTATAACTCTAAAAAAATTGTTGGTCTTTGTGAAATTTGTTCTATAAACATGGGGTCAGAAGTTCATCATTTACAACATCAATCAGAAGCAAATAATGAAGGTATTATTGAAAAAAACGGAGAAATATTTCATAAAAATAAATTAGCAAATTTAATGACATTGTGTGAAAAATGTCATAATAAATTTCATAAAGAAAATAATAATACACAACATAAAAAAATAAAAACATCACAAGGATATAAATTAAAAAATGTTTAGTACTTACGGGATTTATTATTATGTTTTCTTTTATGTCTGCGTTTCTTTGACATTATTGATTTAAGGGATGATGCCGTATTATTAACACCCGATTTTACTAAACCAAATAAATTAAAAAAACCTTTTTTTACTATAGGTACCGAACTGGAAGCAACCGATTCAACTGATCTTCCAACGCGTCTTAATCCACTATTAACTCTATATGTTGCGTTTTTAGCCCCTTTATAAAAATTATTTCTACGAGTCTTCATATAAATATAAATATATAAAATTATTATTTTATATATTCCTAAAACCTATTTATTTTAAGGTATATAATCAAATACTTATATTTACAATTTAGCAACTCAGAACAGTTAATATAAAAAATTTAACGCACAAAAATCTAATGCTAAATTAGGGTTTGTTACATATAAATATGGTAAACTAAATAATCCTCTATTACCCCAGGATGAACCCCATGAATTAACACACATAAATGTCTGTGTCGCATCACTATATCCAATCATTAAAACACAATGCCCTCCTTCTAATGTTTCTTTTGTTATATCTGGCATTGGAACAACCCCTGTATTTGTCACTTGTTGAGACAAAAAACTACTATATACCATTATTCCAAAAATAATAGGACAATTTGTGCTTATTAAACATGTTTTTAAACTATTTAAGTCTTGATTTATAAACGAATATGTATATTTATAAAATAATTTTGATTGTTTAAATGCTGATAATGGAGGCAACATATTAAAATTAACAACATTATAACACCACGCGGACTCAGAACAAGCACCATATTGTTGAATTATTTTAGCTGCATGGCGTATATCTAAACCTGAATCATCTTGTGACGAATCACCTTGAATAGACCGTCCACAGTAATAATGGAATAAACGAGAAATATTCACATTATTGTTTGTAACCATATTTATATTTTTGGCAAATGCGTTTGAACAACACGAACCTAGAGGTCCTTGGTCAAGTATATTGTTTAATTTTCTGTTAATTACAAAACTAGATGCTATTTTATTAACTGCTTTTAACGGGACAAACTTATAATCTCTTGTATCCTCTTCTTTAAATTTATGGTTTAGTTTTCGAAGCATACTAATATTTGTAAATATTATTATTTTTACAAATATTATCATTATGGGACTTGATAATTATATACATACAAGATCCGTTATTATTTCATCCTTTATACTTTGATAAATTTTATAATTATCGTTGTAATATACTTGAATTATTTTAACAATAAATGTTTCATATAATTTTACTAATTCAGATTTATAGTTTGGACCGATACATTTTTTGTCATTATAATAGTTAACTATATATGGTTTTATACAGTTAAACCTTTATATTATTTATTACACCTTTTAACATTTCAAACGCCGATTATTTATAGACACTTTTATAAATAATTACTTGTATATTTTCTTTACCTTTCTTGTTTTATTTTTTGGAACATATTTTTCAGGTCGTTCATAAGCACCCTTAAATATATTTTCATATTTTTCTTTCGGTATTTCACCAATTACCTTATTTATATTTTCCTTCAAATTCTCATACTTTAACCCATCTAATTTTTGTAATCTTGATTTCAACATACTAAAATAATTTTCTATGGAATTGGTAAAATGTTGATAAGGAACAGCATATAAAATATTATTATGTTTATTTACCAATGCTTTTATCCTTTCGTTTCTATGAGCGGAAGCATTATCCAAAATAATTAATTTAT
>Ga0315284_10013137_pt1 | contig 11783 bp, 5 predicted proteins | sample YL17G09_16_MG_FD_203696 | JGI IMG/M metagenome (GOLD analysis project Ga0315284, IMG submission 203696) | Sediment microbial communities from Yellowstone Lake, YNP, Wyoming, USA - YL17G09_16 | ecosystem: Environmental > Aquatic > Freshwater > Lake > Sediment | place: USA: Wyoming | collected... | reverse complement strand
ATTGAAGTTCCATCAGTCTTATAGTCTTCTTGTTTGTAATCTAACTTGAATGGTCCGTAAACTTTTCTATCAAGTTGCTCATATTTTTGTGGAATGATAAGATCTTTAGTATTCTTTACTATAATACCTTTTTCAGACCACTCAGTACGAATGATAAAGTTACTTGTGATATTAACAGCTGAGACGAAAGTGATAAGGCTATTATATCTATTAGATGTGTTAGGAATCAAAGAAGCTTCAAGAGATACAACTTGTTTTGTATTTGTTGGATCTTCTAATTCAAACATTTCAATATTCTTAAGATTCACGTTTCCAACAAAAGGTCTTGTTGTTTCTACTTCAGCTTGAATAAAGCCTAGATACATTGCTGCACTAAATCCAAACCCTACCTTATATAGAGCTGACTCAAGTACAGGAGTTGTATCATCTAAGAATAATACTGTAGTACCATTTGGATTAGTTGAATCAGGAGCTTTAGATACTGCTCTGATTACTTTTAGTCTTCTAAGATAATTTTCACTCTTGACTACTAACATAGAATTAAGGCGAGCTGAAGTTGCATCTACATAATCTGGTATTCCTAAGGCTACGGCACCAAAGTGAGGCATAAATAAATCTAGATCGCTAGAATCTATTTTTCCATCTGAATTGAAATCTGCAGCAGCAATATAGTTATGCATTCCAAGTGTAGATCCAAAAGATCTATTTAAAGTATTCAAATCTTGCTCATCTATGCGACCATCGTTGTTTATATCAAACTTAGGCTCATAAGTAGCATTCGTAGTTGTATTGAATATATAATTTGTATCCAACTTATAATAAGCTAGAGTTAGGCGAGTAAAATCGCTAGGAGCTTCAGATGTTATGTTATTGTAGCCATCAACAGTTTGATAGAACTTAAAGGTTCCTACTTCTGGATTGTAAGCTACCTGTCCTACGAGCAAAGTTAGACCATCATCTGCTACAATTTGTTTTTGTCCAATTGGACTTAGTAGAGAAGTAATATTTATACCATCAACAAATAGAGCTACGGTTGTGAAGGTATTAAGATCTAGAGATGCTATGTTCTGTACAGATGAACTTAAGGTTATTGCTTCAGGAACTGAAATATACTCTACAGAACTTGAAACTACATTGGTGTTAGAAATTTTGAAACCATCTTTAGTTCCATGAGGCTTATACTTTGTTTGGTAATAATTAATATTCTGAGGAACAGTTGTCACTGAATTGTATTTTAGATATACCTTAGATCCTGCAACGATTGCTGTAGGGATTTCAGAACTATTAAAGATTACCTGACCAAACTCTTTAGTTGCTCCATCAAAATCTAGACCTGTATCTATAAGAACAGTACTTGGAGTAGATGTTGAAGAATTCTCAATTGATTTGATTAGTTTTTCTCTAAAATACTTTTGAGGACCCAAATGCATAATCGAAGGTAAAATAACAGATGTATTAAGAGAGTTAAATAAGAAACTAATTGGTTGATAGTTTTGATCTAGAGCTTGTCTATCTCCGATGTAAATATAAACGGGTTCACCATCGAAAAATCCAGCTAGATTTGTTGGTAATGCAATACCATCGTATCCCCTAGCAAGTAAACTAAAGGTTCTTAAATCTGCAGTTCCGCCAACCGTAGGAGGACCGTAAGGAGAGAATGAAGAAGAATAGTTAGTATTATCTTTTCCATCAAAGTTTCTTACCTTTACTTCAGATGATCCTGCAGGTAGAGATGTTGAAATATCTATAGTTCCACTTATATATACTGCTGCACCATTACCACCCTTATCTCTATTGGCTGTACCAGAGAAGGTTATGTCAACTGCACCAGACCCATCATCTAAGTCAACTAGAATTAGAATATCACTAGCGTCATATGCTGTTTGAACTTCAGAATCTAAATTCTTAATCTTCGTTCCAGATAAGAACGCCATAGGTGGATCAAACAAAAACGACTCAGCTTCGAGTACTTCTATCTGAGTATTGAAGTTAATAGTTTCAGTAATTGCTGAGCCAACTGGGATCAAAGTTTCATTTTGGATAAAAGTAGGAACAAACTGAACGACACCTGGTTGTGATTGATCAGTTGCAGGCTTAAAGGCACCAAGCATTAGATCTTCATGTATAACTACAGTTTTACTTCCTTTATTTAGGAAGACTTCGTACTCTTTAGATCTAACTAAGCCAGAATCTCCAGAAGCTACTACTTTATTGTAATCCTGAATAAAGATCGGTAGACCTCTTTTAGTATAGGCAATAAAATTATAGACTACGTTTGGAGCAATTTGATCTGCATTATAATTGAATGTAAAAACACTATCAAAAGGATTATCAGTAAGACTTGAAATTGTTCCTGAATAGTTTCTAAACTTCATTGAGCTATAGCCAACTTCACTAATCTGAGCAAGTTCAAGAATACGAGTATTAGTACCATCAGCTAAAGTGATATTAACAGTAAGGCGAACGATATCATCAAGAATTGGTTCGCCAGCTTTTTTTAATACATTACCAAACTCATCTAAGACAGTTGTTTGTTCAAATTGAATATTACCATACAAATCTGTAAGTGGAACTTTAGAGGGAACATTTGCTACGAAAAAGATAAAATCCTCAGGGCGAGAAGCTTGAACTAAACTAGCCTCACTAGAAGGAATTGTATTATTAGGATTTAACCAATCATGAAATGCAAGATTAGTTGAGTTATTAGGAACGGTAAAGGTTTGCTTAGAATATAGCGAGACAACATTACTATCTCCAACAACTGCAAGTAATAGAAACTTGTTCTTCTTACTTTCGTCTAGTAGTAGTGTTTCCCATTGAGGATGGGTTAATACTTGAACTTTAGAGTAATCTTTGATTCTAGTATTGGCAGTATTTCTAGTTCCTTTGATTTGCTCAGGATCAGTATAAACATCTAAATAGCTTAGAACGACATAGTTGAATACTAATTTACCATTTTGATCTACATCTCTTCTATCTGGAACTTCTACTAAATTAAACTGGTCTGCTTCTACTAAGACTCTTTGACCATCAATTATAGCTTCGCCGGGTAGAACCTTGATTGCACTCGTTGAAACTTTATGATACATCATTAGTTTTTGCTGAAAGCTATTTGTATCAACAAAAGTTTGTGCAAACTTACCGTTAGTATATATAAAGGTTAGAAGAGCTTGATTAAGAGAGGCTGTTTCGTTTAGTGGGTTGTGAAATAATCTAATTCCAGAAGGAGAACTTACAGGGCGACGAAACTGAATTTCCAAACCATAATATAGATCCTTAACGGTAGCTAGTCCTTGTCCACTATTTTCATGAGAGAAATCAAGTACAAGATAGTCTGAGGAATCTAGAGCTGGTAATTCAGCTTGAGCAAATTGTACTTCAGATAGTGGAGGATTGTTGGCAAGTGGGCTTAATGGATTTGTTCCATCTACAAGTTGTCTTACTCTTATAATTAGATCTAGGTTTTCGTTTGTTGCAGCTTGATTGAGTGTTAAACGCAAATCTGTACGCTGAACATTATAAGTTTTTGCTTGAAAAACAGTATAGGCAAGAAAGTCTTCAAGACCTGAATCTATAGAATCAGGAAAGACAGTAAAGTTTTGAGGATTAGAGGCAGTAACATCAGGAGAGGCATCTATGGCAATTGATACTGAATCAGCTGAGATTGGCTCAACCATTACTGTATCAGGGACTACATTTAAACCCGTTAAGTCTACGGAACCATTTTCTGAAGTTCTACTTGTAATATCCCGGATTTTCTCGAGAAAATAACTTTGTTCAGTTTTAAAGTCGTCGACATCTAAAAACTGTCCGTCAACGTAATTATTGCGTTTAATTAAATCAGTCATAATAGGATTATGCCTTCCTGTGAACTTCAAAGATTAATTCTTTATAGTCAATTAGATCTAAATGTCTAAGATTATCTTTATATATTAATAGAAAATCAATATCTATTCTATCTCTTCGTAATTAACGATGATATTAAGGTCTGCTGGTGCAAAGTTTGTTAGAACTGATCTTAACAATTCTCTATCAACATCTTCGCTCTTTTTTATCTTAATAGTAAAGATAATATCGTTACTAGCTGAAATTATATCAACTATTTGAGTGGTTTGATTTGTTAGTACTCCCTGACGAGCAAGCTTAGTAGAGGATCCATCAAATTCAGCTAAAACTAGAGTTTGATCTGGTAGATTTACTCTTTGCTTCTCTAAAGTAGAGTATTCAGAAGAAAGAACTATAGGAGAAGTTTGATTGTAAAATTTCGTTCCTTTTGCTAAAAGAGTAAAGTCAGCGAGAATTTCCTCATCAGTACTTGCAAAGTTTAAAATACGAAGCTCTTCAATAAGTGAATCTGCTTGATTTAATCCATTGCCGTCTGAGCCTATATATAGATACTCTCCAGCTTTTGCTGAATCAAATTCAATTGCCAAACTTGATGCAATTGGTTGACTAGTTATTTCAACTCGAGCATTTCTACTTGTCTTTAACTTCTCTACTTTGTCTTGAACAATAATAAAGGGAGGGTTAGATGTATGATTGATAGTCAATATAGTTGTCAAGATTGGAGGACGAATATCATCAAGTATTCTTACAAGTTGATTTTGCCTAAAGAGTTCAACATACTCTACAGGAATGATAGTAGTTGGAAAAGGAATATCAGCTACGATTCTTGCTTGAAGTACTACCTCCAAGGATGGAGGTAAAGGATCTATAAGATAAATTTCTTGCTTAACTCTTTCTTTATTACCAGCTTGATCAACGCTAAAATATTTTAGTGAATTGATTCCTATTTTATTTATTAAGATAGGTTGAGTATATACTTGAGTTGTACCTACTACTTGATTATTTGAATTAATTCTTGGTACTGAGCCATCAATAGTATAGAGAGTAATTGTATTTGCTAAATTAGATTCTAAAGTAACTCCAGTTTCTGTGAGAAATTTATAGGCTTCTACTTTTCCGTAGCCATCTATATAATTCTTATAAGTACCAGTACTAGGTTTTGCGGTGGTAGTTATTTGACTAATAGGTGCAGTTGTGAAGGAGTAGTTTGTATTTTGGTAATTGCCTCCTCTATCGAATAACTCTATGTTCACATTTACTAATTGATTGAATGCGAAGCTCGTAATAGGATTAATGATAAAACTATATTCATTGGAGTGAGTTCTAAGTATAGTAGTATGAAATCCAGGATGGGAGATATAGGAACTATAACCATCATATCCTTCAGCTATAAAAGTTTCGTAATACCCGTCTAAATCAAATATAGGGTTTGAAAATGTTCTAGTTAGATAACCATCTATATATCCATCAACAGGCAGATTGTATCTTGTATGATTAAGAACTGAGTATCCATCTACTTGAACATCTAGAGATGGAAAGTCTACTCCGTAACCATCTAGTTCTTCTACTATTCTAAAGCGAATATCCGTATTGGGAAGTATATCTAGATTTAAACTTGATGGATGTGTATCTAAGATTTTAGGGGCACTATAATCTTTAACTAGAAAAGAGTAAACTTTCTTTGCTAAATTGCCTCTATTATCTTTTCCTTGTAAGTCCACTACTACGGGTAGGGCAGATGAGAAGGGATCAGTAGCCTTCATAATTACACTAAGATTTTTTATAATAGAAGAGGAAGGATAGTAAGTTGGCAAAAACATAGACGATACATCTAGGAAAGGATAAACAAAGCTACCATTAGAAATCGCTTGGCTATCGTTCACAAAAACATTCAAAGAGCTTTGATCAATTCCTGATCCATATGCTTCCATTCCAAAAACATGCTCGCCAAGAATAGTAAAACTAACTGTACTATTTTCACTTATATTTACTGCGTTTGCAGATGGAACTAGGTTTGAGAATTGAGGAGGAAGAACATCTATAATCTGAAACTTATAAAGTGCTAAAATAGAATTATTTTCATCTTGAACTTGTATTGCAGCCGAAATATATGCGTCAGATGGATATCCTGCATCTTTTATTACTAGAACATCTATTGATCCTATATTTTGAACTATTGATCCTGAAAATCCTGATTGAAAATTTCCAAGAACAATTGCATTAGCAGCTGATATATCATTTTCGTATATTACTAGATTGAGAGTTGATATTATACCACCTGAGCCCTGATCTAGAACTTTAAAAAATATAGGAGTACTAGGAATATTCTGATTAGAATTTGGTAATGGAGTAAAATTAGAAATAGTTGGGGCTATAACATCTTCAATTCTAAAAGAAAGAGTATTATTATAATTTGAATTACCATCTGAAACAGCAATACTTACAGATACTGTTTCATAGGAAGCGAAACTATCTATTGGATTAGAGAATACTAGACTTACGACCACAGAGGTAGGGGTAGTAGATATAATACTAAAAAATCTAGAGGCTACGGGAGCACCGGCAGCTATTATAAGTTCTCCGTTTACATAAACAACTAGTGTTACTGAATTTATAGGTGCGCTGTCGCTTTGAAGAGAAAATGCTATTGCATTTAAATTTGAAGTAGCTACAGTGATAGAAACGGAAGTAGCTTCGTTTACTGGAGATGATGATAGTAAGGTTAAGGTCATATTATTCCTTGTAAACGTCTATATCGTATTTAGAGTTATCATAAGTAGAAACTTTTGTAGGCGAGATAGATAGATCGATATCTTGCAAGGTTACATTAATTACTTTGCGGCCATTTACATAAAGTCTATAGAATGGAGGCTGACCATCGTGCGTATGCATCTTCCAACTTATTGCTAGAAAGTTTTCTGTCTCTTCAAACTTAACCAAACCACCAACATAGCTAAATATATATTTTCCTGAAAAGGATACGGGCTCAAAACTAACAGTTCTAGTTGTAGGATCATATCCTAGTACTTTTATGGATGCTTTTAAGTATGTAGGAGGAAAAGTTGGTGTTTCTGGCATAATTATAAACTTAGTCTCAAGAGCCTCATATAGATCTGGAGTTAGGTTGCTATTTTGATCTATAGTTGCTGGAGTAGCACTATTTTTTAATATAGCTGTTGATGCGCCTGCTTTTAGTTCTATGATTTCTGTATAATAAGTTTGAGCTACATCTAATGAAGATCTAAATAGCTGTCCTTTGTTATCCCAAATATCAAAGTTGAGTTTATTGTTCTTACTTTTGTATAGAGAGAATCTATTAGCTCGTGGATTAGCCGACTTTATATCTACAAAGTAATGTTCTTGATTATCATTTGCATTAAAGATAATTCCAGCTAGAAACTCTAGTGTTCCTTCGGGGAATCCTATGTTGCTGACGGAAGGAGCTTTAATAAATCCTTGTTTTGAACTATCAAAAAGAATACCTAAATTAAATCTACTTGGCAAATAAGAAATAGAAGGTGTACCATCATCTAGGGGAGTTGAAGTAGCAAAATTGACTAAAGATATTTCATTTCCTTGTAAGTGGCTGTTACTTGCTATTGTGAATCTAGTATCTAGACCTGAACTAACTTCAGGTGGTGTACTAACGAAGCCTTCTATAATATTAAGAAAGCCTTGAAGAGTTGGTCCTTCTTTAAAGTTCTCATAAAGCTTTGTTGTTGCTATTCTTAGATTTCTAGTATCAAAGCCGCTTGTTTCATATCTAAAAATATACTTTCCAGAAGAAAAGATAGAGGTAAAGAATAATTGATAGGTTAAACTATCAAAGCGAATTGCAGTGGCTACTTGACTTTCTAGAAGATCATTCTCTAAGAAAATTTGTAGAGTATCTAAATTTAATGGAGCTCTTGTTAAAATTGTTTTTGTAGAACCAGCAGATAGAGATATTACTTCTTCTTTTAATGTAGTTGTATCTTCTATGCCAACTAACTTGGAATGCCTATTCTTTAAGACTTCTCTAGTTGCTCCATACTTATAGGCTACGTAATAAGGTGACCCTTGCTCTATAGGTTGAGACTTGTAATCATATTCAAAAACATATTCACTAGTTATAGGAAAAGGTTCTACAAGAAGCTTCTTAGTTGCTTCATTAAATGAGACTACTTCAACTACTTGAGATTTAGTAAAATCATCTTTTATGTATATATTAACCTTACTATAATCGGCGGGAATATATTTTAAAAGAATTGATCTAGTATTTTTATTAATTGTCTTTACTTCAGTAATTGGGACTATCTTTTGCTGAGAAGTCCAATTAAGAGAATTGTTACTCCATATGTAATCTACAATAACTACATCCGACACCAAAGAGAAATCAAATGTTAGAGCTCTAGAATCTAAGTAATAGATAACGGCGTTAGATTGAATTGTACTACCAAGTAGTTTTGTTATTTTTCTTTGAGTAAAATTAATACTATAGTCTTGACCTTCTACGTATACTATGTCTTGAGAGGCACTTGTAACTATAACGGGTGGTGAGATTAGATCATCGCCAACATCAGAAGATTTAACTTGACGAGGTAAGAAAGTAAGATCAAGTACATTAGTAGTAAATGATAGCTTTTGGTTAATTGGCTGACTATTTATGCTAATGATATTTGAGTTAATCTCAGAAGCTGATTCGGTAAAGGATAGGTTAATATAAAGATTGTTTGTTCTTATCTTTTGAATAGCTAAAGGTGTAAGAGTTATATTTACTGATTTAAAATCTGAATATTCTAATACGTTGCTTGTTGTGAAACCATAATCTGCACCAGAAAGGAGAATGACACGACTTGACTTTAAAGTCTTTCCTCCTGTTACTAGCTGTATGTTTTGAGTTTCGTATGGAGCTAAAATACTAAAAGTTACATTTAAAGTTTCTTCTCCGCCGATTACGGCTAGGTAGGAGTTTACCGAAAGACTCTTTATAGCTGAGATTTGAGTTATTGGATTAGTTTCTGCTGAATATTTTTTGGGATAAGTTATTTGGTACTTGTTGATAACTCTATCTTTATTAAAATCATACTCAGCAGAAAGTAAAGTAGATGAAATGTTTTTTAAAGGAGTAACAGTTGGAGGATTTTCTCCAGTAAATAATATAGTATTTTGATGAATTGAAGTAGGAGAATACTCTTCTAAAGTAGTAGCATTAAAAACTCTTATAACTTCTGTAATAGGAGAAAATTTTGTAGAAACTTTGAAATCAGTAACTCTAGAAGCAACTTCACCAAAAACTTCTATTTGGGATTCAAATAGAGATGGAGCTGCGAAGTCGAGTTGATAGCTGTAGTTTATATCAACTCCATGCTCTTCTATTAGAGATGCTAGCTCTATAGCCATTCCATCATCTATGAACCTAAGCATTCCTTGCTCATAATCCATTATATAGTCTACATTTCTAATTAAAGCTGGGCTTGATGTTTCTTTGACAGTAACTATCTCGGACCCTATAATAACATTAGAGTGTTGTAAGATAATCGGTGTTGTAATCTCTTGAGCCATTTAATCCAATCAGATGATAATTAAACCATCTTAACTTTTATATCCATACCAGTTTGATTATCCATGTTCTTCTTAACTGCAAGAACCCAATCAGCCTTAAGTCTTAGAGCATATTTGCTCCAATCTGGAATAGTTTTTATTCCACCATCTTCGTAGTAAAGAGTCATAGAATTATTATCTTCTAATTTATGACCAACTACCGTTTCACTAGACCAAAAAAGAAATCGTTTATAAAAAAATTTGTACTTCATTGCTTATCCTATAAATAGATTTTTAAACTCGTCGAGAATTTCAGTAAGTTCGCCTTCAGAAAAATTTAAAGCCTCTTTGTTCTCTCTATTGTCTTCATGAATTCTAAAAGCAAGTTTGCTTTTAGGATAGTCAGATCTACTAACTGTATAATAGTGATGAGGATAACCAAAGTTAACAAGACTAGTAGCTCCTGTTAAATTCATTCCTTTTTTATTCAAGGCATATCCTACATGAGAAAGTAGTGAGTCTATAGAGATAACATAATCACAGGCGTTAACTAATCCAAAACTATCTCTAAGACTATTATTAAAATTAGAAACGCTTGGATGAAAGACACTTATATTGCTTAGATTGATGAAATTACACTTATCAGCTAATTTCTCTACAATATGGTATGCAACATGAAAAGGTAGAGACCTATGAGTAGGATCTACTACTGTATTATTATCTTCCTTATATGTTGCAGTAGAGCCAAAAGGCTGGAAAGCTATAAGTAGTTTTCCTTTTCTTAGTTTATCTGCTAAGTATTTTCCTTTATTGATTTCTTTTTCGGTAAGGTAGAGATCTGGTTTTTCTAGTGCACCATCGTTATTGTTTAGTAAATAATCAAAGCTTTGAATTAAGTGATGCTTTTCATTGTAGTAAAGATGATTGTGATAAGGTTCTGGTGAAATCAAATCATTATCTTTGATTAAAGTATTAAAAGTATCACCAAAGCCCGTCCAATAAACTTTATCTAGATGAGGAGTTTGAAGAGCATCTGGCCAAGAAGTAAGTACTATAATGTCCTCTTTTGTACTTAACTTTCTAAGTGCAGGTTCAGCACAAATTATACGACCAATACCACCGTCTATCTTTATTACCTTTTGCACTATGTACTCCAATTGTTATTTAACAGATAGGAAGAAGTTGCCAGATGTCTATCCATCTATTGCGTTTTCAAATCCTGGAAGAGTCTTTAAGAAATTATATATTTGACTATGTAGTCCATTTTCAGCAATTAGAGTTGGAGTAAAGTTATTGGTCCAAATTCTTGAGTCATTGAGACAGATAAAACTATCTAATTGGTAGTTTTCTTTATATACATAATATTTCCGATCTTCTTCGTTATATATAGTTTGACCAACTGCAAAGGTCCAAAAAACCCAATCATAGACGAGTGTTTCTGTTGGTTTTGAAACTAGAGACCACTTTGCCATAATCCCCTTATTCTTGCTCCATTCTCCTTCGGTTGCTTCTAATCCTACAACATAGGAATCTCCTAGCTTAGAATTTTGAGGAATAGTATTTTGATTTAAAGATAGTACACCTGGAACATTAGTAAGACCATTTAAATCAAAAACTTTAGAACAAAGATGTACCTTCTTTGTTGAATCTGAATAAACTTCAAGTATACATTTCATGTACTGACTTCTTCTTACATATTGAACGTCATCAATAATAGAATAGGTTCCTTGAGTTATAAAATTAAGTATTGCCATTGTTTTTACTCCATCCAAAAATTATATTGTATTCTTAAAAATCCAGAACTTCCTGTAGCTCCACCGCTTCCTGTAGTTCCTCCTGAGCCTCCGCATCCTGCCGTATTATCTGCAATAACACAACCAGCACTCCCTGAAGCACCAGCAGCTTGAGACCATAAGAAACAGAAGTTAAGGATTTGAGTACATGCACCTGATCCTCCTTGGCCTCCATGACCCTTAGAAGCTCCAAAGCCTCCTGTACCTCCTGTACCTCCTGTACCTCCATTGCCTCCATTGCCTCCATTGCCATAGCTTGTCCAACCTATTCCTCCAGCACCTCCACTGCCACCTGTAGATCCTCCAAGTCCTGGACAACCAGATTGAATTGGTGCAACAGAAAGATCAACTGCAATATAACAAGTTCCGCAAGTTGCTGGTACCCAAGTAGAGTGATTAAAATTAGTAAAGTATCCAACTGAAAATAGATGTACAAAATAAGGAGATCCAGTATAAGTAATGGCTACAGCTTGTCCTATATTAAAACCGTTGTTTGCATTTCCACCGAGAGAAACAGCAAAGTCGAGGTTCGTGGATGTTGAGGCACCATTAGGAGTTCCAAAGCCTCCTTGTGCTGTGTTTCCGTAGCCGGCTCTAACTAAGGCTGCACCGCCACCGCCG
>Ga0315284_10013135_pt1 | contig 11784 bp, 13 predicted proteins | sample YL17G09_16_MG_FD_203696 | JGI IMG/M metagenome (GOLD analysis project Ga0315284, IMG submission 203696) | Sediment microbial communities from Yellowstone Lake, YNP, Wyoming, USA - YL17G09_16 | ecosystem: Environmental > Aquatic > Freshwater > Lake > Sediment | place: USA: Wyoming | collected... | reverse complement strand
CAGACCTGCTTGGCACTAAATTGGCCGACTACCACATCACCGAAAGCGGCTTTGCCGCCGATATTGGCTTCGAAAAATTCTGGAACTTAAAATGCAGAATTTCGGGCCTCAAACCCAGCGCAGTTGTCATTGTGGCAACCGTCAGGGCACTGAAGATGCACGGCGGGGGCCCCGCGGTAAAACCGGGAATGCCCCTCGATGATGCGTATGTTAAAGAAAATCTCGGCCTTGTCGAAAAAGGCTGCGAAAATCTTATTACTCATATCGATATCGTCAAAAAAAGCGGCGTAAAGCCGGTAGTGTGTATAAACAGTTTTTGCGCCGATACCAAAGCCGAAATCGAACTGGTGCGAAAAATCGCCGAGAAGAACGGCGCTTTGGCCGCTGTCTCGGAGCACTGGCTAAAAGGCGGCGAAGGGGCACTCGAACTGGCACAGGCGGTCATGTCGGCCTGCAATGAGAAAAATAATTTCAGATTTCTCTACGATTTGAATATGCCGCTTAGAAAACGCATAGAACTGATTGCAAAAGAAATTTACGGCGCTGACGGCGTAAGTTACAGCGATACGGCATTTGAAAAAGCCAAAGCCATCGAGGCCGACCCGCAGGCAAATCATCTTGGTACATGCATGGCCAAGACGCATCTTAGCCTGTCCGACGACCCGAATCTCAAGGGCAGACCCAGGGGCTGGACTCTTGCTATTCGCGACATTTTAGTGTACAAAGGAGCCGGCTTTGTCGTCCCGATATCTGGAACAATTAAACTTATGCCAGGTACAGGTTCAGACCCGGCGTTTCGCAGAATCGACGTGGACGTCAATACCGGAAAAGTACACGGGCTATTTTAATTTACCAGGAGCAATAGATGACTGCACGGATTATAGACGGCGCAAAAGTTGCTGCCGACATGCGGGCCGAGTTGAAAGAACACGTTGCGGAACTTAAGAAAAAAGGCATTGTGCCCGGCCTGGGTGTTATTCTTGTCGGACAGGACCCTGCTTCAAAGTCTTATGTTACCGCCAAAGAACGCGCCTGCGCAGAGATTGGGATTTATTCCGACGACAACCGCCTGCCCGCACAGACATCTCAAAATGATTTGATTACGCTGATAAAGAAAATGAACGCCGACCCCAAAATCAACGGCATTCTCGTGCAGCTTCCTTTACCCAAACACCTCAACGAGGCCCAGGTCCTTATGACAATCAGCCCGGACAAGGATGTGGATGGTTTTCATCCGACAAATGTCGGCAGAATGGTCGTGGGCGAAAAGGCGTTTTTGCCCTGTACGCCGCACGGCGTTATTCAATTACTGATTCGAAGCGGTGTTACCATCGATGGTTCACACGTGGTAATTGTCGGCAGAAGCAACATCGTGGGCAAACCCCTTGCGAATATGCTCATTCAAAAAAGTCCGACCGGTAATGCTACTGTAACCATCTGCCACACGCGCACAAAAAACCTCGCCGGATTCACAAAGCAGGCCGACATAGTCATCGCCGCTGCCGGCAGACCAAACACGATTACTGCGGACATGATAAAGCCCGGTGCCGTGGTTATTGATGTGGGCGTCAATCGGGTTGATGATGAAACTAAAAAAAGCGGCTACCGCCTTGTGGGTGACGTCGATTTTGAAAATGTAAAGGAAAAGGCAGGTCTGATTACCCCTGTCCCCGGCGGCGTCGGCCCAATGACCATAACTATGCTGCTTTACAACACCGTCGAATCTGCAAAACGAAGCGCTGATTGATTTTTTGCGCATAAAAATGGCCGTGAGAGTCTGCATCCCACGGCCAACCAGGAGTAGTATTGTGTCAACAATCAAGAAACAGAAAGTTTGTAAGGTCAGAGTTTTTTGGCTACTAATTTTTCTTTGCCTTGCCTCTCATCTAACTTCTGCCTGATAAATTCGTACGCATCGCAGGCGGTATCCCTGGCCACGACCCCCAGCCGGCTGACCGCAACATAAAAGTTTTGTTTGAATTCCTCAGTTTTTACCCCTGACAATGCATCACTTTTTGCAAAGCCGTTTACCCCCGCATGCAAAGCAGGATTGGCATGTACCGGCGTCAAACAGTAAACCGCAGTTGCGAAACCAGCAAAGTAAACAATCATCAAAAATAGGATTTTCACTTTCCAGCCCCCCTTGTAAATTAAATTATAGACCGCTAAAAACCGCCCCTGTCAACCAGCATTGTGGAATTTTTAGTTCTTAGCTAACTCAAAACTCAACACTAAAAACTGTACCGCCTCCTTCCGCTTGTTTATCTATCGCTGCCCAGTTAAAATATAACATAAAAAACAGGACTGGCCAAATCGCAGAAATATTAATTTTTATCCAAAATACCCCTCAGTTCTCTGCAAACGGCGGCAACCTCGTCTTTTTTGAGGTTGTTATAGAAAGGCAGGGCTATTGTGCTTTGCGCAACAGCTTCAGTAACGGGGAAATCGCCTTTTTTAAAGCCGAACTTTTCCATCATAAACGGCTGCAAGTGTACCGGCGGGAAGTAATTGCTGACATGAATGCCTGCACTTTTCATCGCATCAAGAATCCCGGTGCGATTATTGATTGCTTTTTGTTCTTTGAGACGAACCACAAAGACAAACCAGCTTATCTCACAGCCTTTCTGCTCATCTGGAACGAGCAGCCGGTCGTCGCCGGTTAGCATCTCCTGATACCATTTTGCAACCTGTCTTCGCTTGGCTTTTATCTCGTCGATTCTTGAAAGCTGTACAATGCCAATCGCACAATTTATGTCGCTTAATCTGTAATTATATCCAAGGCGCTGGTGGCTGAGCCAGGAGGCGCCTTTGGCCCTGCCCTGACTGCGGAGCGAAACGCACATATCCGCAAGGCTGTCTTCATCGGTTAGGATTATTCCGCCCTCGCCGGTAGTCATCTGCTTATTTGGATAAAATGCAAACAAGCTCATCGTGCCGAAAGTCCCTGTCTTTTGGCCGTTAAGCGAAGAACCGAGCGCCTCGCAGCTATCCTCTATTATCGGCAGATTATGCTTTTGTGCGATTTTTGAGATTTTATCAAAACCGGCTGGGTTGCCGAAAACTTCAACAGGCAGAATTGCCTTTGTTTTACTTGTTATCTTTGCCTCGATTTTCCCAGTGTCGATATTCATACTCACGGGGTCGATATCCACAAAGACCGGCGTGGCGCCAGCCATCATAACTGAATTGGAAGTGGCAATGAATGTAAAGGGCGTGGTAATGACTTCATCGCCGGGGCCGATTTCCAATGCGAGCATGCAGAGAAATAGTCCGCTTGTCCCGCTGTTGACCGCCACCGCCCGCTTTCTGCCGATGTACTTTGTAAACGACTCTTCAAATTCAGGCAGCTTGGGCCCGAGCGAAAGATTGGGGCTGCGAAGAACCTGGCAAACCGCTTCGATTTCCTTTTCCGTAATATCCGGCCGAGACAAATTTATCTGCATAAAAAATCCTTCCAAACCGCCGTTACTCCTTCGAACAGCACAAATCACAAAATGTTATTATACTTTTTTACGGCCGATAAATCAAAGACATTCCCACGCTGGCCTTGCTGAGGATTAGACTCTATCGTTTTTGCTCTCGCTCGGATTGCGACGCTTTTGACAAAACTAAAAGTACTTATGGGACGTATTAATATAAAGAAGGCTTTAGGTTGATAGTAATTGGAGTTTGTAAGTTTAACACTAAATGCGCCCTTGTTTAACGCCGAATAAGGACATAACTTAGGGTGTAGCTAAGAATGAGGGTTAAAAAAATGGCAAAAGGTAAAAATGTGCTGACGACAGGCGACGTGGCAAAAATTTGCAATGTCGCCCCTCGTACGGTTTCAAAATGGTTCGATAATGGCCAGTTGAAGGGTTATCGCATACCTGGCAGCAAGGATAGACGCATTCCCTTAAGCGAGCTTGTTCGCTTTATGAAGGCAAACAATATGCCTATCACAGCTCTGCCTGTGGGCAAAATCCGCGTTCTTGTGGTAAATAGTGATTCGAGCACAGCCGATGCCCTGGCAGAGGCTCTGCAGAATAAGGCCGGCTACGAAGTCCAGGTTGTTAAAAGCACCTTCGAAACAGGCGTAACGGCACAGAAGTTTGCCCCGCATGTATTATTGGTAAGTTTCCTGGCTAAGGATATAGATGCGATGGACATCAGCAGGAACATCCGCTCAAGCGAGGATTTGCAAACCATCAAAATCATAGCCCTTGCGAATAAATTAAGCGATTCGGAGTCCGCCGCCCTTATGCAGAAGGGTTTTGACGGTTATGTATCCAACGCTGCCGACATCAACGAGATAATCAGGAAGATTGAAGAAGCGACCGCGATTATTTATTAGCAGACTCCCCCAGGTATGAACCAAATAAAAAGGCCGTCCCCGCGGCCGGCCTTTTTATTTACATCACTTAATCAATTATCTATTGACAATTTTAAAGCGATGCTTATGCAGGAGAATACATGTGCATATACTGTTTTCATCGGACAAAATTGCCGCCCTCGAATTAAAGGCCATAAGAATATATGGGTCTTTTGCATAATGGGTTCTTGCGGCAGGCACATCAACAGGCCGAATATTATATCTGGCGCCTGCCATAAGGTTTTCAGCACAGACATCGTTTACTTCATCCATAAGTCACCTGTGCCCTTTTCTTGTATTAAATCAACGGTTATTCTTGTTGCGGTATCTCGGACGAATCACCTATACTTAAATCTCCATAAATCACACGATAAGCACCTGTATTCTCGGATTTCCACCAGCAAATCGGCTCATTTGTTTCGCCAAGCCGAATGCCGTCTCCTGCGTAACCCCAACTGCCGCCAACCTTTTGCTCCTGTACAACATACAGCGCTTCTAATATCGTATTCATTTTAGCAATAGCCTCTTTAAACTCTGCTTTTGGGTCACCATCTTTTCTGAATTTCTTAATCAGCATCGGCTTCACTTTATTCGGGTCGCCCAAATCGTTTATATTGTCAGGGAAAAATCCATCCGACATTTCTGTCCAGAATACAAACGCTTCTATCAAAGTTTTTTCATTAGGATCTGAGGCTGCGAATGGATACTCTTCAACACTATAATCTGCCGGCGGTATAGTGCTGAATAAAGACTCATCAATCGGTGCATCCCATTCGAAATTCGTCATAGTAATTTTCATTTCATCACCGATTCCCATGCTGCCTGAGATCGAAAAACCATAACCCAAACCAGAATTTGCATCACCACTGAACTCTTTCATATCAAGCGACATTTGCGGCGCGATTATATCAGGGTTCGTGTTTGGCAGGTACAGTTGTTCAACTCGTACCGGCAGAGATGTCTTTGGGTCAACCCATACGGTTATTTTCCTGAAAGGTATCTCTGAAAAATAAACATAAGTTTCTTTTCCATCTACTATTTCCGTGCCGATGTATTTACCCTCTTTTTCATGAAAACTGCTCAGCCATTCAAGATACTTCTGCAGCCCTTTTTCTTTCTTCTTCCCGAGTCTGTGAGTTACTATTGTGGCCTTTTTTTCGTTGGGCATTAAATTGAAGGTTATTCCATTGTTGGGGTCTAATATCAAAATACGTCCGTAGTCCTGTTCCGCCCGTAAAAGCCCGTCCTCGTTAACATAGGTTTTGTTTGTATACTTAACTGACTTTATTTCAGCAGTTTGATTATATATCACCGACCTGGCTTTATCGATCTTCTCCATAACATCTGCCCATGATGCGGCAGCCGTTCCGTCAATTCGCACGCCGAATTGATGCAATCCGAAAAGTATTCCAATAATTATTATCGCAGCCGCTGCAAACCTTGAAAACCTGGTTTTCAGGATTATTCTCCAGATATTCGGCTGTTGAGGTCGCCTGCTTGCAAAGTTCTCCAAAAGGAGTTGTTCGAGTTTATCACGGTGTCTGCAGTCGGGAGTATCGTCGAATTTTACCCTGTGGGCAAAACTTTCGAATTGTTTTTCGTAATCGCTCATTATTATAGAACCCCCCTGCGGGCAAAGGATAGTTTCCTTTCTAATTTGGCTAACGCCCGCGCAAATTGTTTTCGAACAGTTCCGGGGCTTTTACCCAGAACCTCGGCAATTTCCGTTAATTTTAAGTTCTCGAAAAAACGCAGTGTGATGATAGTTTGATACAAGGGCTTCAAAGAGAGCATCGCATCTTTCAAAAGCAAAAGGTTCTCCAGCGATTCTTCGTTCGACTCACAAGGTTCTTTGCCGGCCTCTTCTAAAACAGTCTTAAATATGATTCCTCGGCGAGCAGACCTTCTCAAATGGTCATTAACGGCATTACTTGCGATGGTGTACAGCCAGTTGCGAAAGCTCTTCTCGTGTTTGCCGCTGAACCGCCCGAAGTTTTCAACCGCCCTCAGGAATACCGTTGATGTAACATCTTCTGCTGTCTGTCTTTCGAATAGCCGGTGTACACAGTACCCGAATATCGCCTCATAATGCCTGCGATACAACTGTGCAAATGCCGCAGGGTCCCTGCGGGCATTTGAAATCAATTGCCCATCATCTTCGAAATCATTACCCTGACTGCCGATATTCTTAGCTCCAGCGTTTACCTTGCCGAGGAATCACCTTTGCCTCAACCGTTACTATTATAAATGCGCAGGAGTTAAAAACGTGGCAAAAATTTTCGATAATTTTTCATTTTGCTTGTCAGCAAGGCAATTTTCATAATAAAAAAGGCCGTCCCCGCGACCGGCCTTTTTTATTTATATCACTTAATCAATCATCACCTGGCAATTTTAAGACGATGCCTGTCTAAAAGAATACAGGTGCATACACTGTTTTTATCGGACAAAATTGCCGCCCTCGAATTAAAGGCCATAAGAAGATATGGGGCTTTTGCATAATGGGCTTTTGCGGCAGGCATACCAACAGGCCGAATACTGTATCTGGCGCCTGCCACAAGGTTTTCAGCACAGACATTGTTTACTTCATCCATAAGTCACCTGCGGCAACTTTCTTTCTCAATAGTTGAATTTTATCTATTCTTCATCCTCGGGCCGGTCTGCACCGGTATCGTTTGTATCAGTTGCAGTCTGGTCTTCAATCCTTGTTACGACCTCACCGCTTGCCAGAACGTAGCGGACACTATATGCTCGATGTAAAATGCCGTTTTCTACCCACTCTTTCACGAGGTTTTTTTCACATTTACCGGCCTCCCTTAGCCGGTTAATCTCCTCGTAAACCTTCCTTGCCTGGTTTTCATCCCCCTCCCCGGATAATATTATTACTTTCCCCTTTGTCACAGTAACGCCCTTTTGGGTGATAGAGGTGGGCTTTTCTTCAAAAAAGTATGTTTTTATAATCTTAACTACGCCATAACTTAACGGCAGCAAAATGAAGATTGTGATTATCGCAGCCGCTGCAAACCTTGATATCCTGGTTTTCAGAATGGTTCCCCATATTCTTATTGGTTTTGGGGTTTCTTTCTTTTCCAACATATTGACAAGAACCCTGCGGACCCGCTCCATAGCCAAGGCGGTTGCCTCCGGGCCTGGCTCAATTTGTGAAATCAGCTCCAATCGGCGCAGAATTTCCTGTTCGTCAATTCTCGGCATTGCGACCCCCTTTTTTTGAATAACGTAATTCCCTGTCGCTTAGTACATACCGAATGTGCATCAACGCCTTAAAACACAAGGCACGTACCTGATGAGGCGTTTTGCCCATTTCGCCGGCTATATATTCATAGGGATGCTGCTGGATATATCGCATTACAAATGCCTCACGGGATGCACCCCGTAACTGCGATATGGCGCAAAGCACATCCTCTATTTCTTCGTTTAGGGAAAGTTTGTCCAGCGGGGAAATGAAATCCGAAACCGGCTCAGGGGCATCGTCCAGCCGGCATGGGCCTTTATCTCTGGCCTTGCGCCAGTCAAGGGCCATGTTGACTGCCGTCCTGTGTGCATAAGCAGCCAGGTTCTTGACCTTGTCAAGACCTTTAAAATTAGCAAGTTTTACAAACAAGTCCTGCATTAGTTCCTCGGCGATATCTTCGCGCAGCACCAACCGCGTCAGCAACGTGTACAACTCCGGCCCTGAACGTTCAAAAACCTCTAAAAGTCGCTGCAAACCACCCTGCAACACAAACACTCCTGACTGATTCACTGCTATTAGTAAGACTGTTAAATACGGCTCGGCGCAACTTAATGCCTGCTGCCCGATAATATGCCGATATTTTACATCTTTTGGGAGAAAAAGGCATAAAAAACAGCCCTTAGTTCGTAGTTCAGAGTTCGTAGAAAAGATAAGACCGAGGACGCAGCGTGGCCTTTGGCCGCGCCGTGCATACTCCGTCAAATTGTCTTTATGAAAGCGTCATACCCTCCATATAGTCCAGCGCATGGGGATTTTTCTCAAGTACAGAGCAGTAGTCGACCAGCATTTTGTGTGCCAGGCGTCGATGCCATTCGCAGGCGGTTTTTTTGAGAAGTCCGGTCGGCCTTTCTCCATCGGATATGTTAGACCAGCATCCCAATTTGCATGTATGCAGACACCAGCAATACCTGCACTGCTCCTTGGTAAAGTCCACCCAGTCGCTCAGTAATCGCCTTATTTTAGGTATATCCAAACCTTTCTCAACGTCGCCTATCTTCATATACTCGCTCTCGGAAACCCGCTCACATGGCCAGTAGCCGCCGTCGATGCTCAGGTACGCCCGCTGCACGCCCGGGATGCACACCGACAGCGAACAGAAGCGTTCGGGAAGAATTGCGTGATTATGGATATGGCACTGATAAATCTGGAATCTTTTATGGAAAAAAAACCAGTCCTGCTCGTTCAGTTCTCTTTGCAGCCGGTATGTCGGGGCCAGTACATCGGAATTAATCCTGCCCGCAGCGAGATTGTCGATAAACCTTTCATACAGCAAATTGAAGCCGGTTATTTTTCCAACTGGATTAATCCTGTTTCCGACCTGGTCCACAAAGGCCGCCTTTACACCGGTATTTCTTCTGAATAAATCGCAGGAAACTAAGAATTTATCCAGGATATCGATATCCAGCGGTGGCGACATTACCATATTGAAGCTTAGTTTGTCGTTTGTCTTATATTGTGGGTACTTGTCGAGAAATGCTCTTACGTTGGATATTACCCTTTGCCAGGTGGGCAGGCCGTTTTTGTAGCGGCGATTCCGGTCGTGAATCTCACAGGGACCATCTACGCTGACTACAATGCTGAAGTCTTCTGAGGCAAGAAAATCTGCCGCCTCGCTGGTTAATAATGAGCCGTTTACAGTAATTGAAAAGATAATGTCTTTACAGCCGTTTTTTTTTCTGACGTAGCCGGCACATTTTTTGATAAGAGGCAGGTTTAGCAGCGGCTCACCTCCGTAGAAACCAATCGACCTGATTTTGGAAGAGCCGCTTTGCTGCATATAGCAGTCGATGCCTTTTTTTGCAATGCTCCATCTCATTTTTCGCTTCGAGCGGGTATGCCGTCCGGCGTACCGGCCGCTGTAGACACAATAGCAACAGCGAAAATTGCAGTCCTCGGTAACAAGTAAAATAAGTATTTTGCGCTTATTGTTCAGCTTTTGCCTTATATCATCCTCGGTCATAGTCAGCTCAACCTGCGGGCGATTCGAGAGAAACAATTCTTTATCCTGCCGGGCAGTTGCAATTTCATCATACGCCGATGAGATTTCAGCAATATTGTATTGTCCGCGATACCTGGAAAACATCTCTTCTTTGCTAAGTACGCCGAAATCACCGATAATGTCCCATACAACAGGGTCAACCACCACTATTTTCATCGTATTGACGTCGTAGATATATTTATTTTGCCTTGTTTCAAACCGGTGTACAAACGCAGTCACAGGATTTTCCACCACATCGGACGATTTTTCCTCGATGTCAAAGGATAACGGCATATTTCCAGGACATTTTCCAATCTCAGTCATAATAGTTTCCTTAACAGTAAAAAACGTTGACATATTTTGTACGGTATGTAAGACCTGGTACTACAGGTTCGGCTTTTCTGCTCTTTGTCGCGATAAAAACAGGGCATGTCCGGGCGCGGCCTGACTTGTATAAAACAATACTTTACTTTAGTGCTCAATATGTGCATCTAAATAAGTCAGGCCGCCGCAATCAGACACGCCCTGCAACTATTGGTGAAGAAATCAGGTTGTTGGATTACCTTAGGGATGCCTTATAAAGCGTATACGCTTGCAGCACTGCTTGCACCTGAGCCGCTATAGGAGGAAGCCGAATTGCTGGAACAAGCCGAGTTTGTGCAACCGCAGGTACATGTACAGCTGCACGAACATCCCGACCAGTCGTTGGGCAAATTCTCCATACTTGGAGTTTCATGGAAATTAGTTACATCAATCATTTTAAGTCTCCTTCAAAAAAGTTTAATAATTCTTCCATATAAAAAACGGTTTTAACTACTTAAGACCCGGGTTTTCGGTATATGTAACAATTTCAGTTGTGTCGCCGGCTAATTCCCCGCGTAATAACGCATTTCTCTGTTGGGGACCAAAAAACGCCGGCAGGCGCCTGCTGTATCTGTACTCGTCTGGGTATTTATTTGTGGGAACCTGATAAACCTGAAATCCAAACTTATACTTCTTATCCAGACTGTTTTTGAAGTTGGCCATGGTATCGCTGTATCGGCCCCAGCCGCCTATGGAGGCATTATCCCGCAGCCATTGGATAACTTCCTTTGCTGCGGCAGTATTATTTCGCTGAAGAAGAAACGCCAGGTCGCAGCCGCACAAAAAATCATCCATTGCGGGATTTCGCCCGCCGTTAATCTGGCTTATGATTTGCTCAAACTGTTTGGCTCGCAGGTCCAGAAGCGTTTTTTTAATCTCACTGTTCGGAACTGTTTTATTTGTTTCCTTGTCAAGCTTAACTATCGGGTTCGCGGCCTGTATGGCCTCAATCAATGCATTTGTTATGGTCAAATTATCCGGATTACGCTGGTGGCCGTATTCGAGCAGAATCCTTGCCATATACGCATCCCGATACGAAGTACGCGAAAGGTCTCCTCCTGCCAGCCAGAAATTTTCCAGCAGGTTATCAGCAAGCTCGATAAGTTTCTCATCCGAAAGGTTCGTGATGTCGGTTTTTGCCGTAAGTTCTTTCAGCAATTGCTCACGGACCTGTGAATAATCAGGCCAGTCTGCCATAACCTCATCCTGGGTTTTCCATATCCGCTCTGCGGCTGCTGTATTTATCAGCAGGTCTATCTGCTTATCATCAAAAGGCCTGGGCAGTTCCGCTTCCGAGATTGTATCTTTAACCGGCAGCTGGTTCTTGCGGTTTTCCACAGCAGCAGCTTGTTCAACCTTTGGTTTGCAACTATCCGTCAAACACACGTTCCCGGCATCCTTTACGCCGATTAACGGCGTTTTTTTATTATCAGGCAATTTTTCGCCCCTGCCCTGCCGTATGAAAAATACAGCGGCCGGCACAGAGACCAGGATAACCATAAGCAACAAACCTGTTTTAGTCGTAATTTTCATTCACCATATTTCCTTTAACATTTACCGACACAACTCACCAGCCAATGTATAGACTGTGTGCTTTGTATACCATTAAACGTTTGGTAAATGTTTTGACGGCTGTGATGTGGGAATGAAATCCTGAAAAATCGGTGTTGCGGGATGTTAGTGTGCAATGAACGTGAATGGAAAAAGCAGGTTTTGATTCGGCGGTAAAGAAAGAATAATAGTGTTGATATGGCTATTTTGCAATCTTTTCGTACTGACTTTTTTCGCTTTCAGCCGGAGATATTGTCTTTATGGAAACAATTCCTCTAAGCCCAAGTATAT
>Ga0315284_10013133_pt1 | contig 11786 bp, 5 predicted proteins | sample YL17G09_16_MG_FD_203696 | JGI IMG/M metagenome (GOLD analysis project Ga0315284, IMG submission 203696) | Sediment microbial communities from Yellowstone Lake, YNP, Wyoming, USA - YL17G09_16 | ecosystem: Environmental > Aquatic > Freshwater > Lake > Sediment | place: USA: Wyoming | collected... | reverse complement strand
GACGGCGTCAACGACGCCCCCGCCGTCAAGGAGGCGGACATCGGCGTCGCCATGGGCATCACCGGGACGGACGTGACCAAGGAAGTCTCGGACATGGTCATCACCGACGACAATTTCGCCTCGATCGTCGCCGCGGTCGAGGAAGGGCGGGGCATCTACGACAATATCCGCAAGTTCATCCACTTCCTGCTGTCCTGCAACCTGGGCGAAATCCTGGTCATGTTCACGGCCGCCCTGCTCGGCTTCCCCGTGCCGCTGCTCCCCATCCAGATCCTCTGGGTGAACCTGGTGACGGACGGCCTGCCCGCCCTGGCGCTGGGGGTCGACCCCGTCGACCCGAACATCATGGAGCGGCCGCCACGCAAGCCCGACGAACCCGTCATCACGGGGGCGAGGGCCTGGCTCATCTCGCTCCAGGGCGTCATCATCGCTTTGTGCAGCCTGTCGGCCTTCCTCTTCGTCCTGCTCTACGAGAAGCAGGGCATCGACCGGGCCCGGACGGCGGCCCTGGCCACCCTGGCCTGCAGTCAGCTCTTCCACGCCTTCAACTGCCGGAGCATGAAAGTATCGCTCTTCAAGCTGAAGGTCTTCTCCAACCCCCAGCTCGTCTACGCCACGGGGCTCTCGTTCCTGCTCCAGATGGCAATCATCTACGTGCCGGTTTTCCAGCCGATATTCAAGACGGAGGCGCTGAACGCCCTCGACCTGAGCATGATCATGGTGTTCTCGTCGCTTCCGCTCTGGATCATGGAGCTCGTTAAGGCCTTGAACCGGAAATTCCGGTTCTACGACCTTTATTGACCGAATGTCACAGGAGAAAGCATGAAGAACATCGGAAAATACCTCGCGACCGGGGCTCTCGTCCTCGCCCTGGCCCTTCTCTCGGGGGCCGACGAGGGGATGTGGATGCCCCACCAGATGAAGGACTTGAACCTCCGGGCCATGGGGCTGCAAATGAACCCGGATGACCTTTATAAGAAGGACGGCACGGGGCTGATGAGCGCCATCGTAAACCTCGGCGGCGGAACGGGCGAATTCGTCAGCCCCGAAGGCCTCGTCCTGACCAACCACCACGTCGCCTACGGCGCCATCCAGAGGGCCTCGAGCAAGGAAAAAGACTATATCAACAACGGCTTCATGGCCGCGGCCCGCGGCGAAGAGATCCCGGCCCAGGGCTACCAGGCGGGAGTGCTCCTCGGCTACGAGGACGTGACGGCCAAGGTCAACGCCTGTTTCAAGCCCGGCATGACGCCGCGTCAGCGCTACGACGCGTACGACAAGGCCCAGAAGGAGCTCATTGCCGCGGGCGAAAAGGCCGGCAAGGACCTCCGTTGCACCCTGGCCGCGATGTACAGCGGCAATTCCTATTATCTCTACACCTTCAAGCAGATCCGCGACGTCCGGCTCGTCTACGCGCCGCCGCAGGACCTCGGCAACTTCGGCGGCGAGACGGACAACTGGATGTGGCCTCGCCACACCTGCGACTTTTCCTTTCTGCGCGCTTACGTCGCTCCGGACGGCACAGCTGCCGACTACAGCACGACGAACGTGCCCTACAAGCCCAAAGTCTGGCTGAAGGTCTCGCTCGACGGTTTCAAAGAGGGCGATTTCACCTTTGTCATGGGCTATCCGGGCCGGACCTACCGCAATTACGCGCTCCCCGAGCTCAAGGCCGACCAGGAGAACATGGCCAAGAGGATCAAGGACATCCAGGATGTCATCCGCTTTCACGAAGGCGCGGGGAAGGCCGACAAGGAGGTCGAGATCCGTTACGCCGGCCAGGTCAAGGGACTTTACAACGGCCTGAAAAACATGCAGGGCAAGCTCGAGGGCTTTGAGAAGTACGATCTCGTCGCCAAGAAGGCCGTCCAGGAAAAGGAACTTCTGGACTGGATCAACGCCGACCCGGCCCGGGCCAAGAAGTTCGGCGCGGCCCCGGCCGCCCTCGAAGCTTTTCTGGCCAAGCAAAAGGCCTTTGGCGCCAGGACGGAATTGTTGAACGGGGTCCTGGGCGGTTCGACCATCCTGTCCCAGGCCTACAACATCGTGCGCATCGTGGCCGAGATCCAGAAACCGGATAAGGACAGGGAACAGGCCTACCAGGAACGGAACCTCCCCCGGGTCAAGCAGGGCATCCAGCTGGCGGAGCGCGGCTACGTCTTCGCGACCGACAAGGAACTCCTCAAGTGGACACTCAAGCGGCTCAAGGCCGCCCATCCCGACGAAGCCAAGTGGCCGGCTTCTTTGAAGGAGCTGGCCGCCGGCACCGAAGCCGATGTCGCCGGGCGCGTGGACGGGATGTATGCCCGGACGGCCCTCGGCGATTCCACCAAGAGACTCGAGCTCCTCGGCCACAAGCCGGCCCAGCTGGCCGAGCTCGACGACCCCTTCCTCAAGCTCGCCGCGGGGATGGAAAAGGAGCTCAAAGTCCTCCGCGAAGAGGGCAAGGGCATGGGCCGCGAAGGGGCCGACCTCAAGATGACCTTCGAGGCGGCCATCCTCGAGATGAAGAAGGGGACCTACCCGCCCGACGCCAACGGGACCATCCGCTTCACTTACGGTCCCGTCCTGGGCTATCAGCCGCGGGACGCTGTCACCTACCTGCCCCAGACGACCGTCGGTGGAGTCGTCGAGAAGGACACCGGTATCTTTCCCTTCAAGGTGCCGGCCAAGATCAAAGACCTTTGGAAGGCCAAGGATTTCGGGCCCTACGCCGACTCGCGGCTCAAGGACGTCCCTGTTTGTTTTCTGAACACGACCAACATCACCGGAGGCAACTCCGGCTCGCCGACGTTCAACGCCAAGGGGGAACAGATCGGCATCATCTTCGACATGACCTATGAGAGCGTCATCGGCGATTACTTCATCATCCCCGAGCTGCAGCGCTCCATCAGCGTCGACGTCCGCTACGTCCTCTGGGTGACCGACAAGTTCTCCGGCGCGACGCACATCATCAAGGAGATGGGGCTGAAATAGATCATAGAACATGCGCCCTTCGACTCGGCCGCCGTTGCGGCTTCTCGGCCCTCTGATCCTGGGGCTCGTTCTGCTCTGCGGTTGCGGCGACCGGGCGCGCTCGACCTCCCGGCCCAACCTTCTTCTCGTGACGGTCGATACGCTCCGGGCCGACCGGGTCAGCGCGTATTCCGACCGGCATGTCCGGACGCCGAACATCGACGGGCTGGCCGCCAGGGGCGTGGTCTTTGCCCGGGCGTTCGGCCACTGTACGACTACGCTGCCGGCCCACACCAATATCTTCCTCGGGACGACACCTCTCTATCACGGTGTCCACGACAACGCCAATTTCGTCGTCGGGGAGGAGTTCCTGACGCTGGCCGAGCACCTCAAGGATTTGGGGTACTCGACGGCGGCGTTCATCGGCGGGTTCCCCCTCGAATCCCGGTTCGGACTCGACCAGGGCTTCGACACGTACGACGACCGTCTCGATCGGACGGGCCCGACGCCGGGCGACAGCTGGACCAGGCGGGCGGAGGCCGTGATCGCAAGCGCACTCTCTTGGCTCGAAGGCCCGAAATCCCCCTGGTTCCTGTGGGTCCATCTGTGGGACCCGCACGAGCCGTACTCGCCGCCGGAGCCGTATAAAACCCGGTTCGCGGACCATCCTTATGACGGGGAGGTGGCCTACGTCGACGCCGCGCTCGGAGAGCTCTTCGGATATCTCGATCGAACCGGCCTCGACCGTTCGTCGCTCGTCCTCTTGACCGGAGACCACGGCGAATCACTGGGCGAGCACGGTGAGACGACGCACGGCTTCCTGGCCTACAACGCGACACTCTGGATCCCCCTGATCATCACCCGGCCCGGGCTGGCCCACAGGGTCGTCGACGCCCCCGTCTCGCATATGGACATCTTCCCGACGGTCTGCGAGCTCCTGGGCGTCGAAACGCCCGACCAAATCCAGGGAACATCCCTCGTGGGGGCCATGAACGGGGGGCCGGTGGGGACGCAGCCCATCTATTTCGAATCGCTCACCCCCTTTTACAGCATGGGCTGGGCCCCGGTCTCGGGATTCATCAACCGGGGCGAGAAATTCATCGATTCGCCCGTCCCGGAAATCTACGATCTGGGAAAGGATTTCGCCGAGGTCGCGAACCTCGCGGGCCCGGCCACAGCAGAGACGAAAAGGAAGGAGCTCGGAGCGCTCGTCCGCTCTCTCTCGTCGGGGACGGCGGACAAGGCCGCCCTGGCTTCAGACAGGGAGACGGTCGACAGACTCCGGAGCCTCGGCTATACGGCCGCGTCCCCCGGTGGCAGGAGATCGGGCCGGACGACGTTCGGCCCGGAAGACGATGTCAAGGCCCTCCTGCCTTTCTATAACAGGGCCATGGCCGCCCTGAGCCTCTATGAGGCGGGCAAGGCAGGGGAGGCCATCGAGGAAGCCAAGGCCGTTATCGGCGCCAGGAAAAATATCAGCACGGCCTACCTCAATCTGGCCTACTTCTACAAGGAGGAGGGCCGGACGGCCGATGCCGCCGCCGTCCTCAAGCAGGGATTCGAGGCCCTTCCCGACAACTACTATATCTTTCTCGAGTACGTCACGTGTTTGTACGAAGTCGGCGACTTCGACACGGCGATCGGAGTATTCGAAGGCCGGCGCCCGCCCCAGGTCGAATTCGATCCGCTCGTCTGGAATTACGCCGGGCTCTCCTGGTTAAAAAAGGGGGACGAAACAAAGGCCCGGGGATGTTTCGAGAAGGCCCTTGCCATCGACGGCGATTCGTCCATCTCGTGGTTTAACTTGGGCAATCTCGACTATTTCCTCTTTCAGTCGACCGGAGACCGCTCGCGCCTCGAACCAGCCGCCGGGAGCCTGCGGAAAGCGGCCGCCCTGGACTCGACGAACGGCCCGGCCCGATACGTCCTGGGAACGACGCTCTATCAGTTGGGGGATTATCCGGGGGCGGTCGCGGATCTGGAAGGGGCCTTGGCGCTCGATCCCGGTATTCCCGAGGCCCTCTATTATCTGGGCCTGGCCTATCTTCGGGCTGGCGATGTTCCGAAGGCCTGCGCCAGATTGAGAGAGTACCGGGAAACGGCGCATTTCAGCGCCCTGTCCGCCGGGGAGAAGGAGGCCGTCGACGGCCTCATCTCCCGTTTTTGCAAACGGGACAAGACGTCATAAGGTCCGAGGAGCTATTTTGCCAAGGCTTTCGAGGAGAGACTTGACGAGGGGCTGGTCGGCCCGGATAAGAAGGGAGCGGGAGAGGATCTCGCGGGCCTTGTCCTTCCTGCCCATTTCGAGATAGACGCTGCCCAGGAAGTTGAGAACCTCGACCGACTCGGCGGTGAGCTCGGCGGCCTTCTCGAGATATCGGGCCGTCCGCTCAAGGTCCTTCCGTCCGTAATAAATGCTGCCGAGAACAGTTAAAAGCTCGCCGTCGTTCACGCCCTCTTCCGCCAGGGGCAGAAGGAGATCGAGGGCCGGGCCATCGTTCCCCTCGATGGCGTGGCATTTGGCCAGGAGGACCTTGGCCGGTAGGTAGCCGGGAGCCGTGCTCAGCGCGATCCCAAAGAACCGGCGGGCCTCGGCGAAGTCCCGGCGGAAGAACGACTGGCGCCCGAGCTCCGTATAGCGGGACTCCGGCGAAGGGCGGTAATCCTGCTCGAAGGAAAATGAGCCCGGCAGCCTGGGGGCCGATGAGACGGTGAAGGGGGTGGAACTTTCGAGGATTGGCGTCCCGCTAAGCGCGTCCTCGACACGGACAAACAGGGCATGAACTCCATCCGCGAGTCCCTTCGGCGAAAAGACCTTATTGACCGGAAGGAACCGTTCGCCGGCCGGAAGGGAAAGGGTCTCTCCGTCCGACCTGACCCGGGCCTGGCGTGCGTCGCGGATGGCGTACTCGACGCGATAGTCGCCGGAATCGGCAGTCTGCCGGTAGATCTCGAAATACAGGAAGATGTTCTCCTCGGGGCCGAAGACGCCGTCCATCCTCGGGATCACTTTGCTTTTTCCGAAGGTGAAAGGCATCCTCGCGGCGTCGGCCTTCCCGGTTTCGGCCGCCGCTTCAAGGGAAAGGGGAACGATCCGTCCGGCTAGGAGCAGCGGCGTCGAGCGGCCGGTCGGCGGCAGAGAGACGGGGAGGTCCTTTTCCCCGACTCGGCTGCTGACGTAATCCCGGAGGAGGATGTTGACGGTGTATTCCCCGGGGACAAGGAGCTGGGAGAAAGCGTAGCTGAGGCCGTAGCCCTTCTTGGCCTGCATTTCGGACTCGGTGAGCTCGAGGCTGAGCTGGTCGTTGAACTGGGCGACGACATTCCGTCCGCGGTCGCGGACGGTCACGAAGACGTCGGCGCGGCCGTAGAGCTTCTCTCCGGACCTCTCGAAGGTCAGGTCCGCCGGAGAAACGCTGAGGGCGGCGTCGTAGTAAAAGTTGCCCCGCCCATCCTCGGAGTAGAAACCGTCGGCGTCAAAGGGCAGCTTCTCGAGTGAGACTGTGGTCGTCACCCGGGGCTTATCGGAGGGACGCAGGACGTCGAAGGCCGCCGGGTCCCTGAGGGTGGCCAAGATCCGCTCGGATTCAAGCTGGTCCGTGCCGGCCGTGACGCTCTGAGTGGCCATGAGGAAATCGATGCCCATGTAGCTGCGGATGAGGTTCCGGAGCTCCGAGTCGTAGCCATATCCGGAGTCGTAGTGACGCTGGGGGATGAGGTACTCGAGGCCGTCGAAGAGAGGGCTGTAGAGCCGAAATTGCCCGACGCCCCACTGCTTGAAGAATAGCAGTCGCAGCGAGTTCGGGAATCCGGGAAGGCTCAGGTTCGTGTAGTTCCAGACCTCGCAGGGGAAGACGATCTTGCCCGAGGTCTCGTTGTCGATCGCGTTCGGGGGGCCGAGGAGGATGAAGATCCGGCCACGGTCGGTGTGGACACCGTACTTGCTTTTTGCCTCGTCCAAGCGGCGGTAGTGCTCGTCCTTGAACTCGTTGGCCGCGGTCACGGGGAGATTGTCGCGCCGGGCCCAAAAGGCGTTGATGAACGTATTCCGCTCGCTGTCGGTCTTCAAGGAGAGGAAAAGCTTTTTTTCCTCCCCTGTGATGAGATAATTGACCTCGTCCTTGAGCCAGATATCGAAGGTTTTGTCGAGCTTGGGCGCTTTCTGAGAGTTCGCCGGTATGGCCGCTGTTGCCAGACCGAACAGGGCCAGCAGGATGACGGCGCAGGGACGGAGCCTTCTCATTGGAAATTCCAGATTATTCTCAATTCAAGAAAAACTCAAGGGGGGATCCCGGAGGATCCCCCCTTGAACAGCTTCGACTTAGAATCTGAAGCGGAGGCCGAACTGGGCTTCGAGGGGCATGGTCGTATACGTGGGCAGTCCGTAGGTCTCGGGGGTGTCCACGTTCCCTTGATAGCCGCGGAGGTTGACCGTATTGAAAGCGTTGAAGACCTCGCCGATGAGCTCGATCTCCATACGGTCCGAGAACCGGAAGAACTTGGAAAGCCGGAAATCGAGCTGGGTGAAGTTGTCACCCTCGCGTCCATACATCCGGTGCGGGATGCCCGCCGGCAGGTCGCTGTAGCCGTCGTCGTTCGGATCGGAACTGTCGTAGATGTTGTACGGCCTGGGCGTGTTGAACCGGAACATGGCCGCGAACTGGACGCCGAAGGGCAGTTCGAAAATGCCGCTGGCGAACAGCCGGTGCCGCTCGTCCGTGTCGATCGGCCCCCATTCCCGGGCCGCGTTGGGCTCGTTCTCGACATAGCAGGTGACGCCCCAGCCGTCGGTGCCCCGATAGTTGACCGTGCTCTGGCCGCCGGAAAAGGAGTAGTTGATCCTCAGCTCGAACTTATGGCTGAACCTCTTCCTGGCCGAGATGTACAGCCCGTCGAAATGGCCTTTGCCGACGAACCGCGGCGCCCAGATCGTCTGCGAATAATCACCGGAATCGCCGGAGAGCGTGTAGGTGTCCGTTTCCGAATGGTAGCGGTTATACTCGTCGCCCTTCCCCAGTCCCCTCGTTTCCGTGTGGACGTAATTGACGTCGACGGCGAAATCGGGCGCGATCTGCTGGGAGAAACCGAGGTTGAAGTGGTGGGTGTACGGATACTGGAATTCCGGACCGATGGCATCGGTGGGGAGGCCGGGCGTGATCTGGTTTGTCGGCAAGTTGGTCGGATTGGCGTAGCTGTTGGGATACCAGAATTCTGCGGGATTAAGCGGATCTAGGATGCCGGCCGTCCGGCGGTTATAAAAATCCTGGCTCCACGGATCGGCCAAGAGATAGGCGGACGCGTACATGAAGGTCTCGGCGTAGAGCTGGTCATAGAAGATGCCATAGCCGCCGCGGACAACGGTCTTGCCGTTCCCGAACATGTCGTAGGCAAAACCGAGCCGCGGGGCGAGGTTGTTTCCGTCACGCCGGAGGCCTGGATTCTGGAAGCCGGGAATATAGTTGGCCAGGAACTGGACAGACGCCAGGCCGCTCTGGTCGAACTCGAGGCCGGTGTTGTAGTCGTAGCGAAGGCCGAGGTTTAATGTCAGCCGGTCGGTGATCCGCCAGTCGTCCTGGACGAACAGGCCTATCGAGTGATACCTGTTGTTCGAGAATCGCCACGGATCTCCCGAGTAGTGTTCGACCTGGCGGATCGGCGAGTCCATCGTGTAGTAGCCGCTGACGTGCCGGTAGTAATAGCTTTCGCCATAGGTGTAAAGCAGGTCCAGGCGCGGCATGTAGTAGTAGTCGATGCCCATCTTGAAGTCGTGGGTCCCGCCCCAATCCTCGACGTGCCACGACAGGTCGTTACGGAATTGGTATTTGGTCTGTCGCGTCTCCTGGGGCATGTTCCGCGCTTGGCCGAAGCCGCCGATGCTGAAATAATGCGTCGGCTCGGTCGAATTCGGGTCCGACCGGTTATCGAAATACTGGTAGACGGCCCGGGCCTCGTTGAGGAGGTTCGGTTTGACGATCCAGGTGTGCGCCAGCATCAGGTTGTGGTTGATGTTCTTCGACGAATAGCCGTTCGAAAGGGCGTACTCGCCGCCGACGCCGAGGTTCTCGGTCTTGTCGAACTGGTATCCGTAGCGAAGCTTCAGGCTGTGGCGGGAGTTGATCTGGTGCGTCAGGTTGAAGGTTAGGAGGTTCTGTGCGAACGGCTGTTCGAACAACCCCTTTTCGTCATTCCAGACATCCGCCCCGAGCATGTCCACTCGGGTATAATTCTTTTCCTGGACCCGTTCGAAAGCCAGGAAAAAATGTGTCCGGTCCTTGACGATGGGACCGCCGATGGACGCGCCGACGTTGTAACGCTTGAACGTCGGCTTCTCGTATGCATCCCCGAGCTCGTCCCTAAGCAGTTTGTCGTAATAGCTCAGGCTGCGGAAGCTGTCGTCCCGCAGGAAGCCGAAGACGCTGCCGTGGAGCTCGTTGGTGCCCGCCTTAGTCAGGACGGTGATGATCGTCCCCTGCGATTTTCCGTATTCGGCCTTGAACTGGTTGGTGGCGATCGAGAACTCCTCGACGCCTTCGGTGGTGAAGATCTGGACCGGGCCGCCGACCATGTTGTCTTTGCTGTCGGCGCCGTCGATCGAGTAATAGACCGCGCGGCCGCGGAATCCGCCGACGCTGAAGTGCGACATGGCGTTCTTGGTCGGGTCGTAGGACCCCATCTCCGTCGTGCCCGGCGCGAGAAGGGCCAGGTTGGCGAACTGACGCGTCAGGAGCGGCAGGCTGTCCACCTCCCTGGTCGTGACGACCGTCGAGACCTCGGCCTTGGTGGCCTCGATGAGAGGCAGTTCGGCGACGACGGTGACCTCCTCCTCGACAGTGGCCTGCTCCATGTCCGCGTTCAGGACCTTGGTTTCATTGACGAATAATTCCAGTCCCGTCACGATCTTGGTCTTGAACCCGGAGAGCTTGAATGTGATGTTGTAGAGGGACGGCGCCAGGGCCGAGATGCGATACCGGCCGAGAGGGCCCGCGACGGCCGTCCTGGTGATGCCGGTCTTGGTGTCCTTAGCCGCGACCTCGACGCCCGGGAGCGCGTTCCCCTGTCCGTCCTTGACGATCCCCTCGAGGTTGGCGCTGGCCTGCTGGGCCCGGGCGACGGTGAAGACGCCGACGACGAGGAGCGCGAGACAAATAGCGCAGAATTTCTTCAACTTTTCCTCCCTGCTTGAGCCATTCTAAAAGCGATTATCGAACGAATCCCCCTGTCCAAGTTCCGGCGCGGCGTGTCATCTCTCACCTCCCTCCGTTGTCATTTCTTTTCCAAGGCCTTCAGCTGTTCGATGAGGCCCTTGACTCTCTCGATCTCCTTGGCGTCCTGGATGAGCGCGATGTACCTTTCATAAACGGCCACGGCCTTGGCATAGGCGGCGGTCTGGGTGTAAGCGATCCCGAGCGAGTAGAAGGTGAAGGGCTGGGCGGGGTCGAGCACGGACGCCTTCTCCAAACTCTCGACGGCCTTGGCCCCTTCGCCGGCGTTGAGGTAGAGCAGGCCGAGGGCCGAGAACAGGCGGGCGTTTTCCGGGTGGATGCGGATCGCCTCTTCGAAGATAGGAATGGCCTCGTCTGTTTTTTTCAGCTTGCCATAGGCGTTGGCCATGTTCGTGTAGGCGTCGAAGAAATCCGGCTTGAGCCGGACGGCCTCCTTGAAGGAGGCGATAGCCTCTTCGTAGCGCTGGAGGTTGTAAGCGCAATTGCCGAGGTTGAAGTGGATGGCCCCCAGGTTCGGATTGGCAGCCAAGATGTCCTTATAGGCGGCCGCCGCCTCTTCGTAGCGGCCTCCCTTGAAAAGCTCGTTGGCCCGGATGTTGGCGTCCTCCCATTCCGGCTTGACCGCCTGCTTGACCTCGGGGGCGAGCACGGCGTCGAAGACGCTGTTCTGGCCGGGGGCGATCGAGACCCGGCCCTCGAGTAGTTGGAAGCCGGGCTTTTCCAACTTCAACCTGTATTCGGCCGGGGAGATGCCCATCAGGAAGTAATTCCCCTTGCGGTCGGTCTTCATGACATAGGTTTGGCCGCGGGAGGGATCGACGAGCGTGATCTTGACGTCCGCGACCGGCTTCCCGCCGGGGTCGGCCACCTTGCCCTTGATCGTCCCGACCGCCCCCATTGACGAAAGTGCCGGCGCGGGGACTGACAGGAACAGAGCTGTGATGACGGCGGGAACCGCGAGTCTCTTCAAGTCGATCTCCTCTGATTAATACTAAAAACTTAACTCTTTGCGCCCCCCCTGTCAAGGCCTTGATTTTATCACGATCCCCGCGAGCGCACTCTCTTCCGGGACCGGCTTGATCAGACCTGTTGAACAAGCGAGGCTCACGCTTTGGAATCGGGCGGGATTTCCATTATATTACTCTGGATCAATCGTCGCGGAAGGTTTTAAGTCATGAAAAGATACGTTCTGATGCTTGCCGCTCTGTGTTTGTTGCTCGCGGCCTGCGGCCGGGCGGATAAGGTCGTAGGTCCGGCCGCGCTGAGGACGGTTCCCGTGACCCGGACGGAGCTCCTGGACAAGGTCAAGGGCGGCTGGGCCGGGCAGGTCATCGGCTGCACGTTCGGGGGCCCCACCGAGTTCCGGTACCAGGGCGCCATGATCCAGGATTACCAGACCATCCCGTGGGACGACTCGCTCGTCGCCCTGAGGTTCGAAAAGTCCCCCGGACTCTACGACGACGTTTATATGGACCTGACCTTCGTCGACGTCATGGCCCGGGAAGGCATCGACGCGCCGGCGGCGAGCCATGCCCGGGCCTTCGCCCACGCCGGCTACCCGCTCTGGCACGCCAACCAGGCCGCCCGCTACAACATTCTCAACGGGAT
>Ga0315284_10013132_pt1 | contig 11786 bp, 9 predicted proteins | sample YL17G09_16_MG_FD_203696 | JGI IMG/M metagenome (GOLD analysis project Ga0315284, IMG submission 203696) | Sediment microbial communities from Yellowstone Lake, YNP, Wyoming, USA - YL17G09_16 | ecosystem: Environmental > Aquatic > Freshwater > Lake > Sediment | place: USA: Wyoming | collected... | reverse complement strand
CCGTCCTCACACTCGAGGGTCACCAACCCGAAATAGACGCTGTCGAGCATCGTCGTTGCACCCGTCACGAAGGTGGTCACGCTCATCGTCCCGCCTTGGGAGGTCTCGCCCCGGTAGTGGCGGAAGCGCACGTCTCGGCCTCCCGCCGAGGCCACGGCGGGAACCAGTACGGAGAGCACCATCAGCCCCGCCACACCCGCCCCGACGATCTTCATCCTCGCCATCGCGTCCACCCCCTCCGCAAGGATGACGGCGGAGCGGCTGGGGGGCAAGTCCTGCGCCTCGTCCCTAGGGGTGAGTAGTCAGATCGGACTGAATCTTTCGGGCCACCGAGCCGATATTGAGAGGGACCTGCGAAACGGCAAACCCGCCGGAAGACGGGGACGCAAAGCTTCGGGCCCAGAACGGGCGGCCGAGCTGCCGAACAGGGAGGGGCTTCGGCGCCACCCGTTCGGTGTAGCGAAACACGGGGGGTGCCACAGATGACCGGAACACCGTCGAGAATGGCCCATCGGGCCGCCGCTCTCGCGGTCGTCATGCTCATGACGCTCGCGACGGGCCCCGCGGCCCAGGCCGCCGCTGCCGGACCCTGCAAGGGCAAGAAGTGCACCGCCGACACGACGCTGCCCGCAGCGACGATCGTCGCACCGGGAGCAGGGCAGACGCTGAACGGAACGGCCGCCGTGACCGGGACGGCTACCGACAACGTGCGCGTGGCGAAGGTGGAGGTACGCGTCGACGGCGGCGCCTACCAGCCCGCCTCGGGGACGAGCTCGTGGACGTACTCCCTCGACACGACGGCGTTGGGCAACGCGGGTCACCAAATCACGGCCCGCGCCATCGATGCTTCCGGGAACACCACGACGGCGAGCGTCTCCGTCCAGGTGAGCAACCCGGTCGTCCCGCCGCCCGACACCACGCCCCCGGCCGTCGCGATCGCGAGCCCCGCGGGCGGGTTGAGCGTAGCCGGCACGATCACGGTGTCCGGCACGGCGTCGGACGACACCGCCGTCACCTCGGTGAGCGTCGGGATCGACGGCTCGGCCCCGCAGGCCGCGAGCGGCAGGTCGAGCTGGAGCGCCTCCTTCGACACGACCGCCTGGGCGGACGGCTCGCACACCATCGTCGCGACCGCGTCGGACGCGGCCGGCAACCTCACGACCGCGAGCGCCACGGTGATGTTCGCGAACGAACCGGCGCCGAGCCCTCCGCCATCGCCGAGCCCGAGCCCCAGCCCGTCGCCTTCAGCCTCTCCGAGCCCGTCGCCTTCACCGACGACGAGCGCGACGCACATGGTCACGCCCGAGGGTGTCACCATCGACGTGAACTCGGCGGGCGCGTGGACCGCGCAGCAGATCTACGACATGCTCAAGGCGAGCGCGATCCAACTTGGCAAGGTGGGACCCACGCTGACGGTCAAGGTCCAGGACGTGTACGCGTCGCAGACGACGACGAGCGCCGGATCCTCGGGTGGGATCTATGAGAGTTTCGCCGCGATCATCTACCTGAAGGGCGCCAACTCGAGTTTCGTCTCGGTGCCCGACGCGACCCTCGCGCACGAGTATGGACACGCGTGGACGATGTACCACCTGTTCATGTCGCACAACGGGCACTGGTCCTCGTACCTCGACTTCCGTGGACTGACGGGCAACCCGCTGCTCGACTCGAGCTACTCCTGGGGCCGGTACGAGATCATCGCCGACGACTACCGACTCCTGTTCGGTTCGAGTCTGGCGATCTCGCAGCGGCCGATGCACATGAACACGTCGATCCCCGACCCCAGGAACGCGCCGGGGTTGAAGGACTTCTTCTTGAACGTCTGGGCGGTAGCCGGCTAGCGGCAAGCCCATCGAGGCTCGATGGAGGCCCTCTCGGGGGCCTCCATCTCGTCTAGGCCGGTGTGAGCAGGCTGGTGAAGGTCACGGTCGGCGCGCACGCGGGTGGGTCGATGACCGCGGTGGCCTCGTCCGCCGGGGCCACGCCACTGTTCGGATCCGGCTGCTGCTGGACGGCGTAGGAGCCGGGCCTGAGACCACCGACCGTCGTCGAGGCAGTCTCTCCCGGGGCGACGATCAGCGTCCTGGTCGCGACCACGGATCCGTCGCGAACGACCGCGTAGGTGAAGGTCACGGCCGGACTGCCGTCCGGTCCACTGAGCGTCTGCTGGATCGTCACGGCCGTCGGAGCCGATCCCGTGCATCCCTTGGGCCGTGCCTCACCCAGCGCGACCGCCGGCGCGAGCGCCCCGAGTCCGGTCACGAGGACCAGGGTAGCCATCGCGGTGCGGGCGCGCCGGCCCGAGCGAGCACACTTCCGGTGATGTCCCCTGTACATCGGATGCTCCTTGGGTTGCCGGCCTGTAACCGTATCCTCGATCCGGTCGGATACAAGGAAGGGGCCCGGGTTTCCCCGGGCCCCTTCCCACAACCGCTCCTGCGATCAGCAGAGCATGTTGTTGTTGTACAGGTCGAGCGTGTTCGCCAGGTTGTTCGCGTCCGTCTTCTGCGCCTTCGTCAGCGCGTCGTGCGTGATGCCGTTGAAGTGGATCGCGGCAAGCAGCGCCTGGCCCTGCGCGATGGCGGTGTTCGCAGACGGGCACGACGCCGCGCCTGCGACGATGTTCAACTTGGCCCCCAGTAGTTGCGCTGCCAAGCCGAACGCCGGATCGCTCGCCATCTTCCTCGCACCGTTGATGGTCGTCTTGTTCAGGATGTTGACGGCCTTCGCGCAATCCGGCGCCACGTTCGGCGTCGTCGTGCTGCCGTGCAGCACCAGGGTGCCGATCGCGATGCCGCCCGGCTCCGCCAGCGCCAGGGTCTGGTCTAGGACCGGAGCCTGCTTGCCCTTGGAGGTCTTGCAGGAAGACCAGTTCTTCCAGAAGCCGATCGTCAGGGCGTTCCCACCCGGAGGTGGCGTGTTATCGACGTTGAACGTCTTCGTCTCACCCGGTTGGACCGTGAAGTCCACGCAGAACCGGATGTTCTCCCCGCCGATCGTCAGCTGGAACTGGCTCGCCCCACCGAGGTCGGTGCTCCACCCCGGTAGCGGCAGGACCTCGCAGAGCTGGTACGTGTCCCCCGGCACGAGGTACTTCGTGAACTCGATGACGCCCTGGGCATTCGTCGTCCCGCTCTCGATGAGCGAGCCGGCGTTGCCCGGACCGCCGGTCGTATCGGCGGTCGCGCCCGAGCGGATCTCGAACGTGAAGGTCGTACCGGCCGGCGGAACCGCACCCGACACGGTCTTGATGACCTTCACCTTGCCTTGCTGGGTGTTGGTGAAGGTGCACGTCACCGTCTCACCCGGGTCCAACTTGAAGGTCGCCTTGAGCGTGCCGAGGTTCACCGTGCTCGGCGTGGCGCTCGAACCGTCGTCGCAGCTGATGTTCGTCAGCTCGAACTTCGGTGCGGGGTCCGTCTCCGTGCTGGTGTATGTGCCGGGCTTGAGGTTCGAGACCTCGATCGTCTGGCCGTCCTTGATCGACCCGGACGCATCACCCGTGAAGGCGAACGAGTCCGTCGTGTTGGGGCTCGGATCGGTCACCTTCTTGGCGATGATCGTGCCGCGCTGCGTGTTGGTGTAGACACACCTCACCGTCTCGCCCGGAGCAACCTTGAAGGTGGCCACGCCCGTGCCGATGACACCGGAGCTGTCGCCGTCGTTGCAGACGATCGACGTCAGGTCCCAGCCCGCCTTCGCCGACTCGGTCACGTGGTAGGTGCCGGGAACGACGTTCGCCCCCTCGCTGTCACCGTCACCGAGGGTGGCGGTGATGTCGCCGGTGAAGCCGAACGTCGCGTTCGAGCCGTCGGGAAGCGTCTGCTTCTCGATCTCGATCCGCCCCTTCTGCGTGTTGGTGTAGACGCACCTCACCGTCTCCCCCGGAGCGACCACGAACGTGGACACGCCGGTGCCGATTACACCGGAGCTGTTGCTCGTCGGGTCGCTACAGGTGATGTCCGTCAGGTCCCAGCCCGCCTTCGCCGACTCCGTCACGTAGTAGGTGCCGGGGTCGACGTTGACGCCGCTCGACCCACCGTCACCGAGAGTGGCGGTGATGGCGCCGGTGAAGTCGAACGTCGCGTTCGAGCCGTCGGGAAGCGTCTGCTTCTCGATCTCGATCCGGCCACCCTGGGTGTCGGTGTACGTGCACACCACGGATCCACCCGCGGCCAGCTCGATCGTCGCCTTCTTGTTGTCGTAGGAGAAGGTCGCTCCGGTACCCGTGCAGACCAGGTTCGTGAGCTTCCACCCGGCGGGGAGGTTGACCTCCTCGACCGTGTAGGTGCCCGGCTTCAGGGCGCCCGAGTCGTACGGCGGGTCGGCGTCCTTGAGCGGGAACGACTGGTTCACGGTGTCCGGCCCGCCCTTTAGCTCGAAGCTGAACGACTGGTTCGAGCCAGAGGGGAAAGTGACCTTGTCCACCGCGATGTGGCCGCGCTGGACGTTGGTGGCGGTGCAGGTCACGTTCTCGCCAGCAGCGAGGTTGATCGCCGAAGGAGAGCTCCCGTCGCTACAGACGAAACCGGTGAGGTCCCAACCGGCCGGAGACGTCTCGGACACCGAGTACGCCGTGCCCGGAACCAGAGGCTCGCTGGTCTTACTGCCACCGTCGACGAGCTGGAAGTTGCCCATGAAGTTGCTCGAGAAATCGAACTTCTGGGTCGATCCGCTCGGGACGGTCTGCTTCACGACCGTGATGGTTCCCCGCTTGGTGTTCGTGAACGTGCAGGTCACCTGCTCCCCCGCCTGCAGGTGGATCGTCGCGGTGGGGGCAGCCACCGTCGAAGCGCCCGTCGGGTCGTTCTGGTCGGAGCACGTCAGGCTGGTCAGGTCCCATCCGGTCTCCCCGTCCTCGGACACGGTGTACGTGCCGTTCTTGAGGTCCGGGAAGGTGACGGAGCTGGGATCCACCGCCTCGACGCCGTCGTCCTGCAACTCGAACGTCGAAGGAAGCGCCGTCGAAGGTCCACTCGTGGTCGCGAACGAGAACTTCTGCGAGTCGTCGGGGATCGCGTTCTTGACGATCGTGATGCTCGCCCGACGCGTGTTCTCGAACTCGCACGAGTACGCCCGCCCGGCGTCGGCCACGAAGTCCGTCGTGAACTGGCAGACACCGTTGGTGGCATCACCCGTGACGTTGGTCAGGTCCCACCCGGGCTTGGCCGTCTCGGTGATCTTGTAGGTGCCTTCGTCGACGATGTCCACGAGGGCGATGGGACCACCACCGCCCGCCGGCACCCACGAGACGGCTCCGGTGGAGTCGCTCGTGCCCGTCGCGAGCAGCGTGTCCGGGGTCCCGACCTTCCAGAGTTCGAACTGGAAGCCGGACTTGTCCCCACCCGACGGCACGACGACCTTCGTCGCGTCCGCCGTCGCCGGCGCGAACCCATTGGTGATGGTCACCTCGCCGGAGCAGGACGGCAGGTTGATGGTCGTGCTGGCCGGTGACTGCGTCCCCCACTTACCGTTGGCCCGTTCGGCGACGGCGTAGGGCCCGGGCTCGAGCCCCGTAATCGTGACGTAGTCCGAGTACTCACCGGCCGTGAAGTCGATCGTCTGCACGCTGGCGTAGCCGCTCGGGCCCGTAACGTCGAAGGTGAAGCTCGCCGTCTCCTGTCCGGTGAGCACGTTGGGGATCGTCTTGTTGATCTTCAGCGAGACCGTCGCGCTGGACGAGATCCCCACGTTCACCGACGCCTGAGCCGTGTTGCCGTCCGCGTCGGTGAGGGTCGCCGTGTCCGATAGCGTTCCGCTCGTGATGCGCTTCTCGTCCAGGTACACCGTCTTCGTGAATGTCACCGAACCGCTGTCGGTGACGGTTCCCGAGCTCCATCCCACGGGTCCAGTGGTGGGCGTGTCTGCCACGTACGCCGGGGCGCCGGTGAAGGACCCGACCGACGGGGTTGCGACCGAGAACGTCAGTCCGGTGCCCGTGATCGACTCGGTGTCGGTGATGACGGCGCTCGCGTTGCCGGGCGGATCCGAGCTTGCCTGCACGCTCGCCGAGGCCGCGGCCGTCGTCGTTCCAGGCACCAGGTACCCAGTGGCCTCGTCCGTGTAGGTCGCGGTCGCGACGTCGTTGAGGTTCGTCGTCCCCGCCGGCACCGTCGTGGTGTGGGTGAGGACCTTGAGCTCGGTGTTCGCCGGAACGTCGACGTCACCCGATGAGGCGGTGTCGAGTACCGTCGTCCCCGACCGGATCTCGTCGGTGACCTTCACCGTGATGGTGCGCGCTGCCGGGTTCTTCGCGTAGACGTTCGTGATGACCGTGATGTCACCGCTTGGGGACGCCGGGAGCCGCGTCCACGTGATCTCAATGCCCACGTTCTTGCTGAGCGTCGAGCCCGCCGCGCACACGTCACTGAAGCTCAGGGTTCCCGGGGTGGCGCCCTTGGTCACGTTCCAGGCGTACTTCGAGCCCCGGGTGGCCGTCATGTCCTTGCGGAGTTCCTGCGGCAGGATCTCGTTCACGGGGATCGAGATCGTCTTCTTACTGCCGCTGAGGTTCGCGGCCGGGAACATGTACGACTGGAGCGACGAGCCCGGGTATAGATGGGAGCCCAGAGCGAGACGCTCGTAGTAGTCGAACACGCACGTCGTGCCCTGGGCCTGGTGAATCGTCAGGTCACGGTAGATGACCGTGTCCGTCCCGCCACCGAACGGGCTCCCCGCGGTGCCCTGCGTCGACTGCGGGCCGGCGCCCACGGAGCAGGAGGCGTCGGACAGCCCGGCGTTCAACGTGGGCTCGGAGATGACGTCGTAGCCCACCTTGCCGTTGGTGATGCCGTCGGCCGCGATCGTCACCATGTAGTCCGTCGTGGCGGCCGACTGGGTGCCGAGCTGCGTCGTCAACCGGTGCGGAACGAGGTCGAGCTCGTTCCAGCCCTTCCCGAGGTTGCCGGTCGTATACGCCGAGTCGACGCATATGAACTCGCCATTGACCGGCAAGACGATGCCGCCGTTGTTGCGGCAGCCTTCGAGCGTGAACGTCACGTGCTGCGACTCTTCGCTCGAGTTCGGGAACGCCACCGCGGGTATCGCCACTGCGACGGTTCCTATGAGCAGCGCGAGCAGCGCGACGTTCACGACGAGTGAACGACCGCTCGATCGAGCTGCATGCTTCCTCTTGCGTATCATCTGTGCCTCCCCCCGGCCCTCTCGGGCCTGCGAACCGAACCGTGGACAGATGGAACAGCGCGAAACGCCACGCGAAGGCGCATCCCTCGCCGAGCGCTTCTGCTGCCACGCTGTAGGTCACTCGGAACGGATGTATCCCCCGTCGGACTGCCTCTCTTTCCTGGCTACCGACCGGGATATCCCCGACCGGCCTAGTTCCTTCGGCGGGACCCTACGCCCGAGTTGACCCATTCGTCAACTCGACCCAGTCATCAACTCGCTTGTCAGGCAAGCGGAGCTCGAATGGGTCGGGATACATCGAATCACAGACATGAAACCCTGACTCTCGGTCAGTAGCACGCCAAGTTACTTGACCTGCAGTGATGGGACCTCCGGGGCACCACCCCAGTACCGGGGACCGTGCATCGTGGGGACTCCGTCGGATTGCGTCGATCCGCGCTCGGGACGTAGTGTTCGCGCGTGACCCCTGAGCGATCCCCCCGATCCCTTCTCCGCAAGACGGAGGGAACGGCGTTCCCCCTACACACCCTCGAGGCCATCCGGGACCTCCGCCGGTATCTCGACCGGGTCGAGGCCGACGCCCTGCGCAGGGCCCGCGAGCTCGGCGCCTCCCCGAGCGACATCGCCGAAGCGCTCGGCGTCACCCGGCAAGGCGTGTACCACAAGCTGAAGCTGCTCGATGTGCGAGCGCCCCGGCGGGCCGCGGAGACGGAGGCCGCCGAGACCGTCGTCATCCCCGAGCTGGAACCCAAGAGCGAGTAGCTGCGGATCGGCGAACCGAACCCAAGAGGCGTCGATATGTCACGCCTCGCGCCCGAGTGCCGCTCCTAGCCGAGGTCGAGCGAGTAGTAGTTGGTGCCGCCGAGTTCGAAGCCGAGGCGCCGGTACAGGCGGTTGGCGGCTTCGCGTGTCGGGTGCGAGGTCAGGTCGATCTCGCCCGCGCCTTCAGCTCGGGCCTGCGACATCAGCTCGCGCATCAACCGCTCGCCGATGCCCCGGCCGCGGTAGCGCGCATCCACCACAAGGTCCTCGACGTGAGCGGCGGTCCCCGTGAGGACTGAGTAGACGACGAGCGTCCCCATGCCGATGATCGAGCCGTCGCACCGAGCGACCAAGAGGAAGGTTCCGCCCCTGCGCACCACCCGAGCCAGCGCATCCGCGTCGGGGATGGCTCCATCCGTCAGTTGTGGGTACAGGCGCTTGACCGCCTCGACGAGTTCCTGCGTGATCGTCGTCACTCGCTCGAGGGCGACGGCGTCTGCGGGCTCCCCGGAACATCACCCACGGTGTCCGCCCTTCTTCGGGTCGCGATCGCGACGAGTCTAGTGCGCACTTCCGCCGGGCACGAGGCACCGACGGACCGACGATCGCTCCGACGCGGGCCAGCCGGAGCGAGAGTCGGTTTGACACGGGCCGTGTAGGGAAACTAGGTTGCGCTGGAACGAAGGCGGGTGGGGTCGGACGCCATCTGTCTGGTGTGGGTGTCGAGAGGGGAGTGAGGCTATGCGTCGTATCGCAGCGAAGTTCGTCGCTTTCGCCCTTGCGGTGGGCATCATGTGGACCGGAGTGGTTCCTGCACTCGCAGGCGGCAAACCCAAGCCCATCAACTGCCACAGGTACCCGTACTGCTGCCAATGCGTACCCTATGGCCAACCGTGTAAGACCTGCTAGTTGCAGTCGAAGTGCGCCCTGAGCGGATGGTGGTTCCGACCCCACCCCGTGCCGTCGTGGCTGCTGTGGTTCCCCGGCTAGGCCCTGACTCTCCGTCGGGCACGGGGCGCGGACGAACCGACGATCGCTCCGATCCCGGCCACCCAGAGCCCGGGGTGACTCAGGAGATCTCGGCCGGTCGCACTACCCCACGGGATGACCTGGAAGATCAGGTCGAACACGAGCAAGAGCACGAGTAGCAGGAAGACCTCGCCGACGAGCCCGACCACTTTCCAAGCCTTGGCGCGGGCGTGGAGATCCACGCTCGGCCCCGGCTGGGCAACCAGAAGCGCGACTCCGATCAGCGCCGCGATGACGCCGACGATCCCGCACGCGAACAGCGCGTGTCCGAGCTTGAGCGTGGACGGGGTCTGGCACATCGGCACCTTGGACCACGGCCACTTGAACAACCAGGCGAGCGGGAGGTCGAAGGCGTCGCGCCGAACGGTGCCCTGGTTGGCACTGTAGGTCACCGCGGACCAGGTGAGGAACGGACTGACCGCAACCGCGAGCGACCCGACGAGCAGCGCGACGATGTTCGCCAACTTCGGTGCCGCCGGAACCTGTGTCGGGCCTTGGGGATCCTCGGGACGCATGGTCGACCTCTCTCTCGGAAACGCCCGCGACTATACAGGGCATGGCTCGGACTTCCGGTGTCAGAGGCTGGTGCTACAGTCCGCCCGTGGCTGCTGCGTGGAGCGCGATCGGACTCATGGCGGCGATCTCCGTCGCCTTCTTCTACTTCCTGTACGGTCGCCTGGACGGGCTCGGCGCGAAGATCGACACCCTGGGAGGCCGGATCGACACCCTGGGAGGCCGGATCGACGAACAAGGGCGGTCGCTCGGCGCGAGGATCGATGCCCTGAGCGCCCGGATCGACGAACAGGGGCGGTCGCTCGGCGCGAGGATCGACGCGCAGGGCACCGAGCTCGGCGCTCGGATCGACGCCCTGAGCGGCCGCGTCGACGCGCAGGGCGCAGACCTGGGTGCCCGGATCGACGGGCTGAGCGGCCGGATAGACGCACAGACCGCGCGGATCGACGCGCTCTCAGCCCGACTCGACGACCACACCGCCAGACACCGGCACGTCGGCTGACAGCCAAGCCTACGCAGGAACCGTGAAGACCTCGGTCTCCTTCAGCCGGGACGAATCGATCGTGATGCCCGGACCCATCGTCGTCGTCACCGTGGCGCTCTTCACGTACTTGCCCTTGGCGGCCGAGGGCTTCGCGCGGAGCACCTCGTCGACCACAGCGAGGTAGTTCTCGATCAGTTGCTGCTCGCTGAACGAGCGCTTCCCGATCACGAGGTGCAGGTTGCCGGTGCGGTCGGTCCTGTACTCGAGCTTGCCGGCCTTGATGTCCTGGACGGCCTTCCCGATGTCGAACGTGACCGTGCCGGTCTTCGGGTTCGGCATCAGGCCGCGAGGGCCGAGCACTCGCCCGGCCTTTCCGACCGCCGACATCATGTCCGGCGTCGCGACGGCGGCGTCGAACTCGATGTTGCCCTTCATGACCTCCTCGAGGAGGTCGTCCCCGCCGACGACGTCCGCACCGGCCTCCTTGGCCTCGCGGGCCTTCTCGCCGGTCACGAACGCGGCGACCCGGACGGACCGACCGGTCCCGTGCGGGAGCGAGACCGTGCCGCGAACCATCTGATCGGCCTTGCGCGGGTCGATGCCGAGACGGAACGCGACCTCGACGCTCTCGTCGAACTTCGCCTCGGGGAACCGCTTGATCAGCCGGAGGGCATCGCCGGGGAGGTACTCGCGATCCTCCTCGACGAGCTTGGCGGCCTCGCGATAGCGCTTGCCGTTGCCGCTCACGGGGCCACCTCCACGCCCATCGAGCGCGCGGTGCCGGCGATGATCTTCATCGCGGCCTCGACATCCCTCGCGTTCAGGTCGACCATCTTCTGCTCGGCGATAGTCCGCAGCTGGTCCTGCGTGAGCATCCCGACCTTCGTGCGGTTCGGCTCGCCCGATGCCTTCTCGAGGTCGAGGGCCTGCTTGATCAGCTCGGCGGCCGGCGGCTGCTTGGTGACGAACGTGAACGAGCGATCCTCGTAGATGGTCATCTCGACCGGGATGACCTGACCGGCCTGCTGCTGGGTCTGCTCGTTGTACTGCCGGCAGAACTCCATGATGTTCACGCCGTGCTGGCCGAGCGCGGTGCCGACGGGCGGCGCGGGCGTGGCCTGTGCGGCGCGGATCTGGAGCTTGACGACGGCGAGGACCTTCTTCTTCTTCGCCATGTCTTGAGTTCACCTCCTGCGGTGCAAACGGCCTTCCGGCCTCCCGCGGTCGTAGGAAGGGTCCCGGCCCGAGCCGGGTTCGTACCGATGCTACCGGTGCGGCTCGCCTGCGCCAACGCCCCGGAACCAGCCGGAACTGACTAGTACGAACCGCGTAGCCGGGGCTAAAGAGGGGGAGTCCATAGGTCGACATCCTCTCTTGGACCGGCGGATGGCCGGTTCGCTGGAGATCGAGTGCCCATGAGCGCCGGACCCACCTCGGCCGAAGTTCGAGCGTCGCCCCCCTCGGGACGCCCCGAGACGCGCACCCCACGAAGGGTTCCGCGCGCCAGGGCGTGGGTCGTCTATCCGGCCGTCGCCGCCGCTGCGATCTTCGTCTACTACTTCCTGCCCAACCACGTGCAGCCGTGGCTGTACGGTGCCATCGGGCTGTCGTCGATGTCGGCCATCGTCGTCGGGATCCGCCGCAACCGTCCCGAGCTGCCGCTCGCCTGGTGGTTCCTGTTCGCCGGTCAGACACTCTTCTTCATCGCCGACACGGTCTGGGCGGCGCTGGACTACGCCTTCCCGACGATCGCGGACGCGTTCTACCTCCTCGGCTACCCGAGCCTGCTCGTGGCCCTGCTGCTCATGCTCCGGGGGAAGGGGCGGACCGTCGGGCGCGGTGGGTGGATCGACGCGGC
>Ga0315284_10013131_pt1 | contig 11787 bp, 9 predicted proteins | sample YL17G09_16_MG_FD_203696 | JGI IMG/M metagenome (GOLD analysis project Ga0315284, IMG submission 203696) | Sediment microbial communities from Yellowstone Lake, YNP, Wyoming, USA - YL17G09_16 | ecosystem: Environmental > Aquatic > Freshwater > Lake > Sediment | place: USA: Wyoming | collected... | reverse complement strand
AAGATGACCGTGCATTTGTAAAATATAATTCGACAACTAGATCTTATGAAGGTCTTTCTACTACTAAAGTTGCAGGAGCAACTCTCTCTTCACAATCCTCATCTACAAATATTGGTACTGTTTATCACCTAGAACCACTTGCAATTTATAGAAGAGGGTGGGAATCGAGTCATATTAAAGCAAGTAATGATTCCTTTATTCAAATTGTATCTGTTTTTGCGATTGGTTTTAACAAGCACTTTGATGTTCAAAGTGGTGGAGACTTTAGTATTACAAACTCCAACTCAAACTTTGGACAAATTGCAATTAGTGCAAGTGGATTTAAGAAAGAAGCATTTGAAAAAGACAATAAAGCATTCATTACTTCTATCATTGCTCCGAGAGCAATCGTAGAAGAATTAAATAATATTGATTGGATTTCATTAGATGTTCAAAAAACAATAAATGTTGCGATTAATACAAGATTATATCTCTATGGATTTACTGCTCAAGATGATGTTCCACCAATTCTTACTCAGGGATATCGTATTGGTGCAAAGGTAAATGATACTCTACATTTTGTAGGAAACGGAACTGAATATTCGGCAAGTATCTTAATGTCGGATGGTGTTACAAGTAGTGTTAAGCAATATTCAGTAACCTCCGGACCATCTTCAAATGTTTTTACAGTTCCAACTCATACGATTCAAACAGGTGAAAAAGTTATTATTCTGAGTGATGATGGAGACTTACCAGAAAATATTATAGAAAATACTGTTTATTATGCAATTAGAGTTTCATCTACTCAAATTAAACTTGCATCTTCTGCATCTAATGCAACGACTGGTACTGAAATTACTGTTTATGGTGGAACTAATCTTAAAATCCTAAGCAGAGTATCCGATAAGATTGCCGGAGATATTGGACATCCAGTGCAATTTGATACTGCAAATAAGCAATGGTATATTATTACAAATGCAAGTAGTGGTATCTATACTGCCATAAACTCATTAGGTGTTGCAGTATTGAGTGAAAGAACAGAGTCTGCTTATGTTAGAAGAATTGCAGACACAAGAAGTTTAGATGAGAAACTCTATAAGATTAGAGTTGTAATTCCAAAAGAAATTACAGATGCAAAAAATCCTGAGAATGGATTTATCATTCAGGAATCTAGTAGCACTGGTGCTCGTGAAGGAGATTTTATTCTTTCTACACTCACCTCAAGTAATTATAATTACAACAAGAATCCAAGATTTATTGCAAAATGTACCAGAAGTTCTAGTACAGTCACAATTATTTCAGAACTTGCACACAATCTTCAAGTTGGTGATACTATTATTATTAAAAATGTAACGGACAGCACTAATACTACCGGTGCCGATGATCTTGGATACAATGGAACCTTTACGGTTGCATCTGTTGTTGATGATATGACATTTACATATACAACAACTAAAACTCCCGGAACTACATTTACAAATAATACGGCAAATAGAACAACATCATTACCAAGATTCCAAAGAGCTGACTTACAATCCAATCTTTATGTTTATAGAAATGAAATAATCTCCGAATATATTGAGAATACACAAGACGGTATCTACTACATTTATGCTCTAACAGCAGATAAGGCAGTCCCAACAGAGTTCACAAATCTCAAATATAGTCAAAATGTTGTTGACTTGTATCCACAGTTGGATAGAGACAACATTAATGATACTCCAACCTCTGCCAAGTCATTTGCGAAGAGATCTTTTATTGGTGAAGTTGTAACAAATGATCTTAAAAAGAGTATTACAAAAGAATCAACTGATAATTTACTCACAACTCTGGGTATTGGTCTGGATGTATCTTCTGTTTCGAGTTCTACATCAAGTGCAACAATTACCTTTGCAAGAGAGCACGGACTTGCCGGTGTTGTAACTTATAGTGGAGCATTAAATAATGGAACCCCCAGTGCCAATTATACCCCTACATCGGGGATTGCAACATATCAGAACCTTAAACTCCTAAATGGTTCTCAGACTGGAACCTGGCAGGGTGCAACAGCAAGAGTTGTTGTATCTGGTGGATCAGTAATCTCTGCGGATATTGTTTCTTCTGGTTCTGGTTATTCTGCCGGAGCACTATACTTTGATGCATCTGTAATTGGTAATGGTAATGGAAATGCCAGATTTAATGTTGTTACTTCTGGTATTACGACATCAATTGGGCACGTAGTTCAATTTACTGGTGCTGGTACAACTTCTGATGGATATTACAGAATCACATCGGTTCCTACCAAAAATCAGATTGCAATTGCCAAAACCGCAGGAGATCCAGTTGTTACAACAGATCAGTATGCACTTTTAATTGCACCTTCTGTTAAAGTTTCTTCGGCACCTTATACTTCTGCAACTGGTATTACTACATTTACCTTATCTGCTCATCACGGATTAGTAGCAGGAAATCGATTTAGAGTAATCGATTCTAGTAATAATAATTTAGGAGACTTTATTATTAATGAAAGAAGTGCAATTAATACATTTAATGCGATTACAAATAGATCAGTATCTTCTGCATTTTATATTCTTAAGCACGGATTATCTGCTAATGAGGGAACATCAGATTCTTCTGCCGAAAATCTAGGAATAAGAGGTGTTCCACTTTTTGCAGAAGAAACTTTAACCGCAGTTTCATTTACAAGTACTACTCAAATCAGAGTTTCAAGCTCTGTTGGTGCTGATGCAATTACGAAGAGATTCCCACTTGGATCTTATATTCAAATTGATGATGAGATTATGAGAATTGCAAGTAGCACTCTTGGTGGTACTTTTAATGATGAAATTACAGTTATTCGTGGTGCCTTAGGAACAAAACAATCAGTACACGATAATACTTCACTAATTATTAAGATTAATCCAATTGCTGTTGAATTTAGAAGACCTTCTATTGCCAGAGCATCTGGGCATACCTTTGAGTATCTTGGTTTTGGTCCTGGTAACTATTCGACTGGTTTGCCACAGGTTCAAGTTACTTCTCTAGCTGAAAGAGAACAGTTCCTTGTACAATCACAAGAAAGATCTGGTGGTGTTGTTGTCTATAATGGTATAAACAACAGTGGTGATGTATTTAATGGAAATACTAAGACTTCTGCATCTAGTGGAGAAGTTACTTCTTATGATATTCCAAAACCAACTGTTACTGGTGAAGATCCATCGAGATTGAGTGTTGTATTTGATGAAGTTACGGTTAAAGAAAGACTTGTCGTTGAAGGTGGTAATTCTAATACAGTTCTTTCACAATTTAATGGACCGGTTACTTTCAATAAGGAAGTTAAACTGAATGGTACATTTAATGTAAATTCACAACTCAAAGTTTCCAGTACTACCGATTCAACAACTACTGCGACAGGAGCAGTGATCGTAAGTGGTGGTGTTGGAATTGCCAAGACATTAAATGTTGGTGGAGCACTTAAAGTTATTGGTATTACTAGTTTGAGTTCGACTCTTGCTGTTACCGGAGCAGTGAATCTTGCCGGTAATTTGAATATCAATACGAATAAGTTTAATGTTACGGCATCAAACGGAAATACTACAATTGATGGTTCATTAACTGTAAATTCTGGAATTGGTATTACCGCATTAAAGTTTGTAAAGAGTGGTGCAACGGCAACTAACTTCCTTAAAGCAGGTGGTGCTGATTCTGCACTGACGGGTACAGAAGTTACCACTGCACTTGGATACGTTCCGGCAAACTCTGCAAGTGTAACTGGATCATTCCCACTTGGTAATTCATTAGTTTGTGATCAACTTTCTGGTTTTAATGGTACTGTTACTGACTTTACACTTAGAATCAATAGTACTGCTTTCATTCCTGCCGGTGGTGATGCCAACTTAGTAGTATCATTGGGTGGTATAATTCAAAGACCAGGGACGGATTTTATTATTGTTCAATCTCCTCCTGGAACAAATACTAGTACTATTCGATTTACAACTGCACCTGCAAGTGGAACAACTCACTTTATTGTTGCTCTTGGTGGGCAAGGTTCTTTGATTTCTAATGTTGATTGGAATGCTAAGGGGCAAATTCTTGTAGCAACTTCCGATAATAATGCTATACAACTTTCTGTTGGTGCTAATAATACTATATTAACTGCTGATAGTAGTGCAGCATCTGGTGTTGCCTGGAAATCTACATTTACTGGCAATGTAACTGGCAATGTAACTGGATCTTCTGGATCCTGCACAGGAAACTCTGTTACAGTAACAAATGGTGTTTATACCACTGGGAATCAAACAATTGGAGGAATTAAAACTTTTAGTAGCACAATTTCCGGAAACATTGATGGTAATTCTGGTACAGTAACCAATGGTGTTTATACTACTGAGTTTACTAAATCCTTGGGATCAAATGGATGGCAGAAACTACCAGGTGGTTTGATTATGCAGTGGGGAACCTTTACAAATTCCGTATCTCCCACAACCAACAAAATAATAACATTTCCAATAGCATTTCCAACTGCTTGCTATAATGTCCAAATTAGTGTCCAACTAAGTACTGCATCTAATCCACCCTCACAAGGAGAAGTAGTTCTCAATCCACCTTCTCCTACCACAACACAATTTAATGCCGCATTAAGAACTGATTCTACAACACCAAGTTGGACTTATTACTGGTTTGCGATTGGTTCATAAATTGATTAAATACTAATATAAGGAGAACTTAAAATGTCACAGACTCAGGTACAATCAGGATTTATAACAGATAATTCTGTAACGACTGCCAAGATTGCTGATAGTAATGTAACGACTGCCAAGATTGCTGATAGTAATGTAACGACTGCCAAGATTGCTGATAGTAATGTAACACCATCAAAACTTTCAACAGGAGGTCCAAGTTGGAATACTGCCGGAACTTTAACCGCAACAGCATTTTCTGGTAATGTAACTGGTAATGTAACTGGTAATGTAACTGGTAATGCAACCACTGCAACCACTGCTACTACTGCAACCACTGCAACTACTGCATTAAATGCACTTGGAGTTGGTCAAACTTGGCGAACTCCAAGTAGATCGGGCAATACTTGGTATCAAAATACCACTGGTAGAACTATTTTTATAAGTATTGGAACTAATACTAATCAAGGAGATTTTTATCTTAATGCTACTACAGCAAGTCTTACTGGAGCTATTCTACTTTCTCTATCCTCTGGTGATAGTGGACAATTTTCAGATAATGGATTTGTTATTCCTAATGGTTATTATTATTATGCTACTATTGGAGTAAGATTTTGGGCAGAGTTAAGATAATAATACCTCATAAATAAAGTACAAGATAACTGAACAGAATTAAAATAATGGAAAAAGGTTTTTATCATCCAACTATTGGTTATTGGCAAACTTTATCAGTTCCTTCTGATGAAATTATATCTCAATATCCTAAAGGAACAATAGAAGTACCACTTATACCAGGAAGAGGGTATCAATTTAATGGTAATGATTGGATTGCTCCTTCTCAAGAATGGTTGGATAATACTGTTGCAGAAGAAGCACGTAATATAAGAGATAATAAACTCTCAACCGAAGTAGATTCAATCTTAACAAATCCTCTTCGTTGGGCAGATTTAAATCAAGAAAAGCAGCAAGAATGGGCAAATTATAGAAGAAATTTACTTGATATATCAAATCAAGAAGGATGGCCTCATAATATTAATTGGCCAACAAAACCCAATTATTGATAGTAGGTACTAACTAGACTTATTATTGGATTGCGATTGGTGTATAAATTGATTAAATAATAAATGAGAGTTTCATAAATAACTAAAAAGTATTCATAAAATGGCAAGTTATAATAAGTCATTCAATTTTAGGAATGGAGTCCAAGTTGATAATGACAACTTTATTGTAAATGCTAATGGTCTGGTAGGAATTGGAACATCAATTCCCAGAGAGTTTTTGGATGTTTATGGGACGGCAAAGGTTACCGGATTAGTCACGACAACTGATTTATATGTAAGTGGAGTTGCAACATTTTCTAATTTAAAGGTTGGAAATGTAAATATATCTTCGGGTATTATTACAGCAACTACTGGTATTGTAACTTATTATGGTGATGGATCCAAATTACTTAATGTACCAACATCACAATGGATAGATGTTAATCCTGGTCCTGGATATACAAGCATCTATGCAGCAGGTAATGTTGGAGTAGCAACCACAAATCCAAGTTATACTTTTCAAGTTGGTGCGGATCCAACCACATCAAATGGTGTAGGATTTAATTCCACCGGAGATGTTTATATAAGTGGTACTGTTACTGCAACAACCGCAAACATAACTGGTACAACTACACTAAACAATTTAACTTCCACGGCATCCACAACTACATCATTAACAGTTTCTGGAACAGGTTCTATTAATACTTTAAATGCTGTTACTGGTGTTGTTACCACGTTAACAGGGACAAGTCTTACTTATGGTGGAACAGGTTCTATTAATACTTTAAATGCTGTTACTGGTGTTGTTACAACGTTAACAGGGACAAGTCTTACTTATGGTACTGCCGGAATTACTACATTAACTACAACAACTGGCACAATCACAAATTTAACCAATACTAATTTAACTTCCACTGCCTCAACTATTACTTACTTAAACAATACCAATTTAATAACAACTGGTATTGCCACGATTCAAACATTAAAAACTGTTGATGGAAGTATTTCATATCTTACGGGAGAAACTGTTTCAATTAATTCTAACATAAGCAGTAATACTTTAAATGCTGTTAGTGGTGTTGTTACTACTATTTCTGGAACAAATATTACTTATAGTGGTACAGGAACATTTGGCACCCTAAATGCTCCTGTGGGTGTGATTACCACGTTATCAGGGACAAGTCTTACTTATGGTACTGCTGGTATTACCACATTAACTACAACAACTGGCACAATCACAAATTTAAATTCAACAAATCTCAGTGTTTCTGGTGTTACAACATCTTCTGGTGGTTTTGTAGGTAATTTAACTGGAACTGCTTCTTCTGCCACTCAATTAGTCACACCAAGAGATTTTAGTATTACTGGAAATTTTGTAACAGCACCTACAATATCCTTTAATGGTACAGGAAATGTTGCATTTTCCGCAACTATTACTCAAAATTCAATTGTATTGGGTACATATACTAGTGGTAATTATGTAGACTCAATTTCTGGTACTACTAACCAAATTACTATATCTACATCTCCAACTCCTGGTGCTCAACCCCAAATTGGATTGTCATATAATACTACTATTGATAATAATCTATATGTAACAAATAATCTTGGTATTGGAACTACTACACCAGCATATAACCTTGATATTACCACAGGAAATGGTTCTCGTGTAGGAATAAGTACCTTAGGGAATATTACTGCCACTGGAATTGTATCTACATCACAACTTTATGTTTCTGGTGTCACAACTTCAACCAGATTGAGTATTGGTACTGCCGGAACAACAATTACAACCAATAATAATCGTGTTGGTATTGGAACCACAAATCCACAAGGTATCTTGGATCTTGTATCCACAACAAGTCCTTTCTATCTTCCAAGAATGACAACAACACAAAGAGATGCGATGTCTGGTATTTCTAGTGGTGCTATGATCTATAATATATCGGTTAATGAGTTTCAAGGACGCACTGCAACTACATGGGTCACTATTGGTGTCTAAGGGCTTGACATAATCCTCTAATACTGATAGACTACCTTTGTTAGGGTTGGAGATGAGGTTTTAGGACACTTTAAGAACCGGCACAGGGGTTTCCATTGGAGACCCTTTTCTGCTATAATAGTCTCATACGCAATGAAGAACGTGATTCAACTCCGTCCCCACCAGCAAGATGCCCTGGATGCCCTGCAACAGCATTCTAAGGGTATCTGTGTGTTTCCTACCGGTGGTGGTAAGACCAACGTAGGTATCTTTGATGCAGTGGAGCAATTCAAGTCTGATGCTCCTAAGACTATTGTAGTGGTTGCTCCGCGTATTCTGCTTGCTGAGCAGTTGTCTAGTGAGTATTTGGAGTTTATCACTAATGCTGCTGTGATGCACGTGCATACGGGTGAGACACATCACTATTCTTCTACAAAACCTGCTGATATTCATAACTGGTCTCGTCGTGCCTATAAGCATCAACTGATCTTCACTACCTATAATTCTCTGCAACAACTGCAACGTGCAGAGATCAAGGTAGATACTATTTACTTTGATGAGGCACATAACTCTATTCAACGTCACTTCTTTCCTGCCGTAGAGTATTTCTCACACGAAGCAGATCGTTGCTACTTCTTTACTGCTACTAGAAAAACTTCCGCAACTATCGGTAAGCCTGGAATGAATGATGTTGAGGTGTATGGAAACATTATTTGTTCTGTTTCTGCCCCCAAACTTATTCAAGGTGGATTTATTGTTCCTCCTAAAGTCTATTCCCACAAGTCTAAAACTACAGATGAATGTGGTGGATGCCCGTATGAGCGTGACAAGCATAATCTCATGGATATTATCAACACTTATGGAATGAATAAGATTCTTGTTGTATCCAAAAAAACCAAAGATATTGTTGGTCTTACCACACAAACTGACTTCCAAACTCAAATGGAAGAGATGGGATATGATGTACTTCATATTTCCAGCAAGTTTGGTGCGTTCATTAACAACCAAAAAGTCAATCGGGAAGTGTTTTTCAATACTCTCAATTCTTATGGTAAAGATGTAGAAAAAAAGTTTGTTGTATTACACTTTGATATTCTTTCCGAGGGATTGAATATTTCTTGCCTGAATGGTGTAGTCTTTCAGCGTAATACGGATTACATTAAAATCTTACAAACTGTAGGTCGTGCCATTCGTTTGGATCCCAGGGATGTTAAAGGTATGAAAAATGGAACAATTATTCCTGGTAGTGTGAATACATACAATAAGCAGTTTGGTCTTGTTATAACTCCCGTCTTTGATAAAGTTGGCATTAATACTGCAACCAAAATTAATAATTGTTTGGATGCGGTCTTTAATCGTGGGGAATTGGTGGATAGTGTAATTAGAAAGTAATATGTGGGCGGCAACTTGTGTCTTGGCGGATTATAGTTGCGTAAGTCCCACATTTATGGTATAAATAGTAATAAGTCACGCCAAGACACAAATGTATTACACTTATGCTTACCTTCGGAAGAAGGATAGAACTCCTTATTATATTGGAAAGGGACAAAAAAGAAGAATGTTTGCCGAACATTGGAGGGGAAACGGAAGTTTTACTCCAAAAGATAAGGACAGAATTATAATATTAAAATACTTTGTTGATGAAATAGAATCTTATAAACACGAAATGTATATGATTGCTGTTCTTGGCAGAAAAGATCTTGGAACCGGTATTCTCATTAACATTAGTGATGGTGGTGAAGGTTCTTCTAATGTCTCACAAAGAACAAGAAAACTAATTAGTAATGCACATAAAGGAAAAATTTATAATCAAAAAACTAGAAGAAAAATAAGTGAATCTAAGAGGGGAATTACATGCCCAGATTACCTTAAAGAACATTATAGTAAGATGTATTCTGGGGAGGGAAATCCAAATTATGGAAAAAAACATTCACCAGAAACTCTTGAAAAAATAAGTGCCGGAACAAGAGGAAAAAATCTTAAAACAAGATGGTATATAACTCCAAATGGTGATAAAATAAAAATAGATAATTTAAGAGAATATTGTGAAAAAAATAATCTAAATCATATCTGTATGATAAACTTACACAACGGGCACTGTAGATCATACAAAGGGTACACTAAAGCATCTTAAGCACCCCCTCGGACGCTGCTGGGATCCGTTCTGGTGCCCTTGTGGCAGGTGCTCTGGAGTCCTACACCAAATCCTATGGTCTGGTGATCTGCCCGACCTTCGACAAGGCATCTACGGGCACGGCACAGAAGGTCCAGAACGTCGTGGACATCATCTTTAACCAGGGTGAGGTTGCCTTCTCAACCATTAACCGGTAGGTGGGGGGGGGGTTGACACCTTCCTTTTTTTACCCTATAATAAGAGGGTTGAAAGGCAGATGCTCTTGCTGACGCACTTTCAATATTGTACATCGCATGATTTTAAATGAAATTTGAAAAGATTAACGTCCCTTGTGGAGTACCCAATTTGGATTGGTTCAAGAATCTTGAACTTCCTAAGTTCCGCACTGCAAATGTGATTGGACTTGAGATCCGTGATTGTTCCTCCATCATTTACACTAATGATAAGGGACAGGAAATCAACGTTGCCCGATCAACTGGAACAGACTATTCAAACCGAGAAAAAATCAAAAACAGTATTGAAGTAAATGGTATTCAGATTGATGCTATTCCACCTGTAATTCTTCCTGATGGAACTTCTGTTGATGGTTTTACCCGTGGTGGAGCTCTTAAAGGTCTGCAACAAGAAAAATGGGTTTATCTGGTTGTAGGTCTGAAACCTGGATTTTCTATTGAAGATTTGAAGGATGAACTTGGATTGGGATGCAATAACCATTCCCCATCAAAACCTGCTACTGAGGATGATTTTGAAGTTCGACTTAGGAATTGGATTGCACGTCAAGAAGATTCTCCTACAGTTCAAGAATGTATGAATTGGTGGAATTCTATTTCCCATTCTTTCAGTCAAAAGGTAGTGGAAAATCGTTGCAACAAAGTCGTAAATAACATTATGGCTTCTTCCAGTATGGTTTCCTTCAACAAGGAAGCAGCAGAAACTCTTGCAAAGAAGATCTTGAAGCAAAAACTTCCCGAAAATGCATCAGTAATTGCAATCAACAACGGAAATACAACCTACCATAAACGGGCATTCTTCGAAGCTCTTGAATCTGTAGCAGAAGGTAAGGTTCCTGTTCCGGTTGGATTTTTGCAAAATGTTACTGCAGAAAAGGCAGATGATGAACGCAAGAAACTCACTAAGCAGATCGCAAAGTTGAACAAAATGTTTCGTGTTGCTGCCGAGAAGTATAATACTGATCCTACCTTTGAACTTCTTTCAATTGAGGGATTTGTACCACAAGCTCTTGGTATCGAAGATCCAAGTGAATTGGTCCGATAAGGACAGATAGTAAACTGTCACAAGGGGGGTTCCTACGGGAACTCCTTTCTAGTATAATACACTCATAACCAAAAAGAGGTTTCCTCCCATGAAATGCAAAGTTGAACTCTACGTGTCGGGTAAAGTGTTCTATGAAATTGTAGAAGCACGTGATTATCAAGATGCTCGGCGTACTGCACTGGCACGTAATCCAAGTGCTAAAGTAGTTGGTGTCAATGCTGTGATTGGATGAGTCTACCATTCATTCCTAACTACGGACTGCTGAACAATACACCTTCTGGTCCTTCTGGTTATGTGACCAAGGATGGAATGTGGGCAGCAGTCCCTTTTGGTAAACAGTTTATGATTCTTCACAACGGAGAACAAGTTCACGTGGCAGGTACTCTTACAACTGCCAAGTCTTACATTAATAAACAAATCAAAAAAGTAAAATCCAGTACATCATCACTGGAAGCATTCCTATAAAACTTGATTAAATAGTACATTCACATTTTTTTGATGGATAAAGCAGAAAAACGTAACCTAGCACTGACACTGGTTACTGAGAGTATTCTTAAAGCAGATACAGAACTTCGTCAGTGTGCTCACAATCAACAGTGTTTTAACGAACTGATTGAGTGGAGAGATGAGGTTCTTGAATATCTAAACAAAAGAAGGCAGGAGGAGTTTGGATGACTGCCTATTACTTTTGGTTTGGAATCTTTATCTTCGTCTTTTACC
>Ga0315284_10013129_pt1 | contig 11787 bp, 15 predicted proteins | sample YL17G09_16_MG_FD_203696 | JGI IMG/M metagenome (GOLD analysis project Ga0315284, IMG submission 203696) | Sediment microbial communities from Yellowstone Lake, YNP, Wyoming, USA - YL17G09_16 | ecosystem: Environmental > Aquatic > Freshwater > Lake > Sediment | place: USA: Wyoming | collected... | reverse complement strand
TCAATAAAAGCCTACATGCAAGAATTCACAAGGGTATTGGAAACGGGATGATACGATGATCCAGGGAATGCTCGTCATCATTCCCTGCGGTGCAGGGAAGATCTGGGATAAAAATCCTCATCACGGGGCGTGCCTCGCCAAGGATACGTATACAGGTTCGCCCTTCAGGGTAAACAGGAAATATGCAGAAAAGTTCGGCGAGAAATGGATGATCCTGAGTGCGAAGTATGGGTACATCGAGCCTGAATTTGTTATCCCCGGAGACTATAATGTGACTTTTAAAGATCCCAGAACAAATCCGGTTGCAGTCCCGGCGCTGATTCAACAGATTCAGGAAGTGGGCCTGAATCGGTTCCCGCAAGTTATTGGACTCGGTGGGATTGAATACCGTGACAGAATCCGCGATTCTTTCAAGCCATACAATATTTCAGTTCAATTTCCCTTTGCCGATCTCGGATTGAGAATTGGGGAAACCATGAGTCTCATTAAGAAATCTGTTGATCAGGGAATGCCCTTTCCGAAATAATCCTGTCACCTTTTTTCGAGGATCCCCAGTATCCAGTCCCCCGTCGCCTCCCCACCCATCCCGGGGCCTGGCAGGCGAAGACCCTGAAGGCCTCCGCCGCCTCCTCAATCTGGGTGGATAATTTGGTGTTCAAATTCGGGATCTCCCGCTTCGGGATGTGCTTGATGTCCTTGATATCAATCTCCCGGCCGGCTTCACGATGGTCCAAGGCATAATGTCTTGCCCTTCATTAAATCTTCTTTGAGAGTGCAATGGACCTCGGGATACCCGATCCCTGCCTTCACCGCGGGATCGTTCTCATAGATCCGCTCCATCTCTTCTGTCGAATCCACCCTCCCCACGATGATGCCGATGGCCCCATTAGTGGCGGCACCGCCCAGGACGATCTTTCCCCTGTCGAAGAGCTGCTTGGTATAGGCCATGTGCTGCCCCATCACGGCCTTCTCCTCCGGGGTCATGGTGGCGAGGAAATCCTTGCGGTGCGGAGGGTGGAGAGGAAGGTGAGGGGGGAGTCATGCTCCATAATTGCCATGTGGAATTTTATTATGGATTCGATGGAAAGATGCTTTCAAACGGGATAAGAATCACTGTTTTCAAACCAGCATGATAAAATCCCATCAGGATAAAATGTAGAAGGATGATTGTATCCGATTGAATGTAGTTCCATGACGAAACAATCGAAATTAATTCCGGAGGCAAAGCCCTTCTTAAAATGGGCGGGCGGAAAAACTCAGTTACTCAAAGAGTTTAATAAGCGATTTCCGAATGAATTGAATAGCGATGAAATCACGAGGTATGTTGAACCATTCATTGGTGGTGGAGCAGTATTTTTTAACATCAATCAACGTTTTTTATTTGAGGATTGTTACATCTGTGATATCAATGATGAATTAATTCTCTCTTATCGGGTGATTAAAAAATCTGTAAAACAATTAATTGATAAACTTGGGAAATTAGAATCAGAATATTTATCAAGAAACGAAGATGGTCGGAAAGTTTTCTACTATCATATTCGGCATATATTCAATCAAAGAAAATTAGAAATAAATTATCAGAACTATCAGCCGCTTTGGATCGACAGGGCCGCCCAGCTTATTTTTCTCAATCGTACATGCTATAATGGTCTCTTTAGAGTAAATCGTCGAGGAGAATTTAATGTTCCGTTTGGTAAATATAAAAATCCAGAAATTCTGAATGAGAATAATCTGAAGGATGATTCGGCTCTGCTTAAAAATACACAGATTATATTGGATGACTTTACGAAATGCAAAAAATTTGTTAATAATCATACCTTTGTTTATTTGGATCCGCCATACCGTCCGCTCAATGTAACGTCCTCTTTCACCTCATATTCAAAGGATGGATTCTCCGATAATGACCAAATTCGACTCGCAAAATTCTTTAAGGAACTTGATAACAAAGGAGCAAAAATTATGCTCAGTAATTCGGATCCCAAGAATGAGGATCCCAATGATAGATTCTTTGAGGATTTGTATTCAGACTATACGATTGAGCGAGTCCCTGCTAAAAGAAGCATCAGTTGTGTCGGTTCTGGTCGTGGTGAAATTAATGAATTAATCATCACCAATTATCGTTGAAAGACATGATTTGATATGGCGCTCAATGATGAAGCTTGGGAAAAAATATTCACCTCTCTCCCTCTTCTCGATGATATCGACCGAACGGGTTTCGTTTATGTTACAGCAGATGATATAAAACGGGCAAGCGGTGGAAGGGAACCGAGGCTTCTTGCTAAAATCGATAGGAAGAATCTACGTCCGGAGATTTTTAAACGTCATAAATTATCGATTCTTCCCGTCGAAAATGGAAAATATATCATATTCAGAGATGAGTTATCCAAAACGTATTTTTCTCTTGAACCCATTTTTTCAGCAATCAACCCAGAAGAGTACCATCCTGGTCGGGATTTCTGTAACTATCAAAGCCTCGGTATTCAGAGTATTTCTTCTGAATCGCAGGCAATTGATTATGCCAATCTGGTATCTCTCCTCAAAACCTTCACAGATGAACGTGAATTGAACCTTACTATCCGGGGAAGGCAACGTTCTGGATCTTTTTCTATGAAACTCCCTGTGGATCATCATACTGTTCAGGTCTCTGGAGTGCAGATCGAAGTTGATGCAGGCTATGAAAGTCCTGAGAGAATCTATTTATTTGAAGCAAAGATCGGGCGGGTTGAGGATTTCAATATTCGCCAACTCTATTATCCTTATGAAAATTGGACTCAGAAAACATTAAAAGAGGTTATACCTCTATTTTTCATTTATACCAACGGTCTTTTTTATATCATCCAATTTGCATTCGGCACTGAATATGGTGAATTGCATTTTGTTCGAGGGAAATGTTTCACCATCAACGAGCCTGTAAAACAGCAAATCAATCTGCAAAACCTTATTCAATCGATTGAAATGGAATCTGAACCTGCTGTTCCCTATCCTCAGGCGAATGACCTCGATAAAGTGATTGACCTTGTAACCAATTATCCGAATGGGCTCACAAATAAAACTGCTATAGCTGAATTTTTTGAATTTGATGAGCGTCAGGGTGATTACTATGCAAATGCTGCGATTTATTTGGGATTACTAAAAAGGGGGCGATCTCGATCATCTGAATTTGAACTTACAAGAGAGGGGGAATATATGGCTTCCAATTCCCAAAACCGGTCTCAGAGAAATCTCTTGTTATTAAAACAAATGCTGAAAAAGCCGAGTTTTCGCGAGATAATAATTCAGTGGATGATAGTAAATTGGAACTTATCGTCATTGGATACTGAAATGATAGCTCCAATTATTCAGCGTCATATAGTATTAAATGAGACAACTGCTAGGAGACGAGCATCAACCGTGATAAGTTGGCTGAAGTGGATAAAAGATGCGATGGAAATTATAATTTGATTCATTCTAAAAACCTAAGCATATTTAACCCTTCATCAGTAATTGTAATTTTACCTCTCCTTTTCGGCCCTTTAATTTCCACAAACCCCCAAGAAAGTAAAGGTTCAAGATATTTTCGTTGTAGAGCCAAATATCGTGCAACTTTTTCATTTCTGATTGTTCTATCAGCCGATGAAGATGAAATTAATAGATTCCGTGCAACTAATACGTTAATCAATTCACGTTTCGTAATGTTTTGATTGTCTGGTCCACAACATTGATTTATTATTTTTAGTACTTCAATCAAATTTTCTGATGGTCGTTCAATTTTATAATTTGGTAATTTATGGATTTCTTTGCAACCAGTGGACATCTGTGTTCCTTCTTCTGGTAACGACAGATATTCCTCAGGGGTTGCATAATAAGGAATTAAGCCCACCGTCAAATCCTTGAAGATCATACACGCCATCATACCAGCGATAGAATGGATTTTTGTGCCCGTGGAAATATTTATAAAAATTAGGTTATTCTTCTCTTCTTGTATGATTTCGCGATAAGCACGCAAGACATCGTATAAATCGCGATTATCAAAATCGCATTTCTTAATTTTTACTTCACATTTTTTATTTTTTCTTTTGATTGCCCTTTGAACACGTTCTAAATAGAACTTCCCTCTATCTAATTCGGGATTTCTTTCTTGAATAAGCCAGACTCGATCTGCTTCCATCATAATAACAGGTAAAACGACCCTATCAATTTCAAACCCGACGGGTGCAATATGAATCCTTCGAGGGTATGAGGGTCTCGTTACCATCTCAGGTTTAGATTATTTTCTTTATTTACATAGTTTTCGTTAATAGAGTTATATTGAGCAAGCCACAAACAGTTACTCATGAACCAACTCAATACAATGGTGAGACAATGAGGTGATATTCTGAGCATACCAACCAATGCGCAATTTTTTTCGGAGAAAGATATACAGAAAATTAAGAGCTCATTTTTACATTCAGAACCAAACATCCCTCAATTTCATAGACCGGTCCAGCGACAATTTTTTCCAATAATCAAATTAGATGAACCCAAGACCTATCGACCCTGGGCTGAAGTTGAATGTTCCGGTGTCGTAATAAAAGCTCAAAATCTCCTTTCATCGGATGGAAAACGTACTAATAAACACTTTGAGGAAATCCAATCTTCTGATGGAATTCATTCATTTCTTGATTATGATGGAACTGTCATACTATCATCTATCATGCCGGATAAGACCATTTTCGGTTTTTCCGTAGAAGCCTATGCAGAAATGATCGATGTACTCAACCCGGACTATTATCTCACTCCCGATGGGGAGACCTATCTCGGAGAGTGCGATCTTTCAAGCCACGAAATCCGAAGGGTTGTATCTGATACTCTCTACTTAGCAGTCTCTTGTCCTGATAGTGAACCGATCGGACTTGTCAAAGGCTGCACTCTCCAACAGGTAGAAGGACACACAATCCACCTTTTGAATTTAGGGCTATCTCGGTTTGTATTTCATGCTGGTGATTATCTCTGTCGCGGACCATCGTGTGTTACGTACCAAGCTATTGCATTTGCCCAAGCTATTCGGAAGCATGTCCCGTGGCTCGCAATTCAAGGTATCGGGGCATTGAAGTCGTTAAGGAATTTTGGGTTTGCTGATGGATTTATCACGCAAAGCCATTTTGTCAATGCGTTCTATGGGCGTTTCAGCAAAAAGGACAGAAGGGCATATGATGATGATAAAGTATCAAGGGAGGATATCATGAATAACTTGCGTCATATTAAACAAAATATTTCGGCAATTGAATCCCAATCCACGCTTTTCCGTTGGTTATTCCCAGATAGATCTGAACCGTCTTATGAACAGGAAAGTACATTAGTCAAGTCAATGAACTCGATGAGGTTTAAAGGAGGAATTTGAATGGGTGGAGGATTTCGTGGGATTAGAGAAAGCTATGCGAAACGTCGCTATGAGCCCAATCCAATCGAGCAGCATGGACCTCAGAAATCACTTGAAGATTATCCAGAATCCTCAAAACCTAGAGTATTTATCAGTTTCCATGTTGATGATGAGAACCAGGTCAACCTCCTCAGGCACCAAGCAAAGAACTCTGATCAGATGGAGTTTATCGACTATTCGGTGAAGGAACCGTTCGATGAGAAATGGAAAACCCAATGTACCGAACGCATCAGACAGTCATCTGTTATTGTTGTTGCTATTGGTGAAAGGACCCACGAACGGGAAGCAGTCGATTGGGAGATCCGGAAGGCCCATGAACTCGGAAAACCGGTTATCGGGATGAGGATTTATAGTGATAAAAACGATAAAGTGCCTCGGGCGATGGTTGAGCATGGCGATAGAGTCGTTCAGTGGAACCTCGAAACGATTCAATCAGAAATCGATACCGTTAGAGAGGCAGATTAAATGGAACTCACTCAAGAACAATTGGTACGTCAATATGAGCTAATGGTGAATTCTGCCCTTCAAGTCACAACCTGGAGACATTCGACAAATCATTTCTATCTGGCTGTTAATACCGCTCTTCTGACGATTGCAGCATATTTATATAATATCTTACCAGGCACCGGAATTATTATTGGTATTATCGGCGTGGTAATCACGGCTCTATGGTATGACACCATACGTTATTTCAGGGACCTGAATAAAGCAAAATTTTTAGTAATTCATGAAGTCGAGAATCAATTACCTATGAAAATGTTTCAGTTGGAGGATGCACATTTCTCCAAGGAAGGACGAAAACGCGCGACGTCGATTGAGAGTAATATTCCCATCCTTTTTGGAGTTGCGTATATCGTTCTAGTCATAGCCCTCCTCCTTAAATCCAGTGGAATACTATAATTTTGAGGTAGAGTATTCTGCTATAGGGGGGATTATCGCCTCCCTGCCTTTGGGGCACAACCCCTAGGAAGTTGAAAGATAACTAAATTTGCTGGATCACCCCTTCCCCACCCTCTTCTCCATATCCCGGATCCGGTCCCGCAGCCCGATCACCGCGGCGCCCACCCGACCGGGCCTAGATAACGGGCAACGCCCAGAAAGTCCCCGCCTCCGCCATTGCCAGCACCGGGGTGACGATGAACATGATCCCGAAGGCAAACAACCTCAGTGACCCGAACACATAGCTGAGGAGGCACAGGGCGAAGGAGGGCCGGAGCGACGAGGCGAACGCTGAATCGATGTTCTTATGAAGGTTTTTATTCGTTGGAGGGATTGGTGTTATGGTCGAGCTTTAACCACTCGCTTTAGAAAATAGGCTGAAAAATGCCTTCTTCAAATTCTGTATTTCAACCTCTTTTATTCTGCGGGGATACCTCCTCCGAAGCAACCTTCTTTGAACCTTGGAGTTTTGTACGGAGATCTGGAGGGAGAGGTACGAAAAGAATTTCGATATTTTGGGGTATTCTTCCCTTCTCTTTTTCCTGATTACACAATTCAACCATATCAAGTTCCGTGAAAATTAGTAATTTCCTTTTTTCATCAGGAAGGAGAAGAAGGAAATAGATGTCAGCTCTGATTTTTTGCAGTTTCCCAACACCTGTCTTCCCTCGTGCGGTCTTGGCACTGCTGGTCGAAATGTTGGCTACTATCATTTCATCGTCACTGACTGCATCGAATTTGAAGAAACCCCCCGAAGAAAGGTAGAGATTTTGCGATGAAAAACCTTGATGAAATCGTGATGGCATCCAATGTTTACGAATCCAGTCTTCAGTCTCACGTTGTATGGTAGTATCGGCCATGATTATTATTTTAAGATTAAACCATTATGCCACAGAGAGAGGACTACATCCATCTGTCCATTATGAACAATGTTATATCCAGTAATTTCTCTCCACAATTCATCCCTTGTTGGTGGTTTGGAGGTTTGCTGCAATATTTTAATCGCGTTTAATGCATAACCTTTATTTTTAGTAGATCTGGTGTATCGGCCCTTTGGAATTCCCTTAATCATTCCTTCTTCACAAAGACCAAGAAATGCAGCCCGGGGACAGCCTTTATTTTTCATTGCCTCACTTTCCATCAAGGACGAAGCTGCTAAATTCCACGCTAAACGAGGTTCTTTTTCGTGTTTATTTTCAATCAATTTGACTGCATGAACAGCGCAATCACCATATTTTCCCATAATTTCACTTCCACTCTGCCTGGAGTATCCTCTTAATATTTATTTCAACCTTTCCTTAGCCTTAGCCCACCTGGCCAGGGCCTTGATGATAGGGAACGCACCGAAGGTCCCCGCTTCCGCCATTGCCAGCACTGAAGTGGCGATGAACTGCATCCCGAAGGCCGATGACATCACCAGAAGCCTCACCGGCCGGAGAGAAGACCGATACGGAACGGGTGAATCTCAGAGTAGCCGATCCCTGCCTTCACGGCCGGGTCGTTGTAATAGATCTGCTGCATCTCTTCTGCCGAATCCACCCTCCGCATGAATATGCCGATGGCCCCGTCCGTGGCGGCACCGCCCAAGACAATCTTTCCCTGGTCGAAGAGCTGCCGGGTATAGGTCTGGTACTGCCCCATCACGGCCTTCTCCTCCGGAGTCATGGTGGCGAGGAAATCCGGGCGGTGAGGGCGAAGGGTGGAAAGGAAGGTGAGGGTCATCGGCACACCCCGCTCCGACGAATCGTAGGCGGCGTCCCAGGCGTCACCGGCTCAAGAACTGGCTGCTGCAGGCAGCCGCTCAATAGGATAGCGAGCACGATGGCTGCCACAGCAATCCCGAAACCGAGGGTTCTGGGTTCCAGTATTGGTACTCGAAAGGTTCAGGTATTTGTAATCGATGGAGGGAATGCTGGTTACCCTTTCTTCTATAGGCGAGGGAAGTAGAGTTGTTTCCCCGCATCGTATGCCCCTCGCTGAGCGAGGAAAAGGGCATGCTCCTGCATCGGATGTATTCAGGACGGGAGCGGGTGGGGGCCAGATCCTGGCGGCGGAGATAAGAAAGACATCAGTTAGGATTGTCGAAATGTTATAATAGATTTGGTGATTAGGTAACATCGACCCCTAGCCCAATCTCTTTAAGCATCGAATCCACTAAGACCTCAAATAAATCTTTCTCTCGGTTGTTGTACCGCCACTCCATCTCCTTAATGTAGTAGAGGAACTTCTGCCGAGAGATCCCATGATGCTTGATCAATCTCTCCTTTGCAAACGACCAGAATCCTTCAATTCCATTGATATAGACCTTTCCCCGCTTGAACTTATACCGGTGATCGATACTGAGGTGTTTGTACCCACAGAACATGAGAGAGTCATATCCTCTCCATTTGTCGGTATAGACGATCGATCCCCGCCGAACCTTCTTCACGGTCTCGGTCATGAGCGATTCCGCCGATACATCAGGGACGATGCTCACCGAGACCCTTCCTCCTCGCTCCAAGATCCCGAATACGATGGTCTTGTTCTTACTTCCCCGGCCTCTCTTTCCTTTCCTCCTCCCTCCAAAATACGCCTCATCCGCCTCCAATTCTCCCTTGAAGAGATCATCCATCCGGGTAAGCTCTTCGACGAGAACTCTCCTCAGGATATCATAGGCTCTGAGCGTTGTTTTGTAGCTCAGATGGCTCTCCCGAGCAGCTTTCCTCGCTGAAATGGAGAGTTCAAACAGTTTGATGAGAGAAAGCCATTGTGAAGGGGCTATCTTCATCCGGGAGAACCTGGTTCCTTGGAGAGGCCAGATATCCTTCTTGCATTCTTTACATCGAACTCTCCATCTCCCCTGGAAATAGAATTCCGGTGAATCGCAAGAAGGACAGAGTATATTCCCTCGCTTTGTCCAGAGATACTCGAGAGCTCTCCGATCATCTGATATAAGCTTCCCGATCTCCCGGAAATCCATACGATCCATAGTACCCTTCCTAACTAAAGGTTAGGGGTGGATCTTACACAATCACCTTAATTAAAATATAAAGAATGTAAATATAAGGAATAAAAGCAATAATTCCAAGAAAAAAGTGTTCTTCCCTGTTCATTTTTGCCTTGATGCTTGAATTGCCCGATACAATCCTAAAATATCTGCTCGATCTCCTTTAATTTTAAGATCATTCAGCTGAAGATGCATTTCTTTAAAAACTATTCCTTCTTCAACTATTTTATAAGACCTTATTTGGTCAAGAGGTATCTCATGCAATCGATCCTTTTTTATAAGCAATCCTAAGCTAGTATAGAACATAACCCGGCTGCTAGTAACATAGCCCTTAAGTCCTGCTTCACCGCCCACATAGAGGCTGCCTGCAGTTGCATATCTCACTATTTCATTCGGAATTAGATATTTCTCTATCTTCAAACCAGACAATCTCGAAGTCTCGCTTACATGTTTCTTTTCAATATTCAAAGAGGAATCGGGAATTTCTTCTAGTTTCTTATCCTGTCGTTGAATTGATGTAGATGTAATTGGATTACCACATTCAGAACAAAATTTCATATTTTCATCTAGTAATTTCGCTCCACATTGAGGACAAAACTTTGGCATAATAGTAAAATTGTATAACTAACGATAAGGTTTTGCTATCTGTGGAATCAAGCAGTTCAACTCTCCATAGCAGCACTCTTCACTGACAGTTAAATGCTTTATTCAAGATTATATATCCTCTTCAAAGATATCAAATCCTTTGGGAATTCTTCGCCTAAGGTTCGTATAATAAATAAATAACGAATATGGTATGATCATAATTATAATTAAAATCAGATATGGAACCCTTGTCTCTAGCCCTTGAGGAATTGTATTTGGAATACACCATAACCCTTGAATATTCCCATTCATTGTCGCTTCCGCACACTTATACGTCGTGTTTACAGGTGGGCTAAATAAAATGAGGGCGCCAATAATTATGGGAAATAGAAATAAAAGAATGTCCATAACTTTATTGAATCTAGTTTTTGGGTAATTAGTAGCTGTTCTACTGAAAAAACGGATTATGAATGACTTAGGGGAAGAAGTACAAGTTAATTCCTTCACTCCTTTAACTGACCCACGAACTCCAATATCTTCTGCAGACTTTCCTGTATGTAATATTTGAATCACACCTCCATCATCTTGGTCCAGGTATTCAAATAATATTTTTACAGATTTGTGATCTTCAGATAATTTTATATCGAACTGATTAACTGATTTCTTTGCAAATAAAATCTTAACATCTAATATCTCAAATCCTTCTTTTACATATATTTCCAAAGGATCCGCTGGGGCAATATCATCCTTATTAATGGTATCTTTTCCTAAATTCCAGAATGCCACTTTGGTTGCAGTAAAATTCTCGATATTATTTTTTCGATATAGAATCTCAAGATCCTCCCCAAATTTTTTCACTAAACCCCGGATTAAATTAATATTTCTGATGGCGTAACAAGGATTTTTTATTTTTTGTGGATGAGTATAAAAATAGTATCCTATGTAAATCGAAATGATAGCAAGTAAAATACTTAAAATCGGTAAAATGCTCAAGAGAAATTCCAATACACCCATAATTACTATAAATGCGATAATTAGTATAAAGATGTTATCGCTAATGTCATTTGTCAGTGTCTCGTTTTCCATTTCAAAGGGATTTTAAGGTTGGATTTTGCCTGATAACTTCATCAACCTCATGAGTCGGGTTACAACCCGTCAATAACGTTTCGAGCCATGTGTATCTCGGTCCTTTCTTCTTCGGTCTCATCATTACTTTGGAGAGATCCCGGGAGCAGACAAAGAACCGATAACCCTCCCGCCAAGCAATGCCTGCGTGTATCCGTGCCCCCTCCCGGCTGCGAGCACGTTTGGAGGGGCCAGGAAGAGCAGAGCACCCGGACACCGCCATGGCGAGGACACGCCCATGACCCCTCCCTTTATCCCTGCCCTGTCACCAGACTCTCCCATGGACCGGATCATCGACTGGAACGAGCTCTGGAAGGTGCTCTACGCGGCCTCCCCGGAACGGGCCCGGCGGGACCGGGATCCCGGTGTCGCCTGGGACCGGAGGGCTGCATCCTACGGGGCCATGACCCGCAACACCCTGCAGGTGGCGGAGATGGAAGCAGGCTTTATGGACCTGCGCCCCTCCGATACGGTGCTGGACATGGGTGCCGGTGACGGGCGCCTGGCGGTCCCGATGGCCCGGCGCGTGGCCCATGTCACTGCCCTGGACCCGTCCGCCGCAATGCTCCGGCATCTGGGAGAGCGGATGAAGGCAGCCGGCCTCTCCAATTTCCGCACGGTCCAGGTCCGGTGGGAGGACGTGGTGGTGGGCAGGGACATCGATGTCCACGATGTGGCGGTTGCCGCCTACTCCCTGGGATTTTTTGACCTGGCCGAAGCCCTCCGGAAGCTGGATGCCGCCGCCCGCCGGGCC
>Ga0315284_10013128_pt1 | contig 11787 bp, 10 predicted proteins | sample YL17G09_16_MG_FD_203696 | JGI IMG/M metagenome (GOLD analysis project Ga0315284, IMG submission 203696) | Sediment microbial communities from Yellowstone Lake, YNP, Wyoming, USA - YL17G09_16 | ecosystem: Environmental > Aquatic > Freshwater > Lake > Sediment | place: USA: Wyoming | collected... | reverse complement strand
ACTCGAGCCAGGCGCGCCCGGGGAGCTTCATCTCCGCGAGGAATCGAATTCGCCGGCCGGGAACGAGCGACTCCACTCTCCAGCAGTCAACGACATCGCCGACGCCAAGCAACTCCGGATCCCGGCGTCCGCGGCGCATGCCTACGCCCCCGGCGAGCAGATCGAGGAACCCCCGAAGCTTCCACAACCAGTTCGCGTAGTACCATCCGTTCTTGCCGCCGATTCTCCGAACGACGGCAAAAGCGGTGTCGGTGTCGGCGTGGACCCGCGCTGTTCTGGAGTCGACGACACGGCTTCCGAACCGTACGCCGCCCCAGTCGCGGAGCGTATCCCCCGAAGACAGAGCGTCGGACCACCGCGTGTCGGCGAACTCGCGGTCTTCGTTGCGAAGCGCCGCCGCAATCGCGTCGGCGACACCCGTGGGCTCGACCCCGAAAAAACCTCGCGCTCGGTCGTCGCGGACGAGAGTCGGGTGCCTGACGCTGTCGATGAGCTTTCGGCCCACACGGGCGTACAAGGGGGTAACGAGTCCGAGCCAGCGGCTCGAAAGTCCCGGGGTGAGCACGGGGACGGGGATGATGACCCGTTTGAGGCCCCTCTGGTGGCCGTACTCCTTCATCAGACCGCCATACGAGATCACGTCCCTTCCGCCGATCTCGAAAATGGGGCTCCCTTCGACTTCGATATCGACGGCCGCCACGAGATACTGGAGGAGATCGCCAATGGCAATCGGTTGCGCCGGGACCGATACCCACTTGGGTGTGGTCATGACGGGGAGGCGTTCGGTGAGCGCGCGAATCATCTCGAAAGAGAGACTCCCCGACCCGAGGACGATCGACGCGCGGAACTCGATCACCTGGACTCCGGGTCGCCTGAGCTCGTTTCCCACTTCGTGACGGCTCCGCAGGTGGGGCGACAATCCCTCGCTCGGATCGCCGAGTGCCCCCAGGTAGATGATCCGTTGTATGCCGCATTGCCTTGCCGCGACACCGAAATTCCGCGCCGCGGTGCGGTCCTGCTCGACGAAGTCGCCCGTGGATCCCATCGAGTGAATCAGATAGTACGCGGTCCGAACACCGGAAAGGGCGGGCGAAAGGGACGCCCGGTCGAGAACGTCGCCTCGCACCGCCTCGACGAGGGGTCCCAACTTGCTCTGGAGGTACTCCGGTCTTCTCGCGAGGCAACGGATCCGATACTTGTCGTTGTCCAACGCGGTGACGAGTCTGCCTCCGACATAGCCTGTGGCGCCCGTGACGAGCACGACGGGTCTGTCGTCGTTTTTGTGCGACGCCGCGAGGCTCATCGCGTCGCCCCCTTTTTCTGTATCGCCGCGAGGGCATCGAGGGCCCGGTCGCGCGCAGCGAAGTGATCGACGATGGGAAGGGGGTAGGTCTTTCCCAACCGAACGCCCGCTTTTTCGAGCGCGTCCGCCGGCGCTTCCCAGGGTTTGTGGATCCACCGGGTCGGCAGCTCTCTTATCTCGGGGACCCACCGGCGAACGTACTTGCCGTCGGGGTCGAACTTTTTCCCCTGGATCGTCGGATTGAAGATACGGAAAAAAGGCGCGGCATCCGCGCCGCACCCCGCCGTCCACTGCCATCCGAGCGTGTTGTTCGCGAGGTCCGCGTCGACAAGCGTGTCCCAAAACCAACGGGCGCCTTCCATCCAGTGAACCAGCAGATCCTTGACGAGAAAAGAGGCGGCGACCATGCGCACCCGGTTGTGCATCCACCCCGTCGCCCAGAGCTCGCGCATCCCCGCGTCGACGATGGGGTACCCGGTCCGTCCCTTCCTCCACGCATCGAGACCGGCCGGGTCGTCTCTCCACTGCAATAGGGAGAATTCCGGGCGGAGCGGTTCGCGGGCCGTGTGAGGGAAGTGACAAAGGAGATGGTGGGCGAACTCACGCCATCCGAGCTCTCGGAGAAAACTCTCCGCACCCGTCGAGGCGTCCTTCCGTCCGTCCCTCCGGACGAGTCTCGTCACTTCGTGCCAGACGCGGCGAGGGCTGATCTCACCGAAGTGAAGATACGGCGAGAGACGGGACGTCCCGCTCATGTCGGGCCGGTTTCGGTCGACCGCATAGGTCGAGACGGGTCCCGAGAGGAACTTCTCCAGTGTCTCGAGCGCTCCATTCTCGCCGGGCCGCCATGTCTCCTCGATACCGCCAGCCCAGTCCTTTTGCGGGAGCAGCCGGAGCTCTCTAGGCTCGATGGAATGCGGCCACACGGAGGGCGGCGCCAATGTACGCGGGGGCGGCAGAGGACCAAGGGGGGAAGGCAGAGAAAGACACGCTTTCCAGAAAGGGGTGAAGACCTTGAACGGTCCTCCCTGGCCGGTTCTCACCTCGTCCGGACCGAAGAGGACCGAGCCGTGGAAGCCCTCCGCCTGGATCCCGGCCGCGCGAACATCGTTTGCAACACGGTTCTGGAGATCGCGGCAGTCGGGCTCGTACCGTTGGTTCCAGAAAACCGTGGTCGCGTGCGTCTCTTTCGCCAGGTCGATGAGGGTCGTCGAAGGTTCGCCGCGGGCGATCACGAGCCGTGAGCCACAGGCGACGAGGTTTTTCGAAAGCTCGATGAGGGAGTGATGAAGCCACCAACGGCTCGCCGCTCCGGACGGCCACTCGCCCTCCGCCTCAGGTGACCATACGAAAACGGGGAGGACCGCGCCGCGTTGGGACGCTGCGTGGATCGCCCGGTTGTCGTCCAATCGGAGATCTTTCCCAAACCATACGATGGACACCGGGCGTATCACCCGCGGACCTCCCCGGCCTCGAGCCGGAAATTCGTGGTGTTCTCCGTCGTGGGCTCCTCGGAGACGGGCTAAGCCTTCGCTGATCCCCAGCGTTTTTGAATCGCCTTCCACTGGAGCACCTGGTAAAGCGCGCTCAATCCGACGAGGATGTAAACGAGACGGCTCAGAAACGTCATGTCCCCGAGAATCGTCTTCACCAGGTCGAAAGAGAAAAGACCGACGAGGCCCCAATTGAGACCTCCAACGACGAGCAGAATCGCAACGATGATATCCAGCGTTTTCATTCGAGTTCCACCTTTATTGGGGTTGAGTGCGTCGTCACAACTTTTCCAGAAAACTAAGCGGTTGTCTAGCGTTTGTCAATTAACAATCGCCAAATTCTCGCCATATTCTTGGGTTTTGATGTAACTTGTTGTATAACAACATAGTATTCGTGTGACGCTGATCCTCAGACACACGCGGAGCGCGTTTCTATCGGCTTTGTTCTTGACATAACATAGACGGATATCTAGAATCTGAACATCATGAGCGACTTCAAACACCCCATTCGTGTCGTCTCGAATCGAACCGGCCTGAGCCCGCACGTGATTCGCGCGTGGGAACGCCGGTATCGCGCCATCGTCCCCCAACGGACGGGCACCAACAGGCGGCTGTACTCGGATGATGAGATTCACCGCCTCCAACTCCTTCGCAGGGCGACTCTCGCCGGTCACGGCATTGGGCACATCGCAGGGCTCTCGGACCGGGATCTCGAGGCGCTCGTCGCCGAGGATCAGACCCGTGTGCCGGCGGCTTATGATAGCAAGGGGGCAAGAAGCGGCCGGGAGTCTGCCCGGAAAGTTCTCGAAGACTGTGTCGATGCGGTGTCGGCGCTCGATGCCAAGCGGCTCGAGGACGTCTTGTCCAGCGCGTTGGTCCGCTTCAGCCGGCCGGTGGTCGTGGAAGAAATCGTGCTCCCCCTGATGAACCACATCGGCGAGAACTGGCAACAGGGGTTGCTCAAGATCGTCCACGAGCACGTCGCTTCGGCGGTCGTCAGGAACATTCTGGGCAATCTGGTCGCCGCGTACGGCGCAGGACCGTCGGGTCCCTGCATGGTGGTCGCCACCCCCGCGGGGCAAGTCCACGAGTTTGGAGCGCTCGCCGTGGCCGCGATGGCGGGTTCAATGGGGTGGCGGATCGTCTACGCGGGTCCGAGCCTTCCCGCCGAAGAAATCGCGGCTGCGGTGGAAACCTGCCGAGCGCAGGCGATCGCCTTGAGCATCATCCACCCGGGAGACGACGCCCGCGTGGGACAAGAAATCGAGAGGCTCAGGCGTCTGGTGGGGAAAGGGGTGACGATCCTCGTTGGTGGGAGGGCCGCCCAGAATTACATGGAAGCCATTGCCGGGACGGGGGCGGTGTTAATCGCAGATCTCAGTGCTTTGAGATCCCGCCTCGAGTCGATGGAGCGCTCCCGGACGCCCCGCTGAGCTTACGCCGCCTTCCCGCCGGAGAGGGCGCCGCTCAAGAAGTCGTGGATCTGCGAGGGGTCGCGAAGATTCTGGCGTCTTTTCCCCAGCCGTCTCGAGTAGAGGATGAACGGCGCGGTCTGCGGCCCACCCAACCCCCCGTGGGTGCCGACCTGATCTTCGAAGGTAACCACGAAATCCTTCTCCAGAAGGTTCCCGTTGATGACGAGATCGCCCGAGTGGGGAAACCCGCCGAGCTCCGTGAGCGCCTTCAACACGGAAGCGTCGTCCCTGCCATCGAGAAACGGGAGCAAAGGATCCACTCCTTCGATATCTCCGGAAGGGAGCTTACGCGCGCCGTTCCTGCCGATCACGAGGATATCGCCGTTTCCGCGGACCGTCATGACGAACCCGATCCCGGGGTGCCCGACAAGCGTTTCGACGAGGGTCGAATGGTCCTCCAGAAGGCGCTCGGTCGTCAGCCGCTCAGGGGTGTGGGTCAAATACACATGGGCGAGATTGCCGCTGGCGCAGACGACAAACGCCTCCTCGCCGTTTTCCTCGGTGGCGCTGTCCGACATCTTTACGCTCAGACGTTCGAGTGTCCGCCGTTGTGTTCTGAGCGATCGCTTCCCGTAGGCCTGATCCGCTTGCTGGATTTCCCTAACCAGGGTCCGGAAGTAGCCCAGCTCGGCGGTGCTTCCCTTCGGCTCCGCCGTTCGTTGCTGGAGCGTTTCCCCGATCAAATCGGAAAGCGTTTTGCCGTAAAGCCGCCGGAAAGGGACGCTCGGCGTCTGTCCGTGATCGGCGATGACGACGAGGTCATAGCGTCTCGGCGCTTTCCGGGAAATCGTTCGGGAGATCTTTCTTATCTGCCGGTCGATCCGCGTGAGCACTCCGAGCGCGTCGGCGGACACGGGACCGGTGTAGTGGGCGACCATATCGTATCCCACGTAATTCGCGTAGATGATCGGCGTGCCGCGGACGATCTCCTCCCTGGCGAAGTACGTCGCGCCCTCGCGAAAACCGGCGTTGGCCACGGCGCGCAGGAACGAGAACTTGACGCTCCGGCGGATCCGCGTCTTGGAGCGGGCCGCAAGGTCGGCAGACGCCTGGAGGCGATCGATGATGAAGTCTCCGATCACGAACAACATCGTTCTGATGTAGAGGTACGGATGGAGCGAAAAGATGGCGAAGTCCTCCAGTTCGGCGCGGTGTTTCTTGATGTCTCTGTCATCGAGAGAGCTCAGCGTGAGATACCTCTTCGCCGCGCCGCCGTGTATGAGCGAGTTGATGCAGGTTCCGTTCCTGAGAAGGGGGCTCGGGCGGGACGAGAAACGCTCGTCGACCGCGCTCATATCCGCGGAGTTCGAAGAGACGACGAGCCGCCGCTTGATTTTGTCGTACCATCGAAACCCCGGGATGTCGTAGCAATCCCCGTAGAAAAGACTTGCCTGAACCGAGGACGTCTGTGAGGGCAGCCCCGAGAACCACCGGCGCATGGCGTAGCGTTTCCTCTTGATGAGGTCGTTGACGAACGGCATCTTGCCCTTTTTCAGAGCCCGCTTGAGCGCCGTGTACGAGAGCCCGTCGATCTGGAGCAGGACGACGCCCCTGTCCGTTTTCTCCGTCTCGGACCTCCGCATCATCGTGCTGAACTTGTCCATGAGCGTTGCGTAGAACGAGTAATCGTCGGTCAGCCGCAGGATATTACCCAGAAGCGTGTTCACGAGGGTGAGGACGAGGACTCCGACGACCGCCGCCGCGAACCCTTCGACAACGAAGGACTCGACGATGAAGTGGGCGGCATAGAAAAGGGCGGCGTTGAAAACGAGGGTGGCGAGCCCCAGCGTGACAAACGTGATCGGGAGCAGAAGGACGATGAGCACCGGCCGGACGAGGGCGTTGAGAAGCCCGAGGATGAGGGCGACGACGAACGGATCGAAGTACCACTGGGGGATCTCGCGCGCGAAGTAGATCTTCGGAAGGACCGTCGCGGTGGCGGCGATGGAGGTTGCATCGGCCACCCAAACCAGGAGGTACCTGAGAAGGACCCTGCGGATGATGCGAAAGTTGAGATTTAGTGTTTGCATTTTCGTGACCAGGGACGCATTTTACCACTAATTCGACCCGTCGACCCCCCCCTGAGACTCGGACCGGCGCGTTGAAGACAGTGGAGTTGCCCGCACGGGACTGATACTTGCTCCCCGGGACCGAGTCGAATAGCCGATTGTCCGGCTCCCCACGAAAATCGCCGACGAGCAAGCTCAACAGCGAAGGACGGAAGCGCCTTGCAGGAGCATAGCATGCGGATGGAGCGGCCGAAATCCGATAAAGACGCGAAGATCACGTTCGTCGGGCACTCGACCACCCTCGTCGAGATGTCGGGGGTGCGCGTGCTGACCGATCCGATCTTCCGCGAGAAGTTCCGGTTGCTGAGGAGGCGCAACAGGGTCTGTACGAAGTGTATCGACGTCGATTCGCTGGACGCCGTGGTTCTTTCTCACATGCACTTCGATCACATGGACTATGCGTCCTTGCGGATGATTCCTCGGGAGGTCCCCATCGTCGCGCCGGTCGGGGCGGGGCGTTACCTCACGAGGAAGGTCGGACACGACGTGGTGGAGATGAAGGTCGGCCAGTCGATTCGGATCGCCGATATGGAAATCCACGCGACGCCGTCCCTCCACGATTCCGGGTTCTACTGGCCGTTCTGGTACCCGAAGAGCGTGCTGAGCTTTGTGTTCGTTGCATCCCACACGGTTCTATTCGTCGGAGACACGGCGCTCTTCGACGACCTCCGGGAAATGGGCCGGCGATTCAATATAGACGTCGCGTTGCTACCGGTGTGGGGGTGCGGCCCTTACCTCAGAGGGCACCACATGACTCCGGTGGAAGCGGCGGAAGCGCTCTCGCTACTGGGCGCCCGGACCGCGATCCCCATCCACTGGGGCACGATCCACCCCGCCGGACCGGTCTGGACAAGCATGCCGTTCTTGACCGAGCCGCCTCATCTTTTTGCACGCGAGTCGGCGCGCCGCGCGCCGATGACGGACGTCCGCGTCCTCTCTCCGGGCGACAGCACCGTCGTCCGCGCCGTCCCCGAAGGAGATTCGCTGCTCGACAGTTTGGGTATCCCGTCCGCCCGGACGGACCGTGTCCTCGTCTGATCCCTTACCCGGCGCTTCCACCAGCCCCGCGCTCATCCCAACGACCTCTTCCGCAGAAGCGCGACGAGCGATAGCGCGAGAAGCAGCGCGACCAGACACGCGACGATCGAGGGACCGGCGGGGAGATCGAACCCCACGGCGGCAAGTACGCCGCCGGTAGAACCCGCGAAGGCGACGGCCCAACCGAGGAGAAGACGGGGCCCGGGTCTGCCCGTGAACATCAGCGCGGTGACGGGAGGAACGACGAGGAGCGAGAACACCAGGAGAACTCCGGCCACGGCCACCGAAGAAGTGACGACGATCGCAAAAGAGGCGTAGAAAACGAAGTCCCAAAGCCCCGTCCGCCACCCCCGCGCGACCGCCTCCGCGCGGTTCTCCGTAATGCTGAAGAATCTCTTCCTGAAGGCGTAATGGACGCCTCCGATCACGGCGTACGTCACGGCGATCTTGACCAATTCCGCCGGCGTGACCGTCAGGATCGACCCGGCGAGGAGGTGTTGCAGCTCCTCCATGCCACCGGGCCGGTGGGCGAGGAGCAAAATCGTGAGCGCGGCGCCGGCGGCGTAGAGAATCCCTATGAACGCTTCGTGGGGGATGCGTTCGTTTCGAACCCTCGCGACGGAGACCACGCCGGCGCCCACAAACGTGAAAGCGAGCGAGATCGCGTAGTGCCACGCCGTGCCCTCTCCGACCTCGAGGAGCGTGGCGAAGGCCGCGCCCATAGCGGCCATCTGGGCGAGCGAGAGGTCGACGAAAATCACCCCGCGGCTGACGATGTGAAACCCAAGATACGCGTGGATTCCCGCGAGGATGAGCCCGCAAATGACGGCGAGCCATACGAACTGAAAGTGGAGAGTCTCGATCAAGTTCTACCTCCCCTTCGATTCGACGAGACGCGAGAGGAGCGCGTCGAACAGAGCGAAGTAGTCCGTCGCGTCCGCCGCACCCCCGACCGACGGCGGCAGTTCCACGACGAGCGCGCCGGATTGCCGAGCGATCGATTCGGGTGTGCGGGAGTTGAAGTACGGTTCCTTCCCGATGATCTTGATTTTCCTCGACCGGACCATCGAGATGAGCTGCGCCGTATGCGAGGGGGTCGGCTCGATTCCCGGTTGCGGCTCGACGAAACCGACGACCTCGATTCCGAAAGCGCGGGCGAAGTACGGCCAGCTGTTGTGATAGGTGATGATCTCGGTGCCGCGGAGCGGTTCGGCGATCCGGCGCCATTCTTCCATCTTTGTCTCGAGTCTGACCCTGAATGCCGCGAGACCGGATTCGTATGCGGCGCCGTTGTCCGGGTCGGTCCGCGTGAGCGCGGCCGTGATCGTCTCGGCGATGATCGCGCCGTTCGCGGGATCGAGCCAGTAGTGGGGGTTGCCCTGCCGGTGGATGTCCCCCATGGACGCATCGATCCTCGTCGTGGGCTTTTCGAGAAACTCCACGTTCTGCGAGCAATCGACAATGAGCAGTTTCCCGTTTTGCGAGCCGTCGATGATCCGGTCGGCCCAATAGTCGAGGTCACCGCCGACCTTGAGATAGATGTCGGCCCGAGCCACTTTGACCATGTAGCTCGGTAGGATTTCGACGAAGTGAGGGTCTTTCTTGCCGCTGACGATGGCGTCCGCTTCGACCAAGTCTCCCCCGATAATCTCGGCGATCGATGCGAGATCGGATGTCGAGGCCACGATTCTTATTTTCGCGGGGGCGCTGGCGGGCGCCGCGAGCGGGAGGGCTAGAAGCAAGATGATCAGCATTCTCGGTTTCATAGATTTCCTCCATGCAGATTAGAAAGAATGCGGCTTGTGGGGGCCGAGCGACCAGAGGACCTGAAGCGTGGCCGAATCGCTCGAGCCGGCGTACAAATCCGATTCCTCATGCCGGTATACCAGGCTGAATCTCGCCGTCTCCTCGACGGGCATGAATCCGAGGTAGCCGCCGAGCGCGGTCGTCTCGGCGTCCTGAACGAAGGCGTCCTGTGTCCGGTCGGCGTACACGCCGACGTCGTACATTTTCCTGAACCGAAGTTCGCCCGACGAAAAGGCGCCCCAGGCGGTCACGTTCTCGACCGGCTCCTCTTCGGCGCGCTTCACGTCGCGTTCGCCGTACATGGCCTCGGCGATCAGGTTGAAGCTCCGGTACGTGTCGGGCCGCCAGCGGAACTTGAAATCACCTCCCACGAGCCATGTGTCGAGACCATGCTCGTGGTCGTATCTCGCGGCGAGCCCCGAGCCTCCGAGCTCGAGGTGGGTGTTTTCCGTGATCGATCGGAAGAACGAGAGCCGGCCGGACCCGCCGATGTCGGTCACGCCCTCGCCGCCGTGGGCGTGACCGTCGTCCTCTTCGCCCTCGTGGTGGTGGACTTCGAAGAAGTCGCTCCGGAACGCACTGAGGGAAAGGGTGACGGCGTTCTCGCCGAGAGCCTGCAGCCTCGATGCGCCGAAGCCAATCACGCTCGCGCCTTCTTCACCGAACGCGGTCCGGTACATGAGGGGGCGTTCGAGCCATCCCCACTGGTGGGGGTGTTGGGTGTTGAGTTTTCCGAAATCGAGCAGATACTTGCCGAACTTCAGCTGGACGGGCAATCCGCGGACGACCGATGCGAACCCCTCTTCGAGCTCGAAGGGGCCAACGACGCCGTGGATTCCCAGGTAAAAATCCGCTCTCATGTAGGGATTCAGGTAACCGACGAACGCGAGCTCGAGTTCCTCGAACTCGAAGCTCCCATTGTTCTGACCGGCAAGCGCGGCGGCGACGTCGTCGCGGTAGACGTACCGCATGTCCGCGATGGCGCTGATGTCCGGGTTTACCATCGCCTGCCCCGCGGCGGCCAAGGGGGTCACGATCGACAGAACAAACGACAAAGACAAGGCTCGGAAGTCCATACGAACTCCACCTCCTGATCGATCGGCCGAAGGAATGAAGAACACGAGGCCGTTGGAGTATCAGCAGGCGGGTGGCGCGCGGACGTCGGCGGAGCCGAGGGCGAAGAATGAGTGGCGAGATTCGTCGTCGTGGAATACCGGGCCCGATTCTTCAAAGGATGGCGCCGGCGTCTCGGCGTGTCCGATCTGGGCGGCGGGCGAAGAAGCGCTCACGCAGACGAGACACGGGGATGTATCGTGCGAGCCGGTATGGTGGTGGGTAGCGAAGACCGCGAGAGCGGCAAGATGGAGAACCGCGAGCAACACGGTGGCGGCGCGCAGCGCCGGAGCATCCGTTCTTCGATGTGGTTCGCGTCGCATGACTCTCTTGCTCCGTCCCTCACCGGCTCCAAAACCCGGCGGTTCTCGTGAGTCTCCGTGACCGGGCTCGCGCCGCGGTCGAAACGAAAGATACCACAATCGCGGTGGGTTTCAATCCCCTAACCCAACCGGGTGGGACCGCCGGCCGGTCGGGGCGATCAGCGGGCCGCCGTGGCTCGGCCCCCGAAGACGGCCAATCCCCCAGGGGACCACCATGTCCCTTCCCATTCCCGCCCGGGGGGTCAAAACCCGTTGCCGGTCTTGGCCGGATATGTTATCCATTTCTAACTCCTCGAACAGGCGATTGGTCGTCGAGGCGCCTTCGGAGGAATAACGAAGGCGGATCCTGAAGCGCCGTTCCGCGGATGCCAGGGCGAGCGCCCCGCAGCGGTCGCGCGGCGAAAACGGGCTCCCGGTTCGCCGGAATGAATGTTTCGTGCATCCAGGCCCATCAATTTGGGAGACAAGTCATCATGAATTCTACGCTGCTGACGGCGTGGGGAAGACCCACGACGCGTACGGTTCACTTTGTCGTTTTTTCGATCGTCCTGCTCGCGACGGCCGTTTGGCTCTTCGCGGGCCCGGCGGCCGCGTCCCCGGCCGGCGAACCGCAACACCGGGGCGGGGGCGAGGCAAGCCTCATCGTGCCTGATCTCTCGCAGGCCCGCTTTCTCGGGATGGACGGGCGTGGGCTTCTCATGTGGGGCCTCCTCATCTCGGTCCTGGGGCTCGTTTTTGGCCTCGTCAACTACATGAGGGTGGCGAAACTCCCCGTCCACCCGTCGATGCGCGAGGTCTCCCAGCTCATCTGGGAGACGTGCAAGACGTATCTCATCGCTCAAGGGAAGTTTCTCCTCATCCTCGAGATATTCATCGGGATCATCATACTGCTCTACTTCGGCGTCCTCCTCGGCTTCGAGGCGCTTCGCGTGGCGGTGATCCTCGCCTTCAGCCTTGTCGGGATCGCGGGGAGCTACGGTGTCGCGTGGTTCGGGATTCGTATCAACACGCAGGCGAACTCCCGGACGGCGTTCGCGAGTCTCGCCGGTAAGCCACTTCCGCTCTCCACCATCCCCCTCGAGTCGGGGATGAGCATCGGAATGGCTCTTATCAGCGTCGAGCTCTTCGTGATGCTCTGCATCCTCCTCTTCGTCCCCGGCGGATGGG
>Ga0315284_10013127_pt1 | contig 11787 bp, 7 predicted proteins | sample YL17G09_16_MG_FD_203696 | JGI IMG/M metagenome (GOLD analysis project Ga0315284, IMG submission 203696) | Sediment microbial communities from Yellowstone Lake, YNP, Wyoming, USA - YL17G09_16 | ecosystem: Environmental > Aquatic > Freshwater > Lake > Sediment | place: USA: Wyoming | collected... | reverse complement strand
CACCCCGATGATGAAACCATGCTGGCTGGCGGTATCTTGGCCTTACTGGCCAGACATGGCGCTCATGTAAATTATCTGTGCGCCACACGCGGTGAAGGCGGCGAAGTTGGCGAACCACCTTTATGCACGCAGGATAAATTAGGCGAACTGCGGGAAAAAGAATTGGCTTGCGCCGTCCAGGCACTGGGAGGTCAAAGTCTGGATTTCCTTGGTTATATAGACCCGCTGGTTGGAGAAAATGGGGAACTGGGAGCTTACACCAGTGGCCTGACTTTTCTGGCAGACCAGGTTGCCACCATCATCCACAAGAGGCAACCTGAGGTGCTTCTCACCCATGGTTCCTCTGGGGAATATGGACATCCAGGCCATGTGCTCACTTTCCAGGCTGCCCTGGAAGCCGTCCGTTTACTGGGCAATGCCGCACCGGGGGTTTACACCGTCCAGGCAGATTTTCCGGAGCATCCCAAGCCGCGCCTATCCAACAAGGATGATCCCGCCCAGATCATCATAGACGTCACTTCTGTGTTGGAGGACAAAATCAGGGCGGCCTTGTGCCACAGCACGCAACATGCCCAGTTTATCCGCCGAACCTCCAAGATGCTGGGCCGCCCGGCCACTGTTCCGGAAGTAGTAACGCGGGTGGAGAGCCTGCATCATATCCATCCGCCATATAACCAATCTGTGGGGAAGCACGAGCCGCTGGATCCATTATTTGAGTTATTACTGGCAACCGGCGCTGCTTGGCGCGCTTCGCTTTAATTCTCGTATGCAAGATAAACAGTTTACGGTAAAATAAGTGAGACAATAGTTATATAGGACGGAGGAAAGAATAAGACCATGAAAACCGTAAAACCCCAGACACTTGAATTCAAATATTTAATCAAAGCTCCATTGGATCAAGTATACAGCGCCTTCACGAATTCAACCTCATTGCGCGAGTGGTTTTGTGATGCTGCCCAGTCTGACCCGCATAAGGGTGGGCGGTTATACATGTGGTGGCAGAAGGGATATTATGCCTGTGGTGAATTTACTATCGTCATACCTGGTAAAGAGGTGGCCTTTACCTGGCATGGACGTGGGGAGCCGGCGTTGACCCATGTGCAGATCACCCTGGTTGCCAAAGGAAATACCACCAGCGTCATTGTAACCCATGGGGGTATTGGAACCAGCGAAAACTGGGCTGACACCGTTTCTGAATTCAGGTCTGGCTGGGAAACTGCCTTGGAGAACTTGCAATCAGTGCTGGAAACGGGACAGGACTTGCGTATCCTGCGCCGCCCTATGCTGGGTATCTATGGTGGTGAAGACATTACCGAAGATTTGGCTGCTCAACTCAACATACCATTCAAAAAGGGTTCACGGATAGGGGGAGTTGTTGAAGGTATGGGAGCACAGGCAGTAGGTATGCAATCCGGCGATATTGTCGTTAAGCTTGATGAGAAAGATATCGAAAATGGACAGGATCTTATCTCAACGATTCAACAACACCGCGCCGGCGATATTGTGACAGTAGTTTTTTATCGAGGAGACGACGAGAAGAAAGTTCAGTTGCAGATTTCTACCAGGCAGATGCCAGAAGTGCCGGAGACACCGGCGGGTTTGGCAGAGATGGCAGGTAAGATATATACTGAAAATGATGCTGAGCTGGCAAAATGTTTTGAAGGAGCCAGCGAGCGGACTGCCGGGCAGCGTCCCAACCCGAAAGAATGGAGCGCTAAGGAAGTGATAGCACACCTCATCCTGAGTGAAAGAGGTTTTTTCAACCAGATCAATGACATCACCAGTGGAGAAGAACCCTGGTATGATGGCTTTGGCGGAAATATACCTGCGTCGCTTTCTGCAATTATTTCCGTTTTTCCTTCAGTATCAGATCTGTTGCGAGAATTAAAAATGGCTGAGGGCGTTACTGTTGCCCTGTTGGCTGCCCTGCCCCCTGAATTTGTAGCGCGTAAGAACAAGTACTGGAAGTTGGGTATCACCATTCCGGTCATAAGCGTGCACACACGCGAACACCTGACCCAGATCAAAGCCGCGTTGGAATCAGCATAACGAAGAAAACGGAGGAAATCTCATGAGTAGCAAATTCATTCTGATTTTAAAAGGTAGTCCAAAGGAAAAGGGCAATAGCAGCATACTGGCAGAACAGATAGCTTCTGGAGCCAAAGCCGGGGACGCTGTAGTCGAAAGCTATGTCCTTCACTATATGGATATCCGGCCATGCGATGCCTGTGATATCTGCCAAGGATCAGAAGACGCAGAGTGTATCATCCAGGATGATATGCAAATCCTGTACCCCAAACTCAAGCAGGCAGATGCCATTGTGATCGCCAGCCCAATCTATTGGTTCACCATGAGCGCTCAAACAAAGCTGTGTATAGACCGCTGGTATGCGCTGGAAAGCCCTAATGGAAGTGCGCTGCGGGGGAAACAATTCGGCATTGCTTTGACCTATGGCGATACCGACCCATTTACTTCCGGGGCAGTCAATGCCATCCGCACTTTTCAAGATATGTTCCGATATATCGGCGCTAATATTGCCGGGATAGTTTATGGCAGCGCTTTAGAAGCTGGAGACATTCAAGCCAACCAGAACCTGCTTGAGCAAGCCTATAAATTAGGCCAAAAGCTTGGCGCCAGCACGTAAGCCCAATTTTATCTGCACGAATTTGATAGATGCCCAATATCGAGATTCCCCACCTGTCTAATGTATCAGGTTATGTTTTTCTTTAAAATATAGTAATTGAATAGCGATGGGTGATCGTGGATCATGGAAGGGTTGATATACGGTAAAGGGAGACTCCAGAGCACTTCTATGATTACGATGGGTCAAATATTGCTAAGGTTGAAGAGACAACGCTTGAGGAAGTCAGTGAGAGGTTAAACCAGATCAGTCGGATACTCGAACAAGTTGGGAACGGGTAATCCTTAAAAGTTCAAAAGCAGGATAGGGGCCAGCAGAGTCAGAATTGAATGCTGGTTTCCTGGGAATGATCCGGCAAGCGGCAAAGCCTGGTATGAGATGTGACTGAATGACAAGAAAGCTCACTTATTTAAAGAAAGCCGCTTTTCCGCGGCTCCTTTAGAAACACCAGGGATATAGGATTACCTACGCCTCGGCGAAGTAATCACACGGCATGGAGCCGAACTTCATCCGCTGGCTATAGGATTATAACATAATTTTCTTAAAGGCCTCGTGCTCTCCGATGGTGGAAAATGATTCATTTCTTCAACCCGTCGGTTTACAATTCAGTATAATTATGGTATAATGTAAACTGACGGGGATGATTAAACGAAAGGAGAATGAAATGACCATCGGAGAGCGGATAAAACAAATGCGGAGAGCCAATGGGCTGAGCCTCCGAGCGCTTGCGCAAAGCGTAGGAGTCAGCGCTATGGCTATCTCGAAATATGAACGAGACGAGGATATACCCAGTTCTGGAGTTCTATTGCGCCTATCAGACACCTTGAAAGCGCCATTGGATTTTTTTCTGCGCCCGGCAAAGATCAGCGTTAAACTGCTGGCATACCGGAAACATGCTTCTTTAAAGATCAAGGAGCAAGAGGCCATTCAAGCGCAAATTCAGAACTGGATCGAACGCTATATGGAATTGGAGAGTTTCTTCGATGATGCAGCTTTAGGCCCTTTGCCTTGTTATGAGGTCAGCAACATGGAGGATATCGAGAAGGCTGCTCAGAGATTGAGAAAGGATTGGGCGATTGGATTCGATCCCATCGAAAACGTGATGGAATTGTTTGAAGATCGCGGGATAAAAGTTGGCCTTATCATGGAATTTGAAGATTTTGATGCCTGTATCTTCCGAGCAAACGAAACTCCTGTTATTGTCGTCCGCGAAGATGTACCCGGGGATAGACAACGTTTCAACCTGTGTCATGAATTAGGCCATTTAGTTCTCAGAATTGAGGGTGATCTTGATGAAGAGAAGGCTGCCCATCGATTCGCGAGCGCTTTTCTTGCACCGGCGGAGAGCGTTCGATTTGAGCTAGGGACTTATCGTTCGAACATCGATCTTTTGGAACTTGAATCATTGAAACATAAATATGGACTGAGCATGCAAGCCTGGATCTATCGTGCGAAGGATCTGGGAATTATCTCAAACCCTGTGGCGGGAAAGTATTTCAGGTTGTTCCGCAAAAACCATTGGTACCGGAATGAACCCGGAGAACTCTATCCGCCCGAAAAACCGCAACGGATGCAACGCTTGATTTATCGAGCGCTGGCTGAAGATATCATTTCTCGATCTAAGGTGAAGGAATACCAAGGCGATTTTTTAAATCAACCGATATGACCTAAAAGTGTAATTTGGATCAACAACCATCTCTGCTTGTGACGGACACGAACATATGGGTTGATCTTGACAATGGCGGGATTCTGATTAAAGTTTTTCGACTTCCCTATAAATTGATTTCTCCAGACTTAGCCATTAAAGAATTGATCCGTCCTACATGGCGATCTTTGCAGAAAATTGGGGCTCGAGTTTATAGAACTCCAACCGAGATTGGTTTTAGAATTATCCCAATTGCTGGGAACATATCCATATTTATCCACGATCGATCTGGCATCCTATTTGCTCGCCAGAGAACTGAATGGCGTGCTTCTTACCGGTGACCGTCATTTGCAGCAATTGGCAACCCAGAACGGCGTTACCACGCATGGGAGTATTTGGATCCTGGATGAAATGATTCTCCTGGAGATTCTTACCCCAAAAACAGCGGGAGAGGCACTGCGAAAAATCATAGAGCTGGGAGCGAGATTGCCTGCAGAAGAGTGTAAAAAGCGATTAGAGTTATGGGGATAACTTTACTTTCCGCTAACTGCTCGAGCGGATCGGGAATAGCCAAACTCCTGTGCTGCCGCCCGATAGGGTACGCCATGCCATCACGACCGGTGTCTTCGAGGGGGGCGGACGAAAGTATTCCTGTGAGAACGAAGTCAACGAGGCCACTAGTTTGTTGCTCAATCATATTGCGGATACCTACCAACGGATCGCCGGAGGAGCGCTATCCTGGGATGCTGTCATCCTGACAGGTGGGGGAAGTGCTATACTATATCAACGGCTGTTACCGATCCTGAACCATAAGTGCGTCATGCTGGCTGACTACATGGCGTCATCACCTGGCGAACGTACGCGGCGGGTTGAAGTTGTGGCGGTTGTATGAAACCTTGAATTTGCTATGAGCGACGTCATCAGTTTCCGGTTGGATAAGGAAAACCCAGGCGAAGAAAAGGCGCGCAAGGTGCTAAAATACTGGTATGAGGAAGGGTACAGCCTGCGGTATATCATGACCGAAGCATTGTTGAGGTTGGACGAACCTCATGTAGATCAGACTGAAGAGGCAACGCTAGGAGAAGTCAGCGAAAAGCTTAATCGGATCAGCCAGATGCTCGAGCAAATTGGGAACGGTCAATCTATAGAGATCCGCAAAGCCGCCCGCTTGGCGCCCAATCTGCCGGAGAAGCTGGAGCGCCAGAGAGAGCTGCGCAAATTGGAAACTCGCCGTGACGAAGCCTGGCGCAGTTATGACCAAGCCAGCCGAGAATTAGATCGACAGAAAGAATCCCTGCTGGATGAGATTAGCCGGCGGCTGAAACAGCACACCGGAAGTGAAGCGCTTTTTATTTTGCGTTGGAAGCTCGGCTAATCTTGGTGTAAATTTAAGTGACATAATATATGCAAACTAAACTCCATTTATCCTGACTTCTAAAACCAATTTCATTAGGTAGAACCTTGGATTAATATTTTAGGAGAGCCTACTATGCAACAAGGATTTACTTTCGAAGCCGATGATAGACCACTCTCTGATATATTTTTCGAGACTCGCAGAAAATATCGAGTGCCGCGTTTTCAACGCCCGTATGCTTGGGGAGTTGAAGACATTACGGAATTTTGGGATGATCTTATTTCAAATGATGAGCCTTATTTCTTGGGTTCATTTATTTTCAACACCGAACTGGAAAAGGAGGATGGTTATGTCGATATCATTGATGGTCAACAGCGGTTATTAACCATCACAATATTAATGGCTGTAATCCGTGATTTGGCCAAAATTGTTGATCCGAAAGACTCAGAACTTTTCCAGCGACAAGATATCGCAATTGAAGATTGGGAAGGAGAAAGCTCCTTCCGAATAAAACCAGCCGAGTCGCTTGATAATTATTTTACCCAGTACATTCAGAAGAACACCGAGGATATATTTAAATCTAATCCCTCTTCTGATGAAGAAAAAAAGGTAAAAGCAAACTACGAATACCTTATATCTAGGGTATCTGCTGAGGTTAAAAGGTTTCAAAATAAAGCTGCACAGATCGATGTCCTTAAAAAACTGAGAGGAAAACTGCGCGACTTGATGATCATCAATGTCGAAATATCGAGGGAAGAAGACGCTTATGATATTTTCGAAACTACCAATGCCCGCGGCATGGAGCTATCGGTTAGCGATTTACTTAAAAATCTAATATTCAAAAATATCAAACCAGGAGAAGATCAAGATTTTGCCAAGGATGTCTGGAAAGAAATCACACGGAATATTGAAGAAACTCATACGGAATTAAAAAGGTTTATTAGATACTTCTGGATTTCTAAATATGATTTTGTTCAGGAAAAAAGACTCTACAAAGAAATCAAGAAGAAAATTGCCAAATCCCAATGGATCGGCTTACTCCAGGATTTAAGGGATGATTCCATTAAATTCCACCAACTTATAGAAGGAGATCAAGCAGATTTCCGAGAATTAAAGGGCCACGGTAATAAAGTATATGAGGCAGTTTTTGCCATCAGACTGATGAAAGTATCTCAATGCTTTGTGCTCCTTTTATCCATTCTTCGGAACTACAATCGTTTAGGATTTGACCCCTATCGCATCATCCAACTTATTGAAAAGTTCACTTTTCAATACTCGGTTGTTTGTAAACTTCCCGGCAACCGTGTGGAAAAGATCTACTCAAAATATGCTCTTGAAATAGAAGAAGCCGCAAAAGACGGCCCAAATGAGAAAGCAACCCGGAAACTGCAATCGATCTTCTCTAGATTAGAAAAGGAATTAAAAGGCGAAGCACCCTCTGAAATATTATTCATGGAATATTTCCGTGAATTGGAATTAAAGAACTCTGAGGAAAGCCGTCGCCTTATAAAATATATCCTTGGAAGAATTAATGGACACTATCAAAAGACGGATGAATACCTCATCAATTTTAATACTGTAAATACTGAGCATCTTCTTCCTCAAAATCCGGATAAAGCCTGGAAACTTAGCAAGAAAGACATTAAAGGATATGTCAATAAGCTTGGCAACCTAACTTTACTTTCCCATATTCTCAATTCCAAGGCACAAAATGATATCATCTCAAAAAAATTGAGTGAACTTAAGGAATCTGAGTTGGCGATTACAAAAAAGCTGGTCAACACATTGGATGAATTGAATGGCCAATGGGGTGAAGAGCAAATAAATAATCGTCAAAGAGAGATGGCTGAAATTGCTTTTAAGGAAGTATGGGTGATCTAAACTCGAAGAAGATCCCTGGTATTATAAAGGACAGGAAATATTATGACATATTCTCCCGAGCCCCTCGACCTACGCTCATTTGACATTTCCGAAGATAAAAAGCAAGAACTCCTGCGCCTCTTCCCGGAGATTCGTACGGAAGGCGGTAAGATTGACATCGATCGCTTGAAGCTGGCCTTGGGTGACATGGTGGACATTGGCAGAGAGCGATACGGCATGAATTGGCCCGGAAAAGCCGACTGTTTCAAAACCATTCAAGCCCCCAGCATCGGAACGTTGCTGCCCTCCCCGGAAGAGAGCGTCAACTTCGACACCACCGAAAACCTGATCATCGAAGGGGACAACCTGGAAGTGCTCAAACTGCTCCAGAAATCATATCTGGGCAAGGTCAAGATGATCTACATCGACCCGCCCTACAATACCGGCAAAGATTTTATTTACCCGGACAACTACACTGAAAGCCTGCAAACGTACCTGGAATACACCGGGCAGGTAGATTCCGAAGGGCGCAAATTTGGCACCAACAGCGACACCGACGGGCGTTTTCACTCGCGCTGGCTGAATATGATGTATCCGCGGCTATATTTGGCGAGGGATTTACTAAAGGATAATGGATCAATATTCATCTCAATTGATGAAAAGGAACTTTCTAACCTTCGCAATATTTGTAATGACATATTTGGAGAAGAATGCTTTGTCGCTATAATAACCGTGCTATGTAATCCAAAAGGTCGTTCGCAGGATAAGTATTTCGCAACGAATCACGAATATATCGTAATCTACAGCAAAAACCCACTCCCGAAGGGATTCTTCTCAATAGCAAAGGATGAAGATCAGATCGAAGCCGAGTATCAGGAAGAGGACGATGGGGGGAAATATCGTCTTCTAGAATTGAGGAACACTCATCGCGAGTTTGGGCGTCATAATCGCCGCAACTTGTACTATTCATTCTTTGTTAGTGACGAGGGTGATGTGAGCCTTGATAAAGAAGATGGGTATGAGGAGGTGCTACCAATTTGGGATGATGGATTTGAAGGGTGTTGGACCTGGGAACGCACGAAAGCTGAAAGAGATTTGGCATTTCTGGCAGCCCAATTAGTCAAAGACCGATGGAAGATATATCGTAAAAGTTACGCCAATGGCGTAGATCGAATGCTTAAAACCATCTTTCTCGATAAGTCTTTTTATACTGAGCGTGGTCAAAAAGAATTTAATCGGTTGTTTGGTACTAAAGGAAAATTGTTTCAGTCTCCGAAATCTCCGTACTTGTTATCTCTACTTCTCCAGACTGCTACCACGGGTAATGATTTGATATTGGATTTTTTCGCCGGATCAGGGACTCTCGTCCAAGCGGTGATGATAAATAATGTAATAAATAACAGCAATCAACGTTATATCCTTGTACAACTTCCCGAACCGATTAATCCCGAAAATAATGATCAAAAATTTGCTGCGGATTATTGCAATCAGCTTGGTAAGCCTCGTAACATAGCTGAATTGACCAAAGAACGTGTACGCCGGGCAGCTAACCTGACCAAGGCAGAAAATCCTCACTACAGTGGCGATCTCGGTTTTCGCGTCTTCAAGCTGACCGAGTCCAACTTCAAACCCTGGAATGCGCAGGTACCACAGGACCCTGCAGCCCTGGCGCAGCAGCTCGAGCTGCACATCGAACACATCCGTGATGGTCGCACCTCCGACGATATCCTCTATGAAATTCTGCTCAAGAGCGGTTTCCCACTCACCACGCCGGTGGAGACCCTCACTCTGGCAGGCAAGCAGGTGTTCAGTGTGGCGGGTGGGGCACTGCTCATCTGCCTGGAAACAGAATTGACAATGGAAGTAATCCGCGCTATGGCCGCACAGAAGCCAGAGCGAGTGGTCTGCCTGGATTCCGGCTTTGACGGCAACGACCAGATTAAGGCTAATGCTGTGCAAATCTTTAAGACCCAGGGCGTGCCGAGTTTTAAAACTATATAGGCCCACGCGAAGACGCGGAGAACGCAGAGAAAAGACTATGAAAGATATCGATGAAATTACCGGACTAATTGTGGACAAAGCCTATAAAATCCATATTCATTTGGGACCTGGGCTGCTTGAATCGGTTTATGAAATGGTGCTGGCAAAAGAATTGGAAAAACAGGGATTGAAGGTAGAACGACAGAAACCGGTCTCCTTTGAATTTGATGGTCTATATTTTAACGAAGGATTTAAAGTAGATTTACTTGTTGAGGACACCGTAGTCGTCGAATTAAAATCAGTCGAAGTTCTAGCTCCTGTACATTTCAAGCAAGTGTTGACGTATCTTAAACTACTCGAATTATCCGTGGGATTACTGATCAATTTTGGCGCAGCCACCATGAAAGAAGGGCTTCACCGCATTGTAAACAACTATCAACCCTCTGCGACTCCGCGTCTCCGCGTGAATCAGGACAGGCCATGAAGCTGCAATTTGACCCCAACCAGCAGTTCCAACTGGACGCTGTCTCCGCGATTACTGACCTTTTCGACGGGCAGTCGCAGGGCGCGCCGGAGTACAGCGTCATAAACGTGGGTGATTTCGGCGGCCTTTTCACCGGGCAAGCACGCACCGAGCTTGGCGTCGGCAATCACCTCATCCTGGCAGAGGAGAGCTTGCGCGCCAATACCCGCAAGGTCCAGGCGCAGAATGACATCGAGATTGAAGACGAAAACACTCCTCTGGAAGCATGGGAATTGTTTGATACACCCGCTAATATCGCCCGGCGCTGCCCGCATTTTTCGGTGGAGATGGAAACCGGCACCGGTAAAACATACGTTTATTTGCGTACGATTCTCGAACTCTCGCAGCGGTACGGTTTTCAGAAATTCATCATTGTCGTCCCTGGCGTTGCCATTCGTGAGGGTGTGCTTAAAAATATTGAAATCACCACCGAGCACTTCCGCGCCCTGTATAACAACCTGCCATTTGAGCATTTTGTCTACGATGCTAAAAAGGTCAACCGCTTGCGCCAGTTTGCAGTCAGCAACACCCTGCAAATTTTGGTCATCAATATCGACGCCTTCCGCAAGAATTTCACCGGCACGGAAGATGAACAGAAAAGTAATGTCATCTATAAAGAGAGCGACAAACTCTCTGGCCGCCAGCCAATCGAGTTTGTGCAGGCTGTGCGCCCTATTGTGATTATCGACGAGCCGCAGAGTGTGGATAACACCGATAAAGCCCAGGAAGCCATAAAGGCGCTCAACCCGTTGTGCACGCTGCGTTACTCTGCCACACACCGTAATCTCTACAACCTGGTCTACCGCTTGGACCCGGTGCGCGCCTTTGAGTTGAGGCTGGTCAAGCAGATTGTGGTGGCCAGTACCAGTTCAGATGGGAGCGCCAACGATGCCTTTGTGCGCGTGGAACAGATCGAGTATAAGAGCGGCATCAAAGCCAGACTGCGCATCCATGTGCAAATGGGTGATGGACCCAAAGAAAAGACCGTCACGGTCAAGAATGGCGCCGATCTTTACGCCCTCTCGAACGAACGCGCTGTTTATCAGGATGGTTTTTCGGTGGCTGAGATCAACGCCGAACCGGGGAATGAATTCCTTCGTTTCAACAATGGGCGTGTGTTGCGTCTGGGCGAAGAAAGCGGCGGGCTGCGCGAAGACATCTGGCGGGTGCAGATCAAACACACGCTCAAACGGCATCTCGATAAGGAATTGCAGATACGCCAGCGAGGCATTAAAGTGCTCAGTCTGTTCTTTGTTGATCGGGTTGCCAATTATCGCGATTATGATGCAGCAGGTAAGCCCATCAAAGGTAAGTTTGCGATTGCCTTCGAGGCGGCATTGGCCGAACTAACCCAGGACAGCCGTTATCAGGTGCTGGAATGGCTTAAGCAACCGGTTGAAAAACTCCACGACGGCTATTTCGCGCAAGATAAAAAGGGCATGCTCAAAGACACGCGTGGCGATACCCAGGCTGATGACGAGGTCTATAACAAGATTATGAGGAACAAGGAACAACTGCTTTCTAACGAAGAACCCTTGCGCTTCATCTTTAGCCACTCGGCACTACGCGAAGGCTGGGACAATCCCAACGTGTTCCAAATCTGTACTCTCAATGAGACGCGCAGCGCCATGAAAAAACGCCAGGAAATTGGGCGCGGCTTGCGCCTGCCGGTGGATCAAAATGGTTTTCGCGTGCGAGACGAGTCGGTCAATAAGTTATACGTCATGGCAAACGAGAGTTACGAGGACTTTGCCCGCGCCCTGCAAATCGAGTACGAAGAGGAT
>Ga0315284_10013126_pt1 | contig 11788 bp, 10 predicted proteins | sample YL17G09_16_MG_FD_203696 | JGI IMG/M metagenome (GOLD analysis project Ga0315284, IMG submission 203696) | Sediment microbial communities from Yellowstone Lake, YNP, Wyoming, USA - YL17G09_16 | ecosystem: Environmental > Aquatic > Freshwater > Lake > Sediment | place: USA: Wyoming | collected... | reverse complement strand
GCTCGGGTACGCAGAGACCACGATCAAGAAGTGCCCGAAGTGTCCCGAGCCTCAGGCGTTCACCACCGAGGACAAGTGTCCGGCATGCGGCACGCCAGCCATCACTGTCCGCAAGGTCTCTTTCGTTGACGCGCCGGGCCACGAGACTCTCATGGCCACGGTGATCGCCGCGTCGTCCATCCTTGACGGCGCACTATTGATCATCGCCGCCAACGAGCCGTGCCCCCAGCCCCAGACCAAGGAGCACAAGATGGTCCTTGAGATCCTGGGCGTGAAGAACATCGTGGTGGTGCAGAACAAGGTTGACTTGGTCACGCCAGAGACGGCCAAGGAGCACCACACGCAGATAAAGGAGTTCCTGAAGGGCTCCATCTACGAGAACGCCCCGATCATACCTATATCCGCGAACTACAATGTCAACATCGACTTGCTTCTCGATGCCATTGAGAAGTACATCCCCACTCCGAAGCGCGACCTAGACAAGGAACCGATACTCTACGTCGCGCGCTCATTCGATGTCAACAAGCCAGGCACAGACATAGACAATCTGGTCGGCGGCGTCATCGGAGGGTCCGTCGTTCACGGCACATTCAAGCTCGGCGACGAGATCGAGATCGCGCCAGGCATCACCAGGATAGGCAAGAGCCAGCCCGAGCCGATAACAACCAAGATCGTCAGCCTCAACACCGGCAACGAGAGGCTGGATTCGGCGACTTCCGGCGGCCTGATCGGGGTCGCCACCACGCTCGATCCGTCGCTCGCCAAGTCGGACGGCCTCATAGGCAACGTGATAGGCCATCCGGGCAAGCTCCCTCCGGTGCGGGACGAGATCTCGCTCGAATACTCATTATTGGACAGGGTCGACTTCGAGAACTCGGCCATCAAGGAAGGGGAAGCGATCGTGGTGTCGGTCGGCACGTCAACATCCATCGGGCTCGCCGAGAAAGTGAAGAAGAACTCAATGCACCTCAAGCTGAAGCGCCTGGTGTGCGCCCAGAAGGGCGTCAAGGTCGCCATCTCCCGCCGCGTGAGCCAGAGATGGAGGCTCGCGGGCGCAGGCAAGATACTCTGAGCGGTCTCTCGCCATCCCATCCGCATTCTGCATATCGATAACGCACAGCGGCAGCTCCGCTATGATAACGAGAAAACAAGACAAGGAAAAAATGGTAAAAGAAAGACTCGGCAGTCACTTCTTCTCTGCCGTCTGGACGGCGGACTTGGCCTCGGCCTTCTGCGTCTTGGCGGTCGCCCTGGCTTCTGCCTTCATGGCCTTGGCCGCGGCTTTCGCCACGCTCTTGTCCGACTTCTGGCTGGTCGGCTTGCCGATCACTCCGGCGCGCGCCCACTTAAGCTTGGCCGCCTTCCTTCCGAGCTCGAGCATGTTGATCTGGCATTTGCCGTCGTCGAAGTAGATGAGGCTGCCGTCCTTCTTGACGTACAGTATGCCATGTCCCCTCTTGATCTCCTTTCCGCAGAATGAGCACTTCATACTTATCTACCCCGTATCTGCTTGGCCTCGCGCTCGGTGTCGAGCAGCAGGAGCATGTCGCCCTTCTTGATCTGGCCCTTGACATTCCTCCTGATGACCCTACCCTTGTCGCGTCCCTCTAGGACTCGGCACATGACCTGCCTTATCTCGCCGCAGGTGCCTGTCTTCCCGATGAGCTCGACGACCTCGGCCTTGAAGCCGGTCATGTACCCCTTTGGCCCCTCGTCCTTCTTGGATGTGACCGCTGTCGGCGTCGTCCCAGCCTTCGCGGCTGGGGCCGCTCCCGGGGCTACTGGCTTCTTCTCTGCCGGTGCCTTCTCCTTCATCTCTTTCGGCTTTTCTTCTGCCATAAAAACCACTTAATTCACAGAGGACTTACTCCTTCGTCTCCTCTTTCTTCGGTGCCTCGGCCTTCTTCGGCTTCTTCTCCTTCACGAGCTTGGCCGGCTTCTTCTCGGCCTTCTCCTTCTCGCTCCTGGACTCGGTCTTCTTCTCCTCCTCGGTGGAGGTCGCCTTCTTCTTCTGACCCAGCCTGTCGATGATGTCATCTAAGGCATCCTTGGCTCCGCCCGCGTCGTCGATCGCGACCGCTGCGCAGCCCACGATCAGTCCGGCCGCCTTGCCGAGATCGGCCTTGGTCGGCACGTAGACGTACGGTGCGCCCTTCTCCTCGCAGAGGATCGGAAGGTGCATGACGATCTCCTCAGGGCTGACGTCCTCGGCTATCACAACGAGTTTCGTCTTGCCTGATTCGATGGCCTTGGTGGCCTCGTTGGCCCCCTTCCTCAGCTTGCCTGTGTCCTTTGCGATGCTGACAGCGCTGATGACCTTGTCAGACAGCTCTTTCGGTACCTGGAATTTCACATAGCTTGCCATACTCTCACACCTCTCCTTGTTTCATCGAGTATGCACGGCCCTGTATCACAGATGCCGATGCACAAACAGAAGTTAGTGGAATGATAATGCTCTGATAATTTATAAGGCTTTGCCCGTTTTCGACGGGCAAAATTGTCCGATTGCTCGGACAATGCTTTGCCCGTTTCTGCGAGCAGAACTTGCCGGCTCTCGTCGGCAATTCTTTCTCGGTTTGTCTACGCTCATTCGGCGACAGCGTACACTTCCTTGACCGCCTTGACCTGCTTGAGCCTCGCCTTCAGCTCATCGATGTCCTCCTTCCTGTGCAGCCGCAGGACGAGCGTGATCATCACCTTCTCGTCCTTGGTCATGGAGATGCTGACCTTCTCTATCTGGACGTGGCTCGGTATGATGACCTTCAGTATGTCGGACAGCAGCGTCGGCCTGTCCTCGCCGGTGACGTTGATCTTCTGTATGAGCTCTCCCCTGTCATGGATCCATTCCGCGGGGATCGCCCTCTTCGCCTCCGGGGACTTCTTGAATGTCGGGCAGCCCTTTGCGTGGATGGTGTAATTCCCCATCTTCGGCGGATAGGTCACGATCTCGTCATGGCCTGTCGGGTTGCAGCACTTGGCGACCCTTACATTAGTCATTCCATGTCTCACTACCAATGCTCCATCCACCAGCTTCGCCTTGCCTGCGGGGCCCTCGTCCTCTGCGTGCGAGATCCTCGTCTCAACAGCCACTTTCCTCCTCGGCCCTCCCATCTTCAGCGCGACGCGGATCTTTGACTTCGCCTTGGATCCCCTTACGAATGTCAGCCAGTTGGTGTTCGCCTTCATGTTCGGCGAGGTCATGACTTCCACCACGTCGCCGTCCGCGACCGGGTGCGAAAGCTGGACTATCTTGCCGTTGATCTTGATCTTGTCCGCGTGCAGCCCTATCGATGTATGCAGCATGAACGCGAAATCCAGGGCGGTCGAGCCTTCCGACAGCTCTATCATGTCTCCCTTCGGAGTGAACGCGACGACCCCCCTCTCGAACAGCTCTATCTTCAGCCCTTCGATGTATTCGCTCTCCTCCTTGACCTCCCTCTGCCAGTTCAGGAGCGATTTCATCCATTCGATCTTCTTGTCGTACTCCTCCTGCACGTGGCCCTTGTACTTCCAGTGGGCCGCGATGCCGCTCTCCGCCAGCCTGTCCATCTCCTCAGTCCTTATCTGCGCCTCGATGTTCTGCCCCTTCTCGGTGAGCAGGTTGACGTGCAGCGACTGGTACATGTTGGGCTTGGGCGCGGATATGTAGTCGTCGAGGGTGCCCGGTATTGGGCGGTACATGTTGCCGAGCACCTCCAGCACCCTGTAGCAGTCGCTCACCCTCTTGGTGATGACCCTCACGGCGAACAGGTCGAGTATCTGGTCGAAACTGAGCTCCCTTTTCTGGATCTTCTTGAATATCGAATAGAGGTGCTTCTCCCTCGCCTTGACTAGGACATCCATCCCTTTCTGTTTCAGCTCCTTCTCGATCGTCGCCCTTATCCTCCCTATCTCATCCTCCCTTCCCGCGCCCCTCTGGTCCATCGCTGCCTTCAGTTTCTGATGCTCTCCTGGATTCAGGACGGAGAATGACAGGTCCTCCAGCTCGTTCTTCATCCTGGCGACGTTCAGCTTGTGCGCGAGCGGAGCGTATATCTCCATCGTCTCCCGCGCCATCCTCTCCTGCTTCCCATGAGGAAGGTAGCTGATGGTGCGCATGTTCTGCAGCCTGTCGGCTAGCTTGATCAGTATGATTCGGACGTCCTTGCTGAGGATGAGCATCATCTTCCTGATGTTCTCCGCCTCCGCCTGCTCCAGCGACATGAACGGTATCTTCCCGATCTTCGTCAGTCCGTCGACGATCAGGCCGACTGTCGGGCCGAAATCCCTCTCGATGTATTCCACTGGCATGCCGGTGTCTCTTGGGACATCGTGGAGTATCGCAGCCTGTATCGCGACAGTGTCCGGCAGGTAATCAAGGATGATCTCGGCGACAGCGAGGGAATGGAGCACGTACGGCTCCCCTGATAATCTCTTCTGCAGCTTGTGCGCCAGCGCTGCGTTCTCGAACGCCTTCCTCACTTCCGCCTCGTCAAGGTCGGCGCCCTTCTTCTTGGCAGTGGCCATGAACTTCGAGAACGCATCTTCAAGGACAGGATCGAGCGCCGCCATGATTCCGTTTCATGGTATAGAATAAAAAGTCCTCCGCTATCATTTATGCATAGCAATCATGCGATGAGGTGGTTTTCATGGGCGAACTCAAGATGAAGCGCGGCGTACCGGCGAGCCCCGGTGAGGAGACAGGCAAGATCGAGAAGGCTCTGGAGAGCAAGAACATTCAGTTCGCTAGGCAGGTCTTCGAGACCGCCATCAAGCAGAATCACATCTCCAGAGAGACGGTCACTGCGGCCGCCTTGTCGCTCGCGGTTGAGAGCATGCCCGAGTCGTTCAAGACCATGAAGAATTCGATCGAGAGCAAGGCCAAGGGCACGGTCACACTCGCCCTGAGGCCGTTCGTTCCGAACGTCTACGAGCTGGAGGGGATCAGCCTCGACCAGAACCTCATCGTCGCGTCCTACAAGAGGATAGGCGGGGACTCAGGGATAACAATCAAGATCGATCCGAAATCCTCCGCGGTCACTTACGAGCTGTCCTTCAAGTTTTGAGGAGAGTAACGGCTGACGAAGAAAAGGAAGAAGCGCGTCGCGTTTCGTTCCAACTAATGCGCTACTTTCATGAGAATGAAAAGTGCGGCAGTCGGGATTTGAACCCGAGTTCCCGCCTTGGCAAGGCGGAGTCCTATCTGGAATCTTTCGATTTAACCAGGCTAGACTACTGCCGCATCTGAGTTCGTTTATCGTAAAAGGTTTTTATCCCTATCTAATAACGCTGAAATGCCGAAACAGAAAAAATCTGCTCTACCATCCCAGCAGGATGGCGATCGCGATGAGCGCGACCGCGCCGATGAGGAACAATCCTATGAACAGCTTGAAGCTGACCGGCAGGTCCTGCACTGACGCGTATTTCTCGTCCATCGACTGCACTATGAGCAGCCTATCGAAGGAAACGTTCTTCCTGTTGTAATCCGTCATCAGCGTGCTCGGGAATGTGTACTTCACATTCGGCGCCAGCTGCGGGAGACTGAGCATGATCTCGATCTCCTTGGTCTGGTTCGGATCGAGCATCATCTTCCCCTGGCAGTCGTTGCACTCCACTGTCATCGGAGGTACGAACATGAAGTTGGTGTAGACCACCGCGTTGGCCTTGTTCCTGGCCTTGATCAGCACCGGCTGCGTCTCCTCAAGGGGAGGCTGCGGCAGGAACGTCACTTCGATGTCGACTGCCTCGTCCTCGCTGTAGTTGATGAGCTTGACATCAACAGTCGTCTCGAGCGATACTGACTTGGCGTCCTTGCTGGTGGCGTTTATGATGTCGCGCAGGTTCTCCATGTCGTCCGCCATCCCTATCCTCACTCTCAGCGCGTTGAGGTTGAGGAACTGGTTATGCGTCGGATCTGCCTCTATCCATCCGTACTTCTGCGAGTATGCCTCGATCCAGGCGTGCGGTATCCATTTGCCGTCGACATACGCGTATCCCGTTATCACGCGCGTCGGATACCCTTCCGCCCTCGTCATGGACGCGAGCATGTTGGACAGCTCATCGCACACTCCGACGCGGTTGACGAACACCCAGTCGGAAGGCATGGTCGTCCCGACTATGTCGTTCACCGTGACATCGGCGTAGGACATGTTGTACCTGATGTTGCTGAAAGTCCAGTTGATCTCGCCGATGATGTCCTGGGGGAAATCCAGGGGCCTGAATGCCTCAGCCAACGCGGCTATCCCCGGAGTGATCACTATGGTGCTAGTATTTCCTGTAAGCTTCGGGTCGCTAGGGGGAGCGGAGATTGTACCCCTGTCTACGTAATCAGTCTGCACCAGGAAGCTGCCGGTGATCCTCTTGGCCCTCACTCCGCTGAATGAGAAACGCAGTTTCGATCCCTCGCTGTCAGAGACGATCAGGTAAGGATCGGATATATTCTGCGAGATTACCATCTGGTTCGCCGAGTTCGAAGGCACCGATACCTCCATCGTGGAGTTCTCTAGGACGCCGTCCGCGATTATATCCCACGTCATGGTGACGTTCATGACGGCCTTCGTCGGTTTCGCGTATGATATAGGGAGCAGCACGAGCAGCAGCATCGCTGTTGCGACTGCGACAACCTTCTTTGTTTCTCCGTCATTCCTCTGCATACACTCAACCCTGTGCCTGGCTATTTAATCGTTATCTCACTGCGCCCGCTGGCCCAGTGTGTGTATATTATACTAATACTAATATAGGGCATGACGCGCAAGCCATCCAAGTCATTCATCCGCACGAAAGAGGACTTCACGTGCGGCCAATGCGGCAAGGAAGTGAAAGGGACAGGCTACACCAATCATTGTCCTAGCTGCCTCTGGAGCAGGCACATCGATGTCAATCCTGGCGACCGTGCGTCCAAGTGCGGCGGGATGATGGAACCAATCTCAGTCGAGGCCGAGAAGGACAGCTACATCATCACCCATCGCTGCGTGGAGTGCGGCCATGAGAAGAGGAACACCTCGGCTCCTGAGGACAATTTCGAGGAGATCGCCAAGCTGATCCGAACTCCCCCTAAAAAGAGACAGAAATAATTCCAGTTCTTTAGTGCCGCAGGCCGGAATCGAACCAGCAACCGCTCGGTCTTCAGCTTCACCGTCCTCCTCGGGCTTCACCGAGGAAAACTCGAGTGCTCTCCCGTTGAGCTACTGCGGCTTCAGATACTCATTATTCAACAACAAAACATAAAAACATGACAACGCGCAGGGAACGCGCAGGGACGCGCGCGGTTTCCTGGAAACCGTAGCAACAGCAACCACTCCCGCCACCCGCCACAAGTAAGCATAGACTGCCATCTGTTCTGCGAGCGCTTCCTTCTTCAAGCAGGAATGGGCAGGACGCCAAATAAGGTGGATATAACTTCAAATATGTTCAAAAATAGGCGAATGGAACGGCAAACACGTCGCATCCTTCAATCATTTCCTTTTCAGCGGTTCCAAGGTTTGCAACAACCGCATTCTTGATCGCATACGTATGAACAAAACTTCTAAGTGCCCTTGTTATTTTCTTTGAGGTTCTCACTTCGATCGGGATCAATTCTTTTCCTTCAACTATGAAATCTATTTCAGTCTTTGCCGTCGTTCTCCAGTACTTGACACCGTACTTCATTTTCATCTGGTTGCATATAAAATTTTCATACATGCTATCGAAAACAATATTATCGAACATGCCCAGAAGGTAATTTCTGAATCCAAAGTCAACAAAGTATATCTTTGGATTTTTTCTCAATTCAGTTACGATGTTGCGATGGAAGGGCTTAATGATACTGATCACAAAGGAATCCTGAAGGAGGGGGAGGATCTCCCTCATCTCTTTATTCTTCAATCCCGACTCATTGGCAAGGCTCTCGTAATTGACAACACTTCCCATCATATGTGCGAGCGTCTTTAGGACAATTACCGACCTGTCACGGTATCTATTACCAAACCTAGCAACAAGATCCTTCTCCACATACGTCGAGAACATGCTTCCGATGAGCTCTTTCTTCTTGTTGTTATCCATCTGAAGGACTACCCGCGGGAAGCCGCCGTACGTCAGATATTCATGAAGCAGCATGTTGAGTTCGTCCAGAAAGAGATTCTTTCTAAGATCAATCTTTTCAATGTCTATCGCGGTCTCTAGATAGATGCGTTCATATCTCTCACCTTTCGCCCTCAAGAACTCCACGAAGCTGAACGGCAGAAGGTCAAAAAAGACGATCCTTCCCACCAAATACTTTCCAAGAGTGGTCAGTTCAAATGAGGATGATCCGCTGATGATGATCTTAATATTCTCAAAGGAATCAAAGATCAGTTTCAGTTTTTTCCCTATGTCATTGACGTACTGCACCTCATCAAGTAGAAAATATGCCTTCTTTGCACCGGTGAATGACTTTATGAATTCCTTGCAGTTCTCTTCGAATTTGAGCCGCACTAAGTCATCTTCGAATGAGATGTAAAAGACGTCATTATCCGGGTTCTTTGCGATCTTATCCTTGAGATTGTTCAAGAGAGTGGTCTTTCCAGACTGTCTCGGTCCTCTTATAGCAACGATCTCACGTTCATCTATCCAGCTCTCTATATTCGGTTCTATATCTCGTTTGACATATGGCATCTGATCACATACCTATTATGCCATATAACTTTATAAATACACTTATATTTAGTAGAATAACATAGTTATTCAATCATTTTACATAGAAATGCTATTATTTAGCCAAATATCGTATATATTCTATGTAATGGATTACTGCCTCAATCTTCCGAAAACTTTCGTGGCTCTCTCACGTACTCTACAACCTGCAGCAACACTCCGGCCACCAACCAAAGGCAGGCATGGACCGCCATCTGTTCCGCGAGCAAGCCTTTCAATCGATAATCCAGTTCTCAATCTTGCTTAGCGAATCGTTGAATAGATTGAGTTTCCCAAAGACTAACGGTTGGAGCTCTCTTTTCCATTCGTTTTCTTTCTCATGCACCTTGCCGAGAAAAGTTTTTTCTGAAAATGCCATGTCATAATACTTCAACTTCTCATTGACAAGTTCCCGATCAAACACGACATTTTTCTTGGCGATAATGTACGCAAGGTCATATACATCTCTTGCTTTCTCTCGGGTGACGATTGCCCTTACTTTTTCGGCAGCCACCTCGTCTAGGCCCATCCCATTGATGACCTTCACAGGCAAGCCGTACGCCTCGGATTTCAATCCCAGTGCGATCGTCTTCCTTGCCACCTTCTCTCGCTTGCTGATCTCAACATAGACATGGCACAGGTCGATCTCTGACGTGTAGAGCGGACCTCTCGCGCTGAACCTAAATGTGAGGGTTCGATCATCTTCGTTCATTGTTTTTGTGCGGTTTTCTATTCCAAGGAGCCTAAGATCCTCCGACACCTTCGCATCTAGGTTGTCAGGAATCTCTTTTGGAGCCGTGAAGTCAAGATCCTCCGAGAACCGATCGAGACCGTGGAAGAACCATAGGTATGTTTCTCCCTTGAACGTCAAAGGATATTCTGAAAGCGAGACCAGGATCGCGCTCTGGACATAATGCTTCTCCTGCTGCCAAGGCCTTAAGCCGTTCAGCCTGGCATATGACATCAGTGCGTCCTTATCTATCATAACAGCCACCGTTCAATCTTCTTTCTTCCTCTTCCCTTACATCGCTTAATAAGACCTTCAAGTTTTTTCCTGTCCAGTCCCATTATAAGTTCCTTCGCCTGGCCCTGTGAAATTGCATTCAAATAGACGCAATCAATGACCGCTTTCTCGGGCTCTGCCATGAGTATGTAACTGTCGCCCTTTCCATGTTTCACATATCCGAAATAAAGCGCGGGAGATATCCTATGATACACTATCCCAAGCGAAGTGTATCTCTTGCTGTTTCGTGTAGTGACGCATTCCACGTCCTTAGGCACCTGTGTCGCAAGACCATGGAATAGGAGCGCTGACTGAAGCGAGATGTAGGACGGTTCCATCAACTGGCTCGCGTTGATGAATTCGTCATCGGAGAATGAGATCTTGCCGCCCAGTAACCGCTTCGCAAGCCCTTTTTTGACAAGCCGGTATGAATATACGTTCGCCACCGCTTTGGGTTTTCCAATCAGGTTCGCTAGCTGCTGGACTGAGAAGACGGCTCTCTTGCTTTTCAGCGCCAGCTCCCTGATCCGATACAGGTTCGTTCGTTCTATCTTCTCTCTATTCATAATCATCCCATTATAACAATATTGTTATATATGGGTGATAATATTAAAAGGATTGTGTTTTTGCTGATTCTGATCGTTAATGTACTCAACCAGTTGCAGCACCACTCCTGTTGCAAGCCATTCCCAAAAAAATCCAGCCGGAACGGCATTCGACGAAATCCACGGGAATCGGAGTTATATTTATAAACACCATTCCACATATTCAGAACGTGCTACCTATATTTTCAAATGTAGAAGGAGTGCCGGAGCACGTTCAGTCTAGTTGATTATATTCTACCGAGAGGTGTAAATATGCGAGGAAACACGAATACAACACGGACAGGCATTACGGCGACCCAGTTCGCCATACCGCGATTCATCCTCCTCGCATTCCTCGCGTTCATGTTCCTTAGCGTGAGCTCTGTCTTTGCTACAATAGCACTAACCACGCTCGATGGAAACGCGGCAGCCGATCTTGTTACGGGCGCAACTGGCGCGGATTACAACATCGTATTCGATACGAACATAGCCGCCGGTGCAACAACCATCACAATAACATTCCCAGCGGGCTACACTATCACAAATGGCGCGTTGGGTGCAGCTGTAGTGACGAGTACTGGTCCGGGTGGCTGCGCTGGAACCGCATCCAATATCTGTGTTAACGGCGGAGACGTTCTTGTAACGGGAGTCGTGGGCAGTGCGGCAGGCAAAACAATCACAATAACTCTTACTGGCGCTACCGATCTGAGTCCAGGCGTCGGTGCCTCATTCACTATATTAACGGGAATAAAGAATCCAGCGATTTCTGGCGTAACTGGCACCTTTTCGGTCATGTCCAATGCCGCTGGAGAAGCGGCAGATACTGATAACACAGTCACACTCACTGGAAATGGAGATATCGTTGTTTCTGCAAAGAAGATGGATGGTTCGACTGCATTGACTGGAGCAACATTAATTTACAGATGCGCCGGGAGCCTTACGCCGATATCTGCAACAGATGGTGGCGCAGGAGACGATGACGGGGCCGCGGACGGAGTCATAGTCAGGCTTGCAGCGTCTGTTGCTGTGGATGCTTCCCCTTGCACAAATGGTGTGGCATATATTCAATTCGATCTTGCAAAAGATGGTTATGTAACTCAAACAACTCTTCCTATTGAGAATCCAACCTGCGGTGTAGGATTGTACTGCACTGGCGCCGTTGATTCTTATGCCAGGACAATGACAGGCAACTACAGAATGAAAGTAAACAAGATCGACGGCGCGACGCTATACACTGGCCTCGCATCCGGCGACTTCACATTTGGCACTGCTCACATTGACTTCAAGGAAATAGGCGGCGGAGTTTACGACTTTGCAATCGCGGGCGCAGGCAGCACAGTCACAAGGAAGCTGTCCAAGGACGGCTATGTTGATGACGCCACGATCTTCGGTGTGTCAGCTATCATAGCATCACAGCCTGCAACCCAGGTTGATGACTCAGGCACAGCGAAGACTCCGACCGCAAACTACAGGTTCACTGTTATGGGACTTGACGGCGCAACTCCATTGACCGGTCTTGTACTCGGAGACTTCACATTCGGTGTCGCATCCTCTGACTTCTTCGAAGTCGGCG
>Ga0315284_10013125_pt1 | contig 11790 bp, 9 predicted proteins | sample YL17G09_16_MG_FD_203696 | JGI IMG/M metagenome (GOLD analysis project Ga0315284, IMG submission 203696) | Sediment microbial communities from Yellowstone Lake, YNP, Wyoming, USA - YL17G09_16 | ecosystem: Environmental > Aquatic > Freshwater > Lake > Sediment | place: USA: Wyoming | collected... | reverse complement strand
ATCCGCAGCAAGGCTCGCAATTCCTCGCGAGGGATCGAGGCTCCCTTCGCAACAAGTGGCTTCACTGACATGAAGCACTGCATTTTGTCGGCAGCTAGTTCGGCGGTAACCTCGACAGTGCGAACAGTGGCAGCCTTGCGGCGCCCCATTCGACCACCGACATCGGCATGGTGCCAGAGCACCCAGCGCCCCCCCGAACCGACGCGGCGATGCCGGGAATACCGTGACATGCGGCGCATCAGCGAGGAAAAGCGCCCCATGACAGTCGCAACATCTGTAAGCGCCATACCACTGAGCGGATCCATTAACCGAGCCATCATATTTGACTCGGCCTCTTGCACTTTGTCGAGTGACTCGGAGAGGCCCTCTGGATCCTCCACATGCAAGGCAATTTGCCCATCAGCATTGCGGCGGAGTGACACCCCTTCCGCCAGGTAATACCATAGCTTCCACTGCCTGGGGCGATACAAAGGTATGGGAAAATCCTCAACCTGACGCGCTGATCGAGCCAACTTCAGAGCTTCATATACGGCCTCATCGTCAATACGTTCGATATCAATGCCGATGGCTTCTGCAATCAGAGCACTGGCAGCCAGTGCCAGACGCGTGTCGGCTATGTTGCTGTCTGGGGCAATACTGATGCGGCAGACCAGCCCGCGAAATCGATCGAGAAATGTGCGGCGATGAACTGTAATGTTACTAGTATTGGGGATGCCAACAGCAATCACAACCCGCATGCTGTGACCATTTTTTTCGGCCTCAAGCCGCGCCCACTCTAACAAATTAGTCATGTGAAACCGGTGGATGCGGCCGCTCGCGATCAATTTATCCATAGATTTATTGCCACGCAAAAGCGCTAGCTCAATCCGCTGCGGATTGTCTTCCGGCTTCACTTCCGCAGTGAGGCTCAGGCGCAATTTGTTTAGCATTAATCGCATTTAATACCTACCTGCCTCTTGATACATGGTGACAGCAGGTTTTATGACTAAACTAAATTCTACCATGACTTGACATTAGATATAAACAAAACACACATTTTTTACTTGACACATCCAGCTTAATGGATGGGAGAATTGCTGTTTCGCAACTCTAAACGCACTTTCTTCTTCGCCTATCTCCTCGATACGACGGAAAAACTGTGCATTAATTTAACTTCGACCTAACGTAGCTCTGGTCTGCTGCGCACGCAGAAGACGAAAGCGAAATGTCTGCAACCCCTAGCGATTTTCAGCAATCACTGCGTATTCAGTCTGCTCAAGGGGCGACAAACTCCGAGTGCGCCAAGCTTCCGCCCAAACCGGCTCCCCATTAGCTGCCCTGCCGTGGACTCGCCACGTGTGATACGGCACCACTTTTAGGGATTTTGCCGGCAAATTAGCGATTGTCTCACGGACAACCGCTAATTGTTTATCATCCAGGACATATAATAATGTCCCGTCTGACAAAGCCTTTTGCAGATCCCCGACCGTATTTACCGCAGTGATGCGTCGAGACAACAACACGGTGAGTAGACCCTGATCAGACCAAAGGTTTTCCGTGAGGTTTAACCGCGCCCAAGTTCGTGCTTCGTAGCCGGAGCTAGCGGTCAAAAACGAATTAACCTCATGCCTTTCAAAGCCGGTCAAGACCTGACCAAATCCTGCATATAAGGCCGCAACAGCGACAAACCAACACCGCACTTTGTAAAGCAGACCCCGACCTCGAAACCCTAGCAGCAATGACCCGACACAGATGAACAGCGACGCGAAAATCACTAGATCAGTCCAAAATCCCCACCATGCGGGAAATGGTCGGAAATGCAAAACGATGGCAGCCATAGCCACGCACACGATCATGACCACGACAAACAACACCCACTGACAAAGCTTAAGCGCAGCCGGATTGACCCACTCTAAACGAGACATGACCAAACCAAACAAGAGGGCTATCGCTGGTAGTAAAGGGAGGAAATAAATGTCGCTATGAAAAAAATGTATCGCAAAGAAGAGACCCGTCGGCACTATCATCGCTGCAATTAAGAGCCACAGATTACGCCGCGTGGGCAAATCATCAGATGCCGGCGAACGCCGCCACCGCCCTGCAAGCACTGCAACTATCAGCAGTAAGATCCACGGCTGCAACTGACCACCAAAAAAAGGCCCCAACGCTCCGAGTAGACTGTTCTGATTGACTCCTCGCGTCAAATGCTCGCGTTCGATATAAGTGGCATAAAACGCCTCAAAGTCGGTCACCATCGCTGGTAAAAAACCAGCCACACAGACAGCAACACCCAATAAAATACTGAGCCATTCGGAGATCCTGCGAGCCAAGCCCGCCAGTTGCCTCGTGAACAACCAGTATAGGAGCGCACTACAGCCTAGTAGGGCACTGTGCAATGGTGATTTCAGTAAACCAGCTGCACCTGCCATCACCCATGCCATGCGCCTGCTCTGCTGACCAACTGGACCAGCCTCAGCGCCGCCTAGCAGGGCCATAAACACGGCATAACATGCAATAAGTGGCGCCTCCATTTGCGCAGCCAAGGCATGCGAATAGGCACCACTGCTCAGAAATAACAGACCTGGCACCATGATCGCTATCGCTCGCTCGCGCGGCAACTGCTTCCGCACAAACGAGCACAAGACCCAAGCAGCCAAGGCATAGCCGGCGATATTCATGTATATCAAGGCTGCTGGCGTCACTCCAAAGGCGATAAAGCCAAGGCGCAGCAACCAAAACATGAGCGGCCCTTTGTAGTAATTGGGCAACTCAAAAAGCGTCTGCTTAAACCAGGAATGAGCCTCCGCCATTTCTAAGGCTTGAGCGATATAGGTCTTCTGGTCTCCGGTCGTCGGCAACGGGACGGCGAACATTAATGGCAGATAAATCGCTGCGAGCAGCAACATTAAAAACGCGAAATCGAACCCGACCTTCTGTGGATGAGTCGAAGGTTTCTGCATGGAGTGACGTGCCCCAAATCGTAACAAATGTTAACAGATGGCAGAGATTAGCACGTGACGCCAACAATGGAAAACCAACAATCTGCTGCTCGTCAGTGTGCCAGCACCACGCTGTCGACCCGTTGCCGAACCGTCGCTAAATCCGTAGTCAATTGCGCTACAAGATCTTCCTGAGTCTTGACTCGATCTTGAAGAATCCTGGCTACGGCCTTGTCGGTATCCATCCGCTTGTTGTGATCGGCTACTTCAATCCTCAGTTCCTGGCACCGAGCCGCACTTGCCGTGATTTGCTGCTGTAGCTTGTCGCGCTGCGCACTCAAATCCGCGCGCTGATTCGCGTACATCACAGTTACTTGGCGGAGCAAATCATAGTGAGACTGTTCCAAGTAGATCTGCTGCTGCTGTAAGGTCGACTCGCTCGCCTGCAGTTCAGCCAATTGCTGATCCGCCTCCTTGCGCGCACCACTTGTGTCCTTCCCGGCAGGGGCTTCGGGCTGAAACGCTTGCAACTGATCGATATCCTGCCACAATACTTCTGTCTGCGAGGCATATTCACCTTGAGAGGCGCGCTTTTGCTTTTCCATCTCAGCTATCTGAGCAGTCTTTTTGATCTCGACCTGCCCGATACGCTTGGTCAGGCCATCCATTTGCCGGCGCATTTCCGCCTGCCGACGCTCTTCATCACGGAGCTCGTCAGTGGGGTCCGCCACCCGACCATTGGCCAGCACTTGTTCACGCGCATCGTTCCACTGATTCATGAGTTGAGCCAGAGCACGACGAGCTTCGGCCAGTTGTTTCCCGGTCGAATTTAATCGGACCCTTTCCTTCACCACATAAGCCTCTCGGTTCGCCTGCTGGCGAGCCATGGCTACCTTCAGGCTGGCTAGCTTGACCTCTTGTGCCTGCTGAGCCAATACCACCCGGCTCCGCTGCTCTTGCGTATGCTGAATCACGTAGCCAGACGAGACCAAGGCCCCGACGATGACTACCGTAAATTTCGCGCTGCTCATGGTCAGCCCCCCCCTCAGTTCGAGGGATCAATTTTTGCTTTCGTAACCCCAGTCGGCTGTTTTTCGCGAAAAGTTTAGGCTTTTTTGCAACATCACCACAAGCCATTGGAATCAGAGTTAAATTAGCCAATGAAAAAGCACTTGGGGCTTAGTAACTTTTCCCGTTCATATAAGACGCCTGGCGAGTGACGACATCCGCGACCGGATGATTGGTGTCGTAATCGTAACCGCCTACGCGGAAGCCGCTTGGCATCAGTTCCCAAATCATAGTCCCTGCATAACCAGAGCGATTAGCGAACTCATACATTTGCGATAGGTACCATGAGGGGTTACTGCCGTAGCCTAATTTATAACCCCACCAGCCTCCGTCATTATTAAAGCCGGACTCCTCGAGTACAATCGGCTTGCCAGCATTATGGGCGATGTCGGCACGACGCTTAACTAGGTGCTGTTCCACCCAGGACATCTGGTGAGAAGGAATGTTCCAGTTGTCAGGATAAATGTGAACCGTCGCAAAATCGATTTGCGATAAGGTCACATTCTTCTCAAAGTTGACACCCTTTGATCCGTTGTTAATCCAGACGTGATCGTAGGTGTCATAGTAACCATCAATGGTGGTCTTGTAGCCCTCTTCACCTGTGGATATCAGGTGCGATTGATCTAAACTACGCAGGTACCAAGACATATCGTTCAGAAAGTTGTAGACGAGCTCACCTGCTGGGAGCCCCTTGTTCCATTCATAATAATCTTCGGTGTGTGGCTCATTCGCGATTTCAATCGCCATAATGGTCGGATCGTCTTTATAGCGAATGCTACGCCCGAGAGTTGACTGATACCGCGTGTTAACGCGATTAAGCAGCGTTGCAACATGGCGTTTGAAAGCATTCTTCACGCGATCATCAGTGTAAAACAAATGCTTGTCACTATTGCCGATGACCTGTTTAGTCCACCACTCCATCCCGCAATAGGATGGCTCAAAATTAACCAACGGCAGAATCACTTTTAAACCGGCTGCTCGTGCCGCATCAAGGGTAGCGTCAAGCCGCTGCCAGGCGCCCTCATTGTAGCCGATTTGATCTTTGCTAGCCCATTCAATCATGGACGCAGAACCATCCAAATAGCCCTGACAGGAAAAGCCCCAAAAACGCACGACCCGCAATCCGCGCGCCGCATATTCCCGCATCGCCCAGTAGATTTTGTCCTCGGGCTCACTGGCTGTAGTGCCGAAGCGCACGGCGTTGGTGCCTTGAAAGTAGAAAGGCTTTCCATCAAGGACAAATTTGGTACCTGATGTCGTCACAAAGCCGGGAGGGACATCGCGAGCAAAAGCAAATTCAGAGTTGGAGCCCAAAAGAATCAAAAGACCAACAAGAAGCTGACCCAGCAGTCTGGGGGCCTTGAAGTTAGTCTTCAGATCTAACTTGGTTACGAAGCAATCGCACATAACCGCCACCTCAATTTTTATAGCATCATTGCTAAAGCTTCACAGAGTGAAGCTAAAGTCTTTTATCACAGCGCCCGGAAGATGTGCACTATTCACGGAACGTCTCTCATAAGTATGGGCACTCATGATCATATCGCGCTCTTTCGTCAAGCCAACTAGCTTGTCGCCAAGCATACGCAAGGCTGACTCATCAAAGCGCATCACATTGACTGGCTGCTTGATTTCACCATTTTCTACCCAGAAAGATGCAAAGCGAGTCAGTCCGGTCATGCGGCAAGCCGACTGATCAGAATAATTTAGATACCAAAGGTTATTAATATAAAGACCTTCGCCTAAGATCTGCGGCACATCGCTGCGCTCGATGGTGCCAGCGGCAAGCTCAAGGGACTGCGGTGATTCACCGTCCCCTGCAGCGTTGGTCGCGACCCCATATTCTTTGGCGGAACGGGGAGATACCAAACTATCCTGATAGTGACCGTTGGTGATCAAGTTCACCTGTGCGGGACGACGATATCCTGAGTCGCTAAAGTCCGGAGCCAGACCCTCAGCCGTATTTTCTCGCATTGTCACAGCAGAATTCATCGAGACACCGGCTTCCACCATTTTCAGTAGCGATGTCTGCTTAGTCCGATGCGCTTTGAGACCGAACGCATTCCACGACAACATGTCCGTAACCTCTGCCAAAGCTGGGGGTGCCAGATACACCGTATATTGACCGGGCTTGATGGTGCGAGGGGGCAGATTGAGCACCGCCAGCTGAGCCTTAGCATCGGCTAATTTCTGAGCGAAGGCGCCGTCTTCCCAGACGAAGCCAGCGTAGCTGGTCTTCACAGCTTTATCGCCCTGAAGGTAGAGGCTCCAGTCTAAGTTAAAAGGATAACTTTCATACCAGTTGCGCTGCCCAAGTGAATTAGCAAAGCCACGGTAAATCGAGCCTGCAGCATAAATGCCTACGAGATCTAGGCCACTTGCACGCTCAATGATATTTGCTACGACTTCACGACTGTCGGGCAGCAGATTTTGACGGCGCGCCTCGCTCGATTGTACGTCCGTAGCATAAAGCAAATATGGGTCTTCCGGCAGCTCTGCTAGTTGCTCGCGCAAAATACCCAGCAAATCTTTGATTTGCTGACGGTCCGAATCTTTATGACTACTTAGAGACAACGACCCTTGGGCATGACGCTGACCATTAATTAGTCGCAGCGATAAACTATACTGCTTCACGCCACCAGCCTGCCGCACCTTGCCAGCGCTGAAGCGACAAAAGTCTGAATTCTCGCCAGTTAGGTAGGTGGTATAAATCTCGCCTGACTGCAACTGAACGCCTACGAAATCAGCCAGATCATAAAAGTACTGTTGCATGCTTATTCTCCTCCGAAGACGTCAACGTTGGCAAATAAGCACGGTGGGCTCGCGTGGCCCACTGTGATGGCCTGATTCGGCTCACCTTTGCCACAATAGGGCGTGCCCAGAACTTCCATATTACTTAAATGGCCAACGCTCTTCAGACTGCGCCAGAAGTTTGAGGAAATGCCGCGGTAATTTGGCTTCTTCACCACCTTCGTCAACTTGCCATTTTCGATGAGTTGAGCCCGTTCACAACCAAACTGGAACTTGTTTCGTGAGTCATCAATAGACCAGGAACAGTTGGTTTGCATGTAGATGCCACGCTCTACACCCTCAATCATATCTTCGAAGAAGACGGTGCCCGGCTCGACGTTCAGATTAGACATCCGGTCGATCGCTGGCCTGCGCCAACTGTCAGCTCTCGCACTGGCCACACCGTCGTAATCAGCACGAGCCTGCGAAATCGTGCCACCAAGAGGCCGCAGTAAAATCCCGTCCTTGATAATGTACTGCAGCTCTGCTGGACTCCCCTCGTCATCAAATGCATAGCTTGCCGCTTGCTCAGGCCGTGACGGATCGAAAGTGACATTGAGTAGTGGCGATCCGTATTGATAGCGCCCAAACATATCCATAGTTACAAAGCTGGTACCGGCATAGTTACGCTCGTCGCCGAGAATCCGGTCGAGCTCCAAGGGATGACCGATCGATTCATGAATCTGCAGTACCATTTGATCCGGGGCTAGCAGTAAATCCATTTGGGCAGACGGGCAGTTAGGCGCGGCAAGAAGCTCTAAGGCTTCCTCAGCCAGTTGCTCACTTGCGGTATTGAAGCCAGTTTCGGCAAGAAGTTCGAAGCCCTGCTGGCGACAAACCGCCATGTGGCCGAAGGTTCGTGTCACCGTTTCAGAGCCCTTGTTGGCAGTAACGCTCAGAGACGGAACCAGGCGGTCAAACGACTGGTAAATCTCGCCGCCACCATTAGTTAGATAAAGGCGATCGCTACGCAAGTGCCACAGGTCTGCCGACCAATCGACAATGCTGCTACCACGCTTAAGGCGCCGCGACGCATCACTCAACATCTCAACCTTTGACCGAAGGGACAACCCGTCCCAAGGTTCTCTGACTGGACTTTTAAACTCCCCTCGCTTGTGCGGCATATCAATCTTAGAAAAGTCGGTCACCGCTACCGAGCCGAGGCGCTCTGCCCAGGCAACTGCCCGCGCAAATGCCTCGCGAAGTCCAGCCGGGGTGAGCTCCGAGGTGGCACCGTAACCGATTCCACCTCGGTGATGTACGGTCACCATGACCCCTTGGTCACGATTGGTGCGAAGAGGTTCCAGCACGTCCTGACGCACAGCCACTAAATCGTCACAATCGCTGTGGTAACGCAAGCTGGCAAAATCAACCGTCGGGACGGTTTCTTGAAACAGCTTCTTAATGTGAGCAAATTGCGCCTGTTGCATGCCAGTTCCTCTTTTCTTCAATAAACGTGACTACGGGTTACCAGACATCACTGCGCTAGCAAAACGTCTGAAACACCAAGCCGTCCGAGAATCGCAGCACTGCGATCGATAAACGACTGCATCATCTCAGCCGAGAACTCACCCTGCTGCAGCCAAGCCAAATCGAAGATCTGGTTGACCATCAACTTCACTTCTTCGTGCCGGTTGAAGGTTTGCGACAGCTTCAGTAGATTTTTAATCGCTGGGCTGTTTTGATTCACGACCAACGTGCGCTCTTCCGGCATACCAACAGCAAATGCTGCCATTGCGCCATTAGATCGGGCCATATCCTTCAAGCGGCGGGAATTCTCGTCGATCAGGAGCATCGCCGGAACTTTATCTGACTTAAAGGACTCAATGCGGATTTTGACCTGCTGCTGATCCAAGTTGTCGCGGAAGATCTTGTCGATTTTTTCGGTGGTCGTTGCCTTATCCTTTGCGTCAATCACGATGTCAGGCTTTGCGCCCTCAAGTAAATGCTCAGAAAGATCCGAATCAATTCGTTTGAATTTCCACTTACGGCCGGTTTGCATCTCAAAGTAAGGGATGAAATGCTGATCGATCATCGTATCTGCAATGACGACCTCCATGCCTTCTTCTTTGAGCAGACGAAGGTAGGACACCTGAGCTTTTGGATCGCTAGCATAGATGACTGTGCCGTCCTCGACCTTGCCTGTCATTTTTTCTTTGTATTGATCCAGAGTCAGATGCTCGCCATCGGCGGTTTTGAACAGCAGGTAATCCTGCATTCTTTCAAAAAACTTGTGATCACGCAGCATGCCGAACTTAATAAAAGGATGAATATCATCCCAGAACTTGGCGTAAGTCTCGCGCTCGGTCTTAGCCATGCCGGATAATTTATCGGCGACTTTTTTCGTGATGTGTTCGGAAATCTTGCGCACGGTTGGATCGTTTTGCAGGTAACTACGCGACACATTTAGCGGCAGGTCTGGACAATCGATCACGCCCTTTAATAGGGTGAGAAACTCAGGGATCAGCTCTTTAGTATTGTCAGCGACATAAACCTGGTTGCAGTAGAGCTTAACTTCACCCTGCGAGGCGTCTAGTTCGTGCTTCAATTTAGGGAAATAGAGCACACCTTTTAGATTGAATGGGTAATCCACATTTAAGTGGATCCAAAACAGGGGATCCGGGCTACCGGGGAACAGCTTTTGGAAGAAGTCGATATAGTCTTTGTCAGTTAACTCAGTCGGTGACCGCGTCCAAAGTGGTCTCGTTTCGTTTAAGACTTCGCCGCTGTCGGCTAATTTAATCGGATAACGGATGAAGGCACAGTAGCGATGAATGAGGCCTTTGATGGTCTCCACCTCGAGCATCTCCGCAGAGTCATCGCCGATGTGAAGGATGATGGACGTGCCGACTTCTTTGCGATCTGACTCACTCAGCTCAAACGCCGTTGACCCATCGCAACTCCAACGCGCCGCAACCGCGCCCTCTTTATAAGACAGCGTATCGATCTCGACTTTACTGGCGACCATAAAGGACGAGTAAAAACCTAGACCGAAGTGACCAATCACCTGTTGGCTGTCATCTTTATCTTTGTATTTATCAAGAAAGTCGTGCAGACCGGAGAAAGCGACCTGATTGATATACTTTTTGATCTCATCAGCGGTCATCCCAAGACCGGTATCGCTGATAATAAGGCGCTTACCTGGTTTATCGATAGTCAGCGTGATCGCTGCGTCAGGAACTTCCGTCTTAACTTCGCCAAGCAGAGATAGCTTTTGCAATTTGAGAATTGCATCAGCTGCGTTGGAGACGAGTTCACGGATGTAAATTTCCTTCTCCGAGTACAGCCAGCGCTTGATGATCGGTAAGATATTCTCGGCATGAATGGAAATATGACCAGCTTCCATAACTACGCAAACCTCCCAAAAAAATAAGTCCTGATAGCTGTAAGTTACCGGGACCAGGTGGTCAAGGGGGGCTTCGGAGGAAACGCGACCACATAAAAATTATCCAAATACTTACAGAGCGTTACAGCGAACTCAGTGGGTCATTCAAGGACCGAGAGATTAACGCGACTAAGGCATGACAAAGCACCCATGTCTGGCACAAAGATTGCTCGTCCAAAAAAGCGAGGGAATTTTGCCTCAATTTGCCCCCTAGGAGTTTCTTCATGCGTAAATCAATGATCAAAATTAGGTCGGCAGTCCGAATTGCCACATTATCAGCCTGCACGCTCTGGCATCCCAGCCTATCGCTGGCTCAGGATGCAGACCTTACCTCCGACACCGTCATCGGGGTAAGCATGGCGGACGGCCAAGAACAAGGTCCGTGCACTTTAACCATGTCCAAGGATGATGCCGGAAACGTCATCAGCATGTCTGTTAGCGGCATGGCCAAGAGAAAGACCGCTGGCCTCCCTAACCAGCCCGAGCTGGCATCGACAACCATTGCGATCACCAAAGAAGCAAACACCGACGAATGGTGGTCTTTCTCAACCTTTACTCCGCTACCCTCAATCGCCCATCTGGGTTATACGCGAGTCGCTCTGCAGATGCGGCTGTCCACGTTTGAGAATCCGTGGCCCGGCATACAAGAAGTTAAATACATCGTTCAAAAGGGTAACTATAAAAAAATCATTGCCCGCAGCGACATCTACCTAGTGCCGAACCCCATCGCCATGGGCTACGACCACATGGAATGCCTGATGTCTCTCCTGATGGGGTCAGGCACTTAGCCTAAGTTACTGAATGCTGGTCAATGTTGCCTGTGCATGGCGGTCGAATGATTCAGGAGGGTTGGCAGCAGTGCCTGACCTCGCTTTGCAGCGATATTCCATGTCAAGCGAATCAAGATTGACGGGCGAAAAAACAAGCAACAACATCGTTATCGGACCATATGAGATCGAAACATCTTTAAGGCCGTTAGCGCCGCAGCTTCTCGCTAACTCCACAGGAGATAGCTCACCTTTATATTTGTCGCTGAAATTGCCTCTAAAAAGCAGGCGGCTTTGCGTCCGACCTGCGGGTCCTTCATGGAATACGTAAGTCGTACTGGCACAACCAGTAAGCGTAAAGCAGAGGACAGCGAAAAGTCCGGTCAATATATGCCTAAAAGGCGTAAACATAGTCAGGCCTCGCCTAGAGTGCGTGGGGTTCGTCAATATCTAATGCAGCTGTTTTAGATTTAGGTACTGGAGTCGGTTCGCCGCAGGTGATGCCGACAGTTCTGGGCTGAAACAGGCCAACGGTGAACATAGTGGTCAGCAATTGCCCCCCAGTCTGAGCATCAACCAGTTTATAAAGCATATCGTTGCCGCAGACTTTATAGACGTTGATTTTATCGCTGCCAATCAAGCCAAACAGATAGAAGTTGTTCGAGACCTCTACATATTTGACCTTACGCAGGGAGCGATCCGCCATAATAAATTTATAGGTACAGGCATGAAGATTGATAGTTAGACACAGCAAGGTGCCTAGTTTTAAATATTTGCGGAAATAATTTTTTTGATCTTGTGACGACCCCATATTTCACGATCCCTTTGCAATGTAACCGCTCAGTTTCGTACACGTGCTACTAAA
>Ga0315284_10013124_pt1 | contig 11791 bp, 8 predicted proteins | sample YL17G09_16_MG_FD_203696 | JGI IMG/M metagenome (GOLD analysis project Ga0315284, IMG submission 203696) | Sediment microbial communities from Yellowstone Lake, YNP, Wyoming, USA - YL17G09_16 | ecosystem: Environmental > Aquatic > Freshwater > Lake > Sediment | place: USA: Wyoming | collected... | reverse complement strand
ATGCCGTTTTCTTCGAGAGCCTTGACCAGCGCAGCCTCGGTGAAGCGCGGCGGGGGCGTGGTGAAATGCTGCTCGGGCAAGAGCTGCAGCAGGCGCAGGAGATCGCCCTCCTCCAAAGATGGCAAGGTGGGGAATTCCGGTTCCTGGTCGCCGTTCACGTCTTCGTCGCGCACTTCCTCGTACACCATCTGATAGCCGCGGAAGCGTAGCGTCGCGCCCGAGGCGCGCAACAGGTATTGGTGTTCCGCTTGGGCCTCGATCTCGATCGTCAGCGTGTCGTACACCGCCGACGACATCTGCGACGCGACGAAGCGCTGCCAGATGAGCGTGTACAGGCGCATCTGCTCGCGGCTGAGGTTCTCCTGCAGACTCTGCGGGTCGCGCCGCACGGCCGTGGGACGGATGGCCTCGTGCGCCTCTTGCGCATTGCGCGAGCGCGTGCGGTACTGCGGCGCCTGCGCCGGCAGCATCTCGCCGCCATATCGTTGGCGGATGTAGTCCCGCGCCTCCTCCTGAGCCGAAGCCGCCACCTGCATCGAATCGGTGCGCATGTAGGTGATGAGGCCCACCGAACCCTGCTCACCCAGTTCGATGCCTTCGTACAACTGCTGGGCAATGGCCATGGTGCGTTTGGGCGCATATCCCAGCCGGCGCGAGGCTTCCTGCTGGAGGGTGGAAGTTGTGAAGGGTGCCGAGGGATTGCGTCGCCGCTCGCCGCGCTTGACGCGCGCCACGCGGTAGGCGGCCCGCTCCAGATCCTTGAGCAGCGGGTCCACCGCTTCGCGCGAAGCCAGGCTGGGTTCCTTGTCATCCACCCGCGCCAACCGCGCGCGGAATTGCTTTCCGGTCTCCGTATCGCGCACGAGTTCCGCTTCGACGGTCCAGTATTCCTGAGGCACGAAGGCCAGGATTTCGCGCTCACGCTCGACGACCAGCCGCAGCGCCACGGACTGCACGCGCCCTGCGGAGAGGCGGCTGCGGACTTTGGCCCACAGGAGCGGGCTGAGCGAGTAGCCCACCAGGCGGTCGAGGATGCGCCGAGTCTGCTGCGCATTAACCAGGTTCATGTCGATTTCACGCGGATGGCTGAAGGCCTCATGGATGGCGCTTTCGGTGATCTCATGGAACACGACGCGCCGCGTGGCCGCCGGGTCGAGTTCCGCCGCCTCCACAAGGTGCCAGGCTATGGCTTCGCCCTCGCGGTCGGGGTCGGTGGCCAGGAATATCCCCTTCGCTTTGGCCGCCATGTCGCGCAGCTCTTTCACCACCAGCCGCTTCTCATTGGGCACGCGGTATTTGGGCGTGAACCCATTCACCACGTCCACCGAGAGCTGCGACCTCAACAGGTCGCGCACGTGCCCCACCGAGGCGCGCACCGTGTACCCCTTGCCCAGGAAGCGCCCGATGGTTTTGGCCTTGGCCGGCGATTCGACGATGACCAGGTTGCCGGCCCGGTGACCGTTGCCTCCTGGAGCGGCGCCTGCGCCATTGCCGCGCTTGCGGCGCGGAGCGGCCGGCTTGGGCTCAGGTTTCGGCAACCCCTCGTGCGCGTCGGTCCGGCCCATCTTGTTCATCGCGCTGCCGCAGACGGGGCAGGTGCCACGCGTGGCGGCCGTTCCGTTGGAGAAGAACACCGGCTGCGGGTCGACCAGTTCGCGTTTGGTCTTGCACTTGAGACAGTAGGCTTCCATCACACCTCAACAATTAGAGGCGCACCCAGCCATGGGCTGGGCGCACAGGATTAGAGATAACTGCGCGTACCGCGTTTCTGCGCCAGGTTGCTTGCCAGGCGGCGTACCTCTTGCGATGCCCCTCGCGCACACACCAGCAGCGCGTCGCCGGTGTCGACGATAACGACATCCTTCATTCCGATCGTGGCAATAAGCTTCCCATCCACGCCGTCCGCTATCACCTCGACTCCTGATGAGTCGATGGCCATGTGCCGCGCGCCAGGTTTGCCGCGCAAGCGCGGTTGGCGGGCATAAACGTCGAGCAGGGACTCCCACGTGCCCACGTCGGCCCAACCCAGGCCGGAGGCCGGGATCACCAGAACGTCCAGCGCACCTTCCAACACGGCATTGTCTATCGATTGCCGCGGGAGTTTCTTCCATAGACGGGCGAGCCTCGCCCGCGAACCGCGGCGCCCTAACTGTGCGGCAAGGCCGTCCAGTGCCTCCGCCAGTGTCGGCACCTGGAGCAAGAATTCCTGGCGTATTCGCTCGGTGGTCCACACGAACATGCCCGAGTTCCATGAATGCCGGCCATCGGCCACAAACCGTTCGGCCGTCTCCCTATCGGGCTTTTCTTTGAAGGCCGCAACGCGGTGGGCCTTCATCCCGCCGAATTCACCCGCCGGCTCGCCACGCTCGATGTAGCCAAACCCCGTAACCGGCGCGGTGGGGTCGATCCCCAGCGTAACCAGATGGCCGGCTGTTGCCGCGCGGTAGGCTGCGACTAACACTTCGCGGAAGCGAGCCTCATCTTGAATGTAGTGATCCGCCGTCAGGCAGGCCATGGCGGCCGGCCCGCCGCGCCGCTCAATTTCCGCCAGCGCCAGGGCGATGGCCGGCGCGGTGTTGCGTGGCTCCGGCTCAATCAGGAAATTTTCCCGCGGCAGGCGCGGCGCCTCGCGCCGCAGCCGGCTCGCCAGCCCGGCGTGGCTAACCACCAGCGTGTGCTCCGCATCGAAGAGCGGCCGCAGGCGATCCACCGCGACGCGGAACAGGCTGCGCCCACCCAAGAGCGGCAGCAGTTGCTTGGGCCGGCTCAAGCGCGAAAGTGGCCAGAGGCGAGTGCCACCACCTCCGGCCATGATGACAGCGTAATATGGAAGGCTCATTGTGGTCGTGCTCCGTCCCGTCCTCGCTCAGCGGGCCTTGCGCCCATGCCCCCGGGGGGCCGTGCTTCCTAGAAGCGTATCACGTATTGCATCCCCCCGACGTGGCGCACCCGCCGCTTGAGCTCCATCATCGCCAGTGCGCTGCTCACCTCTTCGACCGGCAGCTGCGCGCGCAAGCGGATAGCGTCCACGTGCATTGGACCACGCCCCAGGATCTCCAAGCGGCGCGCCTCGGTGGGCCAGTCCGGCAGGAGCATGCGCGCCTGGCGATGTTCGGCCGCGCGTACCAGGTCCAGCGCCGTCAGAACATCATCCGGTTCGATCCCCGGCTGAGCGCCGTCCTGGATCAGCCGGTTGGTCCCGCGCGAGGTGGGGCTGAACACATTCCCCGGTACCGCGAACACGTCCCGCCCCTGGTCGGCCGCGTAGCGCGCGGTGAGCAGCGCCCCGCTCTCTTCGCCCGCCTCGACCACGATTGTGGCCAGTGACAGCCCGGCAATGATGCGGTTGCGCGGCGGGAAGTTTGCTCCATCGGGCGGCGTGCCCGGCGCGCTGCTCACCAGCGCGCCGCTCTCCATCATCTGCTGCGCCAACCGCGCGTGCTCCGGCGGGTAAATGGTGTCCACGCCGCAGCCCATCACCGCAATCGATCGCCCGCCGGCCTCCAGCGCCGCGCGATGCGCCTCGGCATCGATGCCGCGCGCCAGACCGCTGACGATGGTCAACCCCGCCCCGGCGAGCGCGGAGGCAAAGTGCGCGGCGGCTTCACGTCCATAGGCCGTCGGGCGGCGCGTGCCGACGATCGCGATCGCCCACTCATCCTGCGTGCTCAGCGCTCCGCGCACATACAACACCGGCGGCGCCACAGGGAGCTCCGCCAGGCGGCGCGGATACGCACCCTCCTCCCAGGTCAGAACTTCGATCCCGCGTGCCTCGATCGCAGCCAGCAGGGCCTCGGGATCCAGTCGTTGGCGTTCTTCGCAAAGGGCTTCCGTGCTGCGCTCGTCCAACCCGGCGGCGAGCAATTCGTGCCGCGGCGCATGCCACGCATCATGGAGGGTGGCGAACGATTCCTTCAGCCGTCGCACGCGCGCCGCTCCGATTCCGCGCACGTGATTGAGCGCCACCCAGTACGGACGGTCGCCCGGCCGTAAGCCCTCCCCCTTGGCGAGACCTGCGCAGAATACCACGAGGCTTGCGGAATGGTCAAGCGAAGCGGTTGCACGGGGCGGTCACAGGTTGTTGGGAGAAGCGAGATCGGTCCTGCGCTGCGATCGTCCATGCACGCTACATGCCTTACACAGTCCATTTAGCCCGGAGGCTTGTCTTCGTGTGGCGTGCTGCACGCGGATGTTGATGCAATGCACACGAGAGCGGTCGCGTGTCGCTCCCCGCACAAATCTCACCCTTGAGGTTAGAACATATGTTCTATATACTGTAGCTGCGTTGAACGTCGAAAGCCCCTCCGTCATTCCGAGCGCACGCGTGCCCGAGGAATCTCGGACGGCGATAGGAGTAGGCCTGCACGTAGGGGCACGCCATGGCGTGCCCCTACAAGGGCCGCTCCTAATTGGAGATTGTCCAAGATTGCTTCGTCACAATGACAAAGGTATGTGCGGTTGCGCCCTTCTCGCAATGACAACCGGTGGTGGCATGGTGTATCCCCAAATGCTGGTACGCAAAGTTGAGAGTGATGCGGTCACACCGCTGCCGCTGGCCGCGGTGGGCCTGGTGGCGCTGCACGGCACGGCGCTCATGCCGGTGGCCCTGGCCACGATCGCCCGGCTCGCCGCGCAGCGCGGCCCGGTGTGGGTGGTGGATGGCGGCAACAGCTTCGACGCGCTGTGGGTCGCACGCTTCTTGGCCTCCGGCACGCCGGGCGGGCCGGCGCCGCACCTGGCGCTAGCGCGCATTCACGTCTCGCGCGCGTTCACCTGTCATCAACTGACCGAGCGCCTGCTCACCCTGCCGGCCTCGGCCCGCCCGCTGGTGATCCTCAGCCTGCTCGACACTTTCTACGACGAGAACGTCCCCTACGAAGAGACGCGCCGCCTGCTCAACTGCATCTGGCCGGTGGTGCGCGATCGCAGCCGGGCGGCGCCGGTGCTGGTCACGCTGGCCGCGCCGCGCGAGGCGGAGGCTGCCGGACGGCGTGCCTTCTTCGATACCTTCCTGCGCTTGGCCGACCACACCCTCGGCCCCGCGCCGGAGGTTGCGCGCCCCTCGCCGCAGCTGCCGCTGTGGCATGCGCCGGCGGCGGGCGTGCCCGCCGCGCGCGAGGTTCATGCCTTGCTCCACGCGCCAGGCGCCGCGGCGCGATGACATAGGCGGAGTTGGGGCACGCCATGGCGTGCCCCAACAAGGGCAGCGCTCTCCCTCGTCATTCCGAGGGCGCGTAGCGCCAGAGGAATCTCGGCCACAACTACGCAGAGGAACGTTTTGCCACCCTCTGACTATCGCAGGCCGAGATTGCCACGCCGGCCGCAGAGCGGCCGGCTCGCAATGACATAGATATGCGCAGCGACGCTCTCCTCGCGACGACAAGCGTGCCGAGGGGGGTGCACTGCCTATCTCCATCATCCTGACTCGTTTCGGAGGTGCGTATGGGACGTACACTGGCCTCGGTCACCCAGCAGGTTCAACTCGAAGAAGAACGCTTGCAGCGTTACCGTCGCGCGCTGCCGCGCGACGATCAGGTGCTGTTCGACCAACTCTTCGCCTTTGCCCGCAAACGCATCGCCGCCACGGCCATGGCCGCCGACCCGCTGCCCATGCAGACCCTCCTGCTCAGCATGCTGATCGGCCTGTTCCACCTGCTGGCCCAGATGCACGCGCGCCTGGAGCGGCTCGAGAAGGCGGCTCCCCCAGCGAATGAACCCCGACCTGTCCTGCCTGCGCGGCTGGATCCTTGACCTGTACCCGAGCCCGGAGGGCATGGTGCTGTGGCTCATCGACGAGACGGGCCAGGCGCACCGGATGGTCGAGCCCTTCCCCATGGCGCTCTACGTGGGCGGGGCCTCGCGGGCGCTGGCTGCGCTCGAGCACACGCTCGGAGCGCGTTACCCGCGTCTGCGCCTGGCGCGCGCCCGGCGCTACGATCTCTTCCTCGACCGCGAGATCGAGGTGCTCGAGGCCACCGCGCCTAACCCGATCGCCTACCGCGCGCTGTTCCGCGAGCTCGATCAGGAACACCCGCACCTGGCTTTCTATAACGTCGATCTGAACCCGGCCCTGGTCTACGGGCTGGAACGCGGCGTCTTCCCCCTGGCCTATTGCACGGCCCAGGCCGCGGAGGGCCGGCTGCGCAGCCTGGTGGCCGAGGACTCGCCCTGGAGCCTGGATTACGCGCTGCCCCCGCTGCGTATGCTCAGCCTGCGCCTGGGCGGCGACCTGCGCGACCCGGGCCACGGCTACCGCGGCGTGCTGGAGATCGGCACGCCGCACACCACCTACCGCTGCCGCTGGGAGAACCCGCGCGTGCTGCTCACCACGCTGCGCGCCGCGATGTACGCCATCGATCCGGATATCCTGCTCACGGCCTGGGGCGATTCGTTCATCCTGCCCGAGATCTTCCGCCTCTCCGAGCGCGAAGGCATCCCGCTGCCGTGGAATCGCGACCCGGCCATCCCCCCGGCGCGCAAGCGCGGGCGCTCGTACTTTTCCTACGGGCAGATCGTCTACCGCGCCCCCTCCATCAGCCTGTTCGGGCGCCTGCACATCGACCGTCAGACGGCGTTTCTCTCCGACGAGTACGGGCTCGACGGCATGTACGAGCTGGCGCGCATCACCGGCCAGCCGCTGCAGCAGGTGGCGCGCACCTCGACCGGCACCGGCATCAGCGCCATGCAAGTGGCCACCGCTTACCGCGAGGGCTGGCTCATCCCCTACCGCAAGCGCGAGCCGGAGTCGTTCAAGACGGCGCTCGAACTTATCCGCTCCGATAAAGGCGGGCTGACTTTCCAGCCTGAGCCGGGGCTGTACGAAGATGTGCTCGAGCTCGACTTTGCCTCGCTCTACCCGAGCCTGATGGTCAAGTTCAACCTCTCGCCCGAGACGGTGAAGAAGAAGTGCCCGCGCTGCCGGCCGCAGCTCGTGCCCGAGATCGGCTATCCGGTCTGCCGCTGCAAGACGGGGTTGGTGCCGCTCACCCTCGAACCGGTGGTGGCGCGGCGCCTGGCCCTCAAGCGGCTGGCCAAAGGCCTAATCGAACAGGCCTCGGGGGGCCTCATCGATCAGGCCTCAGGAGGAATAAGCGAGGCCCGCAGCCGTGAGCCGGATGACGAGCAGGAGGTGGCCGCGCGGCCCGACGAACGCAAGCGCGAGCTGTACCGCCGCCGCCAGCTCGCGCTCAAGTGGCTGTTGGTGACCTGCTTCGGCTACCTGGGCTACAAGAACGCACGCTTCGGGCGCATCGAAGCGCACGAGGCGACCACCGCCTACGGGCGCGAGATGCTCCTGCGCGCCAAGGAGATCGCCGAGGCGCGCGGCTACACCTTCTTGCACGGGCTGACCGATTCGCTGTGGGTGCACAAACGTGGCGCGACGCAGGCCGAGCACCAGGCCCTGGCCGACGCGATCAGCCAGGCCTGTGGCGTGCTGATCGGCCTAGAGGGGGTCTACCGTTGGGTGGCTTTTCTGCCATCACGCGTGCGCGCCGAGCTCTCGGTGGCCAACCGCTACTTCGGCCTGTTGGAGAGCGGCGAGATGAAACTGCGCGGCATCGAGGTACGCCGCCACGATACCATCCTGTGGGTGCGCCAGGCGCAGCAGGCCATGCTGGCCATCCTCGCCGAAGCTCACAGCGCCCGCGAGTACCGCCTGCGGCTGGAGGATGTGTTCGCCCTGGCGCGCACCCTGCTGGCTCGCCTGCGCAGCGGCAAGGTCCCGGCCGCGCAATTGCTCATCACCAACCGCCTCTCCCGCAAGCCGGGCGACTACCGTTCGCGCCAGGCGGTGGCCTTGGCCGCGCGCGAACTCGAGGCGCGCGGCGTCGCGCTGGCCCCGGGCGAAAGCATCGAATACATCCTGACCGCGGGCGGCGGCGCGCGTCCCTTCCAGGCGTGGTCGGTGGAGGATCGCTACGACGTGGCGCGCTACGAGGAATTGTTCGTGCGCATGCTTGAGACGCTGGCCGTCCCGGCCGGGCTCGGGCGCAAGGAGATCCTCGAGCGCCTCACCGGCATCGGCCAGCCAGAACTGTTTGGCCGCGAGGCGGCCAAAGGGCCCATGGTCGCCCTTGTTGGGGCAGGCCGCGGCGTGCCTCTTCCGTCATTGCCAGCATGCGACGATCCAATCCTGGACAATCCCCAATTGGGACCCGCTCCCAGATTGCTTCGCCCCGAAGAACCGGGCTCGCCCCGGAACCCCGCCGGGGCAGGCAATGACAGTTGTCCTTGTAGGGGCACGCGAGGCGTGCCCCTTCGTGATTGCAGCCCCCGTTCCAATCGCATCCTGGGATTGCTCAGCCGGCTAGAACCGCCCTTCGCCCAAGAGCGCGAGTAGGTCGCGTGCGCCCTGAACACCCTGCCCGCGATAGTGGTTGTTGAAGTACACCAGCGCCAACTCCGACTGTTCTTCGAGCGCTTCCAGCCGTGGCACCCACTCCTTGAGTTCGTCGCGCGAGTAGGTGTAGTCGTAACGCTCCCAGGCCTCTTTGTGTTCAAACCACTTGGCCACGTTCCGCCCATGGAAGCGGACGTACGCCACCGGTCCGGTCGCCACGGCCACCGGCGGCATCAACCCGCGCAACGCGGGTTCGTCTACGCAACAATAGCCCAGGTTGAGCGAGGCCAGCAACTCGTGTGTGGTTTCGGAAACCCATCCGGCGTTCCGGAATTCCACGACGGCCGGTAGATCTCCGAGCCCCTCGCGCAATTGCCTCAGGTATTCACGGTTGGATGGCGTCGCATGAAAGGCATAAGGGAACTGAGCGAGGATGCAACCCATGCGGCCGGATTCGCTCATCGGCCGAATAGCCTCAACAAACCCACGGAAATCTGGTTCGGCCCGCTCGTGGGTGAGCCCTTGGAAAGCTTTGACGGCGAAGAGGAAACTCTGCGGGGTGTGCTTCAACCAGCCTGCAATGGTCTTCGCCGAGGGCACCCGATAAAAGGTGACATTGAGTTCAACGGTGGAGAACTCGCGCGCGTAGAATTCGAGCCATTCCCGCTCGGCGAGATCCGGCGGGTAGACCGGTCCGACCCAGTCTTTGTAGGAGAATCCCGATGTGCCAACGCGGATCATAAGCACCTCTGGCGCGAGACTATCATGAGGCACGGGCGCCTCCGGCGAAGGCCCTCCTTCGGCGGGCGCCAGGGTGAGATCATCGAACTCCCCAACCGCCTCGCCGAAGACGTGCAGCATCAACCCGGCGCCGGGAAGGGGGTCGTCATCCACCGCGTGCAATTCCACGCCTGGTACGACAAAGACGTGCAGCTCGGCGCCGGCGAGGCTCATCTCAAGCAGCCACCATTCCCCGACGACCAGATTGGACGGGGCGGAGGTCAGCGTGACCTGGCGTCCGCCTGCGTCCCGCACCAGAAGGATCTCTCCCGGGCTGAGTCTCACGAGGTACATCCCGGCGTCCGAGATGCGGTATCTCAGCTCAATGAAGCCGTCCCCGTCGAACCGGAGGCGCAGGGTGAGGCTGCCGGAGACCGTTCCGCCGGGGTGGATCGCATAGCCTTCTCCCCGGATTCGAAGCACGCCGTCGGCCACGATGGCGTTCGGCGTTCGCTCCCAACCGGGAAGGGCGGGGTCGTCAAAGGACTCGTTCAAGCCTTCGCCCTGCGCTTGCGCCAACCCGACGACGCATACAGCAAGTAGCGGGACCGCGACGAGCAGACGAGCCTTCGAGCAGAGTGCTTGTCTCTTGTCGGGCCTCCTCCATCCAGCCGGTCCAGGACGTCCTCCCTTGCTGCGCCGTCGGGCCACCCTGAGCACAAGTGCGAACAAGATCACGGCGCCTGCACCGAGGCTGGCTCCAACTGTTGCGCCGCTCATCGGGGCTCGTCGGGGCGAGGTTTCTCCGCGGCCTAATGTCTCCTTCGAATGAGCACGACCGCCGCGATTGCCACCGCCATCGCGGCGGCACATGAGATTCCGACCAGACAAACGATCGCCATGACCGGCACCTGTTGCGTCGCTGGCTGCGCCTCGCTCTGCCCCTCTGTCTCCGGGGCCAAGGTGACTGCGGGCGGGAGGGCAGCCGCACCTTCGCCCGCCTGCCAACCGTGGAAGTATGCGTTGAGGAGCGGGACGAATTCCTCAGTTGCCTTGAGGTTCCCGGCACGCGAGGGGTGGTCGTCGTCGCTTGCGTAGGCGGTGGTGTTCCTGCCGGGAATGTAGCTATGCTCAACTCTGCCATCCACATACCGATGGTGATGCCCGCGACCGGTCAGCACATTGTAGAAGTCGAATACCGCCACATTGGCATAGGGATAGTGGTTCTCATCCAGCCACGCCTCAACCAGCCAGTTGTTGAACGCCCGCGCGTTTTCGGCATACGAGGGATCGCTGACCGGAGGCGCTGTAATGACGACGAAAAGCTTGTCGGGGTGGGTGCCGAAGTACTCGAGCAGCTGGTTGTATACGAACTTGGCACCCCCGACAGAATACCCGCCCTCTTCCGCCGGCGGGTCGTCCGCATTGCCCTCCAGATTCGAGTTCGGGAAGCAGGACTTGAACAGGACGATATCGTTCTCGCCGCCCGGATCCTCGAGCGAGCGTGTGTAAGCCGAATTCTGGTCGCTCTCGGCAAACACCGCCTCCATGTATCGCTCGGTCTCAGGTCCCCGGAACCACTCCAGCCAATCTGGAATGTCAGTTCGGTCGCCGATCGCGTCCGGTCCCCAGCCATAGTTCGTGTCGCTCACGAAGTAGTTGTTCTCGGCCAGCGCCAAGCCGAGCCCTCCGTTCTCGTCGGCCAGCCAGTTCTCGCCTGACGAATGGTGAATGAAAACGAGTCGCACCACACGGTCGGGGGGCCCGGAGGTCTGTGGAAGTGGTGAAGCGCCGGCATCGCGCTGCATATTGACCGCAAACGCCGAGACGAGGGAAAGTCCCGCAATCACGAATAACCCGCGTTTCATCCGCATCATGCTATCCTCACGGTGGATAACCCGCACCCCGTGTGCGGGTCTGAGGGCATTCTCAGCCGCCCATGATCGTTGTTCCTGCGCAAGGGAGCTCGCCTCCCAGTCCGATCCTTGGCCGTACCGACAATATGTGCTACCAGCAGGCCGAAGAGGCCGCATTGCAGGTCTTGGTCTTCTCGTTGTTCCCTTCGTTGGCTTCCCAATACGCGCCGCCCGAGTCGAGGACGACGCGAATGGTCTGCTGGCCAACGACTGTGTAGCCGGACCAGAAGGCCTGGCTCCCGTGCGGGATGCCTTCGCTGCGCGTGGCAACCAGAACGCCGTCGGCAAAGACTTGATAGGTCACCGATCCAGTGAATCCGCCCGCCGGCTGGTTGGCCACGCGCGCAATGACCTCCCCCTGCGTTGAGAGGAACACCTCCTCCAGAACCAGGTCGTTGGTCGGGAAGATGGGAATGAAAACGGTCAGAACGATCGCCCAGGGGGTGACCGTGGGGGTGGGGGTGCGCGTCTTTGTTGGCTTGGGCGGCTCCGTCGCCGTGGGGGGCGGGGTGCCCGTGGGTGGAAGATCTGTAGGTGGAATAAGCGTGGGTACCGGCGTGTATGTGTCGTACGGCGTGTAGGTGGGGTAAGGTGTGGGGCTGGGCGCCGTGCCCGCCGGCAGACGGCAGGTGCAGGCCAAAGCCAAAGCAACGACTGCAAAGCCCGTGACGATCATGGATGTCCGGTGGTGCCGGATGCCGCAGGCGCTCATTCTTCCTCCAGTGGGTGGCGTTATCGGTTGCACGGCGCAAGCTGCTTCCTGTGGGTGGGGATTGACCTCCGCTGGCATTCAGCTGCCTGTAAATCGGATGTG
>Ga0315284_10013123_pt1 | contig 11792 bp, 5 predicted proteins | sample YL17G09_16_MG_FD_203696 | JGI IMG/M metagenome (GOLD analysis project Ga0315284, IMG submission 203696) | Sediment microbial communities from Yellowstone Lake, YNP, Wyoming, USA - YL17G09_16 | ecosystem: Environmental > Aquatic > Freshwater > Lake > Sediment | place: USA: Wyoming | collected... | reverse complement strand
CATCTGGATAAGAAAGCCTGGGATAATCCGGACCCATCAGCAGAGGATAATCAGCATTCTCCTATGGAAGATTCTATGGAGACCAGGCTAGTCAATCCTGATGATATAGTGAACAGGAGAAAGAAAGGGCGTGGGACACCTTATGGCGACCCATCGGGCTTCGGAGATGGCGACCTTCGCTGTAATTTGCCCACAGGAAGCGTTAAGAGCAGAACAGCATCAGATGTTGTTGAAAAATTTCTTATCACACGTGAAAAACAGCATATCTCTGAACCTCAAATAAAACAAGAATTAGAAAATAAGGGCGTGTCTGAACAAGAAATTAATGAGACTTACAGGGATAGGGAAAAGAATTTGTACAAAGAAATTAAATAGGATATTTTTTATGTTTGATAAAACAAAATATGCGAGAGAATATTATAGAAAATATTCCAAAAAAGGAAGAGAGCGTCGCAGAAAATATGTTAAGGAAAATATTGAAAAAGTGAGGAAATCTTATAAAATATATCATAAGAAATATGCTGAAAGAGAAAAAGAATACAACGAAAATTGGAGAAAGGAACATCCCGATAAAGCAAGAGAATATGCCAGGAAATATCGCAAAGAACATCCTGGATGTGGGAAGAAAACAAGTAAAGAGCGTAGTGCAAAATATAGGCAAAATCATCTTGAAGAATGTAGAGAACGACAAAGGAAATGGAAAAAAGAACATCCTGAACAAAGAAGAGAACGAGATAGGAAAATTTTAAGTACATCCAAAGGTAAAATAGATAACAGGGTAAGTTCTGCTATTTACAATGCATTAAAAGGAAATAAAGCAGGGCGTCAATGGGAAACATTGGTTGGATATACTAAAGATGATTTAAGAAATCATATACGGAAAAATTTCAAAGATGGAATGACATGGAAGAAGTTTATGACAGGCGAAATACATATTCATCATGATGTACCAAAAAGTTATTTCAATTGCACATCAACAGATGACCCACGGTTCAAGGAATGTTGGGCTTTACACAATCTTCAACCGTTGTGGGCGAAAGACAATATGTCAAAAAAAGATAGGAATTATCAGTTGCCATTGCCGTTATGGGAACAAACAATTTAACAAAAGGAGGAGTGTATGGGCAACAGATTAGTTAGAGAGGGTTCAGTACAAAGTGTATCGCAAGCCGATGCGTCCAGAGACAAAGTGTATAATGGCATTACCACTGGAATGATAAGGACTGCCGGAGATGATAAGGCTGAAAAGAAGGAAGAGAAAGCGAAGGACAAAGCCGAGAAAAAAGAGCAGAAATTCAAAGACAAGATGACCAAGAAGGAAGCCGAGGAACTTGGATTTTTCAAAGCCGCAAAAGCGTGTGGCTGGGGAATCTATCAGGTCTCTGACCTTGATGGCGGTCAGGGTTCGGTGTGGTACCTTGAAAAAGGCGCCGATGGCACGGACTATCTTGTAAAACAGGTGGACTCTGCCGGTGAAGTTATTAGAAGGGTTAAGACAGCATCTAAAGCCACTGTGCCTGCATAACAACAAAAAGTTGATTTTTGAAGGTACCTGCTGTTACCAGAAAGGCAACAGGGAAAAACTTTTGTTTTATGGCAAGGTTTTTCTTTGTTCCTGCGGCAAAGAAATATTCCAATGGATGAAAAGATAATCCTTGCTTTGGGCAAATCGGATTACGATAAAGCCGACAAGATTTGGGTTGAAATCTATAATAATGAACCCCGGTCTGTCGGAGAACTCCTTGTGCTTGTTGACAGGTTAATTGATAGAGACCATGCTGACGAAAGTATTGTCAAAGATGAAAGACTTTCTGATGCAATACTTGCCTTGGAACCAAGATATAGTGGAGACATACTTCTGAACCTTCCTTTTGTTATCGCAGAGAAAGACAAATTCATTGATGAAAACGATAGATGGCTTAATATGGACGGTGACGATATTTATTGGGAAAATTCTTTTGACGTTTACAATTCCGGTGGGTATGAAGTCGCTACCATAAAGATAGTCCTTAAAGGAAAAATACTGGCAGATGGTATTACTTTTTACAGAGGATATTACGAGGATTGTCCTGAAAGTTATTATGAGGACGACAGTATAAGCGAATACTTTTATAGTGCTTTTGAGTGGGAAGGTCAAACTCCATCAGTAGATGACATCACGGTTTATGGAGAGAAGAAAGAAAAGCCGGAAGTTTCAGAGAAAGCACGTCAGTGGGAGGAACGTTGGCACAAAAGGAGTGAAGTATCGCAACGCAGTTCATTGGATAAGCGAGCAAGGAACTTTAATAGTGCCAAGGATTACATAGATTATCTGACAGGCACATACATACCCGACCTAATTGAATCCGGCAAAGAAGGTACCGCAGGAGATTTCAAAGAGATAATAAAACTCATAAGGAAAGGGAAAGATAGACTGGATGAGAACGATAGAATTTTTATGCGTTATATAGAAAGGGTAATGATACCTGATTTGAAAGAATCGGAAAATGAATTTACCGCAGAGGATTATCAGGAAGGTCTTGACTGGATACAGGAACCGGAAGTAGAAAAGACACGCCAGTGGGAAGAGAGATGGCGTAAGCGTAGCAGCATAAAATTATCCCAGCCAGTGCCAAGGCAATTTCCTTTTGACCCTGCCATTGATTTTAGGTTTATAGAAGAACCGAAAGAGTTCTATGATGGTACCGTAGAAAGCAATCGGCTTGATGAGTTATCGGAAAGTGAATATGAGATATACCTTGATATAATGGCGGAACATGGAGTTAGAGTTCATTTTAGTATGGACCACGACGGATATGTAGTGGAACCGTTTCAATCACCTGAAAAGATTAAGGAAGAAATTTCTGAAAAGACACGCAAGTGGGAAGAACGCTGGCGTAAAAAGAGTTCCCTGGACAAACAGGCATATACGTTCAGCCGAGAGGAAGACTATAAGGATTTTCCAAATGGCAACAGGATTTCTCACTGGGTCAACTATACCGCAGATGATAGAACACACGTGAGGACACAAATAAACTATATTGAGATAACACTTAATGGAGAACTTTTGTGGAAAACTACCGGAAAAGTAACTGTACATGAAAGCATAGAAGCGGCTAAAAAATATATGGAGTTATGTTCCAAGGAAGCAGAAAAATCCAGCGATAAAGCACGTACGTGGGAGGAGCGGTGGCATAAGAAATCCGAACTTGAACACCCGGAGATTCAGATAGGTGATTACGTGGAAGTTACAAAAAGTGGCTTTTACGTTGTGTACCCTTGGAGAGGTCCAGCCACAAGCCAAGTTCATGTCAAGGCAGGGGAAACCGGCAAGGTATCCATAGATTTCAAGAAAACATTCGTGGTAGAGTTTCCTGATGGCAGGAGTGCTTATATATACAGGACATATGTCCGGTCAGTGGACGAGAAGAAAAAGGTTGAACGGTGGGAAGAACGGTGGCATAAACGAAGTGAATTGAACAAGGTTGGATTGAATGTCGGGGATAGGATACCGGTAAATCCGGGAGAATATAATACTGTCGTGATTGCAGATGATGGTCGTATTTTGGATTACGGAAGAACGTATAAGATTGATAGACCGGAAACAGGAATAATTTATGATAAATTGCAGGTTGGCGGCGGAGCAGCAGCTATTGCCTGGGTATACATAGTAAAACTCTATGAATTATATTTGATGATTGACGCTGAAAGCGCACCTGTTTCGCCAGAGACAATTCGTTGGGAAGAACGGTGGCATAAGAGGAGTAAGTCGTTGCAACGGTCAGCCAAGGTACTGCCTACTGATTATAGCAGCCTGCTTGAAATTATAGAGGAAAGATACGGTGAGGATTCAAAGAGTTGGGCTGATACCTGGCTGGAAATGAGTTATGCCGTTTCATGGCTGGAGAAAGAAGGGATTGTAGTTGATGCGGACAGTGTTGTAAAAACAGAACTGATAAAGGAATATAACGACCTTGTGTTAAACATGAACAACGTTGATGGCAAGGGTCAGGAGATTATGGAAGCGTTAGCAAAGACAGTTCAACAGAAAAGCGAGTGGATGAGCGACAATGACGTAGTTGAAATACTTGGTGATGCCGGAGAAATATCTGTTATATTTGATGCTACGACTGAAAGAGCATTGGTTGACCAAGGCGAAGAGAATATAAAAAGTCCGGTTGACATAGAAAAAAAGGAAAAGAAAATAGAGGAATGGCAGGAAAGGTGGCATAAACGAAGCAGTATCAAGACAGCCCTGACAGGATATCCCAAAGGGTTCCATGAAATGCTTAACTGGATACAGCACGATGAGGAGTATGGATATGACATGGCACACGATATCTATGAATTTCAAACGACTTCTTTTGCTCTTGATTGGGCTGACCAGGAAGTTCCCTGTTTTGCCCCATATGAACATGATGTAAGAAAAAATTTGATTGCGTGGTATCGTGAAAGCATACTCCCGACACTTGGTCCCAGAGGCGAGGATATAATGAGTGCGGTATCAGAAGGTTGGGCGTATAATGGGAATATACAGGTAGCGGAAATACTTAAAATAATAGAAAGTTATGCCGGTATAAAAATAGATTATGATGAATCTACGAATACATATACCTGCGTGGATGTTGACCCCAGTGCGAGAACTCGTAGCGGAAAACAATTTCCGCCAATCCAAGAGAAAACACGCCAATGGGAGGAACGCTGGCATAAACATAGTGAACTGGATAAGAAACCAATGTGGACTATTCGTGATAAAAATCCGTTAGACCCAGAGGAACAATATATAGGAAAATTTGATTCTCTGGAAAATGCTGTTAATTCATTGTGGGTTGGTTATTGGTCAGGCACATTTTTTGAATCCGAGGAAGAAAGAGCGAGTGTTATAGATATACCAGTAGCAGATAAACGGCGATATTTGGAAACCCACGGATATGAGTTTATGGAGATTGGCGGGTCAGAGAAAACACGACAGTGGGAAGAACGGTGGCATAAAAAATCACAGCAGAAATATATGCCCATTGGTGGAACATATTGGCAAGCAACATTCCACAATGAATATTTCAAATACGATAATTTCTATCCTAAACTTGAACTGGTAAGTCGTGCAACGGAATGGGCAATGATTATTGGCGAAAATATGCGTGCTAACCGAGGCGGTAAAGCATTTATTAAAGGTGGATTTGTAACTGATAGAGGAGATTATAAAGTTGCCGGTATTGATGGACCAGATGGAGTGGAACTTGGAACTGTCTTGGTCCCCGAGAACCATCTTACTGATGATAAAGAAAATTTGCAAGATGATAAAACACGCCAGTGGGAGGAACGCTGGCACAAGCGTAGCAGTATGGATAAAAAGGCTTTTTTCCGAGTGTGGAATAACAATACCGAATCGCCAATTCACATACCTTCGCAAGCAATAACATTGGAACAATTCATAGAAGATGCATGGAGAGTGCTTGGTCCAGCAGGTCACGAAACAGAAACGCCAGAAGGAAAGTACAGTCTATTATATAACAAGGGATATATAATTCAGAATATTCCTGATACGAGTAGATTAGAGGCACCCGAAACAGAGAAGACACGTGAGTGGGAACAACGCTGGCATAAACGAAGTTCGCTGAAAAAGAAATCTGATGTCAGCCAAGCAAACATAGATAAGTTTGAACAGATGGGCTGGGATATGGCGATGGGAACCGCCGGAACCGGCTGGATGAAGTATGACCCAAGTGATTTTAATCCTGCCGGTGCCGATATGAGTTCAGAGATTGATAGTGGATTGGTGGAAGAACAGATGATGACTGATGCAAGGAATTGGTTTGATACTAACCAATGGCAGTATGAGGTTGGTCAAGAAATAGATGAGATTGTGAAAAAAGGTGGAGACATATGGACTGACCCTGAATTGTATGATAGAATGGAATTACAAGATGCTTGGATAGTCGGTTATGTCGGGGCAGCAATGGAATTGGTAAGGAAAAAAGATGAACCTACTGACAAAACACGAGAGTGGGAAGAACGGTGGCACAAGCGGAGTGAGTTAGCACAGGTATGACAATGGAAAAGCAAGCACAATACGAAGCATTATATGAGCAATTCAATCCCCGGGATTTCACCCAAGAGGTTAAGGATAAACTCTATGCAATCCCAGAGGTTAAAGAGTTGATTGATTCTCTTCTCACCCCAGAGGAATGGAATGCTGTTAAAATAGGGTTCTGGAACCATATACCTTTCTATGATGAATTCAAGCGTGCAATTTACTATCCGGCATACTACGAGGGAAAGATTCTCGGAACAACCAAAAATGAAACGAAACAATATTACGAGTCTGCCCAGGGATACTTCAAGGAGTTGACGAAGGATATACCGCAAGAATATCTTACCAAGAATATAGACGAATATCTTGATGAATATCTTGATATGGTACACGCATCTGAACTCACCGAGCAAGAGATGAGAATGATACTGCACGAAATCAGCCATTACGCTGACCATCTCAAACGTGGCGAGCAGTTCATTGAGGAAACAACACATTACTATAAGGACCCGGAGAAAAAGGTCATTGATATGGACAAATATTTTCTTTCTCCGGCTGAACAGCAATCTTTTCTGACTGAAATCAGGTATATGAGAAGCAAGGGTAAAGATGATGCTTATATCCTGGATAGAATGAAAATGGAATATGGTGGAAAAGATGAATACTGGAAAGAGATAATCAGCCGGTTGGAAAGAACTGCTTCCCTGAAAAAGCAATCTGACCTTGTGCAAGACATTAAGAATTCACGTGACCTTACAGAAACCATGCATCTTGTGGAACAATTAGAAGGGAAATATATCGTAGATGAATTTGGTGGCATCTGGTATGTAAGAAGGGTGTTGAATTCCATTACCAGACAATTAGAACTTAAAAGCGTGGATAGCGATACAGTTCGTTCAGGAGCGCGTGTTGATGATTTTGTATCGGTTGTTCCTTCCGAGATATCTCCCAAGACACGTGAATGGGAAGAAAGATGGCACAAAAAATCAGTGCGTGAAATTAGAGAAGGGGATACTATTGAGGTTACTGAAAGCGGAGAATATACAGTTCCTGCGACATTGACATCGCAGCCTAAAAGAGTGCATATAGAAAAGGGAACACGAGGCATTGTTGAAGAACGCCCTTCTTATATGGAATCTTATGGAATGATGGTTGTGATGCGTATTCTTGGCGATGAAAATATATATTATATTCCTGGCGGTAGCTACAAACTTATCATAAGTGAAAAAGACAAGACACGACGCTGGGAAGAACGCTGGCACAAGCGAAGCGATATCCGCTTTGATATTGAATACGCTCCATTTTATGACAGTAAGTTACAAAATGCTACTGATTATCCTGCTGATGATGACCGTATAATAGCATCAGTTTCCGGCGGCTCTTATACCGTGGATATATGGGTTCACACTTTCGGTGAAGGCGAGGACGGTTGGTTTGAACCGAGTGTCAGAGAAGGCGCCCAGGAAGGTTTTGATGGCGTGGATACAATGGACCAAGCCATAGAATATGCCAAGCAGATAATTACTGAACTTATAGAAGAAAGTCCTCCGTCGGAAGAAACACGTAAATGGGAGGAGCGTTGGCACAAACGGTCATCATTGAACAAGAAAGCGTTCTGGTCTGTCTGGGATATTCAAACTGGTCAATATATGGCAACTGGAAGCGATAGTCCTACGTTACGTCAAGCGGTTGAGGATTGCTTTGATTATCTTATAAGCGGTCCTGAATTTGAGAATATGGAAGAACCTGACCCTGAACAAATGACTTGGCAAGAAAAGAAAAAGTTCTGTGAGGATTACGAATTTGAGTTCCATAAACATACAGAAAAAATGATGCCAAGCGATGAAGCATTGGAAGCAGAGGAAAAGCGTGAGGAACAGGAAAGACAAGAACGATTAAAAAAAGAGGAAAAGATAGAGAGATGGCAGGAACGCTGGCACAAACGTAGCAGTTTAATCAAGAAGGCTGCGGTATGTGAGTACTGCCACAGGGATATGTTCGTTACTGATACCTGCAATTTTCCATCAGTAAAAATGGATATTGACAAAAAATGGTATGTGAGGGTAGTGAATGATAGTGGTAAATGCCACGATTGTAATGCTGGACTGGGGAAACTTCATCATCCTGGGTGTGATGTGGAAAGATGTCCGAGATGCGGTGGTCAGCAAATTACTTGTCCGTGTGACCCGATGCAATTATCTATTACAAGAAATATAGATTTTCTCAATAAAGGATTAAAGGAGAAAGAGAAAAAGACAGAGGAATGGGAGGAACGCTGGCACAAACGGTCATCTCTGACCAAGCGAGGAATATCTGTTGATGAGTTAAATCACTGGTGGGCAGGTCTTGCTTTTGAGGATATAGAGAAAATTTCAAATTTTATTCTGTTTGGATTATCAGAGGAAGATACAACCAGAGTGCTTGAAGAAGCAGAACAATGGTGGGATAGTTTGTCGGCAGAAGCAATGTTAAGCCATTATAATGAATTGACAGGAGAAGGTGAAACACTGGAAGCTGGCTTCAAGAACGGAGATAAAGTTAAAGTAAGTCCAGGAGAATATTATGTTACCAAATTTACTGTACGACTTGAAGAAAAGGATTGGAATATAGTCAATGTCGGTATGGTATTTCAGGGTGTCATTTATACGGATTATGGCGAATATACAGAAAGAGAACCCTTTGAAAAAGAATATGGCGTCAGGGTGGGAGATGAGATATATCTTGTTCCTGAATCAAAGATGCAATTGGTGGGAAGTGCGATAGCGGAAAAGACACGCCAATGGGAGGAACGCTGGCGGAAACGGAGTTCCTTGATAGAAGCAAAGACCAAAAAGACCAAGGAACCCAAAATGAAGTATCCCTATATATTGTTCTCATATGACCCAGAGGATATACAAAAAAGCGATTTTGAATATTACATGGATGAAGGTCTGTCTGACTTTATGGAACATTATGATGAGGACGAAGAAATTTTGGAGATATGGGAGAAATACAAGGATAAACCTACCCAACAATTCTGGAAAGCCTTAAAGAATTTCAAGACAGAGGATTATCATGGTAAAGACTATACTTTGGAAGAAGCAATAAATAAATGGGTGTATGAGGATTATGACAGATGCCAAATGGCTTGGGATGACGAGAAAGCCAATTTTGAGCATGAATTTGCTGAATTTTTGAAAAGAAACGAAGGCTGGTATCATTTCATTGCTAAAGATGGAGAAATATTTACTGCTTCTGATAGTGAGGGTTTTTTCAAAATTTTTGAAAGCAGAGAAGGATTTGATAATTTGAAAATCACGCAGATTAACCCTACCACGCTTGAAGTTGATTATAATCGTAGAAGCGAGACTGTAACAATTATACCTGAACAATACGAGGATTTGGCGTATGCCGGAGATTATCTGGGTATCCCAGGGTTGCGAGACGGCGATACAGAGATATGGTTTGCCAATACTATTGTAGGTCCCAAGGAAATAGATATAGACGATTTGAAAAAGACGCATATACGCTTGGGCAAAATTGATGAAACGAACTTAAAAAAAATCAGAAGATTGATGCAATATAAAGTATGGTCTCCCGATGGAGAAGGAAAATCGCTTCTTGAATATTATGAAATCAAGCACGGTTCATTGCAGGAAGGAGATGTTGTTATAACTGATTCGGTTTACTACGTTACCAAGGACGGATTCATAGACTTGGCAATGCAGCCTTCCGGTGAACGAAAGATGAGGTTTGAACAAAGAAAAAATTTGGCAGTTACCAGTAAAGACCCTGCAATATTAGAGAAATTGAGTAAAGACAGCGATGTTGATATTCGTCTTTATGTAGCGAGAAATGTGGATACGCCTGTTCAGGTTTTACAAGTAATGACTGATGACCCAGAGGAAGCAGTGCGTCATGGGGTTGCCTTGAATGGAGTATCTACCCCAGAGATATTGTCAAAATTATCAACTGACGTGAGTCCTTACGTGAGACAAAAAATAGCAGGGCATTTGAATACTCCGGTAAATATACTTATGAATCTTGCAAAGGATACAGATGATGGAGTAAGACAGGCTATAATTTCTCGTGATGAAAGTGCTATTCCCAGCCAGGTTTTGAGAATACTTGTGAATGATGCTGACCCTAACATAGCAAATAAAGCGAAACAAATATGGAACAGAACTCGTCCACCTATTCCTTCCGAGGAGACGCAACAGTGGGAAGAACGCTGGCATCGCCGTGCAGCATTCAAGAATCTTACTTTGCAAACTTCAGACGTACCCGAGAGCCTGGTCAGTCAAATTAGAAAAATTCAAGAAGGAATTCCAAGAGATATTCTTGTTGATACCGAGGATGATTAATAAATGAAAATTATATGTGCAAACTGTGGTCAAGAAAAGAAAATAAGACCTTGTTATCTTAAGGAACATAATTTTTGCAGTAGCGATTGCTATCATAGTTTTGTTGCAGGTAAACCAAGTGGCAGGAAATCACGAAAAGTAAAAGCAATTTGTGCTTCTTGTAAGAATATTATAGATGTTATGCCAAGTAGAGTGAAAGATAATAATTTTTGTTCCAATAATTGTAGATTCAAGTGGCAGAAAGGAAGAAGTTGTTCCAAGAGAAAGGTTGTAGTAAGGGTTAATTGTTCTACCTGCAATAAGGAAATTGAAAAAGCTCCGTGGCAAATCAGGAAACAAAAATATTTTTTCTGTAATTCTGGATGCAGAAAAACATGGAAAGGAAATCCACGGATAGGACAATCAAGGACACAGGAAGTAAAGGATAAAATTAAAAAAGGTTTACTTGGTCATCTCGTTACTGATTCTACGAGAGAATTAATAAGCTCAAAATTGGTTGGTAAGTTAAAGCCTAACGTTGGGCTGGCTCAAAGAGGAAAGTCTAAACCAAAAATTAGCGTATCTATGAAGAAAAAATGGCAAGATAAGACTTATCGTGAAAAACAATTGACTGCTATTATGAAAGGGTGTGAAATTCATCCTAACAAACCAGAAACTGTCTTAAACAATCTTTTGCAGAACATATTTCCTAATGAATGGAAGTTTGTAGGTGATGGGTCTGTAATAATAGGATGGAAAAATCCAGACTTTGTAAACATCAATGGTCAAAAGAAAGTAATTGAACTATATGGGGATTATTGGCATCAGAAAGAAAAAGAAACCAATGGAGCCAATAGGGTATCTCATTTTAAGCAATATGGTTACGATGCTTTGATAATATGGGATTCTGAATTGAAAAGCATAGAGATTGTAAGAAAAAAGATAATGGAGTTCCATTATGCCTGATAAAAAAATTGACAAATGGATAGACGGCGGTATTCAACAGAAACTTCACATGACTATACTGTATGGAGTAAACCCGGAAGAGGAAAAGGAAATCTCCGAGATAGTCAAGTTATTCACCGAGGAAGGCATTGAAGCGAAGTCCGGCGAGATAGAATACTTTGATGACGATAAAAAGAAACATACTTGTGTGGTGTTGAGGGTTGAATCAGATGAACTGAAAGCATTGCATGACCTGTTGAAAGATGAAGTTAGCAATAAAGACAGTTATCCCACCTACAAGGCACATATAGCCATTGCATATATCAAGCATAAGGAACGTCTGGGCGATATAAAAATCAAAGCTGTTACGTGGAAGGTCAAGAGCATTGAGATGTCGCAGAAAGACGGTGGACTGAAAAAGGTCAGCAAGTTGTATAAGAGAGCAACGTCTGAATATTTGTCCAAAGAGGACGTTGACGCCATCAAACAGATTGTCCTTGAAGGCGGAGGCA
>Ga0315284_10013121_pt1 | contig 11794 bp, 8 predicted proteins | sample YL17G09_16_MG_FD_203696 | JGI IMG/M metagenome (GOLD analysis project Ga0315284, IMG submission 203696) | Sediment microbial communities from Yellowstone Lake, YNP, Wyoming, USA - YL17G09_16 | ecosystem: Environmental > Aquatic > Freshwater > Lake > Sediment | place: USA: Wyoming | collected... | reverse complement strand
TATAAAAAATATACAAACTATAAATTAATAACAAACTATAAAAAAATATACAAACTATAAAAAATATACAAACTATAAAAATATACAAACTATAAATTAATAACAAACTATAAAAAAATATACAAACTATAAAAAATATACAAACTATAAAAAATATACAAACTATAAAAATATATGCAACTATAAATTAATAACAATTATATATAAAAAATATTATATATAAAAAATATTATATATAAAAAATATGCAACTCAATAAGAATTTATTTCATTTAATATTATAATAAGTTAGTCTCTATTTCATACGCAGTAGTCTCTATGAATATTACATGTAGTTTTAAAAAATGGGGTTTTTTACTCCGACTTTTGTAAAAATAATTTCTCTTCCTCATATGTATTAAATTCCGGTATAAATTTTATATCGCATATTTCTGTAAAACCTTCATTTAAAGTGGGTTTAGTAAATTTACTATAATATGTATTAAATTCTATATCAGGAATTCTTTTTACAATTGTATTTTCTGGTGATTCTTTATGTTTCTTATATGATAAAGCTTCTCTATAAAAACTGAGATGTTCTGATAAACTTCTATCCATATCAAATAAAAAACATCTTACTGGACATCCAATTTCATTTGCTATTTTAATATATTCTTGTCTTGCTTCTATATTGGGATTAGTATTATCAATTACCACACTTCTATTATTTAATAATGATTCTCTTGTTTTATCGAGACATTTCTGTGGTGTGTGTAAATTATCTCTATTAATCCATGTATAATTAGATGGAATTAAATATTTTTTGGCAAATGTACTTTTTCCACTTGCTGGACTTGCTACAAATATTATCATTTCTAATGTGTCTTTAACAATACTACTACCAAAAAAGAATTTAGGATTTGTTATAGAATTTAAAAACTCTTGTGCATTAAATACTTTACATTCATATTGAATGTATTCTTCACTAAGAAAAAACTCTTCTGGTGTATAGTATTTTAATCCGCAATTTTCAGCAAAACTTCTATCACTACAAGAAAAATCTTTTTTTCTTTTGCCTAGTTTAACTCTTCCACCAGCATCCCCTACAAAATAACATAATTCTTTTTTAATAAACTTATAATCGGTAACTAAAATATCCCACATTAATGAATGAGGTTTTCTGAAATGGTCTTTATCAGTAGATATATATGCTGATATTGGAATGTTAATATCTTTTATCATCTTTATTATTTTTTCTTTAATGTCATTTTCTAAAGTTTTATCTAAAGTTTTATCTTTTTCAATTCCAGCTTGATTACTAAATATAACTATTTTATATCCTTCATTATATATATTTTTTAATATAGATACTATATTTGGATATAACCATTGCCAATCATCAGAATCAATAGGAAATTTATTATCTGTTTTTGGTTTAATTAATGTATGATCTAAATCAAATGCCGCAACTTTATCAGATTTTATATTAACATTATCTAATATTAATAATGTTTCATAATTATTATTCCATTTTAATCCATATATTTCTTCTAATTTTAATTTAATTTGTAATTGTTGAGGTTGTAATTGTTGAGGTTGTAATATTTGTGGTTGTAATATTTGTGGTTTAAATTTCTGAACTTGTTGTTGTTGTAATATTTGTGGTTTAAATTTCTGAACTTGTTGTTGTTGTAATATTTGTGGTTGTAATTGTAATGGTTTAAATTTTTGAACTTGTTGTAATTGTTGTGGTTGTAATATTTGTGGTTGTAATTGTAATTGTTGTAATTGTAATGGTTGTAATTGTGGTGGTTGTAATTGTTGTGGTTGTAATTGTGGTGGTTGTAATTGTTGTGGTTGTAATTGTGGTGGTTGTAATTGTTGTGGTTGTAATTGTTGTGGTTGTAATTGTTGTGGTTGTAATTGTTGTGGTTGTAATTGTTGTGGTTGTAATTGTTGTGGTTGTAATTGTTGTTGTAATTGTTGTTGTAATTGCGGTTGTAATTTTAATCTTAATTTTAATTGTGGTGGTTGTTGTAATTGTGATTGTTGTAATTGTGGTTGTTGTAATTGTGATTGTTGTAATTGTGGTTGTTGTAATTGTGGTGGTTGTTGTAGTTGTAATTGTGATTGGGGTTTTCGAAGCTGAGGATTTTTAAGTTGTTCATTTTGTAAATGAATAGTAGAAAAATCTAATTCAATTATATGAGAAATATATTCATCGAATGATTTTAATGAAATATTAAGTAGATGATTTAAATAATATGTAAATAATTGATATGGATTTTTAGATGAGAAAGTATGATTTAATGTATATAAAATTACTAAATTTCTTATATCATGGTCTAATAATTTATAATTAAACATATCTGCAATTTCATAAATTGTATCACGATAAATATCATATTTTAAATAATCACAAATAAAAGATAATTCAAATTGTTCTAATCTTGATAATATATGATCATCAATGTGTATATCTTGTTTAATATATGAAGGTAAAAACCCAAGAAAAGAAAAAGTATTTTGTAGTGATGAAAAATATTTTACACATAAATATAAACAAGAAAAGAAATCAAGAGTTACTGTTTCTTTATCGATTGTAAAATTAGGATTATTTGAATAATTTTTATATAAAAATCTATCATATAAATCAAGTGCTTGAAATAAAGTTCTATTTGAATACCATTTAAATGTTTGTCTTTTATTGAAAATATCTTTTGCAATTAAATGCATAATATGCCGTTCATTACAATTAACAATATTATAAATAGGAAATGGTAAAGGTGTGCAAGGATATAATTCACGAGTTTGGGCGATTAAATTTTTACAAGGATGAAAAAAAGGATGATTTAAACATTGAGTAGCACTATATCTTAAATTCCAATCAATATTTAGCATATTAGATATTAAATCGCTAAATTGATATAATCTTTCAGATGACCAAAAAGTTTTCTTTGGTAGTAATAAAGATATTTTTTGAACAAATGAAGTAAATGGTTTAATCTTTTTTTTTAATCTAACACTTCTTAATAATTTATTGACAAAAATTGAAGGATAAGTGATTTTTTTACTTAATTCTTGAATAGAATCTAATATTAATTTATTATTATAAGGTAATTCATTTATAATATTTGTTAAAAGTATTAAATTATCATTATTATCATTTCCTTTAACATTAAAAAATGGTTTACCAACAACCATTTCATATAAAACACAACCAACTGACCATATATCAACTTTATAATCATACATATAATTATCTAGTAATATTTCAGGAGGTCTATACCAAGATGTTACTGTTGATGGTGTATTAGCAACTTGATATGTAAAAGGTTTAGATAACCCAAAATCACATAATTTAGCAATAACTGGTTTGTTTAATAAATTTTCATCATTTGTGAAAACTAAGATATTACTAGGTTTAATATCTCTATGAATAATTTTTTGAGAATGCATATATTCAATACCTAATAATATATCAACCATAAAAGTTCTTATGTCTTCAAATGTTAATTTATTTTTATTGAAAAATAAATAATTATGAAAATCATTATCTGCTTTCTTGAATTGAAAATGTAAAATATCATTTCTTTGTTCTTTTCTATCAGCACCTATTAATGGTGAAAAACAACTACTTTCGAATGGATTATCCTTGTGTATCTTTTCAATTGATATAATATTAGGATGATCCCCCAATTTATGTAAAATATCTAATTCTCTAGCTACACTTGTAAAAGAAACATTTTCTTCGGCTAAATTTCTTTTAACAGCATATTTTGTTTGATTTCTTGGAGAAGTAGCTTCATAAACTATACCATATGAACCTTCACCCAATTTATCACCTCTTATCATTTAATAAAAAAAATTTAATTTTTAAAATTATAAAATTTTAATATATTCAAATTTATATATTCATATAATATTTTAAAGGTATATTTTAAAGGTATATTTTAAGTTATATTTTAGTCATATAAGATACAATCACATGATAATGTTCTACCTATAATAAATCCTAATATATATGCGTATATTACACCAGTTCTTATAAATATATTATAATATTTAGATTTTGTTCGTGTAAATAAATAATACAATAACTCTTGATATATAATAAAATAAATCATAAATAATAATCCATAAGTCCATGGCGCAAATATTAATCCCCAAAAAAGTGATAAAATAACTTGATAGATAGGGGAACATTTATCATCACAATAATAGTTTATACATAAACTATTTAATGGGTTCAATAAATTGTGTTCAAGAATATTATACATTATTTTTAATAAATACTTATTAAATTTACTAAATTAAATTTTGGTTTAATTTTATTACTAAATTTTAATCTAATAAATATATCATTGCATATTTTTTTTAGAATATCATCAGTAATCTTAATTTTACATTTTTCATATATTATAACACGAATATTATCTTTCATTATATTCAAATTTTCCATTTTATTAGCAATTTCATTTAATGTTAATATATACACATTTGCATCATTAATTACTATAAAAATTAAATCCGTAGGATTATATCCATTTATTAGAGTTCCCATAGTATCATAATAATTTAGTAGTTTTTTTCCTTTTAATTTTTCAAACATTATTATGCCTATTTGTCCAGATAATATATTATCTTGCATAAAATTAATATCAGTAATTTCATGACTATATTTTTCTATCCCAACATCTTGTAAATATTCTAGTTTTTTTAAAATAATATCTTCAGTAATATTATTCAATTTTAAATTATTTCCAAACGTATATAAATAATTAGACATTATATTATTCAATTCTTCTTCATTATTAGCAATAAGATTATTTAATTCTTCTTCATTATTATTATTAGCAATAATATTATTTAATTCTTGATTATTTAATTCTTGATTATTATTTAATTCTTGATTATTGTTATTAGTAGATGAATTATTAGGAGTAGATGAATTATTAGGAGTAGATGAATTATTAGGTAATTCTTGATGATTATTTAAGGAAATAATCATATCAGATGTAAATATATTAAACCCTAAAATATATGCTCTATTATATTCATGCATATAAAAAATTTTAATACTTGAAGAATTTAAATTCTTTGGTAATTTAAGTAATTTTGGGAAAAAAGAATTCAGAACTTTTAAATCTTTAATTAATAATTTTGAAAAAAACTTACGAATATTAAGTCGTAATAAATGGGTTAAATAATATTTTTTTAAACTTAATTTCCATAAACTGTACATTGCATTTTTAACAATAGACATTCTATTTAATATATTTTTAAATATGGAATATGTCAAAATGTTCAAAGGTTCTAAAAAATCATATTCAATACAAAAAGCAGTATTTTTAATAATTATATAATTATTAATAAGATAGTTTCTGTATAATGAAAAATTTAAGGCAACAGATGGTAATTTTAAAGCTATTTCATATGAAGTTTCTTCAGTCATAATCTTATATCGTATAATGTAATTATCACAAGAAATAAACCGATAAATATTATTATTTATCAATTCATAAATTGTTGAACCATCGGAATTGATGGTATTGGGTGCTTTAATATATTGATCAGCTATTACATATGAACCTATTAATTCATTATTTAAAGATAATACATGCACACTATCTTTATTATAATACGCATTACAACCTAATTTTTTTAATAAAAAAAAATATAATATATCGGCTCCTTTTGAATATGGATTTGTTGTTAAGTATTCAATTAATATTTCTGATGGAAAGTCAGTAATATGATATATTAAACTACCATCAATACATTCTTTGATAGCTTTAAAAATATTTATTTTCTTTTTCATTACGATATTTTATAAATCTAAAAATTATTATATTTAAATATATAATTTTCATTTTTGAAATTATATTATAAATATAATATAATATAGATTTAAAATTATATATATATGTTAAAATCACATTGGTTAATAGCTGCTTGTGTATTTATATTAGTATTATTTATTATTTTTGGTATAGCTTGGCGTATTAGAAATAATGCTAAATTAAAGAAAAAACCTAGTGAATATAAAAATCCATTATTATGGTCTAAACCTGTCCCGATAAAAGAAGATGTTTGTCATTTGTATCAATTTCCATCAATAACACAAACTGTTAATGATGTAACAGGAACAAATAAAATTAATATAATTTTACCTGGATTACCAACATTAAATGAAATAGTATTAAATTCTATAACAGATGCTAAATTAAAAAAAATCCCTCCTAAAAATTTGAGATGTATTGATTCAGACCAAATATTAGCGCGAAAAGGATATCAAGTATGTAAGAATGTTAAAAACAAAAATACAAAAGCTCCAAATTTTTGTACTAAGAATGATGGAACAAATGCAACACCTGATGAAGAACAATTTTTTTATTATAATGATTCAGATCAAAAAAATGGTAATAAATGTCCAAGTTTACGACCTTGTAATGGAGAAATTTCCTTAATTGCTATTAATTATAAACCAACTAAAGATAATAATTATGCTATTGGATGTATAACTAAAATAAACGATGATAATGTAGTATTATCACCTTGTGCAGCTAATAATGAAGATTTATCAAAACAATTATTTAGATTAACAAGAATAAATTATGGCGAAGATCCATATGCATCAGAAGAAGATGGACAAGGCAGTTTAACAGGACAAAATGGTATATTTGGTCAAATATTAGATAGAGAAAATAATTTATGTTTAAGAAGAACAGAAACAGCAGGTTCAGACTGTATTATATTTGGAACATGTCATGGTGGTGGATATACAGGAACTAAAGGAACTAATGGAGTAGGAGGTCCTCGTGCTGGATTTAATTGGTTTTTTTTACCTTCAGCATCAGATGGTAAACAACAATTAGTTTATATCGGAGATACAAATATGTCTGGGTTTGAAGATATATATGATGGTTCAACAGGTTATAACGGTTATACAGGAATTAATGCTTGGTCTAAATGGTTATATGCCAACGGCGGAAAAGCTTTGGTAGCACCAATTTGTTGTAGTAGTTATTTATATCTGACTGCTGCTAATGTTAGTACTACTGGTAATTCTCCAACAACAGCAAATTATTTTAATATATCTAATTTTAATTTATTAAGAAAAATACCAGCTTGTACCAAAGAAACAAATATTATTGAATGTTTAGGGCTATAACAAAAATTAAATATAATCTATTTTAAAATTATTACATTCATAATTATTATTTTTATATGGATAATCTATATTAATATTATACATTTTAACATTATTATTTTTAACATTATTATTTTTAACATTATTATTTTTAACATTATTATTTTTAACATTATTATTTTTAACATTATTATTTTTAACATTATTATTTTTAACATTATTATCATTTAAATCATCTTCTGAAATATGTAAATTTTTATAAGTTAATATATTAATATTATCATTTGTTAAACTATCTAATATACCTTGATTTTGTATATGACAACTTTTACGTATATATAACTTATTTTTTTTTTTATTAATATCATTATCTCTCATAAGATTATAAGAACAATCACTATCTTCAATCATATCATGATTAATATTATTATTTTTAGATTTAAAAAATTTCAACTTTCTTTTAATATATACCCAACACATTTTATTAATAATAATATTATTATATAAATTTACAATTATTTTACTAAATTTAACATCATTTTACTAAATTCATTTATTTCTAATTTATATAATTCATCATCTTTAATAAAAATATTAGGATTACTTGCTAATCCATTAAAAAAATAAGTTTTCTCTTGTAAAATTTCTAATGCTTTTAAACTTCTATTACACGATAAATAATAATAATTTAAGTTCTCTTTATTTTGACTTAATAATTCAAGTCCTTCATCACTTTCATTTGATGATAACATATCCCAATTAATATTATGTGGATATTTTATTAATAATTTGATAGCGTTAATATTAGGATTTTTTGATAAATTATACCATGCTATGTTATCTATATTATTAGATAATATTTCAATTGCTTTATCGCTTATATTTTGTGATAAAGACCACCAGATAATTTTATCCATATTATCTTTTAATAAATGAATTGCTTCATCACATGGATTTGCTGACAAATATATCCAATTAAAAAATTTTGGTCTTGTTTTTAATAATTTAATTGCTTGATTATTAGGATTATTTGATAACATAAACCAATTAATCATATGTAAATTATTATTTACTATATTCATCGCACTTGGATTTTGTGATATATTATACCAATTTATTTTATCAACATTTTTCTCTAAAATTTCTATGGCACGTGGATTAGTATTTTGACTAAAAAACATCCAATTTATTTTATTATAATTATCTAATAATAAATCAATGGCATCATCACTTATATTTTTTGATAAATTAGACCAATTTATGAAATAAAAGTGATTTTGTTTAATATATAAAACTCCTCTTATATTAGAGGATAATAATTCTACATCTAATAACCTTGGATTTATCCAATCTAATAATTTACATTTAGGTTGAACAATATACTGACCAATCATATTAAAGATATCTTCATTTAGGTCGTTAATTTTATTATTTTTTTTTATATTATTATTTATCATATGAAATTAATTATATTAAAAGTTTTTATAATTAAATTTCAATATTAAATTTCAATATTAAATTTCAATATTAAAACTGTTATATCCAAAAATACCAATATAAACTTAATTATTATTTTTATTATAATTATAATATTATAAAAATAATAATATAAATAATAATATAAATAATAGAATGAATATATTAATAATTGGGGCAAACGGTTGGATTGGAAGTCAATTTCAGAAAATATTAAATAAATGTCCGGATATTAAATATAGTATTAGTAAAAGTCGGGCTGATAACTATGATGACTTAGAAATAGAAATAAATGATATTAACCCTACACATTTAATATCATTTATAGGAAGAACACATGGAAATATTAATGGTAAAGAATATTCAACAATTGATTATTTAGAAGAAAAAGGTAAATTAAAAGATAACATTATGGATAATTTGTATGCACCATTAATTATATTGGAATTATGTAAAAAATATAATATTCATTATACATATTTGGGAACTGGTTGTATATTTGAGTATGATAAAGATCATATTAGATGTCAAGAAAATTTACAAGAAGATAATGTTAAAGGATTTCTTGAAAATGATCAAGCTAATTTTTTCGGTTCATCATATTCTATTGTAAAAGGATTTACTGATAAATGGATGAATATGAATAAAGATTATGTGTTAAATTTGAGAATTCGTATGCCTATAACTGATACATATAACAAAAGAAATTTCATAACTAAAATAACCACATATGAAAAGATATGTTCAATTGAAAATTCTATGTCAGTATTACCAGAATTATTACCATTAGTTTTTGATATGATGAAAAATAAAACAAAGGGGACATTAAATTTAACAAATCCAGGAGTTATTTCTCATAATGAAATACTGGAGATGTATAAAGAAATAGTTGATCCAACATTTAAATGGACTAATTTTGAGATAGAAGAACAATCTAAAATATTAAAATCTGACAGATCAAATAATTATTTAAATACTGATAAATTAAAAGCATTATATCCAAATGTTAAAGATATAAAAGATGCTGTTAGAGATTGTTTGTATAAATATAAACAGTCAGTAGGTTGTTCGAATTATTTAGATGAAAAATATAATTTATTAATTACTGGTGGATGTGGATTTATAGGGTCTAATTTTATTAATCATTATTTCAATAATTCAAAAGTTAATTTTTTAGTTAATTTAGATGCTATGTATTATTGTGCAGATGAAAATAACATTAATATTGAAATCAGACAATCAAATAAATATAAGTTTATTAAGTGTAATTTATGTGATAGTAGTTTATTAACCCATATTTTGAATGAATATAAAATAACACATATTATTAATTTTGCAGCACAATCACATGTTCAAAATTCATTTGAAGATTCTATAAAATTTACAAATGACAATATTGTTGGTACACATACATTATTGGAATGTTCACGGGTTTATAATAAATTATCAAAATTTATTCATGTTTCAACTGATGAAGTATATGGTGAATCAATGTTACAATTGAATGAACAGAAAAAAACTGAACATTCAATTTTATGTCCAACAAATCCATATGCCGCAACAAAAGCAGCAGCAGAATTAATAGCACAATCATATAATCATTCTTATAAAATGCCAATAATTATCACAAGAGGTAATAATGTTTATGGTCCAAATCAATATCCTGAAAAAATAATTCCACTTTTTATAAAATTATTACTTGAAGATAAACAAGTAACTATTCAAGGTGATGGGTTATCTGTAAGGGCTTTTATACACGTCGAAGATACTGTTAGTGCATTTCAATTTATATTAGAAAAAGGCACGATAGGTGAAATATATAATATAGGATGTGATAATAATATGGAATATTCTATTTTAGAAGTAGCTAAAATATTAATCAAATTAATTAAAAATACAGAAGATTATGATAAATGGATATTATATATCGAAGATAGATTATTTAATGATAAAAGATATTATATTGAAAATTTAAAATTAAAATCTTTGGGGTGGTCTATTAATGTTAAATTTTTAGAAGGCATTAAACAATTGATTGCACATTATGAAGTAAAATATTCTATTTCATACGTAGTAAATAATTAATTTAATAAATTTTACAAAAATTAGTTTTTAATAAAAATATATTTTTAAATTTATTAAATGACTAATTATATTATCAGTGGTGAAAATTTATATAATATACCACAAGGGAAATTATATTCCTTACAGTAAAACTTTTAATTTATTTAATAATATTATGACAATTTCACCTTCGAAAATTATAGGAGACATTATATATTATATTCACAATTTACTGCGTAATGAAATATGATATTTAACTTTTGATGAATATTTTAGTCAATATAATTTTATAAGTAAATACATATTTCTCTTGTGGTATATTATCAAGTAAAGGTATATTAACAAATGAAGAATTGAACAATTTTTAAATAATTATATTGATGTTATTTATGATTTGAGATATAGAATATTGGAGAAAATATCCAATAATTTAGATAACCCATTATTTATTACATACCATTCAACATTACATTTTTATAATAATGGTAAATGGGGTTATATTCTTAAATTATATGATAAAAATATGATTAATTTATTAGTAAATATACCAGATAATAATTCATTATTTACTATTATTAGAGGTAGAGGATTTTTAAATATATTAAAATAAAACTTACAAAAACTATTAATAAATCAGCATATTTATGTAACTCTTAATAATTATGAAAATCTTTTATATAAAGAGCAAAAACAGAGACAAATTGAAAGAGAAACAATATATACCACAAGGGAAAACTTTGTATAGAAGACATTTTCCATTAGATATTGTAAGAACAGAAATAAATAAATATATTTAAACTTTATAAAAATATTAATTAATATTAAAATTTTAATTAATATAAATGACAAGTTATATTATTGGTGATGATAATATAAATAATTATGATTTAGACTATATTCCTTATGGTGAAATATTACAAGAAAGAATAAAAGATGCCATATTATCCCCTGACAATATTATTCAATGTATTTTATATACATTACATTTAGCTGGTCATTTTACATATGAATATTATACATCTGTTTTGAAACAATTATATCTTTATGCATTATCAAGAATTAATGATGGTATATTATCATTTGGAGAAGAAGTTAATTTAGGATTAACATTTGATATAAATTT
>Ga0315284_10013120_pt1 | contig 11794 bp, 9 predicted proteins | sample YL17G09_16_MG_FD_203696 | JGI IMG/M metagenome (GOLD analysis project Ga0315284, IMG submission 203696) | Sediment microbial communities from Yellowstone Lake, YNP, Wyoming, USA - YL17G09_16 | ecosystem: Environmental > Aquatic > Freshwater > Lake > Sediment | place: USA: Wyoming | collected... | reverse complement strand
GATGAAGGCGGAGTTATCAGAGACTTATCGCGGGGCATGCGATAAACAACAACGTTCAGAAAACTGCCTATGCAACAGCCAAACGCAAAGATAAAAACAAACCAAATCCAATCCGGTACTGCCACAACAATCCTTTTTTATTTACTCAAACTTTATTACTTACTTCTTTTCTTATGTTTTAATCTCAATGAACGACGAGCGGTCGTTGGCTTCATAGAGTACCTTCCCTTCTTCAAGAATCTCCCATATAAATTGGTCACCCATTTTCAGACGCTCATGCACCTTTTCGGTAGTTCTGACGAGAATGTCCACAGGGAATTGTGGCCGTAGCTTCATTCGGATTTCTACGGATTTGTCAACGCCTCTGCCTTTGAAGGGCCCGATGACTAATAAATCAACATCAGAATCAGCAGTAACTTTGCCCTGAGCATAAGAACCGAACAGAATTACCCGTTCAGCACCAAACTGCTCACCGATTTGCCTGCCGAACTTTTTAATTTCGTTTATCGCAAACATAGGTATTATTCAGTAAATTTCATTCTAAATTTTTGGCTTCCAATAGAGTTGTCCTTGTTTGCCTGGAAAAGCTGCTTTCTTTTCATTCTTCCACTCGAACTTAATCATAACCTCTATTCTAAGTTTTTTAGCTAATTTTAAGGTCGCAGACCAAACGCGGTTTGCATCAAGATTCAGAAAAGAAATGTCAGTACCAGGAATTGGAATGTAACCCTTAGCCCTTGTCCCTCCACGGTGTACAGTTATGGAGAGACTCTGCAATTCCTCTACGCTCATATGTTTTTGTATCGCTATCATTATTGCACATTTTAATAAACTATTCCAATTTTTTGCGCGTTGTGCATCAATTCTTGCTTCAATTATTTTTGTAAACGAAAGATCATCGATAGGCTGACTAAAATAGGAATTTTTCTGTCTATCCGAAGAAACTAAATCATCAGATGATTTAACAGAAATATTATTTGGTGTTGGCAAAAGTGGTTTAGTATCTAAATCCTTGATAAAATTCTGAGCTTCTTCAGAAGTAATTTGAAAACCTTCTTCTGAAACTAATGTTATAAGTGCTTCTGGCAAACTTGGATATGGAGGTATTAACACAGATCTTTTGGCTTCTGGAAGCTTATCCTCCATCACGCGTTGTTTCTCATTAAGACGAAGATATTTTTGGGCCTCCGTTGCGGCACTGCCATTTTCAATCGCACTCTTAGATAGAAACTTGTTGAGTGAGCCTTCTATATCAATCAAATCATCATCTAATAAGTTAACTGACTTGAAACACTTTTCCGAAAACTTGCCTCCGGTCTGTGAAAAATAAAAACGCCAATTTTGGCCATCGGTAATTATGCTAAATAAAGCGGTGTTGTCTCTATTATAGTCCCTTAGTTGGATTTCTGTCTTTTCCAAATCACTCCTGATTTTGCCAATTGCTTTAACTTCTATAAAAACATCTGGTTTACGAGGCGTCGAAAATAACGCTATATCTATTTTGGTCCTATCTTCATCTGGTACTGGATTATATTCTGTATAAACCTCATTTGGATTCCAGACATCCCATCCTAATTTATTTAGCAACCGTGCAACTAAAGACAATCGGATATGTTCTTCATTTTTATAAACGCCATTTGATATTTTCTGTTTGATATCAGAAAGCGCTTCTTTCATAATACATACCCCTCTACTTAATTTGTACAATATTCAATTACTTTTTTCTATTTACTGCCGCGGCGACTTTTGTCTGTAGCCCGAACAGGCGTATGAAGCCGGTCGCATCTGTCGGGTTGTATTCTGCGCCCATCTTGAAGCTTGCCAGGTCGATCTGGTACAAGCTGTTCGGACTTTTTACGCCGGCCGGCGTGCATTGGCCTTTGAAGAGTTTCATCCTGACTTCGCCGGTCACGTTGCGCTGGGTCACATCAACAAAAGCATCGAGGGCCTCTCGCAACGGAGAAAACCACAGGCCGTAATAAACCAGCTCGGCGTATTTCAGGGCGATCTGCTGCTTATAATGCATCGTCTCTCTATCCAGCGTCAAAGTCTCCAGGGCACTGTGAGCTGCCATGAGAATGGTGCCGCCCGGCGTCTCATAGACTCCCCGCGACTTGATGCCGACCAGCCGGTTTTCGACCAGATCAGCCTGACCGACGCCGTGCCTGCCGCCGAGTTCGTTGAGTGCTTCGATAAGTTTGACGCCTTGAGTTAGCTTACCGTTAAGATGTACGGGAATACCTTCGAAAAAGCCAACTGTCACATAATCCGGCTTATCAGGCGTTTTCGAAACCGGCCGGGATATCACGAATAAATCGTCTTTCGGCTCATTCGCCGGGTCTTCGAGGTCCGCTCCTTCGTGGCTTATATGCCAGAGATTCCGGTCGCGCGAGTAAATCTTCTTCTTGCTCTGCTCGATAGGGATTTTGTGCTTATTGGCGTAATCGACCGCCGCCTCGCGGGAAGTGAGCTTGAAGTTAGGGTCCTTCCAGGGAGCGACAATTTTCAGGGATGGATCCAGCGCCATATATGTTACTTCAAACCGTACCTGGTCGTTGCCTTTGCCCGTTGCGCCGTGAGCCACTGCTGTCGCACCTTCGGCATGGGCTACTTCCACCTGGTGCTTTGCGATTAACGGCCGGGCGATGCTTGTTCCCAGCAGGTATTTGCCTTCATAGACCGCACCTGCCTTGAGCATCGGCCAGATATAATCCTCGACAAACTCCTTGCGCAGGTCCTTGACCACGCATTTAACCGCCCCGCTGGCCAGCGCCTTGCGTTTAATGCCGGCCAGCTCATCGCCCTGGCCTAATTCAGCCGCAAATGCAATCACTTCATAACCGTAGGTTTCCTTGAGCCACGGCAGAATCACGCTGGTATCCAGCCCGCCGCTGTATGCTAATACCACTTTTTCAGCTTTGCTTTTACTCTTAACCATTAAAAAAGTCCTAAATGAGGCCTCAAACTGCTATATAAGCCTGCCAAACTATCGCAGGTTCACTCTCCCTGAAAATTATATCGGCTATTGGCTTTAAAAACAATCAAAAGCATAATAAATGTAGAGATTTCGTCTAAACTTGGCGTTTTAACTCCTCCCGGCCAGTCATTAGCTTGACAGACCGTGGTCATACAAAAAAATTGCAAAAAATTCTAAAAAATCCGTCAAATTTGGACTACTTATGACACTACAATAGTAGTAGAATAGTAATAGTACCTCAGCAGTCGATAAGCAGCGTAAGATATTGTGGCCGGAGTATATGGTCGTTAGAAACGCCGTATGACGGGCACCTTTGGAATAAGCGGTAGAAACTAACACATGGCGAGACGTTGAGTTCTGGATGAATAAGGGAGTTTTTGTGCGCATGCTATAGCCGGCCAGGCTTGTTGTGCGAGGGCGCGGAAGTGGTTTAATCGAGAGGAGTGAAATATGTGTTACTTAAGAGATACTTTTGGCTTTTTGGATCAAAGCAAAAAACACAGTAGATTGATGAATATTTTGCTTGTGTTGCTTTTTGTGTGCTTATTGGATCTGCCAGTTAAAGCAGATTATGGCGGCGGCACGGGCCAGCCTGATGATCCCTACCTGATTTACACCGCTGAACAGATGAATGAAATCGGTTCCAATCCGAACGACTGGGACAAGCATTTCAAACTAATGGCCGATATCGATCTTGGCAGATATCAAGGAACGGATTTCAATATCATCGGAGAAAGCCGCTCGAACGCCTTCAGCGGCGTCTTTGAAGGCAATAATAAGAAAATCTCAAATTTCACTTACACTTGCGAAAATGCAACATATATAGGCCTTTTCGGGTACGTGGTTGGCGGACGGGTCGAAGATTTGGGATTGATTAATTCAAATGTCGAAATTAGCAGGGGTAATTTTCATGGCTGCCTGGTTGGGAATCTTGAAGGATGAGCCGTAACAAACTGTTATCTCGAGAATGGGAACATTTCCGGAAATGATTATGTCGGCGGGTTGATTGGTTTCGCTGGTGGTAATTTGGACAAATCGGGAATAATCACCAACTGCCACGTCAATGGATTGTTTAGCGGAGATGACGATGTCGGCGGGCTTGTGGGGAGTAATAGCTGCACAATCGACAACTGCTATGCCGTCGGCGAGGTTTCCGGAGAAAAAAATATCGGTGGTTTGGCAGGGAGTAATAGCGGGACAATCAAAAACTCATCTGCTGAGGGCAAGTCGGAAGGAAACATCCGGGCGGTACTTCGCCGGGACATAGGAGGACTCGTTGGATATAACTCAGGCCAGCTCTCCGGTTGCTCGGCCCAAAGTGAGGTCTTCGGAGATATGCGTATTGGTGGCCTGGTGGGAAGTAATAATGCCTCGATCGTTGCCTGTTATGCAACAGGCAGCGCCCTGGGAGAAGAATCCGTTGGCGGCCTTGCAGGTAGAAACAATGGTGGAATCATTGATTCCTATTCACTTGCCAGCGTTGAGGGGACATATACGGCCGGCGGCCTCGTAGGTAACAATTATGGTAGTGTGGTCGCTTGCTATTGTTCCTGCACTCTTACTGCAAAAGACCAAATAGGTGGTTTGGTCGGAATTAATTATGGCATTATTACAACTTCTTACTCGTCCGCTGCTGTCAATGGGCGGTATGAAGTAGGCGGCCTGGTTGGATACAATTCAAGCAACGCCGAGATTGACGATTGCTATACCAACGGGAACGTCAAGGGCAATAATTATGTGGGTGGCCTGGTGGGAAACAACGTATACATTTCCCGCCTCGGCTATATCTTGTCCGGTACTATAGCTAATTGCTATTCGGTCGCACCTGTCTCAGGGTACCATTACATCGGGGGGCTTGTAGGATACTATGGAGATGATGGAATTAGCGGTTCATTCTGGGACATTCAAGTCAGCGGACAAACTGCCAGCGGTGCCGGCGTGGGCAAAACCACGCTCGAGATGCAGGATCCCCAAACCTTTATCGATGCCGGATGGGACTTTGTCGGTGCAACGGATAAGCCGGGTTACACATGGGCAGAACCTGAGGGATGTGGGTATCCAGTCCTTAAGTGGCAGGTTTCACCTACGCCTGTATTGCCCGCTTTCTCAGGGGGAACCGGAGAGATTGAAGATCCTTATCTAATCTCAACGGCTGACGAACTGAACAGTATCGGCAATAATCCAAGATTAATGAACGCTCATTTCAAGCTCATCGATAATATCGATTTGGCAGGAATTGATTTTAATATGATAGCAAGCCAATATTTTCAATTCCAGGGAACGTTCGACGGCAATGATCACACAATCTCAAATTTCAGCCATACATCTACGGAAGCTACAGGAGTAGGACTTTTCAGGTATGTATCCAATGGCCGAATCAGCAATTTAGGATTAATCGCCCCTAATGTCCACGTGGACGCAAGAGAATTTCAAGGCTCTCTGGTCGGAGTGTTATCCGCAGGAAATGTAACAAACTGCTACGTAGAGTCCGGCAGCATTACAGGACAAGATGAGGTTGGCGGGCTGGTCGGAGAAAATGGTTCCAGTGGGATCATAATGAATTGCTATTTCACGGGTAATGCGACCGGAAGGTATAGCGTCGGCGGTCTGGTCGGAAATAACCTCGGCAGCATAAAAGCATCCTATTCATACGCCGACGTTGAAGGACAAAACGCAGTGGGCGGCCTTGTTGGACGATGCTCGTCCGGCGAGACGGCCAACTGTTATGCAAGAGGCAACGTTGTCGGCGAATGGTATGTTGGAGGTCTTGTAGGCAGCAATGGTTCAGGAGTGAGCCTTGACGTCGGCACTATCCACAATTGCTATTCAGTCTCAGCAAACTTGACAGGCACACAGAAGGGAGGGCTCTTGGGCGCCGATTGGGGAGGGGCGGTTGATAATTGTTTTTGGGATACCGAAACGTGTGGACTGATTAAGAGCTACGGAGGAGAAGGTAAGACTACGGCCGAGATGCAGATGGCCGACACATTCTTAAATGCAAACTGGGACTTTGCCGACGAGACCGAAAACGGAACGGAGGATATCTGGTGGATTCTCGATGGGCATGACTATCCCCGGCTTTGGTGGGAATCCGATGAATAAGGAGAATGATTTCCATGCGGAAAGCAAAGGGATTCACGTTGATAGAATTATTGGTGGTTATCGCCATTATCGCATTATTGATAGCTATTCTGCTGCCTGCCCTGCAAAGGGTTCGCAAGCAGGCCAGGGCGGTTGTTTGCCAGACGAACCTCAAGCAGTGGGGCTCTACGCTGGCTCTTTATGCGCAGGATAACGAGGGCCGCTTTCCTAGCGATTGGGAAAGCATGATGTGGATTCTCAGTGGACGGTATGTCAGTCTCGCTAATCCTGACGAACCAAAAGAATTTCACCCTATCCAAACCAAAGGCATTGCCCTCTGTCCGATGGCAACACGCACATCGGATGATTTACCAACATCGACGTCCTCGTGTACTGTAGGTTCGCAAACCGTACAAGTAACGACCAGGAGGGGATCAAGATTCATAGCATGGGAGATCAACAGTTTCTCGCCGCCGTTTCGATGTAGCTATGGACTAAATAATGCCTTGTTTCCCAAGGAACCGTATTATCCGGAAAGACACCTGTTATATGGCAAGTATTATCCGTATCTTTTTTCGATCAGGAATGTCGCTGGCATTCCCGTCCTTGCCGATTCCGTCTTTCCGTCTGGCAGCCCTCGTGATGACTTCACATTCGGTAGGCCGCCAACGGATGATGCTGGCCTAAATCCCGGGTATTGGCCTTTTTGCATCAATCGGCACAACGAACATATAAACATGCTGTTTCTGGATTGGTCGGTCAGAAAGATCGGCCTTAAAGAGCTCTGGACTCTGCCATGGAGCCCGGGATTCGACACGGCAGGATCCTGGACCAGATCCGGCGGCATACAGCCCGAGGAATGGCCGGAATGGATGAGAGGATTCAAGGATTATTAAGGACTATTAAAGAATCCGCATTCCCTTGGGGATACCTTACGACGGGGCAGTGAAGCTGTACCATCCTACAGACCGGCTGTGAATAACTGATTTTACAGTACTACAATCTTTTTTAAGGTCCTGGTTATTGTGAGCCCTTGAATTATATTTCGGGCATTTCTTTGCCGAGCTGCTTGTATGTTGCTTCGAGCGTTTCGCGGAATCTGTCCCGCTGCATCCTTTCGACGTGGCCGTCGAGGAACAGGGCATTGATCGTGTCCTTACAGTATTTGGGATTTTCGTAAGCGACAATCTGCCTGGCAGGTGATTCGGCTTTCATGGAATGGCCATTAACGTAGATATAGCTTGGCCCGTCAAAACCTTTTGGCTTGAGCGGCGATTCGAGAATTTTGGAATCTCGATAGTACTGCTTCGCCTGCTCGAAATTCTCGGGCAGCGTTCCCTGATGGTCGTCGGCATACATGATGACCGACAATCCCAACTGTTTCAAATTCGACATGGACACAGCATTTTGAGCCTGCTGGCGTGCCCGCGCGAGGGCCGGCATCATAATTCCGGCCCCTAAAGCGCCGCCGGCCACCGCTCCCAGAGACGGCTCGATCCCCGCTCCGCGGTAATACCCACGGAGCCCCTGGGCGTCGAACCAGCAATACTGACACGAAGGCCCCATATCCTGGGCGATATGTGACAGTTGCGGCAGGACAAACGGCAGTTTCAGGCCGGCATTCGAAGCGAACATAGTAGCCATCGGCCAGAATTGCTGTGCCGCCGTGGTCAACTGGGTAAATTGAAGCTTCGAGTCGCCGTATTTCAAAGATAATAGATTGTCCGGCAGCTTGACCGTTACCTTTCCGAATCCCTCTGTGCCGCGTATCGATTTTGTACCTGAATTTATCTGGTTAACGGCCGATGTGAGCAGCGCCGGATTAGAGCCGATAACGACCTGATCACCCATTACTGTCCAACTGGGCATGATCTGGGCCATCGCCAGCGGCATGACCGCCCATGTATTCACAGTACGTCCATCCTGAACCTGTGAGCTTACCTGCACCATCCCCTTGCTTTTCTCGGCGGCGAATTTTCCCAGGGCTGCCAGCGATTCTTCCCACAGTTTTGCATTCTTCAGCTTGGCGATTATTACAAAACCGCCCTGGGGTGACTGCACCGTCAAGCCGCCGGGAAGAACGTAGAAAAGCATCGGCCCGCTGAGGCTTTCCAGCAGGCCCTGACGAATCTTGAAATTCAGTTCCGCCTCAACTGCGGCGATTCCCTGTTCGACCCCGATGAAATCATTGCCGATGACAGTTCCGGCCGCCTTCATCACCGTATCGTATATTCCCGCGATGTCGCAATTTACAGCGGTAGCACTTAATGCACCGGGGTCCGCCATATCGAACATCGAAAGATTTATTGTTTTGAGATTTGCGAGCAGGCCCGTTCGGGGCTGCGGCATTTCCAGAAAACAATTACCAACTATATCCGGGCCGTCAAATCCCACCCTTTCTGTAAAAGACTTGATGTTATTCAGGCCCAGTTCCCTGATTAAGGCTTCGACTGCACCAAATTCCTGCTCGCCGCCTTCCATCCTTGCGATCGTACTTAAAATATCGAATATTTTCTCACGGTCGATATAAACCACAAGGGCATCGCCGGAGCCGGGAACATTTTGAAGGCAAGCCGGCGCCGGCCTGCTATTGTTGCCCTGCACGTACTTCAGGGCTAATCCCGCGCCGTCGTTTATTGCGAAGACAAGATAGTTTCCGACCCAGCCCCAGTATCCGGGAACGTCGCCGGCGTCTTTCGGGCCGTGCATCTTAGCCGAGCCGATCTCAATTTCGACGATGTCGCCTTCACCCGCGAACGATTCCAGCTTCGTCAGCGCCGAGGCGATTTCATCTTTACGCGGGCCGGCGTCCAGAATGGCGAAGCCGTATAGCGGCGGGCCCTGCGTGTTATCTTTTCGAGCGACACCAATCACCAGCGGTCTTGCCGTGACTTGGCGAATAATACCTTCCGCCAAATCGAAGACCCCGGCATCTTTCAATTCCGGCTTCTCCTGGGCGGCTTTCGCCAGAAGCTCTTTCTTAATGTCCTCACGAAACGTTATTACTCCCGGATCATTCCATATCCGGCCTAAAATAGTTTTCTCGAAAGCCGGTTTCAGGTTATCGCCGCCGCTGGTTGCAACAAATCCGACAACATCGTCGGGCATCACAGTCAATAAATTTTCGGCGGCGGAAGTTGCCGATTCGGTCTTTGATGGGCATACGAGGCTCATGAGCAGCAACTGCACACAAACGACCGATAAAAATATTTTTGTGTTAGACATGGTCATTCCTTTCCAATAAATAGGGTCGTAATTTCGCTAAATTACCAACTTGCAAGCCTATATTAATGCTTCAATGGGAAAATGCTAACATTTTTCCACATAAATTTCAGATAATAAGAAACTGTCACGAGCAGGACAAATAGAAGGGATTAAGCTATTAAAGCGAAGAAAAAATCCGAATCCGGGATTTTTACACCGTGATAATAACACCCTCACGCCGGGCAATTTCGAGTATCGGACGCCCCTGTTCCGTCTCCCACTCCTGCTCGCCGCAAGGAATCGGCTCGATACGGCTGTCGGTGACAGTCGCCCGCCAGAGCGCTTTAATCAGCGAGATTTCTCGTGAACCGTCGAATTCAGGAGCAATCACAATCAAATCTATGTCGCTGTACTCATCGGCTTTGCCCCGAACGTATGAACCAAAAAGTACAGCCCGATTGGCATGAATGCCGAAAGATGGCAGCGTAGCAAGATAATGTTTGACAGTTGCTATGATTTCATTTTCAGCCATTGCATTGAGCGCGGTATCACTGATAATTCCAATCACCCAAGTATTCTTCCGGCACCTCATCAAGACTGGAGAACACGTCTTTCTCGGGGAATGCTGCTTTGGCTAGGGGTATGACCAAGCCTTTGTCCCAGGTCAACAGACCATCGGCTCTGCTCAACAGCAAGACATAGGTTATGTCTTGGAGGTCGTGTTCAACATAGATTTGGCCAGAGGCAGCACCGGTGTGCCTCAAAAGAGAACGCTCCATGAGAAGAATAAGATACAAACGGAGGAAATGCCAACTCACCCATTCATCCGACAAACAAAACTCCTCAGGTTGTTCTGTAAATCCCTTAAACATTTCTTCTGACGCATGATGTATTATATCTTGAGAGTCAACATCTTCAGCAAATTTCACAAGCCGGTCGGAACGACCCTTCTTACTACTATCGCATCTCCGAATCTCAGTCAGACGTTCAGGTTGCTCTGAAGCCAGTTTTCGAGTGAAACCATCTGCAAAATCTATGATCATCTGTGCCATTTGCAGTTCATTTGCTTTTGCAGTTTCAACTTCATCTGGTTTGTAAGGCCTGCTATTTTTTTGAAATGTCTTCCTAACCGCAGAAATTGTCTGCATGTCCACAAGCGTGCCATATGGAGATAAGCTTTCAGCTTCCTCTTGTATTATCTTGTTGCGTCTTGGACAAATACACCCTCCAGCTAAGATTACATCTCTGAAACGATCCAGTAATTCTTGCTGCTTCCTGTCTGTGGTTGCACACTCATAGTATAGGTCATCAGGAAGAATCAAGAAATGGTTCCGTGTGAAATCACAGAGATCATCTGTACTTGTTCCCTGAAAAACATCCTTGTCGATAACTAATTGTTTTGGAAGAGACTTCATGTTTCGCTCAAGCTTTCCAGAATTGTCTTTCGCATTAGTTCCGGGTTGCCGTCGGTTTGTGTGAAGAGTTTGAATTGTGCCATGGCCTGGTTTACGAACATTGAGATGCCGTCGATGATTTTTGCTTTTTTGTTGCCGGCTTCTTTTAACAGTAGCGTCCGGGCGGGATTATAGACCGTGTCGAAAACGGCCATGGTCTTTTTCAGTGATTCGGCAGGGACGGGCGAGGCTTCGACGTTCGGGTACATCCCGATACTGGTGCAGTTTATCAGCAATTTTGCATCGACACTCTTCAAATCGTCCAATGGCGCGAACTCGCAATTGAACTCGGCGGCGAGCTTTTCGGCTTTTTCGACGGTGCGGTTGTAAATCCTTATTTGTGCCCCGGCGTCACTTAGCCCAGCCACGATTGCCCTTGAGACGCCGCCTGCGCCGACCACTGCGACGGGCAGGCCGTTCAGCTTGGCCCTGGAAATTTTCATCCCGGCAGTAATTGCATCCAATGCGCCGGCGTAATCCGTGTTATAGGCTTCCAGCTTGCCGTCCGGGCCGACGAGCAGTGTATTTGCCGCCCCGATTTTCTGCGCCAGCGGCTCGACATAGCCGCGACTTGCCCGGACGTAAGCCAGGGCATTTTGCTTGTGCGGGATTGTAATGCTGAAGCCGCGGAAGTTCAGCCACTTTCTTAGCAGGGCATGATGTATAAACGAGTCGAATTCCTGCCGGCCCCCTTCCACCAGCAGCGGCAGATAGAGCTTGTTCATCTGCTTGTCGCCGAAGCAGGCATTGTGGATCGCCGGACTGAGCGAATGTCCGACCGGGTCTGCGATCACGCCGTAAAGCCTGGTCTCGATATCTATACAATCATAGCGGTACAATTCCCTGAGGTTTTTGATGGTCAACTGGCCCGGTGCCGTGGCGTTTATCTCGTCGATACTTGCGAAAGTGAGAAAGCAGCCGAGCTTCTTAGCGAGAATTCTGCTGATAAGTCCGCCGGGGCCCATGCAGAAAATGATTCGTTCGGCACTGGTCTGGTGCAGCAGATCGAAGGCGTCGAAGCAGTCGTTGATGTGATTGGCGACGTAGATAAGCTTTGGAATCGCTACGGGACATATAT
>Ga0315284_10013119_pt1 | contig 11794 bp, 4 predicted proteins | sample YL17G09_16_MG_FD_203696 | JGI IMG/M metagenome (GOLD analysis project Ga0315284, IMG submission 203696) | Sediment microbial communities from Yellowstone Lake, YNP, Wyoming, USA - YL17G09_16 | ecosystem: Environmental > Aquatic > Freshwater > Lake > Sediment | place: USA: Wyoming | collected... | reverse complement strand
CAGTTATGGGCGTGATTACGTTGGGTTTGCTGACCGGTGATGACTAACTGGAGCATTGACCCATGATCGTAACATGCGGGGTAGCTCCCCGCGTGGTGGAAACCCGTTGATGGGGGTTCAAATCCCTCTGCCCCCACTCTCAGGTATAGCCAGTAAAATCTTCTCTAAGCCTTATCACTCAGCGAGGGGATGAACGGAGCGAGGGAACTAAATGAAGTGTCAGAATTGTGGAGCTGAGAATCTCGACGATGCTTTGTTCTGTGCGTATTGTGCCAAGCCGATTGCACTTATGCAGCTACCTAAATCGCAATCTCAGATGAAATTAAAGAACAAATGTCCTCACTGCGGCGCTGATAATCCAGTAGGGTTGAAATATTGTGGGAAATGCGGAGAAAAAATTCTTCCGAAACCTTCCAGCCATATGACGTATGATTCGGACACTCAAGACGATAGTTATGAATGTTCGGAGTGTGGCGCGGATGTGGCAGCGAAAGATAAATTTTGTTCAAATTGTGGAGAACCGCTCGAAGATGATGATACACCTCAATAGATAGTCTAAACAGCATCAATCGAGAAAGTGACGAAATTCTGTCGACGCTGTGATAAAACAATCAAGACATATTCGACGTTCTGCGAGCATTGTAGCAAGGCTCTGAGGCGGAATGATCAGAAAAAGCCTTATCTCCTGCTGATGGGATGACCGGGGGAGGAGTGAGGACGTGGTCAGATGTTCATATTGTGGGGCTGACAGCGCAGAGAAATCTCTATTCTGTGTGCATTGTGGCAAGCCGATCGCGCTTATCCAGCTGTCTGCACCACAATCTCGAATGGGATCGCGGAACAAATGTCCTCACTGCGGCGCTGATAATCCAGTAGGGTTGAAATATTGTGGAAAATGCGGGGAAAACATACCTTCGAGTCCGTCTGTTGAAGAATTTGAGAAATCAATACCAGATGAGTACCAACCTATCGAAGATTCAGCTCAAGAACCTTATCGGCAACCGCCACCTCCTCCGCCGGAACCTCCGGTAACGCAGATACCTATTCGTCAGCCGTCGTACACCCAGGCGCAGCCTCCGTATCAACCGCAGCCAGTTCAACAGTCCGCCCCAAATAGAAATTGCATTTCTTGCGGTCGCACAATAATCTTTGATGCCAATGTGTGTCCGTATTGTGGGCATGACTACAGGCGGCAGATAACCCCACAATACCAGCAGCAATATCCACAGAAACAAGGCGTGAGTATCGGCATAAAGATCCTGGTCTACCTACTGTCGTTCTTCATCCCCATCATCGGTTTCATCATCGGTGCGGTATACTACACGAAGCCTGAGACCAGGGGGGTCGGCAAGATGTGCATCATCCTTGGGATACTGAGCCTAGTGCTCATCGTAGCTTGCTATTGCGTCTTGTATGCACTGATCTGGACCAATTCATGGTATTACTATTAGACCCGACATTAACGAGGCCGGCTGGAAGAAGATTGTTGTCCATGGTGGGGTTATTGCCATCATCGCTGTGATTATTATGGCTGGGATTGTCATCATGATGAGAAAGAAGAGGTCGCCTCCAAAGAATCTGGAGGAAATGAGAATAGATGAGATTAGACTATATGAAACGAAACCCGAACCATCGGCACCTCCGGAGATTCCGGACAACTGAGCGATATTCGGCAGGACTCGGAAAAAGCCTTGAAAGGGGTTTGAGGGGCTCGCGGCCCCCCACTTCCTCACGGAATTGTCTTCCCCTGGAGAGGGGCAGGTTGTCGCCCGCTGAGCTATAGCTCCTCGATCTCAGGCGGCGGTGGCGGCGGCGAGGCTTTCACGGACCTTGCGACGACCTGAGGCTGCTGCGGCGGCTGCGCTCCGTCGCGCTTCTTCTTGCGCTTCCCGATCAAGAAGAACAGCGAGATGGCGATTGCTGCGGCTATCAAGCCGAGCAATAACAACATCGGCGTCAGGTCACCTGTGCTGATCCCTGCTCCTCCGCCGCCGTTGTCGACGTAGATGGTCTTGACGCCCTCTGCGTTCCCCGCTTCGTCGGTCGAATAGTACTCGATCGTGTGGTTGCCCGTGGCGGTCACGTTGAACACCCCGGCGTAAGTCAGCCACGCTCCGCCGTCGATGCGGTAGAGGGTCGTATTGACCCCGCTGGTCGCATCAGAGGATGAGATGGTCACGGCCGAGCCGGACTTGCTCGCCGTCGATGCCGGTGCGGTATTGTCGATCTTCACCGTGACGTTCTTCGTCGCCTCCGTGTTGCCGGCGAGGTCGACGGAGTAGAACTCCACCGCATGGCTGCCGACGGTTGACATAACGATCGGAACGGTGTACGTCAGCCACGCTCCGCCGTCGATGCGGTATTTGGTGTAGTTGACCCCTGTGCCGGCATCCGTCGCCGTCAGCGTCACGGTGACGTTCGACTTGTACCAACCGCTCAGACCGGAGGTGCCGGACTTGCTCGCCGCCGTCACCGGCGGCACCGTCTCCGTTATCTGCACGGTGACGTTCTTCGTCGCCTCCGTGTTGCCGGCGAGGTCTGTCGAGTTGAACTCGACCGTATGGCTGCCGACGGTCGACAGGACGATCGGCGCCGAGTACGTCAGCCATGAGCCTCCGTCGATGCGGTATTTGGTGTAGTTGACCCCTGTGCCGATATCCGTCGCGGTCAGCGTCACCGTCACCGGCGAAGTTCCCGCGGTAGATGCCGTCGTGACCGGCGGGATCGTGTCCGCAGTCAGCGGCAACGTCACGCTCTTGATGCCTTCTGTGTTGCCGGCGTTATCCGTGGAGTTGAACTCGACGAGATACGATCCGCTCGCGCCCGGGGTGATGGTCCCTGCGTAAGTCTGCCACGCTCCGCCGTCTATGCGGTATTTGGTGTGGTTGACGCCGCTGCCCGCGTCTAATGGAGACAGCGTGAGATCGTAGCCATCTGCAACATAGTTGGTCACCGGTGCGGTGGTGTCCAGAACGATGCCGTCCGTGAATGTGGAGGAAACCGTCCCGGCGGCGTCCCTCACCTGGCAGTAGACGGTCTTCGCCCCGTCTCCGGCAGAGAGCGTCCACGCCTTCGGCGAGGAGAACGCCTCCCATGCGCTCCATGTAACGCTATCGTTGCTGTAGCGCACCTGATTGATTCCGGATGTCGCGTCGTTCGCCGTCAGAGCGAGGGTCACGGATCCCGAATTCGTGTAGACCGCCCCGGAATTGACGCTCACTGAGCCGGTAGGTGCGATCTTGTCGATCTTCACGGGGCTGCTCTTCGTCCCCTCTGTGTTGCCGGCGAGGTCGACGGAGTAGAACTCCACCGTATGCGCGCCGTCTGCGGATATCGAGAACGGCGCGGAGTAAGTCAGCCACGATCCGCCGTCTATGCGGTATTTGGTGTAGTTGACGCCGCTTCCGCCGACATTGTCCGTCCGGGTCAATGTGACAGTGACGCTAGAGACATACCAGCCGTTGGAACCGGGCGTTCCGGCAAGTCCGATCGTCGTCGTGGGGGGAGTGATATCTCCAGCTCCGGATTCGAATTGAGTCGCCGCATACGGATTTGTGATGTAGAAACCGGAGGATATCATATTGCCAGAGTTGTCGTCCAGTGAGAGGAAGACATAGTATGGACCATTGACGCCATTGGCGGAGATCAGTGTACCGTCGAACCTCAATTGCACTGTATGCACGCCGGCGGCCAGATACGTGTAGTTCGACGCCGTGTCGATAGAGTTTAGCATCATATCGCTGAGGTCTCCGGACACCGTATACCAACCCGCAGTAGTGACGTTCACCGTTACATCCACGACCAGATAGTCAAACAAGACGTTGGCGTTCGTGTCTTCGCCATAGTCCGTATAAGGAGGCTCCAACATCGCTGGCGGGACCTGGAATTGACCTATCGTGTATGGATTCGTCAGAGTCGTGTTCATATCTAGAAAGTGCGATAGATCGTCCATAAGTATCGTCTCGAGGTTGTAAGGTCCGTCCACACCGCATGAGATTATGCTTCCCGCAGGGAACCAAAGCTGCACGAGATGGGTGCCGACTCCTAGATAGGTCGTGTTAATGACGACAGCGAACGGAGTCATATTCGTCAAATACAAGGCTCCGATTACCGTGTAAGTGCCAGCGACTTTGATATCCACGGTCGTATCGACGACGAGATATTCGAACGCCGCGCTGCCGCTCGTGTCGACGCCGTAGTCGGAGTGCGGCAGAACGAACATTCCGATCCTCTCGAATTGAGTCGCCATATACGAATTTGTGATGTAGAAACCGGAGGATATCATATTGCCGGAGTTGTCGTCCAGTGAGAGGAGGACTATGTATGGACCGCCTAAGCCATTGGTGGAGATCAGTGTACCGTCGAACCTCAATTGCACGGTATGCACGCCGGCGGTCAGATACGTGTAGTTCGACGCCGTGTCGATAAAGCTCAGCATCATATCGTTGAGGTCTCCGGACACCGTATACCAACCCGCTGTGGTGACGTTCACCGTTACATTCACGACCAGGTAGTCGTAGAGGCCGTTGGCGTTTGTGTCTTCGCCGTAATCCGAATGAGGGGGCTCCAACATAGCTGGCGGGATCTGGAATTGGCTTAACGTATATGGATTCGTCAGAGTCATGTTCATATCTAGAACGCTGGACATATCGTCCATGAGCTCCGTCATGAGGCCATAGGGTCCGTCCACACCGTATGAGATTATGCTTCCCGCAGTAAACCAAAGCTGCACGAGATGGGTGCCGACTCCCAGATAGGTCGTGTTAATGACGACGGCGATCGGGGTCGACATATTCCCCATATCCCACAAGACCCCGAGTACCGTGTAATTGCCAGCGGCTTTGATATCCACGGTCGTATCGACGACGAGGTATTCGAACAACGCGCTGCCGCTCGTGTCGACGCCGTAGTCGGAGTGGGGCAGCTGGAAGTGTGACTGCTGCTCGAAGTCCGTGAAGTTGTACGGACCGGTCGTGTGAGTGTCCGTGTCGAGCAGGTTCCAAGAGTCGTCGTAGAGCCAGAGATAGACGTCGAACGCGCCACTGTACCCGTAGTTGTTGATATCGATGCCGGAGAACTGCAGGGTGACGGTATGGATGCCGGCGTTGAGGTAGGAGTAAGAACTGTCGCTGTCGATGAACCCTCCGAACCCGTCTAAGAGGCTGCTACTGATGTGGTACCATCCCGCCGTGGCGACGCTCACGACTACGTCGACATTGAGCCAGTCATAGAGGCTGTTGGCGTTCGTGTCGACGCCGTAGTCGGAGTGGGGCGGGGAGAACGTTGCATCAGGAGGAGTGGGGAGATTGACCGTCAGAGTGATGGTGTACGATGAGATCTCATCATCATTGAAATACTCATCCACTTTGACATAGTATGTGTCTGCAGGCAGAGATGACACGGATATCCTTGAGAACGTACCGTTCCCGCCATCATCGTCGTATCGAATCGAAGTGGTCGGAACGCCGGATGAATCGTACAACCACATTCTCGTGTCGCCAGATACACCGTTCGTCTCGATTACCACGTCGCTTATCCCTGAGAGGGTGAATGTGACCCAGTCCACGTCCATGCCGCCGTCGTTGATGCTGTGAGTCTGCGGTGAGCCGGGCGTAATCGTGCTTGCCTGAGTGTATATATCGTCGACCTCGTAAGCGTCGTCTGCGGAATGCTCGAAGTCCGTGTAGAGATATGCCGCGGTCGTGTGAGTGTCGGAATCGAGCCAGTTCGAGAAGTCGTCGTAGAGGTCGAGATAGACGTCGAACGAGCCGCTGTACCCTTCGATGTAGATATCGATGCCGGAGAACTGCAGGGTGACGGTCTGGAAGCCGGCGTTGAGGTAGGTGTACGAACTGTCGAAGTCGACCCACGATCCGTTCCCGGTCCAGAGGTCGCCATTGATCGAGTACCATCCCGCCGTGGCGACGCTCACGACTACGTCGACATTGAGCCAGTCATAGAGGCTGTTGGCGTTCGTGTCGACGCCGTAGTCGGAGTGGGGCGGGGAGAAGAGGGCGCCGGGATGCTCGAAGGCCGTGTAGTTATACCAACCGGTCGTGTGAGTGTTACCATCGAGCCAGTTCGAGAAGTCGTCGTAGAGGTTGAGGAAGACGTCGAACGCTCCGATGTACCCTTCGTTGTAGATATTCATGCCGGAGAACTGCAGGGTGACGGTCTGGAAGCCGGTGTTGAGGTAGGTGTACGAACTGTCGCTGTCGACCCATGATGCCATTGCGGGGAGCCAGAGGTCGCCACCGATGTCGTACCATCCCGCCGTCGTGACGTCTACGACTACGTCGACGTTCAGCCAATCGTAGAGACCGTTGGCGTTCGTGTCAACGCCGTAGTCGGAGTGGGGCGGGGAGAAGAGGGTGTGCTCAAAGTCCGTGTAGAAGTAGGCTCCGGTGACGTGCATACCGCTGCAGATCCAGTTCCCTAAGTCGTCGAAGAGGTCAAGATAGACGTCGAACGCGCCGCTGTACCCGTGGTTGTAGATATCGATGCCGGAGAACTGCAGGGTGACGGTCTGGAAGCCGGCGTTGAGGTAGGTGTAGGTCCAATCGTCGCCGATCCAGCTCCAGGAGGCATCGCAGATGTAGCCGTCAATCTCGTACCATCCCGCCGTGGCGACGTCCACGACTACGTCGACGCTTAGCCAATTATAGAGGCCGTTAGCGTTCGTGTCGTTACCGTAGTCGCTGTGCGGCGGGGCGAAGCGGGCGGCCGCCAGTTGCTCGAAGTCCGTGTAGAGGTAAGCCCCGGTGACGTGCGTGTCCAACTCGATCAGTATATATGAGGGCCAAGAAGAACTCGCATCGTAAAGGTAGAGGTTGACTGTGTAGGGTCCGTTGACGCCGTTGGCGTATATCGATGGTCCATCGAACTGTAAAGTCACCGTCTGCGTACCACTGCTGAGGTTAGCCTCACTCCAAGCCCGTGCTATCCAAGATCCAAACCCGTCGTAGAGGTCGCCCTCGACGTCGTACCATCCCGCCATGAGGACGTCCACGACTACGTCGACATTGAGCCAGTCATAGAGGCTGTTGGCGTTCGTGTCGACGCCGTAGTCGGAGTGCGGAGGATCAAACGATGCTTGTTGAGAGAATCGTATGGCCAATCCATCCGAAATGCTTGCTGAGTTGTAGGAATACTGGCAACCGACCCCGCCGGTCGCGTCCTCGATTCCGACGGTGGCACCCGTCCCGGTGAATCCGTTCATTGCGAGGTACTGGAATGTGATAGTCCCGCTTTCGTCAAGTATTATTTCAAAAGTCATCTTCGGTCCAGTTGGGTCGCCATAAGCGCTGATTTGGCTCCACTCTGCGACGAACTGCCTGTCCGGCGCAGCCCCTATTGTCTGATAGTATACGTGAGCCCCATATGACGTGTACACTCCGAGGTCGTCCCAATAGGCGGCTATGATGTTATTCGGGGTACTAGCAGAAGGGATTGGATCGTTAGTCCAGTCATTAGTCCCGTAGCTAAGAGGGATGTATCCTTTTGAGTTAAGGCAGAGCTTGTCGAAAACCTGACCGTAGAATGAGAAGTTGAAGCCTATCGAGTGGAAACCCGTCCAATTGTCGCCTCCGGTGACACCTGAATCCGTGCCAGTTCCATTTATCTCAATCCAACTGAATGCGATTGACGGGGCAGGTGCATTGCTATCGACCCATACATAGCCAAAAGCATCTGGAGCCCCATGATCAGCTTTTACATTCCCCATCGCCGCGAGAAATGCGGATGTGACGATCACTAGTGCGATTGCAATACAAGCAATTGAGTGTCGATTTGCCCGGCTTCCAGTTTCCATTCTTTCATCTCCAGATGAAATCGGCCCGTATTCCTGATTAAGCTGTTAATAGAAAAAACTTGGCATTTCGAGGTATTGTGACGGCGATTACATGCAGTGCCGGGAAGGAAATGCCTTGCTCCACTCGCGCTGATCGAAATATCTGTTTTCCCTGGCTAACACTATGCGTTCGTGCTCACATTGGGGCGGGGGCATCCGTATTGAGGGGGTCGAAAAAAGCCTTGAAAAGGAGTTGGGAGGAAGACGAGGGAGTCAAATGCGAACAATTACCGTTGCCAGCCATAATTATTCAGAGTTCGAATAAGAATGACAAGTATTTTACCACCCTCCACGATTAGGAATGGCCTCTTTAATACTCAGGAAGGCGAGGGTGGAAAATAATGCCATTAAGACAAGATAGGGAATCGGAGATTGGATCCCAGAGGACCGAAAAATACTCAAGAAGCATGTCCAGCACTGAGCCAGGCCTAATGGTTCTCCTTCTAGACCAATCGGCATCGATGAAACACAAATGGGGATCGGTTGAGACCGACATGACGAAGGCCGAGTGTGTAGCGATGAATGTGAATCGGGTCTTGGCTGAGCTGTGTCTGCGCAATACAAAGGACGTATCTGGTAGGCCTCAGGTGAAACCTCGAGTGGAAGTATCGATATTAGGATATGGATGTACTGCCAGTACTGATAAGGAATCCGGGAAAACGGATTGGAAATACAGAGTTGAACCCGCCTTTTCGGGTAAATTGGGAGGCAGATCCGTTGTGGGTCTCCCAGAATTAGCTTCGAACTACCTTCGACTGCAGACCTTCGATGGAAAGGACGGTCAAGCTGTGGGAAGGATCCCTGTCTGGATTGAACCGCACGGAAACGGTCCGACGCCCATGGGAATGGCATTTGAGAAAGCAACCGGAATCGTGAGTGAATGGACGACCCGCCATCAGGAGAGCTTTCCACCATTGGTCCTGAATTTCACGGATGGAGAGGTGAATGACGTCAAGCCTAAGAAGCTGCAAAAAATCGCAGAGGAGTTGAGAGGAGTATCGACCAATGACGGAAGCGTCCTCCTATTCAATTGCCATATCTCATCCAAACAGGGGCCTTCCTGCATGTTGCCATCATGTACCGACGAGGTTCCTGATGAGGGACCGGCAAGATTGATGTTCGAGATTTCCAGCCCATTTCCACCTAGGATGAGATCCTTAGCCAAGGCAAGAGGATTTCAAGACGTGAATGACAAGACCAGAGGATTCGCATATAACGTCGACGTGGTGAATTTCGTTCACTTCCTTCAAATCGGGACGGTTGGACTGGCGGGAACTTGAAGGTTGTAGCATGCCTGAGACCGATGGATACTCTGGACTTCTTCACTTTCAGGTGATAGAAGTTCCAAGATCAGAAAAAGCCCGTGACGAATGCGAGGATATCTTTGGCTGCATGGGAACGAGATTTGCCGTGTCAGACGGAGCAACCGAATATATCTTTTCACGATTATGGGCAAAGATACTTGTCTCATCATTTCTGATGGGGCAGAACCCTTTCGATGAGAACACCTGGAAATCCAACGTACGTAAATGGCATGCCTGGTCAAAATCAGCCGATCCTTCCGGATCCTGGTTCGGCGACGAGAAATTAAAGAAAGGGTCTGCGGCGACATTTCTTGGAATCAATTTCAGGTCCAACCTCAAATGGAAGGCGGTTGCGCTTGGAGATTCTTGTCTATTGCACTCAAGGAACGGCAGGCTTCTCTCATGTTGGCCGATTTCTGTCGATTCCGAATTTGGGAGTACGCCTCAGCTGATTTCGACGGAGCGAACTCCCTCGGAACCCGTCGTTTCCAAAGGCTCTTGCGAGCCGGGGGATGTCATGATACTCGGGACCGATGCTTTGGCGAAATGGATACTGCAATCCTATCAGCGGGAAAAAGACCCTTTGAAATTGCTGATCGAAGATAAGGAAGGATCCAGACGTATCGTTGACATCATCAAATCACTTCGCGAAAGCGGCTCGGATCCCTGCCTCGATGATGATGATACTCTGGCGATAATAATACACGTGTGACTATGGAGGGAAGAATGAACAATTCCGCTGAGGACGAAGTTCAGAAGAGCATAATCCCGCCGACAATAGCTCAATATCAATATTATGTTGAGAAGTGGAAAGAACATATCCACGTTCCGAAAATCAGAGATGGAACCCCCGTATTCGAAACGTCACCCTTCCAGATGGATGCAAAAATCCCCGTTGCACGGTGTGGTCAATTTGCGATCGCATATTACTGGAAAGGCCCCTCCAAAGAAGACATGGTCGTCCGGTTCTTCACAAGGCCCATTGATTCTCGAGATGAGATGAGGTATCTGTCCATAGGGGTCTTCACTGCCGATTCACCTTACTTCGTCAATTTCGAGTACATCAGATACGGTCTCTGGTGCTCGGCTCCCGAGGTGAGACCGGCCAAGGTCTACCCACTAGTTCTCATGAATCGTGCAATTGGGAGCCATTTGGACGATTTCATTACGTATAATCTCGGTGAATCAGAGATTCTCATTGATGTCGCCAAGGAATGGAAGAAGATGACCGACTACCTGTCTTCCAAAAAAATCGCGCATGGAGATCTTCAGCATGGAAATATCGTAGTCTCTCCCGATGGAAAAATAAAGTTGATTGATTATGACGGAGTCTATGTCGATGCGATAGCTCCCCTAGGCTCATCCGAATGCGGCCATCCAAACTACAACCACCCTGCCAGAAGGAATGAGCATTTCGGTCCGCTCATGGACAGATTCTCACAAATTGCCATCTATGTCTCAATAATTGCCGCTTCGCACGACCCTGAAATCTGGACCAAATTTCACAGGGATGAAGCCCTTCTCTTCACGAAAGAGGATTTTCTAAAACCTGATTCATCGGCCATCTTCTCCAAATTGTGTTCGTCAAGAATAGATGTCCTACGAAATCTGTCGAATAGTCTCAAAAATTGGTGCAAATCATCCAATCCACTCAACTTCCAGATGGCTTCCCTCCCCCTTCTTTCGGAATCGGATGTCTCAATAATCCTCGGCAAGGGTGCAGGTGCGCCATTGAAAGGATCGGTGATGGATAATGTCGCGCAGAAAGACCCTACGACGGCATGGACTCTCGATTGGTTATCGGTAGGTTCGGTAATGGCTCCATCCACGACTCAGGAAAAGCCCAAAGAGACTGGTTTTTCCCCAATTGAATTGCCAAAGGAAGCCCCGTCATCAACAATTATGGTCGACCACAAGACCATTGAAAAGGTTGAGAAGAAAGCACAGAAGAAATGTCTCGCATGCGGTGAGTTCGTAGACACGGACGTCATCAAATGCCCAATATGTGGTAAGGAAGCAAATAAAGAACCGATGAAAGAAGAAAATATCTTCCAGCGGGCAATTGACGATTGCCGGGCTCTTATTGGCGACGCCGAAATGAAGATCGGGGAACTTGAGGTCGTAGGGATAGATACTAATGATCTTCGTCAGAAAATCGAAAAAGCTTCCTTGTTGCTACAAGAGAGTTCCGTGAGTGACGCTTCAGAGATGATCAAGAAGGGACTTGACGGCTCCGATGAAATTATTAAGAAAGTAGCCCGAAAGACACTGACGGACATCCGTTCACTCTTACAATCCGATTTAATCACTCCTGAAGATAAAATCAAGTGGAAATCGTTGATGCAGAAGGCCGAAGAGCTCATTCACGATGGCGATTTCTTCGGGTCCTATCAGATATCCAAAAGAACCCAAGAGGAAATCCGAAGAATTCTAAGAGCGGAGGAAAAACAGTCGATCATTGAGCGAATGAAAAAATGCGAGAATCTGCTCATTGAGATTGATGGAAGAGGCTATGCATCAAGATGGGGGTTTGAAGGAGCAAAGTATAATCTCAATTCTGCAAGAGATTCACTATCAAAAGAGGATTATGAAAAATCCAGTTCGACCCTCAAAGAAGCCGAGCAATCGATTGAAATGTCAT
>Ga0315284_10013118_pt1 | contig 11794 bp, 10 predicted proteins | sample YL17G09_16_MG_FD_203696 | JGI IMG/M metagenome (GOLD analysis project Ga0315284, IMG submission 203696) | Sediment microbial communities from Yellowstone Lake, YNP, Wyoming, USA - YL17G09_16 | ecosystem: Environmental > Aquatic > Freshwater > Lake > Sediment | place: USA: Wyoming | collected... | reverse complement strand
CAGTTGACGAGATTTCAAATTTTGTGACAAACGCGAAAACCTATGGGATCTCTCCTCCAAAGATCATTGAAAAACTTGAGCGAGGCAGATGGTCTAAGAAACAGGTTGCCTTTGCAGAGCTCGCAGTGAGAGTCTTTGCAGATTACCAGGACTATTTGACCAAAACAGGCAAGATTGATTTTGAGGATATGATTAATGAAGCTGTAACTGAGCTTGAGAAGGACAAGGCTCTTTTTTCTAATGTTTACGATCGGATTCTGATCGATGAGTACCAAGACATTAGTGCCCAGAGGTATAGGCTGATTAGGTGCCTGATCGATCACAATCCAAACTGTAGATTGTTTTGTGTGGGCGATGACTGGCAGAGTATTATGGGCTTTTCAGGTTCAAACGTTGATTTCTTTGTCAATTTTGAGAAGTATTTTGAAAATCCTGCTGTGACAAAGATCTCGACCAATTATCGATGCACAAAGACGATTGTTGATGCAGGTGCAGATCTCATAAGAAAGAATCGCTATCAAGTTTCAAAGACTAGTCTGTCAAGGAGCGCTGAAGATAGGCTGATCAGGGTACTCAGATCGCCACACCAGAAAAACTACAGAGCGCGTTATTATGAACAGATTGCTGAGGATTGTTTAGACCGCATTAGTGGCTTTCTCCAGAGTGGAGTTCAACCTTGGGACATTCTGGTTCTCAGTCGCTTCATACGCACGAAAACGCACAGAACTTGCAAGTATCATTATGCTATCAGAATGCTAATGGATAAGGCACCGGAAAAGGGTGTAGAAATGGTTTACGATGATGCACATGATGTGGGTAAAGTGAGGGTAATCTCAGTTCATAAGAGCAAGGGTCTTGAAGCGAGGGTGGTTTTTGTTTTGAACGTCATTAAGGATGCGTATGGTTTTCCATGTGAAATCGAGGACAACTCGATTTACGCTCTGGCAAGAGAGAATTATCCTGAGCAAGATTTGAAAGAAGAAGAGAGAAGACTCTTTTATGTAGCTATGACCCGGGCCAAAGAAGATCTAGTTCTCTACACATGGGAACCCTGTAAAAGCGAATTTCTCGAAGAGATAGACAAATACACCAAAGAAGAACGACTCAACTACTGAAATATCTTGTGTGTCCTTAGCGCGCTAAGCACGACGCTTTTGGTCAATCAAACGAAATTCGACAAATGGAACAGGAAAAAGAAGAAATGGTGAAGAGCGGGCGCTGTTCATCTAGTCTGAGAATTCCTGTAAACCAGGATATTTGAGAACAGCCTGAAGCCTTTGTAGATAATTTTGAATTGATGGGGGGCTTTCCAATATGACGTTGAGTTTCCACACTTGTCCTGGTTGTTCTGTATTGCACAGACCATGACTTTCACCAGAACTTATGGCTTCATTCAACTTTTTATCCGGGTTCTTGACAGCGAAGATGTGGCCATCGAGAATCTCTCGCGCCGTCCCTATCGTGAAGCGAGTATCTTTATATCTGAAGGCTCTTTCCCACAATTTTCTGAACAACAGTTTTTCGAGCAAGACAATCGGTGAATCTGGTTGAATTTCTATCCGATGACTCAAAAGACGGGGTACGTCTAAGCCGCCCTTCAGAAGCGAATCAAGCTCGTCTTCATCATGACTGCCTTGAACTGACGTTACACTGAAACCTCTCTCGTAAGTCCATACCAAAATGTCCCTTTGAAGAGCCAATTTCGCAAGAAGAGCTTCTCTTGCTTCAACATCCGATTGTAACATGTCCTTGAAGTAGAGCAAAACTACTTTCCTTTCAATCTTCGCAAGACCAGTTAAGGTCAACAGCGCACTTTCTGGGATGTCTGCATAAGTCTTCGCTTGAATTAAGTCACCTTCTGTGGGTTTGCCACCTTTACATTCAACGATCAGAATCTTCCTATCACTCCATACGACCAAGTCAGGTGTCCAAGTTTTCGCTTCCATGGTAATTGATGGTGTAGCACGACGACTCTTGAAACCGTAAGTATGGAGAGAGTAACCGTCATCAAAAAGTGAGAACGCCCAGTTCTTGAGGTCCATATGATCAAGATAAGTCTTCAGTGATAATGTTGCCATTGGCCTTTACTCCAACATGTGTGTGAGGAGTGAATCAACGTCAATCTTCTCAAGTATTACATGATAGATGCGGTCGACGGCCCTAGCAGTGGTTGACGAAATCGGGCTGATCAGAAGAAAGTCCTTTCCAAGTTGGATGTTTAGGATTGCATCACCTCCTCCTTGAGTGTCTGTGGTTCGAATCGTACTCTGTGAATCTGATTTCCAGTCGATATTTCCAAAAAAGCCACTCTTGCGCATGTCTCTAGTGAAAAGCCCTTCTATCCTCCTGCGCATACTCAAATCAATCGGTTTGGTCAACTTTATGATGATGGGTTGAGAGGGCTGAGTTATCTCTCTTGATACTATCTCTGTATGAGACTCTGCATCTTTTATGACCTCTATTCGGTCAGTTTGCGTGCTCAACAGAGTTTTCTCGATTTGGGTTGTTAGAAACTTCAGAGCCCTCTCTCTCACTTCTTGGAAGATTTCGGTATCTCCCTTTCCAACTTGACCGAGTCGACCATTTATTTCGATTCGAATTTTGCAGGCTCTGACCTTGGAAGAGTGATAAGTAATCTTGAAATCCGTGCTTGTCAGCAACAGGGGCCCTACTGGCTTCTTCTCGACAAGTGTAACGAAATCTTCTTGAACGTTTGAGGATTTGTAACTCATTTCTGCAAAGTTTTCTCGTACGAGTTCGCTAGGGTTCCCGACCTCGATAGAGAAGTAATCTCTATCCGCCTTGAATGCAGTCAGTTCTTCATTCGGGCCATACGATTGAAGCAGGTCTTTGACAAAGTTTGGCGGAAAAAGCGCATAGCCCAACTTTGGCACAAACTTGACAAGAGGGCCTATTGTCCGATGCAACGGAGGGGAACTGTAAGTGTAGAGTTCCCAGAGTCTTCCCTCGCAATGTGTTTGGAGCCGATAAATGTACTGTTCGAAATTACCTTCCGTTCCTATAGGCCTTTCTAGATCTGTGAATTTCAGAGTCCATTCATTGTTTATTGGTCCGCTCATGTTGATGCGAATCGTTTTCATAGCGGACTCAAAAGGAAGCAACCAAAGGTCCCTTAGCTCAGTTGGTGAATCGAAATCGGACCAAACGAAGATTTCCTTTATTACACCAACCTCAACGCCCAACAATTGGGACTCCCTCGTTTCTATTGGGTTGTTAGCTGTATTAAAGAGATTCTAAATTCCAAACGGGACGGAATAATAGAATTTCTAATATTTCTCTTATTTTAGAATTAGAAATTTGAAAATTCAAAAAGGGGAATCGTGAGTCATTCTCCGGCGTTAATTTTCACGTCCAGACAATCTTATATTGTGATCAGAGAATACACTATTGGGGGGTCTCGCTTGGGAGACGTAAGAGCCACAGAGCATCGGTTGTCTTTCACTTATTTTATGGAAAGAAAGTATTTCATGTTGCTGGTGTTAGGTGGAATTGCTTTTGGTGTAGGCAACATGCATTATATGGTTAGTCGAGGGTCATTTGTAGACTTTATAAATAGTATCCTAGCAACTGCGGTTATTCTACCAATGCTTGTTTTCACAAGAGTCGAGGTACGAAAGTTGCTGATCTTAAGGGTGGAAGAGATTTTTTCGGAAAGAAATGAACAATTGAAATCCTTGTTTGTAAGTGGCGACAACTATCTCAGATATTTGAGATCAGTGAGGAGTCTGATGTTCAGCAAGAAGGAATATATTCTTATTGCTGCAATGTGGCTGTTTCTGCTCGTGACAAATGGATTCTTTCAGGACGTTATTCTCAAAGGAAGGATTGTTGATTTTCTGCAACAATCACAGCTCGTTGATTTAATTGAGGGCTTTTTTTTGTGGACATACTGGAGCCTTGTAGTGGGTTTGGTTGCAGCGAGCTTGATTTGGATTATAAGTGCAATTATGATAGCCTGTTTCATGCTTGGAAAAGAAACACGAAATCTCAAAATCTCAAGTTCTATTGTTGAACTCAAAAGCAGGCTCAATTGTCTTAGTGAAAAAGATGAGAATGGTTCAGACTATAGCGCAATAGATCTCTCTTTCGGCAAACTTAAGGAAGGACTTAAACCATTGGTCAAAATGACCCATGAACTCTCGCTTGCTATTGCTTCTATCGCTCTTGTTTATTCACTTCCAGCAATTATTTACTTCTTTACCACTCATGATCTCTCACCCTACGCATACTACGGATTCTGTATTTTCACAGCTGTTCTGAGTTGTGCAGTGCTAATTTCAGGCGAGATTGGGATTCGCAATATTTGGGTCAGTAGCAAAGATGATGCGTTGGTGATGTTGGAACAGTTGTGTGACAAAGTGAAAATTGATTGTATGAAATCGATAGTCTCTTTTCAGGATTTCCATTCGAGAGAAAACCTTCAGAAGGACGTGACTTTCGTTAGGACAGCTATAGATGACCTAAAGAACTTAAAAGCAAGCGACGTCACAATGTCCTCCTTTGCTAGAATACTCACAACTATAATCTTGCCCTATATTCCTTTGATAGCTAAACTCTTGGGTCTCTACTAATCACTCTAATTCTCATGCTAATAGTTAGATATCCAGAATTTAGTCTATGAATAAGAAATCTAAAAGCTTCCTTCCTCTTATTCGAAAAATTCTTTTGGAATACTAGGATACAGAGTGAACGAAAGGTTATACAGAAAGAGGTAATGAGGAAACAGAGTGTGCACTAAGGCTAACCAATTAATGCTTTTACTTTCTCGAAAATGTCCTGTGCATACACATTGTTTCCACAGTGTTGGCATACTATATTATTACCTGATTGCGGGATCTTTATTGGTCCTCCACATTCAGGGCATTTGAGGACTTGGAGGCTTAGCCCACCTTTTTCCATATACGTTCGCAAAAAGGAAAAATCAAGAACTATCTGCACCTTGTCTCTTTTCTTCTCATTTTCAAGTTCTTGTTTTCTAGCTCTTACTACTTCATGAACGAGTTTCTTGAATGAGTCTAGGTCAGCTTCGCTTGCAATGCTCAGGTGAAAGATGTGTTCATTTTGTGAGTCAGCAATTGACACATACTTAGTAATTGATCCGCCCATAGAGATACCCTGTAATTTATCCAGGAGAATCGCAAAAATATAGTGGTGTGATTTGTTGAAAACCCCTCTCATTTCAATCCAAGCCAGCCTTTGGTTAGTGAGAACAAGGGTTCCCATCTCTGTTTGTTTGACTGTTGTTGGTTGCTTACCAAGCCACGTATCCTTGAATGCTGTCGTTTGAGTCTCATGATTTCCTTGCCAATATTGAATGACTTTTTCGTTTGCCTCAAGCATTAGAGCATTTTTCCAAGGCAACTCTTCCTGCATTGCTTTATTGGTAAACTCTTTTGTTATTCCTTTATTGGTATAGTGTACACATTCTTCTGCTTCAAAGAAATATCTCTCAGAAGAAGTGAAGAGTATGTCTTGTATTTGAACCGGATCAAGTGCACGTGATAGTTTTGCACAATGATCATATCCTTCGAAATTGATGCAATTGCTACATGTTTTTTTAGAAGAATACTCCTTCCGAAGCTCAAGAAAACAATCGGCACACACATTTAGTGTTTTGTTCTTTTCTTGCACTTCTATTCCTTTGTTATGAAATCCCAGACTCTTTCCACAATTGCTACAGTCCATACTTGACTCTTCCATTTAATCTTGTTTGATATGCCATGTTGGTCTGAATACTGAATTCTACATACAATAAGACGTCTGACCAATCTTTTAAATGTGTATAAAAACAGCTGAGCTACCAGATGTCACCCTAGACCAAGCTCATCTTAGTCGGGCGACAAGAGTTTCTTCACAATCCAAGCCTCTTCTTCCACTTCGTCAAAGCCACCACATTCCGCATACTTCCCAATATCCTCACACTTGACAAACTTCTTACAATTCAAACAAGTTTCAACATGTTCACGCTTCAACTTTCTCTCAAGTTCATCCTCTTTCATCTTAATCATCAATGAAGAATGATTACACTAAAATCTTGGAAGAAAGAAATCTGCCTTCTTTTATTAGGCTGTGGTCTAAGGATTTCGATTTTTTTGAAATCCAGAAATACTGGTAGATCTTGATGCGAACGGTTTCTTATAGAAAGCATATTAATCAATTTTCCCAATTTTGAATTCATGAAAGACATTATGGGTCAGTACGCAGTAGGAGCATGCCTCAGATTCTTTTACGGATGTAAGATAGTTGCTTACGATCAGCAGTTTTATAACGCAAAGTTTGAAGAAATTGATGTTGTTGGAGTAAACCCATCTCAAAACACTGTTTACATATGTGAAGTCATTGTTCAGTTGGATGGATTGAAGCTTGGTCCTGACAACAGAACAACTCTGCAGAACTTGCGTAAGCGTTTTGAGAAGATGAAATATTATGGTGAGAAATTCTTCGCTAATTTCAACAAGCAATACATGTTTTGGTCACCATATGTTCCGAAAGGAGCTTTGACTGATGGATTATCCAAGTTACATGTAGAGCTTTCCATCAACATCAGTTTCAAAGTCAACAAGTTCTTCAGAGAAGATATAGTCCGACTGATGGAAAAGGCGAGAAGCAGCACTTCAGATTACGGAGAGCCTTTTCTGAGAGCTTTGCAAATCGTATATCATAAGAGAGAGAAGTAACGAAAGACACTGGCCGAAATGTTTAAGTATTGCATCAATGGGTCAAACCAGCTTCAAATTCCCATCTAGTGCCTAAATTCATGTTGCTTCTGATGGAAAAAACCAGCGAGTAGTGGAGTACTGTCTCGAAATAGCTATCGAACAACTTTTCTCGGAGGTGAAAACACATGAGTGGAAACTATAGTGATTTGTTTAGCAGAGCCAGTTCCCAAGCTAAGAAGATTCTGAAGGATGGTGTCTTGCTGGAGACAACTGAAGCATTATCTTTGCAGGTCTCAAACAACTATGATTTTGCTAGACGTATCGTACAGGAACTAGCATTGATATTTGCAGGTCAAATCATCAAGCATTTGAACGTTGGACAAAAAGACAGAGCATACTCCCATGCCGGATTATATGCTCCTCCAGGGCTTGGCAAAGATTTTGCGTGGAAACTAGTTGCAACCTCAGGAATCTTTCCTGCTGACGCATTGAGAATGAAGAAACTTGAAAATGTCACAGAAGCTGCGTTGTCAGGAACAGCCAACGATAACACGATAATCCCACCACCAACAGTCAATGAAGATATAATTTTCGTCGGTGAGTATGCAACACTGATGAGAGGAAGTAATGCACAACCTGTTTCAGCAGATATGCGTGCCATTCTGGAATCTGGTGAATATTCACGACGCTTAGCCAAGATAGGACAGCTAAAGGAAGCCATAATGATACATCCTGACTCTAATGAAGCCAAATACATTAAGAAGCAACTTGAGGACTACGCGAAGATTGGCATGACTGTCGACTTGGACAAGAGTGAGATCAGTATCAAATCAACCACTTCTTGGGTCGTTGCGAGTGCAAAGTTCGGTTCTGAAATGACTTACGGACGATCATTACTCAGTATGGGTGACATTAACAGATACAGATGGAGATCTTATCTTCCCGATAGAGACGAACGACTAAAGATAACATCTGAAATAGGAAGCCTTCCTCCCACAACTCCGAATGTTGCAGAAAAGAACGCTTGCAGAGAAGCTTGGACACTGCTGATTGCAGGCTTGCGAGAAAACCCAGCTGAAGGACTTGAAGTGCCAAGAGATGAGCAATCCTACTATACAAGACAGAGAATATGGGATGACACTCAAAAGATACTGATGGATACACTTGGCAACAAGCTAGAGGATGTATACTTTGAGCAACTAGTCAATCTGAGAACAAGAGCAGAATTCACTAGACTAATGTATCAACATGCAACACTCAAGCAGTTTGAACGCAATCAGAGTCATGACTTCTCTCAGCCATACAAGTTTGTGATCAACAATGTCGAGGACGGAGAATTTGCTAAACAATTATGGATCAGTGAATATGCGACAAGTATGATTGATGTAATGAAGGATGTTCTACGGCAACCAGGAAGCAACCGAAGCATACGCATAACACTAACTGCAAAAGGAAAGACCTTGGTGCTTGAAAAACTCAAAGAAGGGCCTACAAAAAGAGAAGAGCTAATCAAAATCATGAACAAAAATGGCATTAGTCCCTACTTATTGGACAATGAAATATTGAAGGCATTGCGAAAGGAAGAAAAGATTACTCGAGACAGTTTCGGTGTTTATTCATTAGGCACTACGGGAAAACAAGACCAAGCAATGCTTGACAGCTCTATGCCAGAAACTGAAAACCCAAAGTAGCTGAGCACCTAGTCAGTTTTTCAAACACTCCTTTTCTTCTGCTTTTAGATCAGGATCATGCAATGTCCCATTTTTCTCTAATTTTCTAATTTTATAGTTTTATACTGTCGTATTTTTTTAGAAAAATTCAGTTTTTTCTTTTAGTAGAAATCTATAAAATTAGAAAACAAATAACTCTCAATGCGAAGCGTCTCTCTGAAGCCTCCCTGTAAGCTTCGCGGCGATACTGAATGGCAGGAGCACATAGGACCATCTGGCGAAAGGACAGCAACTAAAGTGCAAACACTCTACTGATTCAATTGCACGCGCAATAAGTAGAAATACTGGCACTTGCGGAAAGTGCTGTATAAGGTGCTGCAAATATGGTTTTTGTGCTTCCAGATTCCAAAGGTAGTATCGATAAAATATTGTTTCATCATACCGCGTTTCATCGATATGGCAAGCAAGTGCAAAGAGGTCTTTTCAAGAGTTTTCTCGAGAATCTGAACAAAGCAAGTGCAATACCGGAGATCTATGTGATTGCAACATACAGAAATGATTCGGAGAAGGCTTTTCTTGAAGATGAGGCAAAAGATTGGAGATCAGCAGCCAAGAGTCTCGCTTATGAGAATGTTCAAGTGGATGCAGGAATATGGGGAAAGCTTCCTTATGCTCAAGACACATGCATTGTTCTAAACTCGGAAAAACCTTCAGCCATGATCACAAAGTCGCCACGTTACAGCAAAATGCAGACATTCTTTTCCAAAGTTGAGAGCCTACTTCATAACGCAGGATTGGAAATATCCAGACCTGAACAGAATTACAACCTCGAAGGAGGATATATCTATGCGTGCTCGCAGATTCTCCTGTATTCCAATGCTGATGACAGAGAAATGCTGGAAGCTTTCGAACAAGAACCCATTTTTGTTGATGATTTTGTCAGTCGTCTCACCGAAGAAATATCTTCTATTCTTTTTCCCGGCCTAGCGTCGTATAGCTTACCTACACATATTGATTTGATGTTTTCCGCATTTGAAAAGGAAGATGTCTGCCATGTTTTCTATGTTGATTTCAGAGAAGCAATTCTTTCCGATCCATCCTTTTCTAACCGACAACATGTCCTGCTTGAGAGACGTCTTCACGAGTTGGATGAGAAATTAGAGGAAATAAAGAAAAGAATACAGAAACATCAAAAGAATGTGGTTTTCCACAAAGTTCCAGGAATTATCGGTTTTGAAAGGGCACCAGAATTAGATACCAGGCTATATGTTGCAAATACCGTATTCGTGTATTCTGGTGCTAACCTGCTTTTTCACTCAGGAAAAAAAGATTACGCCTTCTATCTAAAATTCCCTGATGAAGAAAACCCACTGGGTCATCAGATAAACGATGAAATCGAGTCTGCCTTGAAAGATGCAGACCTTGCGCCGATAGCGATACACGGGAGTGATGAGGCTTTGAACATTTTCGAGATTCAGAACAGTGCTGGTCTCAGATGCTTGATGAAAGTTCTTTCTCGAACAGAGAAGGACTGACCAAACATGCGCATTAATAGAAGACCTTGCGATCAAGAACAGAAAGGCTCACTATAAACAACGATTTCATACAACTTGGCTTTGTCCATTTTCCTTCGATGGAGACGTGTGCTAAGATATATTAGTTGAGGTAACCAAGAATTCTCTAGTGATCCAGCGATGAACGAATATGAAACCATGATAGGCATTGCAAAGAAGCAGAAGGACTGTGAATTCTCTCTGAAGTTTCTACTTAGGAAAAATGGTGATTCATATAAGAACTTCTATACAATGCTTAGGCTCATTAAGAAGATGGAGAGGCAGCCAATAGTTTATAATTATGGGGATACAGTTGTTGGCGAAAAAAGGCTATCAGTCGAAGAAGGTTTGGACATTATTGCAAATCTTCTTCCAGAGAAATCAGATCAGAGACAGATTGTTATCCCAGGTTGCTATGACTTCCCAGTTGAAGTTGGGGGTCGTCTAGACTTCATTTGTAGTAAGCACAGATACAGTCGGATTAGAAGTAATTTCTCTTCATGGTTTTGGTACCTGAGCACAAAAGCGGGCTTCGTACAAAACGAATCCAACACCGAGCTTATCAAAGAGGGACTTCCATACTATCCCAGTTTGAACGATGCAGCTATTGATTTCCTTGATCTTCATGTTCCAGGCACTATTTCTCCTGGACAGGTGCTGATCATTGTTACCGATTTCAGAGCGAGAATAGAAAGTCTCAAGTTGACATCCTCAGGAGCTGAAGTCAAGCTTGATTCGCCCGAAATAGACTATGGCGACCTTTTCGTCCAAGCATTCGCAAAAAATGACAATGAAACAGTCTGTCTTCCTGAAATCATTCCAACATCAGACCTTGTAGAATACGGTTTTGGACTTAAACCTGATTTTCTGTATATAGTCTTAGGATCAAGGAAAGATAGTTCGAAAATTGATTCAAAGGAATTTACCAAATGGTCGGTTGAAGAGGAGGGAATCTTGATCGAGAGGTCAGAAGATGATATTCTCTCGCTTGCAAGAATTGGTGAAGGGCAGGATGTGGAATACAAATATGATGTCAAAGACGTAAACCAAAGGAATGATTTTATTGAGAGCATTGTTGCTTTCACCAACACAAACAATGGACTAATACTTGTTGGTGTTGATGATCATGGAGAAATTGTAGGTTGCCATACTAACAGAGAAGACATTGAGAAAGTCATTCATGATAGTTGTGATCCACCACCAAAAGATATCAGGATTGAAGAGAAGGAAATCAATGCCAAAAAAGTAATGGTAGTTGAGGTTCCCGAAGGAGATGATAAACCTTACCAGTCAAAGAGAGACAAGAACTTCTATGTCCGACATAACGCTGACGATATGAGGATGGAAAGGTCGGAGTTAATGCGAATTGTGGATGAACGCAAACGTTCTGGAGGCTATTGGCCTTCATAGGATCAGGCAGATCGCGCGCGCTGCTATATTTGCTATCGTCCTTGTCCTGAAGCTTATTTTTTGTTCTTTAGTCCTTTCTAGAACATATACTTGAGAAAGCCAACGAAAAAAGCCATTAAGCCAAGAAGAATAAAGACATCACTTACTGTGTTCAGCGAAAGCATGTTCATCGTTGCGATTGTTCTATAGGAAGCTCCAAGGGTAATCAGAAAGACGCCCAAAGCCATGAGATTTGACCCTTTGTTCTTTCCTCTGAGTATTCCTTTGATATCTTTCCATTTGGTCATCTTTATCATTAAAAGGAACACAATACTCTATTAAAACAGTTATTACGAGATACGTCATATGTAGGAATGTGTAATATTTTAAACGAAAGTTTATATGTTGGTATGCAAGTATGAAAGTAATACCAAAGGCGGTTTTATGAGCGTAGTTAAGAAGACAGTCGCCATTTATCCTGTGATAGATTCATACATTAGGA
>Ga0315284_10013117_pt1 | contig 11795 bp, 13 predicted proteins | sample YL17G09_16_MG_FD_203696 | JGI IMG/M metagenome (GOLD analysis project Ga0315284, IMG submission 203696) | Sediment microbial communities from Yellowstone Lake, YNP, Wyoming, USA - YL17G09_16 | ecosystem: Environmental > Aquatic > Freshwater > Lake > Sediment | place: USA: Wyoming | collected... | reverse complement strand
AATATGTTGTGAAGTTTGATGTATAATCACCCTCATAAACCAAACCTTTATTTGATAGACCATCACTTACCACCATTCTATTGTTAGTAGATCCGTCACCAACACCATGAACACCACTCGCTGTCCACATTTGAATTCTAGCTCTTGGTGATCCTTGACCAACCGCAATATCCATACGACCATCACTATCTATATTTATATATCCTGACGCAGCACCAGTACCAGCACCTAACTCAGCGGTTCCACCCGGTGTCCAATCTGCAAGTGAAGCATACCCTTCTTGTAGATATAATGAGGTATTTCCACCAGTTAGTGATATAACCATACCATTTGTTGAAATATTATTTATTAATACTTCCTTATTATTGGCATCTATTGTGGTATTCTGTGATAAAACACCACCTAATCCAACCGAATTAGAAATTATACTCAAACCATTTGTTGTGTTGATATCCAATGTAACATTACCGGACACACCACCACCAGTTAACCCAATACCAGCAGTAACACCGGTAATTGTACCGGTACCTGAACCAGGAACCCACTTAAATAGACCCGAATTATTAACAGATAATATATATCCAGCGGTTGGTCCCATTCCAGGGAGAGTGTTTAGATGTGATGCTGTCAATGATCCAGATATAACACTAGCAGACACAGTAGACCCAACATAAGTAAGAGCAACAGTACTACTATTCCCATAGGAGATAATTGAAGATGTTCCACTAACAGAACCAACGGTAACAAATATAAGTGTTCCAAAATTTGAAAATGTACCACCACTCATTATCATAGATCCATCAGCGATAACAACTTCACCATAATTTGTTAATTGTCCCATCACTGTTAAGTTACCATATATCCAATATTGTGAATAAGTAGCAACAACTATATTATCAGATGGCTCAACAACATATTTAATCCCCCCATTACCAACAACACTCGCTGATCCAAATGTAGCATTTGCTAGAGTCTGTCCGGTATAACTATATAAATTTATACTCACAGGAGCAGGACCAACATTATCTTGTTGGAAAAATATACCCGAGTTATATTGGTATATCCAGTTCCTTGAATCACCAGGAGGTATCAATGTCGGACCAGATGAATAAGGTTTAGCTTCATATAAAAATCCATAAGAAGGAGGAATAGAATTTCTAACTCTATCACCAGATAGAATACCAACCAAAGTACCAGATCCATATGCGTATGGTAGTAATGTTATTGGATCTGTTCCAACTGGTGGTGTAACAGGCCATTTCGCAAAATACCCATGTCCATTTGATGTGTTATCAATACTCAAATCAGCATTAACAAATACAGTAGTACCACTAGATACAGCAATACTAGGAGTCGGTGAGATTAAATCCACCCAAACATTATCAGCTGCTATATTAAAGAATATACCCTCTGCCTCATTATTAACGCCTTTACCCAAAGCATCAGTATTTGACTTACCTGATAAGTTCTTAAACGCTATAATCGCTTGTGTTGAAAATGTCAATGCCATTTCTTAATCTTATTTTATGCAAATGTCCAGTTTATGCTATCAAAATAACCAGTAAATGAAGATCCTACTGTTATTCTAACGATCATATAACCGCTTGTATTTGCTGTATTTTTTGTACCTATTGTTAATCCCCAAGATGTTCCAAATGATCTACCAACTCCACCAGAAGCATTCCTACCACCATCACCATCACTCCACATACCGGTCGCGAAGTCGTTATAAGCATCCAACCATCCAGTTTCAGCAGATGCTGCTCCAGGAGCCTTTATCTCAACATGTATATTATTACCAGTCAGTGAAGTACCCAAATCAACAAATGTTCCACCACTACCATTTATAGTCATAACAAAATTACCAGTTGTAGGAGCGACCTGTCTGAAATATCTAATATAAAATCTATTACCACTAGCTATTGAATAATTTGTTGATGAGTTACCAAAATTTAAATTTGTTGTTAATGATCCAGATGTGCTAAAATTAGTAACAGGATATATTAATCTACTATTATACACCTGCAATCCATCCGAATATGTAGCTCCGTCAATTGAATAGGATGAGTTCCATGGATTACCACTCACATCAGATATTAAGTTATAAGATAGGTTAACTAATCTACGTGACTCATCATCAAAATTCTCAACATAATCTGTTGATGATGATGATACATTATCCAAATAAACATTATCAACAGATACCAACCCACCGCTTGTATTACCTTGTACAGTTCTTTTAGCCGAACAATTCATTGAAATAGATTCATCGAGTCTTCTCTTACCACTACCAATAATACTAAATGTTAATGATGATCCATTTTGATCTCCATTACTTACCTTAAATTGCTTAGACTCAGTACCACCACTCGCAGCCAATGTCAGTGTAGTTGATGTAGTCAATATAGGAACGGTTGACCCAGTACTTTGATCACCAAATGTTATAGCATCAGACGATGAATAATAGGTGTTTCTATAAAGGTTATCAATAGTAACATCATATCTAAGAGATCCTCCTGTAAAATATTTTATACCCGATAGAAATTTAACACCGGTTAATGTATATGAAGAAACGGTAGCCCCACTTATAACAGTGGAGGTTGTACTATCATCTATAATAAACTCATATCTTGATAATGTTCTTGTAAAAGATGGAGAATTATCATGAACAACATAAACATAATTATATCCCAAAACTATATCAGGATCATTACCCTTTAATATCCAAGTTCCTGTTCTGTTCCAGAAATTAGTAAATGGATCTCCTTGTGGGAATTTAGAAGCTGTAGCAGCACTAACATTAAATCCAGTTGTTGATCCACCAGATGTAGTGTCTTGAGATAACAGATTTGTTAAACTCATAGAAGCTGATAATTTAAATACACCATTGACATACATTTTCAATGTCCCTAAATTAGCATCACCAAAAGATTGTGATATATAAGCCGGTGTAGGAGCACCAGTATGTACCGGTACCTGATAATTTAAAACTCCACTCACATCACTTGAAGCAGATGCTGCTATACCAAGTCTTTTTCCAGAAACCACCCAAGACCCATCAACAGAGACAGGATTTGGTGAATTTGTGGCACTTATATATGTTGATCCGGAAATGGGATTCAAAGCATCAAAACTTAACTTACCATTAACGCTACCAGATTTACTACCTGACCAATCAGATAAACTTGGAGCGCCCGGTGGAACAAGTGATTTTAATATCTCATTAAATCTATCAATAGGAGTACCTATTGGCGTAGAGGAAGTAAAATCAGTAAATAAACCATCAGTATATGTACCATCTTCGGCAGGCCCTATTACACCTATTGAAGTAGCAGAGACAGGGATATTTACTTGAAATCTAGATCCATCATATGACATATTATAGACAACTCCTGGTAACAGATCACCACCAGTGACATCAACCAATCCATTGCTTACCTTTTTAATAGGGATATATCCTAATCCATTTATATTTACTGATGCTGATGCTGAGTTCGTCATACCAAATGTCGTTAAGTACAACATTTCGGTATTATAAGAACTAAATGTAGGACTAGGAGATGCTGAATAGGTAACTCCTGTCGAACTTATAGCATTTACAAATCTAACCTGACTAACCAATTCTTTAATCCAAACACCCGGTGTTGGCCAAGTTCCCTCATACCTATAAATAGAGTTATCTTCATTATCCACTCTCACCGACATCCCATTCCTAGGAGTTGTATATGACCATGTAGCAGACCCTATCCATTCAGCTGCTTTATTGGGGTGTGATCCCCAAGTACCGGTTGGACTACTTGAAATCAAGTATCTATCTCCAACCGTAGGTGTGACTGGTTCGGTACTAAGTACACTAAACACAGAATCTATCCACTCAATAGTGCCGCTACCGCCGCTACCACCACTAAATAAAACCCAATTAGAGTTGTTTGTAATTGTGGTATTAACATAGTTATATGTTAATTGATATGTACCATTATTAGATCCATCATTATACACAGTAACAAACATACCCCATTCTCTTCTTTCTAAGATTAGGGAGTTTCTTTCAACCAATGTTGCATACCCATGGTGACCACCCTTAATTTCATTAGCAAATGCTGATGCGATTAAGTCCAGTGAGTCATTTGGGCGTATGGCGCTAGTAACTAATGTGCCAGTATTAATCATATATCTTTATATCTAAATTTATATCCACCAGTATGGTTTCTTCCTCCATTACAAACTGTAACTATTTTACTTCTTTGTAAATTTAAAATTTTTGCAGCATCTCTTGCAGATTCATAAACAACCCACTCATCATTAATAAGACACTCAATTGGTCTTTTTCTAAGATGAGATTTACTACCTTTGGATTTTCTGATTCTTGTTTCATCCGAATCTTTTTTTCCTAGCTTCTTTCCTCTTATCTTCTCCTTAACATCATCACTACAAGGAATTCCTCTATTCCAAGAAGGAATTCCTGTTTTAATCCCTTTGTTATGTGGGATTCTCTTCCTAGCATCTTCAATCCATTCAGAGGTATGCTTTTTACCATACATATGGTTATTCTCACCACTCATCTTTTTTATCACCTCTTCACTATGTTTAAATCCATAGGATCCATCCCCACCATCAGTAGCATTTACTAAATCTATACCAATATCTCTATACTTTCTAATATAGAGTATTTCTTTTTGTTTAAGATCATCAACATCAACAGCGGTATCAATCTGTTCTATAATAATAGAATCTTTATATTTTGATAACCAGTTTTTCTTATGTTTATTTTTACAAGATTCTCTTTTAATATCATGCATGTGTTTTATTAACCTCTTATTTAGATCACCGGATGTTATACCAACATATTTTGGTGTTGTATCATCTATCAATCTTAGTATATAAACTTTATATTCTTTCATATTTTAATTTATTTGAAATAATGCAACTGGTGAATTATATTGTGTATTCGACATCCAAACATCATAATTCGTGATATAACCAAACTGGTTAGTAAAAGCATATGCGTTATTTACTTTTGTAAAAGCAGTATTGGGTAAGTTATTGACCACAAATGCTGGTGTACCAAATGATGTAGGCCACGCAAATACTAAGTAGTTACCAGCTCCATTAATCCCATTAAGATTCTTTGGCATAGTTGATGCGAATTCACTACCGATAGCACCTATACCAGCAGCGACAGTAATACCACCCAATGCTAATATTTGATTACTAATTAAAGCAGCAAATGATGTTGATGTTCCCCAATATCTTCTATTAGACCAATAAACTGTTGTACTAGCTCCCGGAGTTGAAGTACCATCAGAAACACTCATATTAAATGTAGTAGTGACATTCTGTGTTGCGTTATATGGACCCATAACATTACCAGATTGATTATACCCAGTTGGAGGTGGAACAGATCCAAATCCATTAACAATGATAGTTGTAATTAAATTACTACCCTTTGTTACTCCCCAAGTTAATGAAATAACGGTACCTGATCCAAATTCTCTAGTATTACCACCAGATAGTGAACATGATGGTGGGATATAAGGATATAATAATTGATCAAACATTTGTTGCATAGTTCTAGGAGTTGAAAATGAAACACCAGCAGCAATGCCACCAACCGCAATAGGAACCGGTGTAGCATTCATATAAAATGAAGATGCTGATGCTGATTGACTAGCTAATAATTGAACGTCATCAATTCTATTCCATAGAGTCCAAACAGAGTCTCTGATATCTTTAGCGACAATTAAATTAGCGGTGTTATCAGGCAACTGACTTAATAGTTCAGGAGCTGTATAAAAATAATCCGCTGAAGCACTGCCTCCTATATAACTTCCTGTTCCTGGCATAATTTCACCTATGTATTTTTCTTATATATTAAATTTAAAATATAACTTGAATGATATACTCCTCAAATTTGGCATTATATTTTTTTATTACTATATTTGTGGATTACCAGATACACATGAAACAAAAACTAATAGACTTTATTCAAGAAAAATCACCAAATGCCAAACCTCTATACTTAGTCATCAGGGGATCACAGGCATATGGAACCAATTTGCCAACATCCGACACCGATTACTCAGGAGTATTTATTCAATCAATAGATGATATTTTTGGAAACAAATATGTTGAACAAATCAATGATGATAAAAATGACACTGTTATTTATGAAATTCGTAGATTTCTAGAACTTCTACAAAAGAATAATCCAACTGTACTGGAGTTATTAAACACTCCCGAAGATTGTGTTTTATATAAGGACCCAATTTTTGATGAGATTCTAAAAAATAGAGATTCTTTTATTACCAAAATTTGCGCAAACTCATTTGGAGGATATGCAAAAACTCAAATTCAAAAAGCAAAGGGTCAGAATAAAAAACAAAACTGGGAAAAGGATAAAGTAACTCGTAAAACACCGCTTGATTTCTGTTACTTACATCAAGGAGAACACTCAATTGACCTAGTTGAATATCTTGAGAAGAATGGACTTGAACAAAAGTACTGTGGTTTATCAAAAATTCCACACTCTAGAGACACATATGCCTTATTTTACGACGAAAATAGCCACATTAATAAATCAGATAGATCAAATATATTTAAAGGAATTGTATTTGAGGACTCTAATGATGTTAAACTTAGCTCTATACCAATTGACATACCTAAGGATTATTTTATTGGACACATCTCTTATAACAAAGATGGATATACTCAACATTGTAATGATTATAGGTCATATGAGACTTGGTTAAAGGAGAGAAATGAACAAAGGTGGGTTGATGTTAAATCACACGGACAGAAGATAGATGGTAAAAATATGATGCATTGCAAACGACTGGTTCAAATGTCACGTGAAATTGCTGAAGGAAAAGGAATCATTGTCAGGAGACCAAATGCAGAGGAATTGATATCTATTAGAAAGGGAGAGGTCGATCTACAAACTTTAATTGACAGTGTTGAATTAGAAGTTGTTGAAATGGATAAATTATTTAAAGAGTCAAATTTACCAGAATCAGTTGACTCAGATTTTATAAATACATTACTAATCAAAATAAGGAGACAGGTCTATAACTTATGAAAAAATTAATTGCTAACTTTATCATAAAATCAAATGAATGGTATGAAAATCTACCAAGGTTTAGTGGAGAGATGTTTTACCTTGGTTTGGTTTTCATACCATATATTTGTATAGTATTTGGATTGATACTTTTAACCCCAAGCGAAACCGGAATACTTGAGTGTGGATTGGGAATGTTATGGATACTAATGGTGTGTCTTTGGAGACTATCATTTGATTGGATTAAAGATTATAGAAAACTTAAAAATAAGATATGATGATTATTATGTTATTAACATTATTGGCAGGATTTTTGATTGGATGGTCATCCAATTCACTATATTCAAAGTTTTCTATTCACAACAATAATAAAAAAATATTACACGACACCACGAAACAGTTTTCGGAGGTATTGGAAAATATTAAATCAAACAAGGCGTTATTTAAGAGTCGAGTAAATCAAACGGTTTATATAACAACAAATATAAAGGATTATGGTGATGTTGAGTTGGTATATCTGATGGATAAAAAGGATATAGCCTTATTTAAGGAGAATAAATGTATTTACACATCACATATATTAGGTAACATGATATCTGATATAATCACATCAATTAGAATAAAATTCAATAATGAAATCAATGACACTGTTGAGGTTTTAGGTATAGTATTTTCTAAGTCAGATTTTAAGAGGATGTTTAAAATGGATCCAAACGATATTGAGAAACACCAACAGGCTATTAATAAAATACAAGAGGACCAAAAGTCAGATATTCAAAAAATAATTGAAAAGAATGAAAAGAAATTATCATTAAATGATATCCTAGATAAAATAGGAGAAGTTGGATATAATAATCTGACTCCTGATGAAAAAGAATTTCTTAAAAATAATAGCAACTAATGACAAAGAATCTTATACTTAAAGGATATTCATATCTAATGAATGATTGTTATAATCGAGTTTTATCAGGCAAACCCTTTGATATTAATTTCAAACCATATACAAAAGAATTTCTTACGAAGGTCTTAAACTACTTTGAGGAAAAGGAAGAATATGAAAAGTGTAAAACTTTATCCGAGTTTATAAATATAAAATTTGATCATGAGCACGGGTACACAATCTAATATACTAACAACAGTTAAAAAGGGATATCAATCCGCTTCCAAAGAAGTTGCTGACTTCTCATATGAGAAGTCTGATATACCACAAGACTTAATTGATGAATGTGAAAGATTATCAAAATCAAGTGATGAGATATATTTCATATTTGATAATTCAATATCTGATCTAGTTAGTAATAGATACTCATCAAATAAGGATGAAAAGAGGGAGATACTTATCGATCAACTAATAAATAAAGTTGATAAGTTTCACATAGGAACCGAGATGTATTTCAGAGAAATGCCTTCAAGATTCTCATACTATGATACAGAAACAAAGGAAATAAACAGATATAAAAAATATAAAATATTAACGGATTTCTTAGACATTGTTGGGTTCTCTCCAAGTAGGGAATTTAATTTTGGACCAGAATATGACCAATCATTTACTCTTTCACTAGAGGACAAATCATTTATAATAAGAGTTAAGCCTAATTTATTTCTATCCATACAATGTGGATTTGTAAATGATCACCAAAATATTATATTTGATGGGTTTTTCTCAAGATCAAAAATAGTGGAATCACTAAAGAAGGAATCACCAAGTTTTGAACAGGTTATAAGAAACATTAAATTAGATATAATACTATAAATATGGAAAAGAAAAAATACAAACCAGCAACAGAGTCAGTAAAAGGATTATCAAAAAGAGCTCCTGAGAAATTTATCAAGGACATCGATTTATTCCTATGTAATACTTGTTTACCTAAAAGTGATCAAGAGAAACTTATCAAAATGATCAACAAGTTAATTGACTAAAAAATAAAATGGCTTTTCAATATATAAAAGAAAAGTCGTTTTATGTCAAAAATAACACAAGTTAGTGAAGATTGTGTAAATCTCATTAAAAAATACGAAGGATTTAGATCAAAACCCTACCTTTGTCCAGCGAATGTCCCAACTATTGGATATGGAAATACCTTTTATGAAGATAAAAGAAAAGTTACTCTAAACGATCCAGAAATAACAGAGGAGAGAGCAGTACAGCTATTGAAATTCACACTTAAAGCATTCGAACAATATGTTGATTCATATTGTAGAGATGATATAAACCAACATCAATTTGACGCACTGGTTGATTTCTGCTATAATGTGGGTCCCCAAAATTTAAAAACTTCTACTTTACTAAAGAAAGTAAATCTCAACCCAATTGACGAATCCATTAAATTAGAGTTTTCTAAATGGGTTAAGGGTGGCGGTAAAACTCTTCCGGGTTTAGTAAAAAGAAGACAATCAGAATCAGATTTATATTTTAAAGTTTAATTTATTATCCGTATATTTGTATTTCAACCTAATTAAATGAGCGACGAAATACAAAAAATACCACCTTATCAAAGATTACAGAGTCTCTTCTCAGAAGGAGAAGAACCAGTTCTAACCGATAAGGCGAATGATAATATCAATAAACTTCTTGGTATTAAAGAAAAAGAAATTGAACCATCTATTTGGGATAAAATTAAAAAGTTTTTCTCATTAATAGATGGTAAAATTTTTGCCAAAAACAGTAAAATTTCTAGTAGATACCAAAAAAGATAATATGCCCGACTTTAATAATCAACCAAATCATGTAATCATAGACAACCACGGGAAACCACATTGGATTTCCAGATCTTTAGCAGTGGTTGTAACTATAATACTTAACAACGAAAAAGTACTTCTTGTCAAAAGAGGACCGAAGGTATCCTCACCAGGAAAATGGTGTAATCCCTGTGGATACTTGGACTGGGATGAGAGTGCTACACAATGCGCTCTCAGAGAAGTATGGGAAGAAACGGGACTCGACTTAACAGAATTAATAAGTACCGACAAGGTTAAAATAAACCTACTAAACTACCCATGGGATATTGTCACAAACCCAACACTCAATGGAAATCAAGACATAGCTCTATACTTTGGAGTAACGATAGAAACAGATGAGGATCCAATTATCACAAAAGAATATTGTGAAGAGGGGGAGACAGAAGATGTAAAGTGGGTGAATATTAAATCACTACATGGATATGATTTTGCATTTAATCATGATAAAAGAATTGATAAATTTTTAAAACACATAGAAAATGGAAATTGATGAATTGATGAGTCTCACTGTTGATAAATTTGAGGAGAAAATATTAATAGACTTAATATCACTATCACCAGGAACCGCAGAGAAAATGATAAAATCATTACCAAGTGAACCAATATCAAATAAATTATTAGAAATATTAAGAGAAGAGAAAATAAATCAAATAATCAAATAAAATGAAAAAAATATTACTACTTATTATGATGTTTATTGCATCATTCACATTTGCTCAAGATTCGATAAAGAAAAAACAAATAACTCTTTCAGATATCGAAGTAACGGGAGTTAGAACAGACGCAAATACACCTATCTCGCAGAAGACACTAACAAAAGGTGATATTTCAAAAACCTATCAAGGACAAGAAATGTCTTATATACTTGATAAGACACCATCAATTATATCACAATCAGATGGTGGTCATCCGAATGGATACACAACATTTAGAATGCGTGGTATAGACCAAACTCGAATCAACATGACTCTTAATGGAGTTCCACTAAATGAACCCGAAGACCAAGGGGTTTATTTCAGTAACTATCCGAATTTTGCAACTAATATAAAATCGATGCAGATACAACGTGGTGTGGGTACGTCCGCCAACGGAACCTCATCATATGGAGGAAGTATAAATTTCGAAGACAAATCTGGAGTTGATAAGGAATTCACATCACAAGTTGGATATGGATCATTCAATACACAACGGTTAAACGTAGGATATGGAAGTGGTATAAAAAATAAATTGGCCTTCTATACTGGATTATCAGCATATCAATCAGATGGATATAAATATAACTCTGGTGGTAGTGGATACTCAGCTTTTGTCAGTGGTGGATATTACTGTAACAAAAATGTAATTAAATTTACCGGATTTACAGGAAAGGCTTTAAATAAAATGGCTTGGTTCGCAGTATCGGAAGACGATATCAAAAAAGATCCTCGAACAAATTATAACCCAGTCGGAGAAAATGATAATTTCTCACAAAGTTTTGCTCAGTTACAATATGTACGTAGAATCAATAGAAACTCAACATTAACAACAACTGGGTACTATAATCACCTAGATGGTGTATGGGGTATGTTTGTTTCTCCAACCGATTTAATGAAGTTCAAATTATCATCAAACTTCCTCGGAGTAATGCAAAACTATCATTTGGATATAAACAAACTAACACTCAATATTGGAATCCATGCAAATAAATATGAAAGAAATCACAGGGGTAGTATAGATACTCTAAATCTATACAAAAATACCGGATATAAATCAGACTATAGCGCTTACACTAAAGTAGGATATAAACTTGGTAAGTTTTCCTTATTCGGTGATATTCAAGTTAGAAATGTTGGGTTCTCGTATGTTGGAGACTCTATTATGAAACCATTAAACTGGACATTCTTTAATCCAAAAGGAGGAATCACTTATAATTATTGTCAGCATATTAGTTACTATTTCTCTGTTGGTCAAAGTCATAGAGAACCAACAAGAAATGACATGTTTGGTGGTCAAGACAACTTAG
>Ga0315284_10013116_pt1 | contig 11795 bp, 10 predicted proteins | sample YL17G09_16_MG_FD_203696 | JGI IMG/M metagenome (GOLD analysis project Ga0315284, IMG submission 203696) | Sediment microbial communities from Yellowstone Lake, YNP, Wyoming, USA - YL17G09_16 | ecosystem: Environmental > Aquatic > Freshwater > Lake > Sediment | place: USA: Wyoming | collected... | reverse complement strand
AGGATCAATGGATGAGTGGAGATCCGTTTAAAAAGGGGGAAGCAAAGTTTGCCGGTACCGGAAAAGTGCCAGAACAATCGATAATCCCCAACGATCTGGCGGAACAATTTCTTTCGGCCGATGGCGACTATTGGCAAGCCTGGCGGGAGATCGAGACCGTTGAAGTTCTCACGAATGCCAATATATTTCGAATAAAGTATCATTTCGCTCTCTCGACGGCGACGGTGGCGATGCGGATTCCATATACATATTCATATTTACAGGCTTTCCTTGAGCATCTGCAGGCTGCAGGGATTGCGGGAGTGAATATCGATAAAATTGGTACAACACCTGATGGGCGTATACTTCAGGCAATTCGTATTGAAGGACAGTCAATAATGTCCGATGTTAAAGACAATAAAACAGTATTAGTTATCGCACGAGAGCATGCTACTGAGCATGCATCAAGTTGGGCTCTCCACGGAATTTTAGCATTATTCATTAATGGAAATGCTGAGATAAACGCAAACCGCAATAATATTACTTGGATATTAATTCCAATACAAGATCCTGATGGTAGTGCAAATTCGCAGTTTGACCGATTGACCGAAAAATGTTATCGAGCAAACGATCCTTCAACTCCTGTTGAAATATTTGATTATGCACGCTACCTTACTGATTATGTGAATAGCGGAAAGAGTATTGATGTCTCGGTTGTATTACATAATGTAGAAGCGAATGAGTGTAGACATTTGTTATGTCCATTTTTTGATATACGTTTTGTAGACCAGACTATTGATTTTAACCGCAAACTATTTACCGATTTGCAGAACGCAGGATTTCAGACAGAACTGCCAGAAACAAATTATGGAAAAGGTTGGATGAATTTCCGTATCTACGGGTGGTGTGCACTTCACTTCGGATCATTTGATCTTGCATATGAAGTCAATGATCGATATCCTGCAGACAGGCTTTCACTGTCTCGCATTGGAAATATCGGCGCTATGCTCTCAAAAAGTATAGCGAAATGGCTAAGTGATGATAACGGCAAAATATGGCACCGTGATATATTAAAATTGCTATCCGATAGGCAGAAAGAACGGGATGATATGTTTCGGAAAAGGGGTTATGGCCCGGATCAAAAGTCTAAATTCGACCTGTTGATCCGTGGTTACTGATAAATCACTATTTGAAGGAGGACTCTCATGAGATCGTTATCTAGACCGAATCACCTTTGCGTCGAGTTACTAACCATTAGCATATTAACAATTATGCTAACGCTGACTGGTTGGGCTTCCCAAGCTACCTCATTTTTTGGCTTTACGCCTACAAGTCGCGTACAGAGTATCGAATTCGACTATAAAGCATATCCGATAGGTTCAACTTATCAAGATACATTAAGCGTAACAGTAAACGGTCAGGCGGAATTGGACGACCAAGGTGCGCAAGAGCCAGGTGAAGTTATTGTAACCGGTCCGGCTGGTGGAACAATTAATCCATCCACTTTTAATCTGCCTAATGGTGGTCAAAAAAACGACATCGATGTAACATTCCCAACAACGAAAGGGTCAAATGTCCCATATTATGCAACGATCTGGTATCACAATACAGCATTTGATCCGCTTGATCGACACGCCGCTCATACAATTTCAACAGCAGTCAATATTTGTTTACTTAAATCCTTCACTGTTACCAATGCATTAAAAGACACCCTGTGTAGCGAGAATACTGCTGATTGCGACAGATGCTTTGTTGCCACCACTAATCCGACCATCTCGGCGACATTGACTGCAGTATTAGATCCTAGTGTTTCTGCATCCGACCTGCCGCCAACCGGAGTAACCTGGACCGGCGATGGTACTGCCGGTGCTACACAACTGCAACGCGTTATTCCTCGAACCTTGATAAACCAGGATGATCTGGATAGTGAACGCTCCACAACCGCACACTGTGGAACCTCTGACTTATCCGGTCATCTTCATGTAGTACTCTCTTCTGCTCTTTCAACAGATCAGACAGTTGTCAATAAAGTGAAGACGGGTGAGTCGACTGTTACATTGCCGGAATTGGGGAAGTTTGAAACCGATGGTCTCGGTTCTCACGACACAGACGCCGAATTGAAAAATGATAGTGGGACGTATAAGTGGCATTTTAAACTCAATACTATTGACATGCGGTATAAAACGGGTGTGTATAGCGGAGCGGCTCGAACCAATGTTAATTCCGGCCAATCATTCCCCCTATACTGTTTTGTCCATTCATCGCCTACCCTCGATACAACATATAATTTTGCACATGGGAGTAATATTACATCGCAAATACATTATGATGTTCCTGATGGACCGGGTGATGACGGTACATATACGATAACTGGGGGTACTTTTCAAGGTGACTTAGCGCCTGGAACTGGTGGTTCGAATTATGATAACAGACCTTCTTGTTCAAAATATTTTTCTACGAGTATTATCCAAGCACACGAAAATTATCATCGCGACGACTTACATACCGATTATACGACTAGAATGCAACAGTTGGATGTATATATCATTCAAACCACTATAGCGGTATATGGTTGTCACGAACCCTGGCGGAAGAATCGAAATGACGCTAAAGCACATTTCTGGGGATTGACAGGTGCCGGTACCTGGACTGACTGGCAAACTGTTAAACATAATCAAGCATGGGAGGACTATTGTCCAGAGCTATCTACTACTCATCCTGTCGATTGCACCTGTGAAAACAATGCATACGTATCATCCAATCCATCGTTTCAATCTCTAGCGAATAGCCTAACGTATAGTGGCGGTACTTGGTCTCCTTATACAGTACCGTAACTATTCGTGATGATTCGCAGGCTGTTGATGAAGAAGATCGTCTGTTTATTGGTGATGTTTGGATGGGAAGTGTGATTACTTCCCTGATGCCGGCCTATTATACGACAACCTGGCATGTCGCCTTGATGCGCTTACGTGAGGCTGTCGGCACGGCAATGGTCATGTTGTATACGGTTTCCGGCAAGACGGTATACAACCTGACTCTTGCTCGGTTAATATTGAATACGCTGAAGACGACGATCACCGGGAGGATCTGCACATGGTACGGCTGATGATGCTAATTATTCTCTGTTTTGCGCTGGCGGGATATCGGGTTGGGGCAGCTCAAGTATTGAACGGCAGCAAGGGTGAGAAAACGATGGAAATATTGAAAAAGGGAGGGGTGGATGTCACTTCGAATACGGCCATCATACAGGCAACGCGTAATGACGATTCTCTGGTGAGAATGATGGCGCTGCAATGGATTATTGCCAATGATCTGCAGGAGGCGAGACAGCCGTTGCGGGAGCTGCTCCAGGAACGGTTTAACAATGAGTTGAACCTGTGGGGAGACGAATTGTATTACATCTGTTCCGCATTGTACGCGTTGAAAGACGAGCAACCGTTCTGGAAGAATGTCTGTCGAGCTTTGTTGACGCATAGTGATGTCACACTGCGAATCAAGTCCGCTGGATTGCTGGCCCGGGCTGGTGAAACCTCCGGTTGGCAGGTAGTTCAAGCAGGTCTGACTGATTCGCGCGAATCCGTCGTGAATCGAGCTTCTCGTGTCGTCAAAGACTTTGCGGGAAAGACCATATATATAGATGGCGCGATGAAAAATATCTTGGCGCTGCAGACCTGTATCAACGCATTGAAGAACGCCGACAATGAGCTTTCACAACGTTGGATCGTCGATGCCATCGCTGACATCGCCACCGGAGAAGATACCGAGCTGTTGAGCACTACCCTTCCAGTGATCAAAACTCAATATGATAAAGATCGGATGAAGGGGATCATTGATCGACTGAAAGGCAAGGTGCCCGAGGGAGCTACGATAACCGGTCCGGCCATTGAGCCGCGTGCAACTCTCATGGAAAATAGGGGACAGTAATTCACGGGCGGCCGGTATTGGGGACAGCCACCTATTTATTGCCTGCCGGCCTCTCTGTGTTATATTAACCGCATGCCACGCAACGCACGTATTGCATTGCCGGGTATTCCGCACTACCTCACTCAGACAGTCATCCCGGGGAGATCCACCAATTCCACCTCCACCACCCACACCGAGAACGGCGGATTAGACGCAAATCGCACGGCGTCTTTGGCGGTGGTGACGGTCAGCATGCCGGGGGCCAGGCGGGCGGCGATGGCGCGGAAGTCGGCTTCGGTATATTGGTGGTGGTCCGGGTAGCGGCAGGGGAGGACCGGCACGCCCAGCGACTCCAGCATCAGCTCGAACTGCCGCGGGTTGCCCAGGCCGGAAAGGGCGAGGACGCGGCGGCCCTGCAGGATATCCAGCGGCGCGATCTCGCCCTGCAGGCCGCGGAGGTGGAGCGGGCGGTGCTCGGTGCAGCGCACCCGCGCGCGGGGGGCGCAGCGCGCGACCTGATCCGCCAGGAAGGCCACGCGCGCCGGCGGCGCCAGCTTCGCGTGGGTGATCCACACTTCGTGCGCCCGCCGGAGGTGCGCCCACGGCTCGCGGAAGGTTCCGCGCGGGAAGAGATAATCGCGCGCCGGCGGCTGCAAGGCGTCGAGCAGCACGATCTCCCGGTCCTTCCGCAGCCGCCGGTACTGGAACCCGTCGTCGAGGATCAATACGTCGGCGCCGAATTCCCGGATAGCCCGGCGGCCCGTCTCGCGGCGATTTTTCCCCACCACCACGGGAATGCCCGGCAGGTAGGCCGCCAGCAATGACGGTTCATCCCCCACCTCGCGCGGCAGCGGCAGCGCTTCATCCGTCCGGTAGATCACCGCCCGTTCCTCACGCGATTGCCGCCCGTGCCCCCGGCTGAGGATGGCCACCCGCCGCCCCGTCGCCGCCAACTCCCGCGCCAGCCGGCGCACCGCCAGCGTTTTGCCCGTCCCGCCCAGGCTGAGATTCCCCACCGAGATCACCTCGACCGGCAACCGGGTGATTTCCGCCCATCCCAGCGCATACGCCGCGCGCTGAACCTGCAGACCGAGCCAATAAACGCCTGAAAGGGCGTGCAGCACCCCCCGGACGCATGCCGCCGGCGGCCCGGGTGCGACGTCGATGACGGAAAACAGGTAATCCGCAACGCCGGGTGAGCGCATCTGGGAGGAAGTAGAGACGGTCATCGACCCACCTCGCGGCTTCCCAGGGCGCGCCCCAGCAGCGCCACCGCCGCTTCCGCGCAGCGTTGACCGGCGCCCGAGTGCTGTTGGAAGACGGCCTTCGCCTTATTCGCCACCTCTTTCAGCAAGTGTCGGTCGGCGAGAAAGACGTTCCAGCGCGCGGCCAGCGCGTCGGCGTCGGCGACCTGAAACCCGACGCCCGCGGCGAGGGTCAGGTGGGCCAGGTCGCGGTTTTTCTCCATGTGCGGGCCGAAGACCGCCGGCTTACCGAGGCCGAGGGGCTCGAGGATGTTGTGCCCGCCGATGGGGACGAAGCTGCCGCCGACGAACGTCGCCGTGCAGAGGGCGTAGGCGCGCGCCAGCTCGCCGAGGGTGTCGAGGATGATGACGGCATCGGGCGCGGGGGGCGTGACGGCCATTTTCGTGCGGCGCGCGACGGCGAATCCATGGGCGATGGCCAGCTCTTCGATCTCCTGCGCGCGCTGAATGTGGCGCGGGGCGATGATCAGGCGCGCGTCCGGGTGCGCCGCCTTCACCTGACGGAAAGCGCGCAGCACCGGCTCCTCCTCGCCCGGGTGGGTGCTGCCCGCCAGCAGGATCGGCTCCTCGCGGCCCACCCCCAGCGCATTGCGCAGCGTGATCTGCTCGCCCAGCGGCACCTCGGTGAGCACTTCGTCGAACTTGGTGTTGCCCGCCACCGTCACGCGCGCGGGATCGGCGCCCAGGCGGATGATGCGGTCGGCGTCCTCCCGCGACTGCATGCAAAAACGGTCGATGTGGCCCGTCATCCACCGGTAAATGGGCCGCACGCGGGCGGCGCCGCGCAGCGAGCGGTCGGAGATGATGCCGTTAGCCACCATCACCTTGCACCCGAACCGCTTCGCCACCGACAGGAAATTCGGCCACAGCTCGGTTTCCATGAGCACGATCACCTCGGGTCGCACGCGCGCCAGCGCCAGCCAGACGCACGGCAGCAGGTCGAACGGGAAATAGATCGGCTGCCCCTGCCCGCCGGCAAATTTGACCGCCATCGCCTGGCCGGTATCCGTGGTGGTGGAGAGAATCAGCCGGTACTCCGGCAGCAGCGCCAGCAGCGCCTGCCACACCGGCTTCGCCGCCGTGTTCTCCCCCACCGACACGGCGTGCACCCAGAAGCGCGGCCCGGCGGACAGCTTGCGGGCAGGAATGAATCCCAACTGCTCCAGCAACCCCCGTCGCGACTTGCCCGCGACGATCAGCCGCCAGAGCAGCAGCAGGACGATAATCAGGCTGAGGACCAGCAACACCAGATTATAGACGATGAGGGATGCGACTTTCATGATAGGTACTTACGCTGTTCCCGACATATAGCGGCACATCACATTGTATTGAGCTTATCAGACGTAGCGCCTGGTTCGGTGGTTGAGTAGGCAGGAGAGCCTTCCGCTTCTTTCCACAGCTTTCACGCCGTATCGAAACCACCGCGGGGATCGGACAGCCTGTTGGGAACGGGCGTTATTAATGCGGTGGTTTCGATACGGCACGGGGGTGATGGAAAGGGGTGATAGGCCCACTTGCCTACTCAACCACCGAACCGGGCACTATCATTATTCAACCATACTACAACGTGAAATACCGCCTCTGATTCCTTTCTCAGACAGTATGAGAACTGAACGGAATAACCCAATCCAAAATCTACAATTCCATCGCCTTCTTGAACCGCCGCACCGCCTTTTCAATGCTCTCCGGCGTTTTGCCGGTGACGATGGCGCCGATCATCAATCCTTCGATGCCGCACTCCCGCGTGATGAGCGTGGCTTCCTCGGGCCGGATGGCGCGCTGAGTGGGCACGATGATGGGCAGGTCGATGGTGTCGCGCAGGTCGCGGTATGCCGCCAGGTCGGCCATGGTCAGCGGTTTGCCGTAGCCGTCGTGCGGCACGATGGCCGCCTCGATGAGATCGGCGCCCAGTGCCTTCAGCGCCAGCGCCTGGTGCACCGAGTAGGTCGGCTCCAGCGCCACCGCCTTCGCCATCCCTTCGAGCTGCCACATCCACGCGGGCATGTACGACAGGTAAAGGTCGAAGAAGTCGATCCCCATCCGCTTCAGCTCGGCCATCTCCTCCGGCGTGGCGGGATCGGCCGCGCCGGCGACGATGCCCACCGGCCCTTGGAAAGCCGCCAGGATGGCCGCAATGCGCTCGCGCTCTTCCGCCAGCGTGCCGAAGTGGGTGCCGCTGGCGTCGTGGTGCACGCGGATGTGAATCTTCAGCACATCCGCCCCGCCGCGCGCGGCGGCGCGCGCCAGCTCCGGGTCGTTGGCCGGCAGGCTCATGATCAGGGTGGGGCCGGTCGTCAGCAGTTCCACGGTTCGACTCATGCCTTTCCTCCGGTTCCGCGCTCGAGGATGCGCAGGTATTCGATGCCGATCAAGGCGCTGTCGGTGCCGGTCAGGCTGCCCACGCGGTCCAATGCCCGTCCCAGCGCGCGCTGCAGCACCTCCTCCGCCATGCGTTTGGCGCGGGCGCTCTCCTCGGCGCGGGCGATCAGCGCCAGCGAGTCGAGGATCAGCCGGGCGCGCACCTGTGGGAAACTGCGCGACTCCGTTGCCGACCACAGCCGCATTAACGCTTCCATCACCTCATCCCACTCGTCCGACATGGGAAGCGAATCGGCCAGCGACGAAGAGGACGGCGGCGGAGCGGGCGTCGGCATGGCACCCGGCTGCACCACGCCGGACAGCAGGCTGGAGGGCGCCGTCTTCGGCACGGGCCGAGTCGCATCCTGCGGGCGTTTGGCGCCTTTGGTCTTCATTTCGGCGTCGCGCAGAATGGTCCAATCCTTGATGTTGATCGCGGTCACCACCCGGAAATCCATCGGCCGCCCGCACACCTCGGACAGGATGCGCCGCAGGATGGCATGCTGCTCCGCGGAGGTCAGATACCCGAGCAGGTTGCCGTGCATCGGGTCCATGCCGACGATGAGCAGGTTGTCGCCCTCGACCGTCAGCGGAATGCTGTTGCGCATGGCGTCGAACGCCGGCGTATACCGGTCGGTGCGCTCGAAGAAGAGCTTTCCGACCATCTGCCAGATATATTTCACGTCGGTGGGTTTGATCGGTCCCTCGACCGTACTCAACGACGCGTCGAGCAGCTTGCGCCGTTCGGGATCGGTCAGCACCGACACCGCCTGGTAGAGCAGCGACCGCCGGCGGCTATAGTCGGGGTCCGTCACGCTCATGGCCTGCCCGAGGTCGCGCAGCTTATCGCGAAAGGCAGACATAATCTCATCGATCGTCGCGTCCAGCGAGACTCCTAACAGTTGATACGGATTGAACTGGCTCATGCATGATATCCTTTTCCCGCGAGAATGGCCCCCGCGGGTATATCTTACCTTCGACGCGGCATTGCCAAGCCCCTGCTGCCGGCGGGAAGGAGAAGCGCGACCATTTCTTGACGTGACTGCACCCTTCCGGTAGGATTATCACTGAGGACAGGAGTTCTCCCATAACCTTCGCATCGGTGCCGGGCGGCTTACCCGGAACGCGACGCGCGGGGCAGTCTATCTTGCGAGCAACCCGCGGCATGCCGGCAGGCAAAGACGAAGGCGAGTTGCTTGCGGCATATCTCGCGGGCAGCTTACAGCATACGGTATGTCAAAGAGAGGGCGAGTCGCTTGCAGGGAAAGGAGATACGTTGAAAAAATTCATGGCCGACAGGAAAAACCCGGCGCTGCTGGGCGCGGCGGTGCTCATTCTGTTCTTATTCGTGCTGATCCTCGTCGAGCACAGCCGGTCCGTCAACGCCCGTCTTGTGACCGTGGGCAACGAGGCGATTACGCGTCAGGACCTTCTCAACAGGTTGAAAATTCTCGGGGCCAATGATGTCCTGACGCAAATGGTCATCGACAACATGATGGTCACGTATGCCCGGCAGCAGAATATCGCCGCGACCCCGGATGAGCTCCGCCAGTTCGATAGATTATACGAAATCCGCGCCGCCGCCGGAGATAAAAGCCTGGCGGAATACATCAACGGATTGGGCGTGACCATGGAGCAGTGGCGGAATTTCAATTCCGAACAGATTCTCTATACCAAGCTGATTGTACCCGAGGATGATATCAAAGCGGCGTTATCCAGGAATGCCGAGCAGTTCACCTTCCCGGCCTGGTATCGGTATCGCCATTTCCTCTTCCCGGGGGAAAATGAGGCGAACCAGGCGTATGATCTTCTACAGAAGCCCGATGGCGTCGCCAAAGCATCGGCACTCAGCGTACCCGATCCCGCTCCACGGCCTGACGGTGTGCGCTATTACGTCGATATGGGTAGTGCATCGGCGACAGGCGATCCGGAGATCAATACGCTCAAATCGTTGAAAACCGGTCAGGCCAGCCGACCGTTTCAAATGGCCACGCCGGACGGCATGAAGCTCTGGATGATCGTCCTGGCCATGGATGTGCATCCGCAGGAAAAGCCGACCCTCCTGAACTGCGGCATGCTGGTCGGGAAACAGATGATGAGCAATGATCCGACGTATATGCAGCGGGCGCAGCAGTTGCGCGTAGAGGCGTTTAACAAGATCGACGTGAAGTTCGCCTCGACGGAATTCAAGAGCGCCTATGATACGGTGACGGAGATGAAGAATCAGAGCATCAAAGTCCCCGGCCCAACGGGCTCGCCCATACCGGGACTGCCCGGTACCGGACCGGCCGGCGCCGGTCCGCAAAGCCCGCCGCCGCCAGGTCCGCCGCCGCCAGGTCCGCCACCGCCAGGCCCGAAACCGTCAGGCCCGCCATCCTCGGGCGCCACGCCGCCCGCCGGCGGCCGCAAATAGACGGGACTTGCCACGATACCTCTCTCCCACTCCCCCTCCCTCTGCGCGGAGGGGGAGTGGCTTGACCTGTCATACCGATTGCGTGAGCTCTAATCCTGATGGATGAATGTATGGGTGGATGATTGGGTCGCAGTTAACGCAATTGGGATAACACGATGTCGATGGAGTGCGGGGGAAGCCACTTTCCGGAGTGTGCGATGGGACGAATCACGATTGTCGGGCTCGGTCCCGGCGCCGTCGGGCTGCTGTCCGTGCAGACGCTCGAAATCCTGCAGCGCGCCCCGCAGGTGGTGCTGCGCACGGCGCGCCACCCCGCGGCCGCGGAGCTTCCACGCTACAACGTCCGCTTCACCGCCTGCGATGACCTGTACGAACGGCACGGCACTTTCGAGGAGGTTTACCACGCCATCGTCGAGCGCGTGCTGGAGATGGCGGAGCGCGAAGGGGAAGTGGTTTACGCGTTACCCGGCGACCCACTGGCGGCGGAGCGCACGGTGCAGATGTTGCTGGCGGAGGGCGACGCGCGGCCCGAGCTGACGGTGACCGTGCTGCCCGCGCTGGGCGCCATCAACCTGATGCTGGCGCGGCTGCGGCTGGACCCCGGCGACGGCCTGCTCATCGCCGACGCGCGCGACCCGCGCCTGCGCCTGGCGGATGAACCACCCGCGCCGGAGGATCATGAGGCGTTTCACGGCGCCGTCCCACTCAATACCGCGCTCCCCACGCTCTGGCTGCAGGTGGACCTGCCGCTCATCGCCGGCCACCTCAAACTGCTGCTGCTCGAGCAATACCCCCCGGAGCACTCCGTCACCGTGCTCACCGCGGTGGGCACGGAAGGCGAGGAGCAGATCACCGTGCTGCCGCTGGCGGAGCTGGACCGCGGCACGCCCATTACCCACCTCACCAGCGTCTACGTGCCGCCGCTTCCCTGGCCGGAGCGCCGCCACACGGTGACCGACCTGCGCGCCATCATGAGCCTGCTGCGCAGCGACCGCGGCTGCCCGTGGGACCGCGAGCAGGACATGGCCAGCCTGCGCTGCACCATGATCGAGGAGGCCTACGAGGCGGCGGACGCCATTGACCGCGACGACCCGGCGGCTCTCGCCGATGAGTTGGGTGACCTACTGCTGAACATCATCTTCCTGGCACAGCTCGGCGCGGAGGAGGGCCTGTTCGACTTCGACGACGTGGCGCTGGCACTGGCAGACAAGCTCATCCGTCGCCACGCCCACGTCTTCGGCGAGGTGGAAGCGGATACCGCCGGCGCCGTGGTGAAGAGCTGGGAGCATATCAAGGCGGGCGAGCGGAAGAAGAAGGGCGAGGAAGCCCTGTTCGCCGACGTGGCGCGGGCGCTGCCCGCGCTGGCGCGCTCGCAAAAGCTGCAGAAGCGCGCCGCCCGCGTGGGATTCGACTGGATCGATTTCCGCGGCCCGCTGCTGAAGCTGCACGAGGAGCTGGAGGAGCTGTCCAACGAGCTGGGCATCCGTGAAACCTGGGAACGCCCGCCGATCCTCGCCGATCCGCTGACCCCGTGGCCGGAGGCGGAGAGCCGGGTGGCATCCGCCCAACGCGAGCGCCTGGAGCACGAGCTGGGAGACATCCTCTTCGCCGCGGTGAACCTGGCGCGCTTCCTCCACCTGGACGCCGAAGAGGCGATGCGCGAGGCCAACGCCCGCTTCCTGCGCCGCTTCCATCGCATGGAAGCCGCCATCCACGCGCAGGGCAAACGCCTGGAGGAGATGACCCTGGCCGAGATGGACCGCGTGTGGCTGGAAGTGAAGGGGAAGGATTAGTTCCAAGTTCCAAGTTCCAGGTTCCAGGTTGCGAAATGCCAAGCTGTTAACTTGAAACTTGAAACTTGAAACTAAGGAAACGGC
>Ga0315284_10013115_pt1 | contig 11795 bp, 10 predicted proteins | sample YL17G09_16_MG_FD_203696 | JGI IMG/M metagenome (GOLD analysis project Ga0315284, IMG submission 203696) | Sediment microbial communities from Yellowstone Lake, YNP, Wyoming, USA - YL17G09_16 | ecosystem: Environmental > Aquatic > Freshwater > Lake > Sediment | place: USA: Wyoming | collected... | reverse complement strand
TGCAGGATTAGCCGCCTGTTATGTGGTTGATTTCAGAGATGATATGAGAGAGATTATTAAAACCATTGGCGACTTTGCGTATATCGCTCGTAAGGGCGGCGGCGCAGGTACTACCCTCAGCAACTTAAGACCTAAAGGGGCAAATGTAAGCGGGAGCACACATGGCTATGCAGGTGGGCCTCTTGCCTTCGCAGACGTTATCTCCCACTTCATGTCTGTCATCAGTCAGGGAGGGTTGCGCTCAATGGCAATTATGTTCACCATGTCTGTTTATCACCCTGATATTATGGAATTTATTTTAGCAAAAGAAAACGAAGATGATAAGAAGATTGAGAACGCCAATATGTCTGTTGTTGTTGACGATGAATTCATGAAGCTGGTTAAAGAAGATAAGACATATTGGACTGAATTCAACGGAAAGAAATATAAAGAGTATCGTGCAAAAGACATTTTTAATATGATTGTAGATGGTGCTTGGCGCAATGGAGAACCGGGAATTTTATTTCAAGACAGAATAAACCTTTCACCTTATGCTTATACAGGGCAAAAGATACAAGCCACCAACCCCTGTAGCGAACAGCCGCTCCCTCCCGGTGGTGTCTGTAATCTCGGGTCTATTGACATATCCAAGTTCGTTAACAAAAACGGAACAACCGATATGGAAAAGCTCGAATATGCGACACGATTGGGATTTAGATTTCTTGATAAGGTAATTGATAAATCCCACTACCCAACAGAGGACATAGAGGATTGGGCAATAGACAATCGTGCTGTTGGTATGGGTATAATGGGTTTTGCAGACTATTTATTAATGAAGAAGATTGCCTATGGCTCTCACGAATCCCTTATTGAATTACAAATAATTCTCGGGTCTATTAAAATGTGGGCAACTGATGAATCTACTATATTAGGAGCAGTATTAGGAATCCCGAAACAATGCAAGAAATTACCTATGCCACGCAGAAACATTACTGTAACTACTGTTGCCCCAACCGGCACGGTTTCCTTGATTTCTGGATGTTCCAGTGGCTTAGAGCCAATTTTTTCAGAGATTGTTGTGCGCAACGATAAGACAGGTACATATATATTTGAGGATAAGCTGGCAGACAAGCCTTACTTCCGCTGTGCTGTTTCATCTAACGGTGCGACTGAAGTTACTTGGGAAGAGCATGTAAATGTTTTAGCCACTGCCCAACTTAATATTGATTCAGGTGTTAGTAAGACTATCAATTTTCCAAATGGTACTCACCGTGAAACCATCTATAAGGCTATGTTTATGGCATGGGAAAACGGTTGTAAGGGTATAGCAGTATATCGTAATGGCAGTAGGAAGCAAGAAGTTTTAACTGTTAAGAATGTTAAGAAGGATTTGTGCCCTGTATGCAACGGAGAAATGCAAATGATTAGCGGAAAGACCAGATGTATGAATCCGAATTGTAACCCATTTAAGGAAGGTGACCCAATTGAATAGTAAAGAGTATCAAGAAAATGCGTTTAAAACAATGGCTAAACTTCCAATCCGTGATTGGGATGAAATACATATGGTTTTAGGAATGGTGACGGAAGCTGGAGAACTAGCAGATGTTTATAAGAAGTATATTGCTTACATCAACCCTATTGATTATGTAAATGTCAAAGAAGAACTTGGAGACCAACTTTGGTATATTGCAAATATGTGCAATATATTAGGATGGACTTTAGAAGAGCTTTTCGATATAAATATTGCGAAACTCAAAGCAAGGTACGGCGAGAAATTCTCAGAAGAGAAAGCTAACAACAGAGACTTATTACACGAAAGAGATGTATTGGAAGGAAAATAATATGTATCAAGAACCATTATTCGAATTGCCAAAACCAGTTTTTAAAGGCACAGGCGCTTATGATTTAAGAGTGCTGGTATGGAGTAACCCTTTAGTTGTGGATAAGATTGCGAAGACTTTCCATTATTGGAAAGACAGTGGGTTTATTTTTACTAAACACTTAATTAAATCTCTTCCCAAGAACTATAGATTCTATTGGGTTATCCCTGACAAACTTAATGGTAAAGATGTAGAGTGGTTTCTTGAGGCAAATAAAAATGTTGAGTTAATTTACTATCCTTACTCTACATCTATTCACCAAAATCGCTACGAATTTTATGGGAATGCTTTGAAAAAGGCATTTCCTTACACTACCGACATAGATTTAATAATAAACAATCAGCCTGAAGTAAGTGCGAACTTAAAAGTGTGGGCGCAAAATCAGCGCAGGGATGACCCGCTTATATTCTCTTTCTATCATTGGATAGATTGCGCAGAGTCCAGACAATTCGCAGAAGGCTTGGGAGGTTATTCAACCCGCCAATATGACGGTGCGATGGCATCTGATAAGATTTTCTTTCACACCAACCATGCTATTGATATGTTTAAAGGACAGATGGAGAAAGAATTTAAAATCTTACCAGATGAAAGTAAGTATGCGTTTTTCTATCCACCTTCTACCAAGTTTGGAGAAAAACCTTTTGACTTGGGGACAGATAAAAAGATAATTCTTTTTAATCACCGTTTAAATAAAACGACAAATTGGAAGATGGTTATAGATGTTTTGGATGATATTTATGAAAAAAGGCAGGACTTTGTATTGTGGATAACAGATGATTCGAAAATACAGAGTAAAGGAATTTTAAACAAACCTTATATAAAAGTCCAGCAAGTTCCTAGTGAAAACTATGGTTACCTGATGAAGAATGCTCATTTTGGAATATGTAATCATAAAGGTTATTCTACTTGGAACATGGCTTTAATTGACTCATTTTATAATGAATGTTTTATGCTTGTGCCTAAAGATATGTGTTATGTGAATATGCTTCAAGGTGCTGTAAAAGATGTTATCTGGCATAGAGCGGATAGTAACTCAGAATTATATCGTGATATAATTGAGTGTTTAAATATGCACCATATAACTTTGAGTTCCTTAGCTACAGTAATTTGGAGACACGCTTGGTTCTCTAAACAATCTATAACTGATGAGATTCAAGATATGATTACTGATGAGATTAGGAAACGCTCATATGGTAAAAAACTTCCGGCAGGATACAGCGATGTGCTAGGGGAGATAGAAAATTCACCAAACGGAGTTTTAAAAAGCGTACTTGTAAATAAGTTCTGGAGTTTCCATGTCAATTCGAACTTCCAGAAAATCAGGTGGAAGCTTTTGGAAGCAGGTATCAGGGATGATACTACCAAAAGAGAGCCAACCTATTACAATGTTTAAGGAGAACAATGCAACCGATTGACCACGAAGAACTTCGTAGAAACACACAATATTTATTAGCATGGCAAAATACGCACTGGAACAGAAAAGCCGAAGGATTACGTCTTCATTTAGGAAGTGGGCATTTACATTTTGAGAATTATATAAATGTCGACCCCTATACTCCTGAATCAGATTGTAAAGATGATATGCAAAATTTGCATTTCTCTTCAGGAAGTGCAGTTGAGATTGTTTCTCACCATGCCTTAGAACATATCCACATTCGCGATGTATGGAAAACTTTAAATCATTGGTATGATGTATTAGCACCCGCCGGTACTCTGGAAGTAGGTATGCCAGACCTAGAACTTTGCGCACAGGGTTTCTTGGAGGCAGATGAAAAGGAAAGGTGGGGCAGATATATTTGGACAATTTATGGGGCACAATCAGAAGCTTTCGGAAAGAAATCATCTGGCTTGCGTGGCGACATTCCTTTTGCGGAAGGACAAATCCATACAGCAGGTTTCACTCTTGGAGTTTTTGTTAGGATGCTGGAAGACATTGGTTTTAAAATGATTGAGGCGTTTAATTACGATGGTAATAATACTCCTAGCTTTTTCGTGTATGCAAGAAAGCCTGACCCAAGCGCCTACTCCCGCCAACCAGATATGTTGGAAAGAGACGTTGCCATTGGCACGTTTGCAAACAAGACAACCTATATCGCTGATTTGTGGGGCTCAGCCCAAAAGCAATTTCCTTGGATACCTTTCTATACCCGCTTTCAAAGGGGTAAAATCAATTCAGGAATGTACCTTTTAAGGGATGACTTTATTGCATCAGGGAAAAGATTTTGGTGCTTTATGGATGATGATATTCAATTCCTGCATCCAGACACAATCAGCAATGCTCTGAAAGTCCTTGTTAATGGAAAGTATGCAGGGGTAAGTATATATTCAACTTTCGATAAAGGCTCGCTGACCAGACCATATGACAAGTCTATTTCGAAGTCGTTAATTCAGCGCCCTTTGAAATGGATGGTAGGATATTTCATTATGATAGATAGCCATAAGGTCGGGGATATTTTCCCTGACATGAACCTACCAGATGGGAACACATCCGTAGACACAAGCTTCAGTGTTTCTATTCGTGCAAAAGGATATGACATAGGCATATCACCCGACTACGTTTATCATGTAGCTAAAAATACTATGGCAGACCAGAACGTTATAGAAACAACCAATAGATATTTGCTGAATAAATGGGGCAACTTCTATTATGATGTTGCTCAGTACGACTATACTGTTTTAGAATGGCAGGAGAATCAACCATATGTGTAACGATTGGGGTAAAGGTGTAGTAAGAAATAGTGTAAAATATTGGGGAGAGAAACCTCGTGTCTTGGAGTGCGGAGCTCTGGATGTAAACGGCAGTGCACAAGATGATGTTCGTGCGCTTGCTGGAGAGTATATCAGCACAGACATGCGTGAGGGAAAAGGTGTAGATATTGTCTTAGATGCAGGAGACATACTTGAGCATTTTGGAGAAGCATCCTTTGATGTTGTCCTTACAACAGAAATGATGGAGCATGTTTGCAATTGGGATACTGTCATTTATAACATGGTGAGAGTTTTAAAGCCGGGAGGATTGCTTGCATTAACAACCCGCTCTCCGGGATTTGGGAAACACGGATACCCTTATGATTTCTGGCGTTTTACGCAAGACGATATGAAAAAGATATTCGAGCCAGTAGGAGAAATTCTGGAATTGGAAGACGATAATTCTGGTTTTCCCGGAGTGGGTATTATCTTTCGTAAAAGCGAAAAGAAAATAACGGATAAGCGTTATGCTAACTGGCTTGGGCAATTAGAGTCAATGCCTTTGTTCAGCATCGACTTTGAGCCAATCACAGTCAAGCAACTTCCAGAAATGGAAAAAGCAGTTCCCACAATTGCTCTTGTTATGATTGTAAAAAATGAAGAGAAGATATTAGAGCGTTGTGTGGAGAGTGTAAAAGCTGTTGTGGATGAATTTGTGATTGTTGATACAGGTTCTACAGATGGTACAAAAGAGATAATTAAAAAGTACGGAGAGTTAAAGGAGATTCCTTTTACTAACTTTGTGGATACTAAAAACAAGGCTTTAGCTATGGCTAAATCCACTTACATCCTTTTTATGGATGCCGATGAAATCTTCTTGACAGGCTTAGAATATTTGAAAGAGTATGCCGCCGAGAGGAGAGACTGGATTGTTTATGGCAATATCGTTGAAGGTGGAGATGATGCTCATCCTGATAATTCCTATCTACGTGCTAGGTTCTGGAGAAACAACGGGAAGTTGTGCTTTGTTGGCCCGGGAGTTCACGAAGTACTGGCAGGGGAAGGCTTTGTACAAAGAGACTACCGCATTAATGTAAAGCACGACCACTCTCATAGGAAACCCGAAAGCTACAGGGAAAGGTCTATATCCTATATCCAAATCATAGATAAGTACTTAGCCCGTAATCCAAATGATACTCGTGCTCTGTTCTATATGGCAAGAACCTATAAAGACCTGCCAGACAACTTAAGCGCCATAATGTATTATAAAAAGTATCTTGAATTAAATTCAGGATTTAAGGATGAGAGATGGCAAGCTGCTCATGATTCTGCTTGCTGCTGGAAGGCAGAAGGAGAGTATGACAAGGCTTTAGAAATGTGTGAAATGGCTATAGGTATAGACCCTAGAAGGGCAGAAACTTATGTCTTAAAAGGGCTTATATATTATGGCTTACAAGATTATGAAAAGGCAGTTGTGTGGTTTAAAAAAGCATCACAAACTCCTGTACCTGATGATGTTCTTTTATTCTTAAATCCGAAGGCGCATTTCGAAGTGCCAATGGACTATCTAGTTTTATCCTATGATAAGTTAAAGCAATATAGAAAAGCTCAGGAAGCTTGTAAAGCTCTGTACGACAGGCTGCCTAGGCAAGACCAGAGAATTACTAATAACTTATCTTGGCTTAATAAACAAACTCCTAAAACCATATTCTTTGCTTTAGGTGTCACACCCGAAGAAGTATATGGGGGAATGATAGAGAGGCAAGGAGTGGGAGGAGTTGAAACAACCTATATAGAACTACCAACCGCTCTGGTTGCAAGAGGGCATACTTGTCTTGTGTTCTGCAAGTGTAAGGAAGAACATGTTCACAAGGGAGTTTATTACATACCTTTTGATAGGATAGAATCTTACAGGTCATGGAATCCTGATGTTATTATTACATCCCGTTGGTATGACCCGCTTTACTGGTTTCCAAATGTCAAAAAGATAGCGTGGATGCAGGATGCACATTATGCCGACCCTAATCATGCAGACGCATGGCAGATAATTGACGCATTCGTTTGCTCATCTGTGTGGCATCGTCAATATAGTGCGGAGCGAATAGGAGAAGGGTTGTCTGCAAAAAAGATTAATGTCATACCCCTTTCCATTCGTGGAGAACTGTTTGAGAATCAGCGCATTGAAAGAAACCTCAAGAACGTAATCTATAGTTCAAATCCTGACAGGGGTTTGTATATCCTTCAAGATATGTGGAATGAGATAACCGATAAAGTTAAAGACATTCATCTAACCATCACCTACGGATGGGAAGGTTTGTCAACTTGGTCTGGAGACCCTGCTTGGTTACAAAAGATTGGAAGCGATAAAAATAGAATTGAGTCTTGGGTTAAATCAGCAGGTAATATAGATTTAACAGGTAGATTGAAAAAGGATGACTTGGCTAAGAAGTTCCTTGCTTCATCATTATGCCTTTACCCTAACAACTTTTGGGAGACATTTTGCCTGACAGGATTGGAATCTCAAGCGGCAGGAGTGCCAATGATTACAACCAAGATGGGTGCTCTAGTAACTACTTTAAGCAACACATCAAATATACTGATAGATGACAATCCTTTTGGCAAATCATATAAAGAAGAGTTTATTAAAAATACTGTCAGATTAATGACCAAGCAAAAAGAAAGAGAAGTAATGTCTGTTAACTGTTTGCAGTTTTTCAAAAAGCAATTAACTTGGGATGGAGTCGCTGAAAAGTGGGAAGAAGTTATTTACAAGTTATAAAACAGTAAAAAAATAGGCTACCGAAAGGTAGCCTATTTGTTATAAAATGCTAATTATGTGTTATGATTAGTTTTGGTCTCTTTCCGCTTGTACCGTAATCAGCAGAATAAGAAGTTCTATCGATATTTTCTTCCGAAGCATTATCAAAGATAAGTACCCCTAATGTAGAACTGCTTGTCCAAGAGGCATCATCTAATATTTCCTGTACCGCATCTGTTATATCATATGCATACTGTGTATTGGCGCTCCAAGACTCAAATTCTACTGATAAAAATTTTCCATACATTGTAAGAATATTAAGTTCGGTATAGCTTGTTGGAGCGGTTGCTTGAACTGTTGAGTCACAACCCATTTTTACTTTACATCCAGTAGTCTCATCTAATTCTGATGCTGTTAAATATAGTTTTGCTGATACTATTGCCTGTCCTTGTGCTAGAGCTACCACAAAAGGAATCCATACCTTTGTAGGATAATTATTGACAGATACATTTCCAAATTCTAATGTTTCGTTGGTTTTATTAAATGTCATTATCCCCTGTTTTAACCAACAATCATCCGCTCCAGCCACAATCTCAAGAGGAGTTGTACCTTCTCCCTTTCCAACAACCGGTGTTTCAGCCGTTATAGTTTGAGATAGTGTTATATTGGCAGTTGGGGTTGTTTCAAATGAGGGGGCTGAGACAACAAAACTTGCCGTAGCCTTAAATTTAGCAGCATGTCCATTATTTATTTCAAATTCAGAAGGGATAGTTAAATTAAATTCTTCCTCTACGTTTTTTATAATAGTAATTTCTGTCATAATAATCCTTATGTCATGGACACAACAACACTATCTGCCTGAAAATTTACAACTGTATTTTTCTGGACAGTAAGTGATGGGTTAAGGGGGTAGTACCAGAATATATTTCCCTGTCCCCTATCCGGGTCATTAACAATAAACATGGTTTGTATAGTCCCCCAAATATCTGTACTCTGTTCAAAGGCAATATCTGTTTTGTTTGCTGTTGATGCAGTGGTTGCTGTAGTCCAATAGCTTATTCCAATAAATACAGGCTGCCTTAAATAGCCATCTGCGGTAGCAGGTTCTGATGCAGTAGCTCCTGTAGAAGCCGGAGTAAGGAGAGCCGTAGATAACCCGAACCAAACGGAATCAAATTGTGCTAAAACAACCTTGCCCGTTGGAGGTGTTGCACTACCAAATTTAAATGTTACACTAAAAGTATCATATGCCCCCATAGGGCCCATAGCACTGACTTCAAAAACCTGATAAATTGTTGGGTTACTGTAATCCGTAACAATAATATAACCTGACAATGCTGATAAAAAGTCTGATTCATCATCTCCTTCTGTGTTTGTTAAATCTACATACATTTCTGTAACAAGGCTTGCATCTGCGTTATTATATTGCAGATACTTATCTCCCGGAGGAGCACTATAATCACCCGTATTGAAAGTTCTTATCCCCGCCCCACTGGAGCTAGTAACTGTTCTCTTAGTGACATTTGTAAAAAAGTCATTTAAAAATTTATTACAAGAATATGTTGAAGTTGGCATGTTATCTCCTTTATACCATTGATACCATTAAAGAACCCGCCGGGAATGTTGTCACGGTATCCGCTTCAATTGTAATTGTAGGAACAAGATTATAATACCATAAAATATTTCCCGCTCCGGTTGTCCCGGAGTCGGCAATAAATATACTTTGCATAACCCCCCAACTATTTGCGCCACTTGTTATAAAAACAAGGTCTAGTTTGTTTTCAATGTATTGAAAACTACTAACGGTTGGGTAGACAGAATACTCAGAGGCAGTCCAATTATTCGTGTCATTTACCATTGATTTTCTGGAATATGTTGCTGCGGTAGATTCATAAACAGTAGTCCCCGTACAATCTGGAGTGAGAAGTGCCGTAGATAAACCCCAATATATTGTGCTTGATGCAAAAGTTGTTTTTGCACCAAAAGCATAATTCAAAAATAGGTTAAGTTGATAATTAGTTGCTGGCATTTTTCCTCCTTATGAAGATGCTATTGATGGCAATATTAATACTGCCCCTTGTCCGGGGATAAATGTATTACCAAAAAAGTCTGTTATAATAACTTGTTGAATATATTTTCCATTAAGGGCAAGTGTATCTGACGAAGATAAATTAATGGTAAAACTATATGAATAGGTTTGAGCACCAGCGTCAACCATATAGATATAGCATAACCCTGTTGGAACAATATCGCTTCCTCCTAAAAACGATACAGGGTAAGTTATAACTCCACCACCAGAACTAGATGCCCCTGTAATAGTCCATAACTGGTAAACCGTTGGGGTGCTGTAATCTACCACCTTTATAATGTCAGAAGGGGGATTACTTAAATAAGTTGTTTGGTCTGCTCCATTGTAATCAGTAAAATCAATAAGTATATTTGTAACACTCGCTATTGTAGCATTATCATATTGAAATTTTTTGTCTGACGGACTTCCATCATACGTTTCTATGGTTGATAAAATCCCTTCAGAAACAGGAGGCTGTGGAACTAATACACCTTCTTTTTCTAAAATGTTTATGGACGGTTCTCCATATGGACAAAGTCTCCATGTGACACTCCCTGTCTGTATATTTAACGGATTTACACCGTCTGACTCATAACATGTAAATGTTAAAAGTTTATCAGAACCGCCTATAAGAGGCAGGTCTGCGATATTGTTTAGAATATCGTATGTGTTTGTTGTTGTCATTATACCTCCTAAGTTTGTTCAGATTCGAGCATCCAGTCTATGCTCATTAGTTGAAAAGGAGAAATTCCAGAAAATTTTTCAGGAGCTATTTGTAAGATATTTATTTCAAGTTCTTGCTGTAATATTTCATTTATTTGTTTGTTATATTCATCTACGTTTTCTTGTGATAGTGGTTCTGTATCTCCTTCTTTTTTCCCATATTTTAATATCAAGTCTTTTCTAATTATTTCGAAGTTCTCTATTTCTGGATTTATGTTTTTAATGTTCCGGGCTATCTTATAACAAACAAGCCCATCATTAAAAGCCATATCTCCGAGTTTCTTAAGAACCTCTTTAGAATTTAAAATATCTAATAACTTAATTTTCACGATTTCTCCTTTATAAAATGTTTGTTTTATGCATCATTTTTTACCTATGTGGAAAGAATACCCTTCTTCTCATAAAAGCTAGAGTCGTTGTGCCAAAATTTACCCAAGGGTTATAGTTGTTAGTATCTCCATCTGTGCCAACATTATCATTGGCATTATTATCTCCAAATGTCATAGCGCCGCTGTGCACATCAGTACCAAGCGGGTCTCCTCCTAAACCTATTTCTATTACAATCCTATCTCCACCGCTAATGGATAAGGCTGTTGTATTTCCAGTCCAGAATGAGACACCTGCTGTAGTATCTCTTTCACTACCTTCATCTGTAAAAGCTACTATATCTTGGAAAGTTGTTCCGTTTGCCGCAACAGCCCTAACAATAAAATGTAGTTGCAGGTTATTCCTAGCACTTGTTTCATTGTTCCTAATTGCAAGACTTAATGTTTGCTGTGGCAAATTTTGGGCTGCGAGCCTGTCTGAAACCCATATTCCAAAGTAGTAATGTGCATCTGTGGATGAAGTGCCAACGTTGGCATAGGAAGTCAGAGCAGAGTTAATCCTTGTTGTTACACATTTCATTTGAGAACCAATCCAAGCAGAAGCCGCTCCCGTCCAAGATGCACTAGGCGTTATGGTTATAGGAGCTGCTCCTGTGATTGGTAGATAAAATTTAGTTGCCATATATTAATCCACCGTATATCGTATTGTGACATGTACCGATGTACATGTTGTTACACCAGTAGTAACGAATATAATAAATGAATTGGCAGGAATAGTTGCGTCATTAAAACCTGTTAGGTCAACAACATTTGTTGTTGTAGTAACCGCAGTAGCACTTGTAAGTATATCCGTAGCACCACCGCCACCTGCCCTATCTGTATTATGGTGGGGGTCAATCGTACAGCTTGGGCTACCTGTTCCTGTTATTACGGCATATACATGAGTAACCGTAATGGCTACAGGAGTAAAACCTATGCATATGTTTTCTGATGCAGATGGATTTTCAACTGTAACCGCAAATTGGTTAACTGCCGAAGTACCAATACCTGTTACACCAGTAAGTCCCTGTATTCCAGCGCCTGTCACACCTGTCAAACCTTGAATACCAGTTTGTCCTTGTATGCCTGTTGCTCCAGTTGTCCCTAAACCTGTAACGCCTTGTATACCCGTAGCGCCTGTTGGGCCTGCCACATTAGAAACTCCGGTTTGACCTTGTAAGCCAGTTACACCTGTCAAGCCTTCTGTACCCGCACCCGTTTGACCCTGTAAACCCGTTACACCTGTCAAACCTTGTAACCCTGTTACACCCGTTAATCCTTGTACTCCAGCACCAGTTTGTCCCTGTAAACCTGTTACGCCAGTCAAACCCTGT
>Ga0315284_10013114_pt1 | contig 11795 bp, 16 predicted proteins | sample YL17G09_16_MG_FD_203696 | JGI IMG/M metagenome (GOLD analysis project Ga0315284, IMG submission 203696) | Sediment microbial communities from Yellowstone Lake, YNP, Wyoming, USA - YL17G09_16 | ecosystem: Environmental > Aquatic > Freshwater > Lake > Sediment | place: USA: Wyoming | collected... | reverse complement strand
TCCCCGATAAAATAGCAACCGTCCCTTTCCGTCGTCGAGCAGCACCGGATACCAAACACCACCCACTTCACGACAAGACTTCAACACCACATTCCCTGGTGGAATCCCGATCCTTGTGCGTTCCAACAGGACCGGCATGTAGAAACTTGCCTGGAGCACGTCTCTCAGACTGACCTGCCGAGGTAGAAGTTTGGACGGCTGGGGTTGCTCACCGATCGGAGCGTCCAGCATTCCACCCACGCAGCAACCGAAACAGTACCAGGCGTTCTTGGTTCGGTTCAGTAATAGTCCATCCGTGCCACACTGGTTGCAGGTATGACGATCTTCCTGTCCCTCGTGACGGATGAACTCACCGATCCACGATTCCTTCAGGCGCATGGTGTCCTCGCCATCCTTTCTTGAAGATCGACTTCGGCACGCCGCAACGGTAACTCGCCCAGTTGAGTTTCCGCTTCACCTCAAGCCAGGAACGCACGTGCTTATCCTTCTTTACATAGGCTGTATACAACGCGGCAATCGCGTCCTCGGGCAACTTCGCCAGATCGGAGGGCCAGAGCCTATCTCGAACCTTGAGGCTGATTCTGGAGCTGTGTTTGACAGCCAGGAAGACCGCCCGGACGCGCGGATCCGCGATGAATGTCGTGGGTAGTATCTCTACACCACGCAGGGTGCGGCGTGCCGCCGGCAGGTTGACTGGATGATAGCTATCCCATGCCTCGTTCAATCTCTCCTGTCCCATCTCAAAGTCCCGGACCAATGTATCTTCAGTGTGGTCGGGTAACGTAAAACCCGCCCGTTTCAGACTGGAGATGATTCTATAAACCGTTCCTCGAGGTTCGTTCAGGTCGATGGGGAGGCGGATCGACCTGGAGAAGAACAGGGTTCGCATGTGATGTCCGTCTGTTGGTCGTGGTGTCCATCCCACCAACTCGAATCGGAGTCTGAAGAATGGGTAGGTCTGCCGTCTTGCCACGTAGTACCCCTTATGAAGACTAAGCATCCGGCCCCTTAGGGCCGGATGCTCAACTGATACCAGTAACGAAGGATGATCCAGAAGAGAACTGTGAGAAGAGTAGTAAATGTTACCAGTACGAAACCTCGTACCCATCTGCTAGTCATTGGGTAACTCCTTTCCCCTTCGTAGGACGTGGAGCGTACTGCCTTTGTGGTTCTCCGTCAAGCGTAGAATCTACAATCCCGGTAGAAAGCTGCGAAGTCTCTGCGGGGCATGGTCTTCCGCACCCGCCTTCCGTGGTCCGTGAGCTGAAAGGCTGGGTTATTGCGGCTTTTGCCGGGGACTGCCTCGAGCAGTCCCCGGTGTTGCATGGAGTCCAGCATGAGTTCTGCGTCCTGCCACGGCAAACCCGTGGTGCGGGCGTAGGGGAAAAGGGTCACCTTCCCCTGTTCGTGGGCCAGGTCCAGGGCCACGATGAAGAGGAATCGCAGGGGACTAGGCATCGGGTTCCTCCGGTTCATAGCCGGGCACGCGCATCTTAGGTCCCACGGGGCATCCAACGACTCTGATTGCCAGGCGTGCAATCTCTCCAATCAGATGCGGGGGGATCACGTAGCCGGCACGGTTCACCGTGCCCAACCACAATTCCAGGAGCCGTGATCCGGCAGCTACGTTCTCTCGGGTAAACTCAGGAACTGGATTCCACATCGGTGTTCTCCTCGGCGTTGGGGCACGGAGGATTGCAGGTGGGGCATCCTCCTTCCTCGGTTACAGCTCCACACTCAGGACACTTGTGTTCCTTGGGAGCTGTCTCCGGAAGCCTGACGGGCATGATGAGCACCCACCGATCCGGGTCGGTATCGGTGCGGAGCATGCCGGCCACGATGTTCTGGTCCTGAGAGAATGAGACCACCTCTCCGGGGAAGACCAGAAGAGCATCTCGCAAGTAACTCCCATTGAACCCGACCACGAACGGGTCGGGGTTCCATGAGATGGGCGTGATCGACTGCTCGAACGTACTCAATCCCTGATGCTCGGCTGAGACCTTGATGCCGGCGGGACTGACCGAGATCTTGACCTGGTGCGTGAGCCGATCGGTGTGCGGCAGAGCCCGTGAGGTCACGTCGGACAGCCGCTCGGCCTCGATCTTGAACCGCTCTTCGGAGATGGTTGGGATGACGCGATTGTAGTCGGGGAAAGGTCCTTCCAGCAGACGCATGGTTGCACGATTGCCGAAGGACAGGTCCTTCCCGGTGGGGTAGGAGAACTGGACGTAACTCTTGCCGATCAGGGACACGTTGAGCAGGACCTTCGGATCCTTCTTCCGCTTCGATGCCTTTCCGGCCAGTCCCGCGGTCAGAACGCGGTGCAGACTGACCGCGGGGATCAGAACCGGGCTGCTGGGTACGGCCCAGATTCCGGACGTGATCGTGTCATGGTGCATCCGGTGTCCGTTGGTTCCGGTCAGGTGGCACCGATCCTGCTTCACCTCCAGGAACACACCGCAAAGCTCGGGGCGGATTTCATCCCAGGATACGCCAGCCAGAGCGTTGTGGAACGCATGACCCGGGTCGAAGGACCACCCGAAAGGCTCGATCTTCGAGTTTTTCTCCATCCCCGGCTCGGTGGGCATGTCCTCCACGGGCACGGTGCAGAGAACCACGTCGGACACCCCATCCCGCACGCGCAGCCTCGGCGTGCCGTCCTGGATCTCCACCTCCAGCTCGATCGGTCCCTTGCTGCCCAGCGAGGATTCGAGCTGCCCGGCGTTGATACAGACGGGATTGAGATCCCCCTGGCACGGAAGCCAGGCCGTGGCGTACGTATCCAGGTTCGTCCCCTGAACGTAGAGCCTGCCGGCTTGAGCCTTCAGCAGCACGGACTCCAGGATGGGCAGGCTCAATCCCCTAACGAGAGCTGCACGGCGCACCCATTGGACGACCTTGCTCAGGGGAGCACCGTCAACGGTTACCTTCTGCATGGATCACCTCCTACAGGTAGTGCTCGATCGTTTCCAAGAGCATTGAACCCAGGACCAGACCGATGCCCACGGTTGCGATCACGACTGGGACATAGAGTTTCAGCAGCAGACAGGGAAGGCCGACCAAGACGCAGACTCCGACTATGGCTGCCTCCTGGAAAACCGTTCTACGCATGGGTACCCTCCGTTGTCAGACGCAGTGCGGGGAGAACACGACCAGCCAGTCACCGGAGTACCCCTCGAAGGATACGGTTTGCTGACGCTCGTTGTGGTCTAGGGATTGGATCGCCACCACGGCTTCGTCGCAGCCTCCCTCGTAGATGGACTGCTCTTCGTCATCCTGGACCCGCTCGCAGGATACATGGAAGTTCGTCCCACAGATGTTGACGGTCCCAAGTAGGCGCACGGGTTCCCCCGCGTCATTCTTGTGGACAATCTCCAGGTCCAGATCGTCGGTGCATAGCTCAAGGTGTGGTCGGTTCATGGGTTGCCACTCGACCTTTTTCACGTAGAATCCTCCATGGGGGAGCGGGCATCAAGCCCGCTCCCCCCGGTTCGGGCTACTTCAGGGAATCGGTCAGGACCTTGCGACCCTGGACCAGAAGATCCGCACCGGTGCCGTTCGCCATGGACAGCATCCGGCGTTCGGCCTGTTGGATCGTGCGCACGGGCACCAGTTCATGGCTCACGTAGTCGCTGAGGCCGTTGTAGGCATCGTAGAGCGTGGTTCCGTTGTTGCCGCGGCTCTCGTCGCGGGCCAGCTCCAGAACGCGGTCCCGCTTGTCGGTGCGGATCGAGTAGGCACGGCTGGGGTTCTCCACGTCTGCGATGGGCCACAGGTCCTCCAGCATCCGGTTCACCACGTCTAGGTCCCAGGGAGCAGCCTTGAGAGCCTGGAGCGTCTGCACGTTCTGCTGGAAGTCCTCGCGGATCCCAACCAGGGTACGCTTGAGTTCATCGAGCCTGACACGGGCACCGGACGTATGACGCACCTGCCACAGGTTCCCACGGCCTTCGGCCTGGCTGATTCCGGACATGATCGTGTTCTTGCAGACCGTGCGGATACCGGAACGCCAGATCGAAACAGCCATGGAACCGTCGTGGCTGGACATGACCGTGAGATAGGCGTCGATGGGGTCTCCCTGGATCGCGTTCTGGAGCCAGTCCAGCTTGACGCAGACCCAGACCCGCCGGCCACCGTAGATCGCACCGGCCGTGTCGTAGATGCCTCCGGACTCCCCCACGATCGCTTCCGCCAGTTCCCCTAGCTGGGAGTGCTGGACTACGGAGTAGTCGGCACCCACCACGCCCAGCGGGCGTGGAGTGCCATCGGTCAGGACACGGTAATTGATCTTGTGGGTATCGAGCTCCAGATCAACACCACCCACCCGCAGAATCACGGGGCTCTGAAGCACCGGCCAGGACAGATTCGCAGCGGTCAGGATCTCGTCTCTCGTGGCTCGGGCGGTTAGGCGTTGACCCAAGCCGTGCCAGGGCTCGCCGCCTTCCATGACCGCCGACATCTCGACTACCTCTCCGTCGTAGGACAGTTCGTGTGGCATGATTCACCTCGCTTGTGGATGGTTCTTGACGTACTGCTCCAGTTCATCCGGATTGATCTCTTCGACGGCCAGAGCCGCCAGGGAGACCAACCGCTGCTCCGGGGTTGTGCCGTGGCGCCGGTTGATCTCTACACACTCGGCCTGGATCGTAGGATGCCAGGTACCCTTGATGTCATCGAACGGGGCGTAGTGGTTGATGGCCCACGTCCGGTACTGGGACTCCTCTTCGGGGGTCAGACTCTTGAACAGACTCATAACGAGATTCCTCCCGTGGTTGGAAGTAGCCTACGCTGCCAGTTTCTTGCCTTGAGCCAGCCCGTGGATATACAGGTTGGCTTCTTTCCAAGTCATCGGTCCAGCCTCCCACAGATGTTTTGGGGTCCTGATACTCACATAGACGTGGGCTCGATTGGTTGACGTCAACCAGGCAATAGCCCCCCCAGCCCGTAGCTCGGCAAGGTTGGACTCAGCTAGCTTGCGCCAGGTCACGCGCTTGGTCATCGGTCCTCCCACGAGTAGAGTATACCACGCTCCCAGCCAATGGGCCACGGGGAGCCTACGCTCCCCGTGGCTGGGAGTAGCCTACGCTGCCCGGATGTAGGCGTTGACTCCCACGATCAGAGTCTTGCCCGATATCTGGACTTCCGTGGGCTGATTCCCATGGGTAGTTCCGACCACCAGAGTCTTCCCACTCATGCTGGGAGTCGGACTCTGACACTTCACACACAGAGTCAGAACCTGGGTCTTGGGGTCGTAGGTTGCAGACTGGAGAGAGTTCATGCTTCCTCCGGGGATGGGGAGAATTCCGCGAGTGTCTGAGAATTCCGGGGGCGAATTCGCGGGATCCGCGACCGGCGAGACCGAGACTTGCGAACGCCGTGCCACGACGAAAACTTTCGTGCAAACCGCTGCGCCGACGGGCTTTGCGTTGGCAGGGCTGATTCGAACCACAAACCGAAAACGTGCAGACTGCACGGTTTTGTCGTGCAAAATGCGAGTCCTGCACGATGGCTGAGAAGCGCCAGTCGCGGGACGAAGATGATGCTGGCTGAAATGCACCACACTTCGCACATGTGGCTGATTCCATGCAGAGAACATGAACAGGCTAGACTGGTCACAGGAGCTAGAAGCATATCGGGTAACTCCAACCAAGCACCAGAGCTAGAAGAAGCACAGGAGGGGAGGGGAGAGATTGGCCTCACCTAGCTCCTCCCATCCCCTCCCATGCACGCGCGCTAAGAATTGCTCTCAAACCCGCGCTAGGCTTGACTCGCATGCATGCAGCCGCGCGAAGAGATGCCCGTACATGTGCGCCCACGCGAAGAGTTGTCCCGAGCCGGCCGAGCGTACACCCCCCGGCGCGGCGTACGTCTATTCATTATAAACCCTAGGTACTACCCACCTCTCTGCACACCAAATTCTGACCAGTAGTAGAAAATACATCGTATTAGTACAATGTACCACAACCCCTAACCCCTGGCTGCTGCGCCACTTCGCCCCCTGGAAAATAGGGGGTTGACAGACCTACCCGTCCCCCCTTAGAAATCCCCCCAGTTACTACTCATTGACCTGACACCCGAAGCCTCAAGGCGAAGGGTGTCAGGGATTGTAGTAGTTACATAGAGATAGAAGAGAGTAGAGAACCTCATCTCCAGTTAGACCACTCCCCACGCACTTTGCTGCGGGGCCTCAGAGCCCCGCAGCCGATTCGTGGGAGATACTTGACAGTAAGAAGGTTGAAGAGTACCTATCCCCAGTATGAAAACCGGGTCTCGTAGACCAAGAGGGAAGAAGATCATAGCCATAGCCTCATCTCCAGTCACACCGGTTACTCCTGAGTTCAGTTTGGAGGACATGAGGAAGATTCGTCAGACCTACCTTGAACTCTGGTCTGACCCGATGAACACTCAGGAGGAGAAGGAGATTGCCAAGGAGCTTGGGGTTCCCATTTCCCAGTTGGTGACCTGGAGGCTGGATCCCTCTTTCCATGAAGCAGCCTACAAGAGGTACAGATCAGCTCTCCAGTCCAGCATCGTTCCTGTACTACGAAAATTGGTTCTCCGTGCCCATAAGGGGGACCGAGAGGCAGTTCGTCAGTTCCTGGAGATCACGGGTGTCGTAGCATCGAAGGGTCCGACGATCAACCAGTTCAACCTGGGGGGACAGGGAGACACCTTCCAGTCTCAGATGGTCCGGGATCTCTCAGACGACGACTTGGACCGGGAGATTGGGCAAGCTTTTGCCCATCTCTACTCCAGTGATCTCCAGGTAGCGGGTGGGAAGGTGATTCCAATCGAGGATGCCGAGTTTGTGAGTATCAAGTGAGGCAGGAAGAGGTACTCACCCAGTCTCTACTCCAGGGGGACTGGACTCCACGGGAGCAGAAGCAGCGTCTATTCATTCTCCTGGCCGAGAAGTTGAAGCGGGTCTCTGACGCTTCCCTTTATGCATTCACGAAGTACGTTCTCGGCTACTCAGACATGGCGATTCAGCCTCACTGGGAGATCTGCGACTTCATTCAGCGGTACTTGTGGGAGGACATGCTGATCCTGGCTCCCCGAGGGTGTTTCAAGAGCACGATCGGGTCGGTAGGGTTGCCTCTCTGGCTCTTCACGAAGGACAAGAACCTCCGAATCATGTCTCTGAGCTGGGAAATGGACTACACGAAGGGGTGGTTAGCGGTTGGAAAGCAGCATCTCGAGTCGAACCGGACGTTTCGGCTTCTCTACGGGGACCTAGTACCTCACGGAGAGGGCACGACGGACACCTGGAGGACGGATCGGATCAAGCTCACAGGTCGGACGCTCTTCCGGGTGGAGTGTTCGTGGATTGCGAGCTCGATCAAGACCTCGGAGACCTCTCAGCACTACGACATGGTAATCATCGACGATCCCGTGAACGAAATGACCCGTCGAAACCCCGAGATCATGGCTCAGATCAACCAGTCCCTGAACGTGGTGGCCCCGTTGATCGACCCCTTCACGCGCCCGCGGGTTGGGCGGACGACCCCATGGTCGTCCGACCCGGGCCAGCGCGGGCCTCGGATGCTTTTCGGCACCCGTTGGCACTTCTCAGACCCTTATGGGCGGATCGAGGCCGAGGAACGCCAGCGCCGGCGTGCTCGTGAGCCTCGGGAGTGGCGGGAATACTGCAAACCGGCGGTCAACTCCGCGGGTAAACTCTACTTCCCGACCCGCCACACGAAAGCCTTCCTGGCGAAGATGAAGAAGACTCTCGGGGCGGAGCTCTACTCATGTCTCTACATGAACGACCCTCTCCCCGATGAGTCGAAGGTCTACAAACTCCACAACCTCGGATTCTACAACGAGCGGTACCGCCGCACGGCGGAAGGTGAGATCTTCCCGATGCCCACCAACTTCGTCTACATCACGATCCTCGATCCCAGTCGTGGGGAGACGGCGAGTTCTGCATATTCAGCATTCGACACCGTGGGGATTTCGACCGACAACGAGATTTACGTCATGGAGGTGATCCGGGATCGGATCGTAGGCAACGAGGGATTGATTGAAACGCTCTTCCAGATCCGTCACCGGTGGAAGCCGATCAAGATCGGCATCGAGTCCTTCCAGTTCCAGAAGGGGATCTACCACTCATTCAAGGCTCAGTGTGTGGAGCGGGGGGAGTGGTTCCACATCCATCCTTTGGAGGGAGAGACCCACAAGTCTAAGGACATGCGAATAGAGGACTTCGCGGAGTTTGCCCGAACGCGGGGCCTCTACCTCCGAGTGAGGGACGGAACGGACTTGACTCTCCCGCCGGAGGATCTCTACTATGCCCTCGTACCGGGGCAGGACTTCCTGGCGACGGAGATGTTGCACTTCCCCTTGGGGGAGACGAAGGACTGTATAGATGCGTTGGCGTGGTTGCCGAAGCTGGTCGTGCCGGGTCCTGCGGCCCCGAAGAAGAAGCCCAAGGCCGAGTCCTTCGAGGCGTTGTTCCCGCACCTGTTCCGGGGTACGGGTAAAGGGGTTCCAAGGATTGGAACACGTTGATGCCAAGGAAGAGTGAGTCTGAGCGGTACCAGTCTTGGTCTGAGCAGATTGGTCTCTGTGACCGTTTGCTGAAGCAGCGGTACGACACCTGGCGCAAGTATCTTAGCCACTACCGTCAGGAGATTCCAGAGAGTGACAAGCCGGCGGGTCAGGTTCTCTGGATTAACTACATCTTCCAACTCATTCGTACGGTGATCCCGGGTCTCTACTTCCAGAACCCCGACGTTCTCGCGGACCCGATCGGATCGACACTTCTCCCCTACGCCACCGCAGCGGAGATGATTCTCAATCACACCCTGGACGAGATCGACTACCAGCGCGAGTGTCGCAGCACGATCCTGGATGCCCTGGTTTGTGGTTTGGGGGTGATGAAGTTTGGGTACTTGCGAGGTTTGGCGCGTGAGGGGTCGGTAGAGAACGAACTCGCCTCGGTGATGGCCCAGAGTATGTTCGACCCGGATCTCTGGTTGGACGAAGAGGAGGGGGAGAAGCCCTACTACCCGGACTACCGGATCCAGGAGGCGTTGCCGTTTGCCTTCCGTGTTTCCCCCCGCATGTTCCTGATCGACCCGTTGGCCGGCAACCGTTTCGAGCGGGCCCGGTGGGTGGCGCACATCATCCTGCGCCCGGAGGAGGAGGTCCGGAAGGACTCGACGTATACGAAGTCGATCGCGGCGGGGATTGAGGGGACGGTGGGGTTCAAGGATGCCTACCCGGTGTTCGCGGCCAAGACCGGGGACGGCACGGTAGTCAGTTCCGAGGACCGGGTGTCCAACCGTTTTGGCAACCTGGTGAAGATCTACGAAATCTGGGACCGGGAAACCAACTCGCTCTTGGTCATGGACGAAGGTGGGGTGCTGAAGGGTGAGCACACGAAGTTCCTGCGGGAGGATGTGAACCCCTACGACGCCCGTGGGTTCCCATTCGAGATCCTGGTCTTCAACGAGGACCCGGACGAGGTGTACGGGGTCTCGGACGTATCCACCTGGTTCAACCCCGCAGTCTGCTTGAACGTACTCAACTCCGCGCAGTACGGGCACATCCTCCGCACCAGTTCCCGGAAGTTTGGAGTGGAGCAGGGAGCATTCGCGGCCGACGAAGACGAGGCGATGCTCGAGTCTCCCACGGATTGTGGGATCGTGCATTTCAACGGTCCCCCGGACGGGGCGGTCTATCCGATCCCGGATCTCCCGATCCCCTCGGACAGTTACGCCTTGCGGGGGATCATCGAGGACGGTTTGACGAAGCTCTCGGGATCCACGGAGCAACGTCGGGGCGGGCAGATGAAGGGGGCCACCGCGACCGAAGCCTCGATCGTGGAGTCGACGGCTCGCGTGCGTGAGTCCGACGACGTGCAGCTCGTGGCTGCGTTCGTGACCCGTGGGGTACGCCGTCTCTGGTCGATGATCCAGCAGTACGGGACGGTCCAGGACTTTGCCCACGTGGTCGGGATGGAGCAGGCCCCGGCGCTTGCGGACGTTTTCCAGGGGGACTTCCTCAAGCGTACGCGGGTCAAGATCACGATCCGTGTGGGGTCGATGGCGTACGTTTCCCGTGAGATCCGCACCAAGCAATTCATGGATTGGGTGAACGTCTTCGGCAGCAAGGTTGATCCCATGACGGGGATGCCCGTCATCGACCTGTACGAGGCCGCACGGTTCGCTGCGACGTTGCTCAACGTCCCGAACCCGGAGCGGTTCCTGACCTCGCGCCAGCCGGCCGGGCTACCAGGCCCGGCCGGGGTTCCGGGCACTCCGGGAGGTCCGGCGAGTCAGGACATCCGACTCCGCAGCGGGGGCACGAACATGGGGGATCTTCTATCCGCCACGCAGAACGTGGGGGTTCGGAGGGGTCCCGCAGGACCGAACCCTCGGAACGAGTTTCCCATGGAGGGGTCGTGAGCAAAACGGGAGTCTACAAGTACGATCCGAAGGTGGATAAGGTCGTGAAGATCTCCGATCGAACTCCTCACGTGACCTTTGACGACGTGTCGTTGCCCCCGAGGAGAAACTCATACTACTCCCCGAATCTGGGTTGTGAGATTCACAGCCGCCGGCACAAGCGGGACGTACTGCGCCAGATGGGGTTGGTGGAAGTCCCCGATCGCGGGGCTGCGGCTTCCTTGGTGCGGGAGGATGACGATGGATGACGAGTTCACGATCAAGGGCCCGGTGGCGGAGGAAGTCCACAATGAGGAGATTGGCTCCGACCATGTGTTGGAAGTCCTGGCGGAACTGACCCGTGTGGACCACGGAGGCTACGATGGAACACAAGGTTGGTCCGCCACATTCAAGGTGGTGAGTGTCAAGCACCAGGCCACGTCGGCGCTGTCGGTGAAGGATCAGGTTCTCGAGGAGCATGGTTTGATTGATGGGGGAAACCGGGTGCTTCCCGCGCCCGGCTAACAGAAGGAGTTTTGCATGGTAGACCAGGACCCCAACCCGTTGTCGGCAGGAGAAGGAGCCCCCGCCCCAGATGCGGATTCCGATCTTCTGATTCCCGATGGCACTGGGACCGAGGAAACGGATTCGGACCAGGGTCAAGGCGCACCCCCCGAAGGGGAGGAGTTTGCACCTCTTCCCGAGAACGCCACACCGTCCGAACGGCAGGCCCACACTCGGATGCAGGCTGCGTGGACGAAGAAGACTCAGACTCTTTCCGCTCAGCGGAAGGAGGTTGAGGCTCTTCAGGCGCGGCTACAGGCTGGAGCGGCACAACTCGACGGGTTGCGTCAGTTGGAACCGTTTTTACGGGACCCACGGACGCAGCGTTTCCTGATGGAGACGTTCCCGGAGGGCACCGAACCCGGCACCGGGGGTGGGATGGATGGGGATTCGGATCTGGATCCGGTAGTTTCACAGGTGGTCCAAAGGCATGTGGCCCCTCTGGCCGCGCAGCTCAGGAATCTGCAAGCGCAGAACGTGGACCAACTCGCTCTTGCGGTGTTCGTCCAGGAGTTCCCTGACTGGCAAAAGCACCACGATGGGATGAGGCGCGCATGGCAGAAGGACGCAGCCCTAGGAAAACCACTCCGGTCCAGGGAGGATGCCTACAACTTCGCCATCGTGGAAAAAGTGCGTCAGGCGAGGCGGCTCCGTGAGGCGTCTGATGCTCGAAATCGGGCAGGTGTGAGTGGTGCGGGAACCGCGTCCTCGGTCCCTAAGACACCCGAACGCCCGATGTATGAGATGAAAGACGCGATGCGGGCTGCTCTGGAGGAATCGGGCTTTCGTCCTGACGATGTGCTTGGGAAGAGGGATATTGGGGAGTAGCCAACCATGGCT
>Ga0315284_10013112_pt1 | contig 11796 bp, 18 predicted proteins | sample YL17G09_16_MG_FD_203696 | JGI IMG/M metagenome (GOLD analysis project Ga0315284, IMG submission 203696) | Sediment microbial communities from Yellowstone Lake, YNP, Wyoming, USA - YL17G09_16 | ecosystem: Environmental > Aquatic > Freshwater > Lake > Sediment | place: USA: Wyoming | collected... | reverse complement strand
GCTTTCTAAGATCTTAGGGTTTACCAGGACGATAGGAACGCCGTGGTACGAGTTTAGCTTGTCGCCGACTATGAATGGCACCTCAACCACAGCCACGCGGCGTAGATCACCAACCTGGTTGGCCGCTAGACCGATACCAGAAGCTGCTCTCATGGTTTCGATCATGTTTCTTGAAAGCTCTTCGAGCTCATGGTCAAAACTATGCACCACTGTGGTTTTTTGTCTAAGGATTGGGGCTGGCCATTTGCGGATCTCTAGGAGCATAGTTGTACTTTCAGTAGTTTTGATTGTATCAATACTCTTATTGTTTATACTTACTTAACGATTTTCACCGTGTTTTTGTTTGCTGTAAGGATTTTTCTATTTAAAAGCTCTTTTCTATCCCAAACTTCAACTATTAGATGAGGGTATTCGGTGCAAAATATATCGAATTTCTCTCTAGCGTCGTCTCGCCACCATCCTTTTATCTCTATGTAGGTAGAGGAATCTACCAGATAGAGATCAGGACGATAGGTCTTCTTATTAGATAGCTTAAAACTTTCCGGTTGCCATTTGTAATCTATCTCGTTAAAGTTCAAGTAGTCTACTACATTAGCTTCGTAACTACCTTGACAAACCAGCTCTTCATTAGTTTTCCAATGAGTCTTTATTGATGGTTTGTTAATTTTACGAGCACCTTTTAGTGCAATGTCTTTGTTTTGATTTGGATTTTCCACTCCATATCTCTCTAAGCACGTATTTCTAAATTTAGTCCTATCGCATTTCTTACACCAGTATTTGTTGTTTTTTATAGCATTTAAAGATGCTTTCCATTCATGGCCTTTTTCGCATCTCCATTCTAAATAGCTATGGATATCAACATATGAAGTAGAGAGACATTCTCCATTGTTGTTTTTAGCTAATTTAGATGCGTCATCTATTGAAAAACTAGATCCCTTAGCAGATTCGTATCGGCACGTCTTGCACCAGGTGTTCTGGTTTGATACTGAAACTAGAGATGCTTTCCATGTGTGACCTGCTGCGCACAGCCAGGTAAGGCTAGTGTAATTATTAGTGTATTTTGTGGATAGACATTGTCCACCTCTTGAGGTGGCTAGTTTTTGTGCTTCTTCGAGAGATCTTTTGTGCCTTCCTTTACATGTGGGGCACCATGTCTTTTGGTACCAGAGATTGCGGAAAGCAGCAAACCAACTGTGCCCCATAGAGCATGACATCTCTACTCTAGAACCATAATCCAAGACTTCATAAGATAGGCATTTGCCACTCATTGAGTCTGCGTAAGAAATCATTTTTTCTAGTAGATTTGTCACCTTTTAACTCATTGAGGTACTTTTATCGTGCTACCGAGTCTTTGTAGAGGATGGTTATCCGATCCGTTCTTTGAGATGATCCAGAGAACTTGGGGCATCTGTTGACCTGGCCTTTGCCACTCTTCGTAGTTTACGTCGCCATAGTAACCATCTGTAATTATTATGGCTAAATCAGCCCTAGTTTCGTGGATCTTCTTGAGGGAAGACTCTAGGCAGGTACCACCCATGCTTACAGACTTTTTGATCTGGTCCTGCATTGAACGATCGCCTAGTTTATACTTTGACGCGTAGTAGTTCGCATCACTAAACAGATTTATCTCGCAATTCCTAGCGCCTACTTTCAAAAAGTTATCGACGATATCTAAAAACACGTTGAGCTCTTCTACAGATATAGAGCCAGACGTATCGAGGTACAGACTCAGCTTGGGTAGGTTGCCGTCTTTGGTCCCAGGGGCTTTGTTGCCGAAACGCCTGCTCCGCCTGGTCCACGAGTACGCGCGGTTGTGCCCAGACGCAGACCTCTTGATAGCAGCCAGTATAAGGGCTTTGTAGTTTAGTTCTGCACGGCGCTGCTTGATAGAGTCCAGCAGCTCTCTCACCGAAGACGGTAGGTTGTCGTAGCTCATGCTCTGCTTTACCATAGCCCGCTTGACGAGCTCTTCGGTCGCATCTAAGACTTCTGACTCCTCGGCGTTAGCGTGCCAATCGTGTACGTCAAACTGGCGGGGCTTACCCTTGCCGGTTCCAGATTTAGCCTGCGTCTCTACCCAGTCCATATCTTCGGCATCGACGTCCACCACGTGGTCTTTATCAGCCTTGACAGCAAAGAACTTACCCTTGTTCTCGGTACCGAGCCGTGGCACCGCGACATCACCACCCTTTACCTCAGACGCCGTATCGTGGCCATCGTGCGCGTCTAGGCGGGTTAGAACGCACGGAGAGGTGTTGGTGCCAGCATTGGTTACCACGTACACACCGTTGTCTTTAAGGTCAGTCTGGTCTTTAACGAGTACGTTCTGCCCCGTGGTCAGTACGCGACCGTCTATACTTTGACTGCCAATACTGTTGAAGGTTAGGGTTTTGCCGCGCTTGCTGCCGGATCCGGTGGCATCAAGGTGCTCGGTACTCGAGAGAGATACGAGTAGGCGCTTAGAGTTGTCTTCTTCCTCTTCTGGTTCCTCTTCGTACCTTTCCATCAGCTTCTCAAAGTAGACCTCAAGAGGCTGGTTTTTAGGCCAGGAGTTGCGTTTGCCGTCGGCGGTTTCATCGTAGAAGTCAGCTACGTCTAGACACATACCGGGGCAAAGTTCGTTTGGGCACGAAGAGCCAGTCTTCTGTTCTTCGATAGGCGGACACTGGCTACAGCCTCGCGGAAGGTTTTGTATGGTCTGATTAATTGACAGATCGCCAGCAATGTTGAGCAGCTGCCGCTTATGATCAGATACGCGCATGAACGGTATGCGGATGAGATGCTTGTTTAGGATGTGCGCCATCTCGTGGATTAGTACGGCGACGCGCTGCTTACTATCGAGGGCAAGGCAGAAGAAGGCCGGGTTTATATAGAGCTCAAATTTCTTCATATCTGCGTTAAACGTCACACCAGCCGTTGGTAGCGCATACGTATACATTATCGTCATGATCTGCAGGGTAGAACCAACAAACGGATGCATCCTGGTCAGCTCGTACAACGACGTATTCAAGCACTGCTGCATCAGCTCAGCCGACACATCGTACTTCTGCACGTCCTTTAACGCGTTGGATTTGTTGCTGTTCGTGCTAGGATTCTGACTGGATTGGCTCATCTTGGCCTCCTCTGGTTTGAGGATTAATAGATTCGGAAACATACTTGAACACGTATCCATGTGTATGTTTAAGGCGTCCAGCCAAAACGCTGCTGATACCTGTGTAGTGTATACCAAGTTCTTCGGCAGCAGTCTTCTTGTTTTCCCACGTCCCTACGTATTCTCCGCTTGGATCTAATCCTGAAAACGCTTTAGCTCTAGCGGTAAGGTTTGCCTTAGACGTCTTAGTTCTCTGTTCTGGATCTTCGTATCTCTTTCTTATTGCATCACTGAGTCTAGCCTTTGCCTCAGGAGAGGCGTACGTTTCCTTAGACCTTAGGGAAGTGAGAGCTCTAGATTCAGGAGTGGATCTAGATTTCTTTATCGCCGCGGACATCTTGTTTCGGTTCTTTTCCCAGTTTTGTTTGGTTTTTGCTGACAGTTTAGCGCGCGTCTCTGGGTTCTTTAGCGCCTTCTTTACCGCTTGGGCGCGACGTTTCTCCGCGTCCTCACTTCTAACCCCACCGTCGCCGCCATCAGTGAGATTATATCCGCGGTTCTTATCGTTTGAACCATACTTCGCTATCCAGTACTTTTCTCTCTCGTTTGATAGCTCCAACCCGACTATCCCGTCCTCTACGATCTCCCACGATATATCGTCCTGATATTTCACCAGAGCTCGCGCCATCAAGCTCTTACTTCTCTTTGCAAGCCAGAAATGGTCATATTTTCTTTTATCTAAACCCTGGTTAGTTTTGCCGATGTATATCTTGCCGTTTGGGAATGTCGCTTTATAAACCAGATGCGGCACGTTTCTGTGTTTAAGTTCGTTAAGCAGGAACCCTAGTGTCTCTTCACTGGATCCTACGAAAGCAGCATATCGATCAGCGACCCTCGACAACCTGCTCCATCTAGTAGATAGGTTTGGGGTTACAGTTCCACCCCTGCTGATCAGTTGAGATTTGACGGTCTCTAGGTCTCCCATAACAAACAGCGGAATAACGTTTATTCCTTTTTCTCTCCATCTCTTTATGGTTGTCGAGATGTGCACCGTCCTGTCATGTAGCTCAAGTGAAGATGTCGGTTCTACGTGTCCATGCTTATCGTACGGCACGTACTTTACGAGATGAGAAACCCTATCGGCTACCCAGCTCTTACCAGACCCAGAAACACCACACAGAAGATATACGGTTTTCATAAATGTCAACCTCTTAAAGAGATTATACCATATCATCTGCTATGTTAGAGTGTCGTAGATCAATCTTTATTGTTTAAAACAACTGGTGACGTAGACTCTTTTTCGTCTATCTTCGCCTGTATGAACTCTAGGTCTCGCTTGACGAAATTGTTTATGAAGCTGGTGGCAGCATCAAGAGTCTTGAAAGACGTTCCCTCTCTGCCCAGGTGGAAACCACTACGGTCTGGCACAGATCCGGTGCGAACCACGTACCAAGGGTAGTCGTCCCAAGGCTGGTAGTTCACCTCAACTAGACGGTAGGATCTGTTCAGTTTGAAGTTATCTTCCATTGCTTATGCACCCCTCGCACCGCGTGCTAATCCAACCAGAACCAATCTGAGTCCCGGGTGCACCACACTGCTCGCACGTGCATCCGCTCATCGATTCTGCCATCCTCACCATCCCATCAACGTAGTCGTTACCACCATTATAGTAGAAGCGCAGTGTACCGAACTTCTCTTTAACCTGTGTCACCACTACCTGCGGTATTTCTTCTGAAACCTTACGTGGACTGGTTTCTGATATCTGGTTTCTCATCGCAGCAATATACTCTGGGTTTACTGAACCAGTCCAGTAGTTGTCAAACTTTTCCCAGTTTCCGGCTTTGGCATCGCTGATCATTTCATTGTATTCTAAAGCACTCTTGCGGTGGTCAGCCGAGGAGTCAATGTGGTGCTGGATGTTGGCGCACAGCGCGTCGATGATGTTGAACCAGCCGTCACCGTGCTCAAAACCCCAGTACATGCAAGTCTGGGTCATCGGTAGGTAGCGCTCAGAGAACAGCTTTGGGTATTTCTCGCAGAGCAGTTTGTCTTTATCTGGGTGCATATTAGTTCTCCACCGGTTCAAATCGTTGAGGCGAGTACCCAAACCACTCACTATCGTCGTCAAGTACCACTATCATTATATTGTCGGCCCAGTAGCCTGTAGTTACTATGCTGCCAACGTATTCTTTGCCTTTAGTTAGGCCGTTTATTTGAGTATAGCCGCCAAACATTTTGACCTTTTGGTCGTTAACACATTTAAACTTCATCTGGTTTATTCCTAGATCCGCTCTTACCGGAAGGTTTACTTCACTACCCGTTTAACCAGCCTGACTTGTCGTTATTCCCTAACTCTTAAACTTCACGTTAGAGAATAATTTATCTATTTTTCTGGTTTAACAGCGGGGATAGACCTAATCATCAAGCATTCTTTTTCAGTCTCGAGCTGCACCAAATAGGCCGCAGCAGTGTCCCAGTGGCTATTGGCTAAAGACCCAGCAACTAGAGTGTTGACTATTATTGGTTGGGCCACGAGTATGCCCTGATTGGCCATCAGTAAAATCACAAGAGCTAGAATCATCTTCTATTCCTTGATGTTTGGGGGTGCTGACGAGTGTTATTTAGCCAACATGGCAACAACAACGAGAAACATACCAAGGGCGCACGCAGCGATTATCCCCGCAACGACCTGAGCAGCAATAAGTCCTAGGCCTGCCTTAAATCCGTCTTTAAAACTTATTTTCATCTGTGACTCCTTTAAGTTATCTGTGAGGGCCGGTCGCGACTCCGGCATCAAAGTTTACTGACTGGAACTTTCCCGTAAGGGTTAGAGTATTTGACCTGCCAGTTCAGTGCGTGTCTCCAGGGTAGGTAGGGCATTACCCCTTATAACGAACCCAGCTTCCCACGCTGCCTCACTCTTTAAACATATCAACTTTTATATTTTTGTAAACATATATAATTATGTTTTCCTGATTCCTGATAAAAATCACAAATGTTTTAGGTATTTGTACGAATAACCCAGGTATTTATTAAGTGTGTTTTTAAAAGGGTAGACATCTTTGCAGTAAGCATTAACTAGTTGGTCTGTTACTTCCTTTTCCGAAACCTCACGCAGCCCTATTGAATCGCCTTCTAAATAAAATATCTTTCTATATGGATTGTAGTTCGCGACGTTATACCAAACTGTGTAAATCTCAATAGAGCGATGATTCCTGATAAATTTAGGGACTGTCTTTGACAGGAATTTCAGCCTGCTATCTTTTAGGCTAAAGAGACCGGCGTGACCAACAACCATAAACAAAAGTAAGAAAGCTCCGCCGAGGCACGGCTTATTGCTGTAGTTGTGGTGACCATATTCAATGCTCAGGCCTGTTGCTAAAGCCATCAGTATCACGGCAGCAATAGACCCTAGGACAATGGCTCTATAGAACACAACATATAGAAGAAGTTTGTTTTTAAAGTTTTTAGTATTTTCTATTGAGGAAGAGTCTTTTCCCACAGAATCATCCTTCTTTTATTTTTTAGTGCCTTGAATTATCTTGTCAATGGCACCAATCTCACTAGCTACATAGACACTGGGACTAACAGCGGCTTGCAGTATGTGAGAGGCTCCTCTGACGCCCGTGAACAAGGTTACAGCCAGTAGTATGTATGCTGCTACTTTGAGTCCAACTAGGGGGCTTTCGGGCGTTGCGGCACCATTGGCAATCCTTAGAAAGAGGCCATAAAGCAGCAAACAGGGAAACGTAATGCTGAGCCAAGTGCTAGCCTGTTGAATGGCAAAGAACATCGCTACCTGAAATATAATGTGGGACACCGTGTCGCCGGTCGCGTTGATGATGCTGATGATGCTTTCTACAGACATATTTCCCTCTCTATTGTTATTGTGAGATAGGTGTGCGGGCCGGTCGCTACTCCGGCCAAGTGGCTTTGCTTAGGTTACTTACGCCCTCGTACCACCAGCGAACCTGCACCGCGTGTCTCCAGAAGGCCTTACGTTCGCTACCCGCACGAGTCAGGTGGCGATATACCACCCTGGTCGGGTTCGCCCGTAGCCAGAGCTACGATGCCTTCAGCTTCCCACGCCGCCGCACATTTCAGTCTTTCTTACTCTCTACCGTATCTATGACTATCTGAGTATAGATGTCGACAGGATCGTCTATACCTGCGTCTCTCATCGCAGAGATTAATGTACCCAAACGGTTTGATATCACTGCAGCAACCATGTCTGGTGACATCCCAGCAGATAGGTACGCGTTCAAGACGTCGTCTATATCATCCGATAGGCGCATCAGTGCGCTGGTCTTCGGGTTCTCTTCAGTTGGCAGCCTGGAGAATATGTCCACTACGTTATCATCTTTATTATCGTCAGACATCACTACCACCAAAGACATTGGGAAAATATGGTTTCAGGGCATCTAGGCACGCTAGCGCGATATCGCGGTGTTCTTTCTGGGTGGACGCATCGGTTCTGACGTCGATATAATGCATCCAGCTTCTAATACTACCACCCATATACAGCCTTGTTTTGGCCCCAAGAGGCAGCACAAACCTAGCTGACTCTTTAGCAATCCCACTATCTGTGGCCCACTTATAGTGGGCAAACGAACTCTTCCAGTTCTCAAGCTGTCGGGTTTCCCACTCAGCTTTAACTTCTTCTGGTAGGTCGTCTATAGAGTTCTGGCGGTTCTTGTGATCCTGGCGTCTAGCTGCGTAGATCACCACGCCTTCTTCTGTAACTGATTGATAACGCTGACTAAACTCTTGAAAGCTAAAGTTGCGATGTCGCAGTATCTGCGGAGATATACCGCGGGAAGTCTCGATCTCTAGGACGGCGTGAGCCATCTCGAAAGGAGACCAGTGGTTGTTGTCTTTAAGATATTTGAGTAGTTTAGGCGCCGTAGCAGTGTTGTTTTGGTTGCTGGGATTAGACACCCTGGCGCAGTACGTAATGGTATCTTCTGGTGTGGTAGGTTCGCCGTTTGGACTACTAGAAATCGATACCAGCTTTACCTTAAACTCAGTCCCGCTGCTGCTCATCCGCTAGCTCCTTAATCTCTTCTATGATCCTCTCTATCCTTGCGATGCGCTCTTTAAGAACAGAAAGGTACTTTGAGTAAGACGTGAACGTTTCCTTCTTCTTCTGAGAAGGAAGATGCGAGCGACATTTTATCACTCGCTTACGGTCCTGTATCTTCTTGCGTCTTACCTTACTTAAGTCCACTGGTTTTTGTGTTGCTGACTTTTTCTTTACGTTTGGACGTTTGTTTGTCTGCTTGGTCTTTGACATAAACCCATTTCACCACATATGACGCTGTCTCTGTGTTCGTTATTTCTCGCAAAGACTGCAATTGTTTCAGCTGGTTGGATGCTAAACCTGCGTTGTAAGCCACTAAAGCTGGAACAGGTTGCCCATTGAAGGTATCCAGTAAGGCTTTAAACCTACAGGCACCGAGTATCAGGTTTACATCAGGATGGACCAGATCTTGGTCCCTAAGATCCTTTATACCGCACGAAACACCAAACTCGCGGGCATACTGGGGCATAATCTGCGTGAGACCGAGTGCACCGGCTGTTGATTTAGCGTCGGTGTTGAACTTCGATTCTATAGCAACCATAACTACAAACTGCTTGCGCTCGTCCAGTGTAGCGAAGATGTCATTAGCGACACCCACGATACTTCTCGCGACGACGTTCATCCTGGTAGCTGACATATCTGCGTTAACGATCCGCATCATCAGGAGTACGTAGTCGCCTAGTTCCTTCGAGTCTTTATCTAACGATCCCGCTGAAAAGACAGAGCTTTGTGATGCTGAGACCGACACAGATGCGGTTGAATCGCTGCAAGACAGGGTGGAAGCTACGACGACTGACATCATAAAATGCTTTAACATAAATACTCCATTGCAGAAACTTAGTCACCGAGCATATCAACGATAGCCTGATGCGCTAGTTTGTCTGCGATTTCTTCTACGGATGTTATTATGAACGTTGGTTTTAGTGTTATGAATAGTCGATGACTGTCTCCTTTCCAAGTTTTCTGTTTCACAACCCAAAGAACTATGGGTTTGTTCTTTATCTTCAGCTGCTTAAAGCCTCGAGTTGATTTGTTCTTGTGACTTTCAACCGAGACGTGCCGAAGTATGCTGCTGACCGCATCTGTTCTGCTTAAACCGAAATGAAGCATAAAGGAATCTATAACAGAAACATCAAGAACCACAATGCACTTAGAGTTAGGATTACTTAATCCGAACCGCGTAACATGGTCGCGAACATTATCTATCTGAGCTCCCTGGCTCCTAGAGTAGGCAGGTTGGTTCTGCCACTTCCGCGCTTTGTGGTTCTTGCTTTTTCTCATTTAGTCTTGCTTAGCTTGATGTTTGCTTTCAGGATGTCGACGAGTTCTGGGTAGCGCTTACAGAAGTCTGTAAAGAAATGGGTGATATTACCGTTGTGCGATTTAAGACCACAGCCCTTGATGAGGTTTACCGCTTGATCCGAAGAAATGGTCTTAGCTACCTCAACCATCGTCTGTTCGCTGACCTGGCCTTCTTGCGGCTGGTCCCCACCGTATTCTTTGATGATAGACTCAACAGTTACAGCGATCTTGTCACCTTTGTAGGCGTCTGGCTGCGATTGTTCTTTGAGCTTCTTGAGCGCGCGTGTCTTGTCTTTAACCAGATCTGTGGCAGTAACCGGCGCGTCATCGTGGACGAAATTCCAGAACTCGTTGCCGATGTCTTTGCCAAGGACAGCAGACGCGATAACTCGGTGCAGCTGCTTATCTTCCATCGCGCCGGCTTTGTGAGCAGCATTGAGCTGCGACCACGTACGAGGCGAGATGTAGATGCTGTCTTTGCCGATAGTAGAGGCGTCTTTGTAGGTCCAGAAGCCAGACTTAACGAAGTATATGATCTGCTGGTCCCAGCCGTTTTCTTCCATGAAGGATACGAAGGTATTGTGGTCGTACTCAACCTCAAAAACCGCGAAACGGTTCTTAAGGGCAGCATCCATCGCGTTTGTGTCGTATTCTGCAGAATCAGGGTTTAGCGCAGCAGCGATAACCCAACCCTTTGGAAGGGTGTAGTTGTGAACCTTGCGGTCAGTAAGGAGCTGCATCAAGCAGTTCATGACGGCCGTGGTGCCGCGGTTTGGTTCTTCAAGGAGAATCAAACCTTCTGATTCTGGGTCTGTTGGCCAGAACTCAGGGAGTCTGTGGGCAGTACGAACTACACCAGAAGCATCACGCTCTTCACCCGGGAAACCAATGAAATCTGGAGCTTCAAGGTACGCGCAACGAAGATCGATAAAACCGAACCCAGGGTTGCGTTTGCGCTGCCCCTTGACCCATGCTTGCGATAGCTCGCTCTTGCCGATACCTGCAGCACCGGCAAACATAGGGACGAAATTCTTGCCAACCGTTCGAGCTTGAAGAGCGAGATCTAATACTTCTGGAATACGGGAGGGTTTCATCGTATCTCCTTGTAAATGTTTTTAAATCTTAGGATCGGAAACCGATCAGTGGAGAGGACCTTCGGGTCTACCTGGATCCACATCAGCTCTGATCTTCTCTTCCAATAGAGAAGCCGAAAGCATCTTGTCTTGAAGCATATATTTGGTATCGTCAGACATAGACTCTGGTGGGTTGGCCACCAGACTATTGCATAGCTTTCTGCTGAAAGCCAAGATCTCTAGCAGGTTTATGACTTCGTCCACACTGAAGTGCAGCTCAACAAAACCCTTGTCTTCATTCAGCAGCAGCTTTTTCTTTTTCTTCATTGCGCGAGACCTCAATGGTTTTAAGAAGTCCTAACAGGTTTGCAGGCAGCAAGCTCGCATTGATAGTGGTGATGCGTGCCTTCCTTGCCTTTGGTTTTACCCCGCGTCGGGTCTTCTTTTCTAGTGCGGACTCGGAGTAGATCAGGGCACCCTGGCCTAAGTCCAAGAAATCAATAGTACTTGCTTTCACAGGCAGCGTATGGACAGTCTGTGGTTGCTGCTGTGCAGGCACCAGGTTGACTGCACCACCTCGGGCAATAAAATCTGCTACTGATTCTTTCATTTTGCGTCCTTTTAAGTAAAATAAGCTAGACTACCAGGGGTGAAAAATGTCCGATAAAAACCGCATCGACGATGTTCTGACCTACGGAATAGATTTAGAAAAGCGTCGAATCTACTACGGCATAATAGAATCGGAAAACGAGAACGATTTCTCTTGGCCATCTGTAGAGATGGTGATCCGCAGTATGCACAAGATGTATGAGACATCGTCTTCTCCAATAGAGATCCACATGTCATGCCCAGGTGGCGATCCGTATGAAGCACTGCGACTGGTCGACGAGATAGAGGCAGCACCGGTTCAGATAAAGTTCGTAGGTGGCGGTTTGATAGCGTCTGCTGCAACCTGGATAATGGCTGTGTGTGATATCAGGTACCTACACAAAAACACCTACGTGATGATCCATGACGGTTCAGAAGCACTAGAAGACCGCCACACTGACGTAATGATTGAGAGCAGACATTCACAGTGCCTGCAGGAACGCCTGTACGATATCTTTGAGGCCAACTCTAGGATGCCTAAGGCTTTCTGGCAAGACGTTTGCCAGCGTGATCTCTACCTATCGGCAGATGAGACCATAGTTTTGGGTCTAGCAGACAAGATCATCCAGCCTAGAAAACGTGGTGCACTTCGCCGCGTTAGG
>Ga0315284_10013111_pt1 | contig 11796 bp, 27 predicted proteins | sample YL17G09_16_MG_FD_203696 | JGI IMG/M metagenome (GOLD analysis project Ga0315284, IMG submission 203696) | Sediment microbial communities from Yellowstone Lake, YNP, Wyoming, USA - YL17G09_16 | ecosystem: Environmental > Aquatic > Freshwater > Lake > Sediment | place: USA: Wyoming | collected... | reverse complement strand
AAGAAGATGTTCCTGAAGGCGTGTCAGGGCAGGCCGAAGACCATCCTGTAGCCCATGCGTTTGACCTCCTACGCCTCCCCCGCCGACCACCCCGCGGCGGTCTACCTCCACGGCCTCAACGTCTGGGCTGTGAGGGTTCGCGGGCGGGCCGCGGCTGTTGCGGCGGCCTCGGCCAAGGGCTGGACGGCCTTCCGGTTCCTCGGCGACTGGTTCGTGAGCGACCAAAAGCCCGACCAGGCGGGGGCGCGGGAGCTGCTGGGGAGGATGGTGCCGAACCCTGCTTCGCCATCCGGGCTACGCAGGGCAGGCCCTCGCATCACCCCTCCCCCTCCGCCTGGAGCGGTTGGCGACCGGGGACCGGGAGGCGGAGGGAGCCGCCGCCGTCGGCCCCTGAAGAAGTGCATCCTCTGCGGCGCCCTCGCCGACACCTCGGGGCTCTGCTTCAGGTGCAAGCATCCGGAGGCTCGCGGGAAGCCGCGGCCTTGACCCTCTTCTGGGCGCTGCTGTTGTTCGTGACCGCCGCAGTCGTCTTGTGGGTGCTGAGCAGGATGGGAGGATGGAGTTGAATGGCGGCGGGCAGTAGGCGGTAGGCGGTAGGCGGATTAGAGACAACCCGTCCCCTGGCTTTGTTCCTTTCCCAGGGGCGGTTTAGGGGGCCTGCGGGTGTCCGGCGCTCGCGGCCCCCGTTTTTATCGGAGGACCGCAGGTCCGGAGACCCTGAGCGACCGAAGGGAGTCGAATGGGTTTGCTCCACCGGCAGACCTTCCCTACGACCCCCCGCCGTGCCCCACGGCTCCCCGTAGCGCCCCAAACGCCTCCCCCGGGGGATGTCGAGGTAGCCACAGGGCAGCCTTCTCGCGTCCTGGGGCATCCTGTGCGGTTTCGGTGTTTTCAGAGGGCCGAACGGGCTGTAAATGTGAGGTTAGTTAGACTGCTCGGCCTACCTCTCCGAGCAGCTCTGTTTGATATATATCTAGTGCTGACTGACTGCCTTTTGACTAAGTCAAACTCTGTTCAGGGGGGCACGCGGAGGGGCTCTCTGCTATCGTCCGTTGGCGTGGCTGACGACCGGAGCGTGACCGCGGCTCACCAGAAGGGCCTCGCGAGGCAGCCGGACCATGGCCGCGAGGTCCCATCGCCGCGGGGGCAGAGGGTCCTCCGGCGGCGGCTCCGGAGCATCGGGCAGGACGTAGACGTTGGACGAGAACGAGCACGGAGTGGTCGTGGATGAGTAGAGTTCCGTGGGAGCCATGCGGTCATGCCCCCTCTTCCAGGCCCTCGCGGGCCTTGCGGCGTTCCTCGATGGCCTCGCGCTGTTCCGCGCCCTTCTTCCACTGCCTGCGCAGCAGCCGTTGCGACGGACCCTTCACCTCGGAGCGGGTCAGCCACTTGTCGCGCTTGATGCCGTTGTTGAGCAGCCGCTTTACTTTACCGATGCCCATCACAGCACCGTCACCCGGTTGCCCTTTGGGAACAGCACCAGGCTCTTCACCGGGAAGCCGAGCTTCTCGTCCCAGGCAACCTTCCCGCCGTTGACGATGACGGCCCCCTGCTGGCACCAGCGCTTGAGTTCGGACGCAGAGGCTTCGCCCGTCCGCTCCCGCGAGGCGAAGAGGCAGACACGATGCAGGCGGCGCAGCCAGGCAAGGGCAGTCTCCGTCCGGGACTCCCCCACCAACAACCCCCGGGCCTCAACGTCGGCAACGACCATTTCACAGTGGCTCATCTCTTCTCCAAAGAAGGGGCCGGGAAGTACGTCCCCGGCCCCGGGGCTCCACCCCGCGTCCTACAATCCCAGGCTCATTATCGTTTTCTCGTTGAGGAACTCAACCAAGTCGTCGGCGTCGTAGCCGATTTCGACCCCCAAGTTGCTCCTCATCCACTGGTCCGCCCGCGGTTCGGCCCCGCTGCCTTCGAGCCCGGCCATCAGGTGGCCGACCTCGTGGGCCAAGACCCCATACCGCTTGTTGCGGTTCAAGGCCCCGAACGCCTCCGCCAGGCAGACGGTGGCGTCGCGACAGCCAACGTGGGCCACCGTCCGGGGGTCCCCGGAGTTCCACGCCTCGGCCAAGGAGCAGCCGACGTTGAGGCGCAGCGCGGGAATTTTTATGTCCAGGTCGGCCGCGTGGCGGCGCAGCGCCCCGATGAACTTCTGTCCGTCGGCGATGACCTCGGCTTCGGAAAGCATCCTGCGCCTCCGTTTCGTCCCGGCTTTCCTCGGCACGTTCAGCTCCCTTTCTGCATTCAGACTACCCTAAAACTGGCCAGGAGGCAACCCCTCCCCCGCTTCGACTCGCTCTGCTCGCTCAGGGCCTGCGGCTACTCCCCGAAGCTGAGCGCCTTGGCCTCCCGCGGGTCGCCCGACAGGATTCCGTGGCAGCGCAGGGACTCGGCGCGGAACAGCAGGTGCTCCGCGACATCGCGGCAGCTCTCCGCCTTGACGATGGGGTCCTTCCAGGCGTTGGCGATGGCCGCGGCCAGTTGCTGGTCCGACATCCCCTGGGGAACCGAGAGCAGCTTCTTGGTCTCGGCCGATGCGGCGCTCCAGAGCAGCACCAACTCGGCAGTGAGCCCTTCGTGGAGCGCCCGCAGCAGCTCGAAATCGTCCGCCTCGTTCATCGGCTTGGCCGACCTGGCCTCGGGGTTGCCGACGGCCTGCGAGAAGATGCTCTCCGCGGGATTCTGGTTCGACTCGGGCATGATTGTCTCTCCTTCTCCAACTCTCCCCAGCCTTCCCGCAGGCCCTGAGCGAGCCAGCGAGTCGAAGGGGGCTCCTTTGTCCGCCCCACGCAGGGCGGCGACTGCTGAGGTTATTCTACTCTGCTCAGCCCCCACTGCAAGGGCTGCACACCTCGTTCTTCTGGCCCTCCCGGAGCCTGCACCCGCAGCGTTTACAGAAGCGCGGGGTGGAGGAGGCGTTGACTGAGTCCCCCGGCAGGCGCCCGAAGTTACCCTCTTCCTTGCACCGCACGCAGCGCACGCGGCCGTTGAGCTTCTTGGGGCTCGTCATCCGCTCCGACACCTTGTGCCCGCAGGACAGCACCACCAGGCGGAGGCCTCGGTCGTCGATGTCGAAGTCAACGACACGGCGGAACGGCGGTTGCGTATTTTTCTTACGGCTTGGGAGGGGCATCGGGCTTCTCCGCTTCGATGCAGCGGTAGGTCTTGCCGCGGATGGTGAGAACGCCATCCTCGGGCACGCCCTGGGTAATGCGACCCACAAACGCAGACTGGCACGCGACGAAAAAGACCGTCCCCAGGAGCCAGAGCGGGGTACGGCCATTGCGTTGCAGCACGCCCCATCCACAGACGGCAACCCCCGCGGAGGAAAGAAAAACCCCCACCCACAACCACCAATCAGGCATCCACAACCACCAATCAGGCATCGCCAGCCCCCTTCCTATTCGCATCCGTGTCCTCGATGACCTTCATCACGTGGGTCGTCTCCTCCTCCATCATCTCCTTCCAGTCGCCCTCGTAGCCGTAGAACTTTTCGAGGCAGTTGTCGAAGGCGGGGAGGTCCTTCAGGTCCTTGCCGTAGATGTGGTAGCTGTCCGAAACGTCCACGTGGCGGACGTAGTGCAGCTCGCGACCGAGGTTCTTCTGGACCGGCTGGCGGACCATCTCGTCGAACAGCCTGACGAACGCGAAGCTGTTCATAAACGCCGCCTTCAGGGCGTCCCGACTCCGGAAGTAGATGTGCGAGTGGAACTCCAACTGCTTGGTCTTGACGTTCTCCAGAATGCGGCACCACCCGCGCTGAAGGCAGGGCGGGTCGAAGTCGCCGGGGTCGGTGCGCGCCTTCCAGGTCGTGAACTGTGCCTGGCGGGTGAACGGCTGCTTCGAGAGCTTCTCCACCATCTGAGCGAGCTGGTCCACGCCGAAGTCGCGGCAGATGCGCCCGTGGTAGGTGTAGCTCCAGCGTTCCTTGGCCTCGCCCTCCTTGCGAATCCAGTGGTCCTTCACGCCCTGCATCACCTCCATGCAGTAGCTCTGGAGGTCGTAGGGGCCGCCGGGCATGAAGCTGTGGATGCGGGGCTCCAGGAGGGGCTGGTTGACCTCGCAGACCATCATGGCGTCGATGCTCAGCGGGTCCCCGGGACGGTCGTACTGCGTGGGGGCCTCGGCGCCCCCATAGCGCAGGTCTATGATGGACTGCTGCCACGCCGCGGGCAGGCCCAGGCCACTGCTATGCAGAACGGGGATGGTGTTTTTCACTTCTTCCCTCCTCTTGCCCTATGATTCTCGCTTAGCAGACATCCGCACGAGCGGGTGTTGCCTGAACTCAGGGAACCCAAAGACACCAAGGTCTCGTTGCCGCAGTCGCATTTGCATAACCACTCGACGTACCTGTACCTCCGGGTAGGCAACGGCCTCAGCGCCACCAGCTTACCGAAGCGCTGGCCGCGGATGTCGCGGCGGTTCCAGCCCTGCGCTATGCTCCTGCGTGCGCTACAGGACCGGCACGAGCTTCTGCCGCGGGACACCTTCGCTCCGCAGGTGGAACAAAAATAATCCCTGTGCGGCGGCCGATGCAGGTCGGTCCCACGATGGGAAATCAAGTCGATGCCGAACTTCCTGGCCAGATGGCTGACCCCCTGATGGGAGACCCCGTACTCGGCGGCGAGGGTGTGGGTGCTCTCCCCGGACTTCAGGCGGGCGGCTATCGACTCCTGCTGAGCCGTAGAGAGCTTGTTCCCCCTCCGGCACTTCATGCAGTGCTCGGCCTCGGGAGACTTCGGGGCGCCACAGGAACAACGGTGCTCTTTCACGATTCGAGAATCTCCTTTGCGGCCAGACATCCCTTATCGTGCTCGGTGGCCATCGGGTTGCCGACGGCCATCTCACACCAGCAGTCCCCGCGCTTGAGAAGGTGGATGACCTTCTTCAGCTCGGCGAACCCCTGAATCGCCGCCAATTCCCCGAGCCCGTGGTAGCCCATGCGCTGGAGCAGCCGCTGGAAGTCCTCGGAGAGCCCCACCTGATAGGCGCGGTTCACGCGGTCGTCTGTGCACTCTATTTCCCTGGCTTCCTTCTCCGGGTACACCCCGGCGCTCAGGAGCGATTCGGTGTACCCGGCAGACAGCGGACGCCAGAAGAGGGGCTGAGAAAGGAGGTCCTTTACCACCACCCAATCGCCCATCCTCGGGCTCTTGGCAATCAGCTCGGCGAGCTGCTCGGAGGTCATCATGGCTCGACCTTTGCGGCGGCGTTCTCGGTCAGCAGGCACCGGCTGATGGCGAGGTGCTTATTGCGCTCGACCTCGGAGACGGATTGGTCGTTGACGACGCGGTGAAGCGCGAACATGATGCACGCCCTGATTTCGGCGGCGGTCAGAACGGCGTCGTTCTCTTTGACGACGACCTGCTGCTGAGGTTGACAAGTCATGTTTTCTTCTCCCGAGGACCCGCCTCATGCGGGGCCGAGGCCTCCCTTCGACTTTCGCTCAGGGTCTGCGAGAGCGACAGAGTCGAACGGGCTATTCCTTCTTCTTCTCCGCCCACTTCCCAATGCACTCGTCGGAGCACCAGGTCTGGGCGATGTTCCCGGGGTTCACGAGGAACCGCACGGTCCCATCCAGCTTCTTGCCGCAATGAAGGCAGACGCTTCCGAGGGCCTCGGGGTACTTGTCCTTCGACCACTCGACGAACAAGCCAAGCGGGGCGGCGGAGACGGTCGGCTTACACCACAGCACGCGCTTCTCTGCCTTCTCGCTCGCGGTCTCGAAGAAGCGAACGCGAGCGAGGGCGCGGTCCCACGCGAAAGCCGCCGCGTTTGCAGTCGTATCTGACGGACCAACGGCGCGACAGGCAGCGCAGCAAACGAAGTACAAATCGCACTTGGCCCCGTTGGCCACGCCCTGCGTTTTGTTTACGGTTGTGTCGAGGGACCCGCAGAACGGGCACGGGCCGGGTGATGCTTGGTCGCCCATGGCTTTACCCCTTATCCTTCAGCGCCTGCGATAGCTCCCGCTCCAAGCGCTCAATCTCTGCGTTGGCCAGCCGCAGGCTCTCGGCTTTGGCGGCGGCCAGCAGCTCCAGCTTCGCCATCTCCGCCTTCATGTCCTTGTAGGGCTCTTCCGAGCCGCACGCCGGGCAGGTGAGGACCTCGTCCTTCTTGCAGTTAGAGCATCTCATGGTTTTATCTCCCGAGGACCCGCCCCATGCGGGTCCGAGGCCCTGAGCGAACGCAGTGAGTCGAACGGGCTACACTCTTCTCGATGCTGCGCAAAAACTTCCGCCCCTTGGCGATGCCGCGGCGGACATCCGCGTAGTCGGCCCTGCCCAGGTTCAGCGAGGCCCTCGTCGTCCACTCCTTGAACCCGTACACAAGGTCCGCGGACTGGTGGGCGTTGTAGAGCTTCTGCAACACGTCCAGGTAGTCGGCCATCAGGCGGCCGAGTTCGGCTTCGGTTATGCTCTTCGTCTTGCGGGTCATTTTTTATCTCCCGAGGACCCGCTCCATGCGGGTCCGAGGCCCTGAGCGAGCGACAGCGAGTCGAATGGGCTACACTCCTACTTTCTCTGCCATCTTGACCGCTTCCCTTTCATCCATGTGCACGTACTTCTCGGTCGTGGCCATCTGGCTGTGCCTGAGCTGCGATGAGCAGAACTTCAGGTCCTTGGTGGCCTTCCACATCTTGCAGCCTCTGTAGTGCCGGAGCGCGTGAAAGCTGTAGGCCTTGTTGAGCCCCGCCAGCTTGGCATACTTCTTGAAGAGCCGGTGGGCGGTCTTGCGGTTGATGGGGTTGAGGTCGTTCTCGAACAGGAAGAACTGCTCCTTCGGCATCTTCGCCAGGTACTCCGCGAACAGCTCGCGCGTCTGCTTGTCCACCGCCACCGGTTTCACCGGATGCCCCTTCTGCTTCAACGTGGGCACGTCCACCAGGCCAGCGCTGAGCCGCTTGAAACACGTCCTCGACAGGTTGATGGCCTCGGACACCCTCAGCCCAAGCACGCCGCCCACCCAGAAGAGCATGAAGGCCCGCTCGTCGCGCTCGGCCACGACGAGGAGCTTCTTGAACTCCACGTCGGTCAGGAACTTCTCGCGCTCAGTTTTCATGCTTACTCCGTAGGCGGCGGGCGGTAGGCGGTAGGCGGCGGACTTGGCAAGGGATGAGGGGTGTCGAGCCGAGGGCTCTGGGTTCGGTAATCGGGGCGCAGTCGCACTGCCACAGCAAACGCCTTCGTGTCCCGGTCAACGCGCCAGTCTTCCACCTCCGCCAACTCCCTCCTCAGCAGCGACTTCACGGTCAGGGTGGAAAACCCTTTTTCTGGACGAGAGGGGTACGGAGCCCATGTGCCCCCAGGCAACCTGACAAGGAGACAGCCTTGCCTCAAGTAGGCCAGCGCCCGCATCATCTCGATGCTCAGCCCGACATTCTTCACGGCTTGGCCTCCAGGTTCTCCCGGTACTTGACCATCCGTTGTTGCGGTGTCTTCTCGACGAGGCAGACGTTGCAGACGTAAGCCTTCTCGTCGGGCATCAGCTTCACGGGGACCTCCTTGAACCCACAGCATCCGCAGATGCCGTCGAACTCGAAGTCGAAGGTCTCGAAGTGTTTGAGCATGTTCGCGGGCGAGTACAGTGAGAAGGTTCCCCGGGCGTGCTTGACCAGCCAGTAGCCGACGCTGAGGCACGCCGGACCCTCGGAAGTCTGGATGGGGACGATGTTGCCCGGGAGCGTGAAGAGCCGGTCAATGTCCACAAACTCGCGGACCTCGGGGAGGTTCTCGCCGTTCCACTGCACCGCATCGACCAACTCGGGCTTCTTGCGGAACTTCACAGCGCACCGGCCTTGACGCTCTTGATGTAGCGCCCCACCATTTGCCCAATCCTCCGCCTATCGGTGGAGTCGTACCGCGTGTTGAGCGACGTTGCCACGCGCCGCAGCTCGCACTCCATGCGCCAGTGCTCTTTGGCCATCTTCCCCCTGGGGATGTTCAGCTCTTCAAGCCGAAACTTGAAGAGCAGCTTCGCTATCTCCTTCACCTCGTTCTTGAACTCGTCCCTGGGGGCGCCCTTGACACCCAGCCACTTCCGGAGGACCTTGTCGATGGCAACCTCAAGCTTGCTTGCCCTGAGCTGCGTCGAAGGGTTGATGGCGGCTTCAAGTCTAGTCATCTGCCACTACCTCCAGTTGTCGATGACGAGGAGCGGATGCTTCTCGCAGGCCGCCAAGACGCCCTCCAGGAACGCCAGGGCGCTGACGGAGTCGCCCCAGCCGTTCGAGGGGTTGAGGGCCTTGAACTTCTCCGGGTCGGCCCTCATGGCGGCGACGCCAGCCTTGAGCGCCGGGACGATGTCGCCCGCCAGTTTCCCCTTGCGCTCGTAAAGGGCACCGCCAACGCCAGCGGCCCGCCACATGGGGATGAGGTTGTGGGTAACGTCGAAAGACTTGCCCTCCCCGCATTTGTCGCACTGCAAGAACAGGGCCAGGCTCATGGCGACCTCCTCACTTTTGCTTTCTCGTAGCACGTCTTGCAGAGCGGGCCAGAACCGTTGGGAACTTGGCGCACTTGGCCCATCTTCTCGCAGTCGGAGCACCCGGACCCATAGTAGGAGAAAGCGCCCTTGCTCTCGGAGTCCTGGCACCGAGGACACATCCACTTGCCGTCCACCAACATGCCCTCCCCCATGGGCCTGTTGCAGTAGTAGCACGTCCCATTGAAGCTGTCTTGGAGCGGGCTGACGGGGACCGCGGGCTTTGGCACCACCGGCGGCGGGGGCGGGAAAAGCTCGTCGAAGTCCCGGAGGGCCTGGCCCGCCAGGGCGGAAGCGTCCATCGGGTTGCTTCGCGCCTCCTTGGCCACCCACACCGCCATCCACAGCCTCTTGCGGGCCAACTCGTGCTCTTGGACGTAGTCTTTCATCGTCAGCCCCTCTTGTCCATCTTCTCGTTGTGGGGGTTGACCTGGGGGCAGAGGACAGCTCCGTTGTTCCGGATGTCGGCCCAAGACCAGCTCTCGGCGCCGTCCACGTGCAGGAGAAAGCTAATCTCCCCTTCGGGCAGCTCCGGATGCCCGGTCTCGCGCAGTATCTTCTGCACCGCGTCGGCTATCTCGCGCTTCTGGCGAACAGAGAACATCTACAGCCCCTTTCTCGGGTGTTCTTCCCGGTACTTCTCCATCCACCTGTCGAACGCCCGCCAGGCTGGGCTCCCAGGCTTGGGCTGGGGCTCGACGGTTGTGCCGTTGGCGTTCTCGAACAGCGGACCGAACCATTCGCTGAAGCTCCACCTGTAGAGCTTGTTGCGGTAGCGCCCGGAGCCCACGCTGTCTACGAACGAACAGCAGATGGCGTTGCCGACCTTCACGCAGGGCACCTACAGCTTCTCCGCCGGGGCCGATGCCCAATCGGATTGATGCGGCGCCGACGCCTTCATTTCGGCAATCAACCTATCGACGCACTTCTGCGCCTCGTTCACTCTGTTGAGCGCCTCCACCTCTCGACTTCGCGCCGCCGCCGTGCTCTTCTGAGAGTCCAGCAGCAGTAGCGACGCGCTCTCCAGCGCCTTCATCGCTTCAAGCACCTTGTCCATCTACAGCTCCTCCCTGTTTATGCCCCAAAAGGGTCCTTTGGGGACATGGCCGTATCTGAGCGTAAGTAGCTCATTCTACGTGGGTTACAACCTTTTTCACTATCAGGTACTCCAACAGCACCGCAGAGCACCGCACCCACTGCTTCTTTCCGCCGCGGCCCAGCACGCGAACGCGGCCACTGTCCAGTATACCGGGTGAGTGTTCGAGAACCTCGCCGCTGCGCCAGTGGTCGCCGTGTTCCCAGCGGACCTCTATGCCGGGAACGAACAGCTCCTTCTCGGCTTCGGCTAAGGCGTCGAGGGACTTGTGCCACCCCACCCGCGCCACAACGTACTTTTGGATGAGAGTCACGTATCCTCCTCCTCACCGAAGACTTCCCCGTGGCGGGACTTCGCGTCTTTCTGCGCTATGGCGCGGGCCTCTTTGCCGCAGGGAACGAGCCGCAGTCCAGCGGTCTTGTGCCAGTCAGGGTCCTCTTCGCCGTTCCACAGCACCGGCGTCCACTTCTGCCCGCAGACCTTGACCTCCAAGGGTCCGACGGTGTATCCAACGCGCCCGGCCCCCTCCCAGCCCTCCTTGATGACCACCTGAGCAGGGCAGCCCTTCCATGCGGCGAAGATGTCCTGCTGAGACTCCGGCCTCTGGATGAGAGTCATCACTTGGGGTCCTCGCGAGCGCCATCTCGGGGATGTTCCCACTTGGAGATGATAGCTCCCGTCCTCCAGGCGTTCCAGCCCCGGATGCACCAGCGATAGAGGGCCTCGTGCGTCGCTATACGCACGGGGGCTCCGCTGTTGGGCTTCTTGGTGGAGGTCGTGAGCAGCATGTTACGGACCTTGAGCCTGGCGTCGTCACGGCTCAGGTCAGCCCCTTCCTTTACCCCCGACCAGAACTCGGCAGCCAAGCGGGGGTGCAACTGGCAGGTCTTGAGCATGGCCCCGATAACTGACGATTTGTAGAAGAAGCTGTACTGGTTGGAGAAGGGGCCGATGATGTTGTAGGCCGTCGTAAAGGCGTCGATGAGGCCAGAGTTCTGGTCAAACAATTCGTCAAGGGCATCCTCCATCAGGTGCCTGGTTCTCTCGGCCCCCGGATACAGCATCGTTCGGAGCCCCTCGACGAGCGTGGTCATGTGCCTCTGGCTGATGCCCTTGAACTCGTCGAGGTCATAGCAGCGGGCGACGATGTTCTGGCGGGGGGTTCGGGTGAAGTTCTGGTCGATGAGAGCATACAGCTCCCTCATCGAGGCTTCATCATCGACCTCATACTCCAAGTACCGAGCCGCGTGCTCGGGGGTGATTCCCGAGTGGATTACCGCGTCGGAGGTGTGCTTCGCATTAGCCAGGAACTTTTGCCCCTTGTGGATGAAAACCACTATGGAAACCCACTCGAAGTGAAAACGCCCGCGCTGCATACACAGCACGTAGCGATTCACCCTCTTGGGCTTGAACGCGCGCTCCCAAGCGGTTTTGGGGTAAGACAGCAGCTCCTGGGCGAACTTCTTGCTGAGGAGCCGCTTGGTGTCCGTCACCAGGGCAAAACCCTGTTCCTCGTAACTCCGGGGCTTTGTCTTCTCCGGACCCTCGGCGTCCTGAGCAGCCAGTGCGCTCTTGTTGACCATCTTTCTTTTCCTTTCCTTCTTCCTTCCGGGCCAACTCAGGTTCCGGCCTGAGCGACCTTCTTGTCCGCCTTGGGGAGCAGCACCTTGGGGTGCTCGACGAGCAGGGGCTTCTCGGCTTCGGCCAACAGCTTGCTGGGCAGCGCCCCGAGAATTTTCCCGATGCGGCGCAACACGCCGAGGCGGAGTCCCTGTTTGCCGCACTCCAACCTGGAGACCTGGGCTTGGGAGAGCCCGAGTTTCTTGCCGAAGTCCTCGCCGTTGATGCCCAGCACCTCCCGCCTGGCCCTGACTACCGCCCCAACGCTTCCGTAGAAGAGGCGGTTATAGCGAAACACGTTCTTGTTCGAGCGACGGCGCGTCCCGGAGCGAATGGCCATGATGGGCTCCTTTATCCTATTGCGAGCCCACTATGGCGGGGCTCTCGACCGAAGCCCGAGGCTTCAATAGCATGATACCCCGATAGCCTTTTGGTGTCAATAGCATATCCTATGAGAGCCATCTCTTTCTCCTACATGGCTTCGCTGGGCTGGGGACCCGGCAGCGGCCACAAGCTGCTGGAGAAGTACGTGGCACACTTGCCGTCGGGGTACTGCACGTGAAACGCTGCTCCGGCGTAGCCTCCCTGGTTGCAAC
>Ga0315284_10013109_pt1 | contig 11797 bp, 9 predicted proteins | sample YL17G09_16_MG_FD_203696 | JGI IMG/M metagenome (GOLD analysis project Ga0315284, IMG submission 203696) | Sediment microbial communities from Yellowstone Lake, YNP, Wyoming, USA - YL17G09_16 | ecosystem: Environmental > Aquatic > Freshwater > Lake > Sediment | place: USA: Wyoming | collected... | reverse complement strand
TGGCGACTGAGACTCAGTCTCAATACGAGTGAAGATGAAGAATCTGGAACAGACTTCGGAGCTGCGGTGCGTAACGGTGCAGAAGCGCCGCCTGCGGTTAGGCCGATTTCGAGTTACAATCTCAGCGAGGTCCGCATGCGTACGATTGCCTGCTGCGACTTGCTAGCCCACAACGGGAGGTCTTGGGCAGATGAGGTACCCCCTTAGTCATTCGCTTGCGGCGCTGCTGCTTTGCAGCGCGTGTTTGCTCAGTGCCTGCGCGGGGCACGGTCCGGGCAGGGCCGTCACGCCACAGGATCCAGGCACGGGGCAGGAGAGCACCGGCCCGCCAGCAGTGGCGCCCATGCTGCCGGCTCCGTCGAGCCTGCCCAAGGGCCCCGCCACCGTCATCGACAGCGACCGCTTCCGCTGGGGGTTGATGTACGAGACGACTTCGCCCTCCAACAAGGTTACGCCCGCCATCATGGGTACGTGGGCCGCCTACGACCCGTGCTGGGTTCCGCCGGCTACGGCGCAGCTTACAGACACGGCCTACGCGATCTACTGCTTCACCAACATGACGGGCTACGCCGGCGCATCACGCGTCAAGCTGGGCTGGGACGTCCCGCCCGCGGCGACGGGACAGGTCTATGTCGGCCTGGCCAACTTCCAGCGCGACTGCTGGACTTGGAGCATGCTCCCGCCGTCGTGCGAGATTCATCCGGCCAGCCTCAGCCCCTACACTTCGCCCACGGGCGAATGCTATGCCTGCGTGCTGGTCCTGGGCACGGAGGAGGTCAAGGTTGACTGGGTGCTGCTCGGCAGCAACACCCTGCCGCAGGTTAGCCTCATTACCGACCTCGACCAAAATCCGCTGCAGAACATCGCGCCGCGCACGGTGCAGTTCGACGCTTCGGCGTCCAAGGCCTACGGCGGCTATATCGTCAGCTTCGACTTCGACTGGCAGGGCGACGGCGCCTGGGACTTGACCGGCAACACAACGGGCATCGCCAGCCACGACTACACTGCCGGGACCTATAACTTCCGGGTGCGCGTGACCGACAATGAGGCCCAGGTGGCGACGCGCAGCCGGCAGTTCGTGATCATCAACCCCGCCAACACGCCGCCCAACGCCGTGCTCACCGCCACCCCGGACAGCGGCAATGCGCCCCTCGCGGTAGTGCTCGACGCCTCGGGAACGACCGACGACGGCACGATCACCCGCTACCAGTGGGACCTCGACAACGACGGCAACTTCGAGCTGGACGGCGGGGCAGTCCCGACGCTCCAGCACACCTTCGCGATGTACGGCTCGCAGATGGTCAACGTGCTGGTGACCGACAACGACCTGGCGACGGACACGGCCTTCAAGACGCTGGTGCTGCAGACCGGCTGGCGCTCGTGGACGGTGGTGAGCGGCGTGGAGGTGGATGAGCCGATGACTTCCTGCGTGAGCGGCAGCGGTGCAGCCGCGCGCGTCTGCCTGGCCTACCGGGATAGCGTGGCCGAGACACTGAAGTTCGTGCGGGCGACGGCGGCCGACGGCAGCGCCTGGGGGCCAGTGATCACGCCGCACTACACAAACTGGGACCTCGGCTACGGGCTGAGCATGCGGCCCAACTCCATCAACCTGGTGCCGATGATCGCCTACGGCGCGTACGACGAAGGCACGCACCACTACCGCCTGCTCTTCACCTGGGCGACCGACGCTCAGGGCACAGCCTGGTCCCAGCAGGCCTTCGTCAGCGGGCCGGAGCATAGCGGCTCCGACAACGCGCTCTGGTGGATCAGCGGCCGCCCGTCGATCGCCTCGGTAGGTGAGGGGGGCTCGTACGACAGCCGCATCCTCTTCTACCGCGCCAACGACGCCTCGGGCACAACCTGGGGCGCGCCGGTGGAAGTGGTGCCGCCGGCGGCCAGCCGGATGGTCAAGGCCATCTCGCTGATCTCCGCCGGCGGCTTCGCGGTGATCGGCTACAGCCGGACCGGACCTGACCCTCCGGACTACTCCCTCGGCGTGATCAGCGCCGCGGACACCACCGGCGCCACCTGGAACGCCCCGATGCTCTTCGGCGGCATCGTCTCTTACTGCACGGGTCTGACGATCGCAGGCGGCAACCCGGCGTTGTGCAGCGGGGCCCACAGCCAGAGCGGCCGTCTGTACTACCGGCGCGCGGACGATGCGACGGGCGGCGTCTGGAGCGGCACCCCAGCCGAGCTCGCCGGGGAGGGGTTCGGCGGCGACTGCGCGATGTATACGGTCGGCGGCGTGCCGGCGATCGCCTACTCCTCGTTCACCAACCAGGACCTTTGGTACATCGCGGCGGCCGACGCGGCGGGCTCAAGCTGGCTTGAGCCGGTGCAGGTCCGCACCGCGGGCTACGTGGGCACGTACGTTACGCTGACGGCAATCTCGAACAAACCGGTGATCTGCTACTACGACGAGACGAACCAGCTCATCAACGCCGCCTGGTACGAGAACTAGGCCTGCGGGGGCCGCCGTAGGGGCCGCGCGTGCGCGGCGCGGCATGATCGGCGATTGCGGTAACCGCGAAGGCCATGGGACGTCTTAGAATTGGAGCGTCACAGGGGACTCATAGGTGCGTGCAGGAGCAATCGCAGCATGGCTGGTGATCGCCGTGGCAGCGGCGGGCTGCGCGCATCTCCCGGCCCCCAAGGCTGCCCTTCAGCCCCGCCCCGGCGCGGTCCAACCAGCGGTGCCGACTGCGGGGAATCCGCCGCCGCAGCCGCCAGCGCCGCCCGCCGAGCCGCTGCTCCCGGATACCGAGCTTTGGGGCGGACCGCCGGAGCGCGGCGGGGTGGAGCGAAGCGGCATATAATGGGTCAATGCCTGAATGGCGCGTTGAGCATGTCAACCATGCCATCCATCCCGAGGCCCATCCCCCGGAGTATGTCTGGCACAAGTACTGGGCACGCAAGCCCCACAACGTAGTACGCGCCTTCATTGAGCACTACTGCCCTCCGGGCGGCATAGTGCTTGATCCCTTCTGCGGCAGCGGCGTCACCGCTATTGAGGCGGTGCGCACCGGCCGGCTGGCGATCGCGGTGGACATCAACCCGATCGCGATCGAGATCCTTCGCGCGACGCTGCTCCCGGTTGACCTGGCTGAGCTGCAGCGCGCGCTGGACGAGATCGAGGCGAAGTGCAAGGATGAGATCGAGTCGCTGTACCTGACGCGCTGCCGAGCTTGCCGCAAGGAGATCCCGGCGCTAGCCTTCGTCTGGGAGCGCGACAGCGGCGGCGAGCACCGGCTCAAGGAAGTGCGCTACAAGTGCGAGCACTGCGGCGATGAGCAGCCCGAGGGCTGCGAAGTGGACAGCCACGACAAGAAGCTCTTGGCGAAGATAGAGAAGTCTGCCATCCCCTACTGGTACCCAGACTATCCGCTCTGCTACGCGAACGGGAATCCGTTCAAGGAGGGGCCTGAAGAGGGTTTCGAGTCCTTGGAGAAGCTCTTCACCAAGCGGAATCTTCTTGCTTGCTCGCGGTTACGCCAAGTGATCGCTGACCTAGGCCGGAACCCTATCATGACCAGAGCGCTGCTCCTATCTCTAACGAGCATCCTGCATCTCTGCGCCAAGCTCTGTCCACCGCTGAGGGCCGGTCCAGGTCATCACCATACCGCTTACAGCTCTGCGTGGCTCGTACACCGATACTGGATCCCGCCGCTCTTCCTCGAGATGAATGCGTGGGTCAAGTGGAACAGCGCTACGCGCGGTCATCAAGGCATGCTCAAGGCGAAGGAGGCAACCGGCCCCGTATTCAATGGCCTGTCGGAGGCCAAGTCAGCGGGTTCGCTTGGGTTTGGCAGAACTGCGCGATCCAGCAGACCATTCTCAGCTCTCGCCAAGCCTTGGCTCTTGGCCTATCGTGATCTAGAGAAACAACTTAAGTACCAGCGCAATGGCAAGGGCTTTGCCGACTACGTGTTCACCGACCCTCCCTACGATGCTGAACTCCAGTATGGGGAGTTGTCCGCGCTCTGGAACGCCTGGCTGCAAGGCCCGAGCTGGGATTGGAACGAGTACGTGGAACTGCTTCGGCAATGGGAGGCGATCAACAATCCCCAGCAGGGCAAGGGGTTCGAGGAATTCTCGGCAGGGCTCTACCACAACTTCAAGTACGTCCATGAGGCACTCAAGCCGGGTGCGTACATGCACGTGACGTTCCACAGCCCTACTCAGAGGGTTCGTAACGCGACCATCCGGGCCGCGGTGTACGCGAACTTCATCTATGACCACATTCACTATCAGCCGCCATCGGTTGTCTCTACAAAGGCAATGCTACAGCCCTACGGTTCGGCCAAGGGGGACTACATCTTCCGTTTCCGCAAGCCGGAGACTTTTAGCCACGCGATGGCAGTTGAGGACTCCCAGCTTGAGCGTGCAATGCGCGACAAGGAGAGCTTCAAGCGTATCGTTATCGAGGTAACGAAGCAGCTGCTCGCTGAGCGCAGTGAGCCTGTGCCGTTCACATTCATTATCAACTACGTCGACCCAGAGCTCAACAAGCACGGCTTCTACATCAACTACCACGCCGATTGGCGGATTGAAGATGTACTGGCCGAGTCCGGGCAGTTCGTGCTGAAGACCATCACTATCGCAGGGAAAGAGGGCCCGGCGTGGTGGTTCAAAGACGAGGGTGAGGCGCTGCGAACGCTGCGCGTGCCGCTGACCGAGCGGGTCGAACGGGCTGTCCTCAGTATCCTCGGGGGACAAGGAGCAGTCGAGTTCACAGAGGCGCTTGACAAGGTCTACATCGACTTCCCGAACAGCTTGACCCCAGACAGCACCAGCGTAATGGCTGTGCTGAAGGAGTATGCTGAGCCGTCTGGCGGATTGTGGAAACTGGCTAAACGCGAACATGAGGTCGAGAGCCAGCACAGCCAGATGGTTTGGCACTTGGGGGAAATCGGACAGAGGCTCGGCTTTGGCGTGCTCATCGGCAGGCGGGAGAGTGGTGAGCAGTACAGCGGCGTGCAGTTGGGGTCGCTTACAACGGGGGAACCGGACTGGTCGGGCTACGACGAATGGGCTGTTGACGCGCTCAGGCAAGTGGATTGCATCTGGCACAGGGATCGGAGGATCGAGTGGGCCTTCGAAGTGGAGCATACCACTCAGTTCACTGAGGCCATGATTCGGAGTCAGTGCCTGGAAGACGTGAAGCGGCTGTTCGTAGTGCCCGACCACCGCCAGGCATACATCCTGCGGAGACTCAGTAACCAGTTATTCTCTGAGCTGATCAAGCGCCAGGGCTGGCGTTTCATGACATATGAGCGTTTGTCCAGGCTAGCGAACAACCCCCCAACTAGACAGCAAGCCTTCTGGGACGAGGCAGTGATCCAACTCGAGTTGGCCCTGGTTCCGGGCACGGGTGTGCCAAAGCTCAAGAAGCGTAGGAATGCCAAGTCGAACTCGACGGCGGAGCTTTTCAAGAAGTAGAGCTTAATGGGCGAGCGGCAAGCTGGGCTGGATCTGCTTTGCGGCGCGGGTGCGAGGCAGGCGTGGGAGACCTACCGGTCGTCCCCCGGGCGAAGCATGGCTTCGCACCTACACCTGCGCCAGGGCTTGCGCCAGATCGGCCAGCAGGTCGTCCACGTCCTCGCAGCCGACGCTCAGGCGCACCAGCCCGTCGCTGATCCCAGCGCTCCAGCGCTGCTCGCGTGTCATCCCGGCGTGCGTCATGCTAGGCGGGTGCTGGATGAGCGTCTCCACGCCGCCCAGGCTCACCGCCAGCGTCATCAGCTTGAGGCTGTCCATCAGCCGCTCGCCGGCCTCGACGCCGCCGCGCAGCTCGAAGCTGATCAGCGAGCCGGGCCCGTCCGCCTGGGCGCGGTGCACTGCGCACTGCGGGTGGCTGGGTAGGCCCGGGTAGTGCACGCGCTCCACCGCGGGATGCTGCTCGAGGTACGGCGCGAGCTGCATCGCGTTGCTCTGCGCCGCGAGCACGCGCAGCTTGAGCGTCTTCACCCCGCGCAGCACGAGCCAGGCCTGGTGCGGGTCCATCGTGCCGCCGAGGTTGTACCACACCGGGCGCACCTGCTCGCACAGCGCGCGCTCGCGGAAGACGAGCATCCCGCCCACCACGTCGGTGTGGCCGTTGATGAACTTCGTCACGCTGTGCAGCACGATGTCCGCGCCGTGCTCGAAGGGCCGCTGCAGAATCGGCGACATGAACGTGTTGTCCACGACGAGCAGCGCATGGTGCGCGTGCGCGATGTCCGCAACGGCGCGGATGTCGCTCACCTTGAGGTTCGGGTTGGAGGGCGTCTCGATTAGCACCAGGCGCGTGGCGTCCTGCATCGCTGCTTCCACCACCGCAGTATTGCTCGTGTCGATGCAGCTCGCGCTAACGCCGAAGCGACTCCAGTGGCGCTCCAGCACGAGGCGCGTCGGCGCATAGACGCTGTCGCTGACGACGGCGTGGTCGCCGCTGTTGAGCAGGGCGAAGATCAGCGTGTTGGCGGCGGCCATGCCCGAGGCGCAAGAAAGCGCCGCCTCCCCGCCCTCCAGCGCAGCGAGGTTGTCTTCGAGCATGCGGTTGGTCGGGTTGCCCAGGCGGGTGTAGATGTAGCCGGGGTCCTCGCCGCGGAAGCGCGCCGCGCCGAGCGCCGCAGACTCGAAGATGAAGGTGGAGGTCTGGTAGATCGCCGGCGCCGCCGAGCCGAACTCGTCGGGCTCTTGCCCGGCGTGAATCGCCCGCGTGCCCAGGCCGAACTGCGATGCGTTCTCATGCAGCATGGCGTTGCTCACCTCGAAGGGATGGCGACGATGATACGCCATCGCAGAGAGCAGTTGTCAGTTGCCAGTTGTCAGTTACCAGTAGGCAGAAGGCAGAAGGCGGTAGGCGGCACTTCAGTGCCGCCGCCATGACGCGGGGTGAAGGCCCCGCCTACCGGGGATCAATGCGCGCGCACGGTATCATCCCCCCGTGGTCAATCCCGGGCCGCATTGCAAGCACGCGCTGATCTACGCCGTGGTGCGGCGCATCCCCTATGGGCGCGTGGCGACCTACGGTCAGGTGGCGGCGCTCGCCGGACTGCCGGGCCACGCGCGCCTGGCGGGCTACGCGCTGTACAACCTGCCCGACGAGGCAGGGGACGACGTGCCCTGGCAGCGGGTGATCAACGCTACCGGGTGCATCAGCTACAGCGAGTCGCGCCGCGGCAACGACTATCTGCAGCGCGAGCTGCTGGAGGGGGAAGGGGTGGCATTCGACGACCGCGGGCGCATCGACCTCGCGCGCTTCGGGTGGAAGCCGGGGCCGCTCTAGCGCGGCGGGAGAAGTAACCCCAGGCCGCGCAGGGCGTCTAGCTGCCCATCGGGAGGTGCTGCATGACTAGACATGTGAGACCCCGCTGCTTCGCGGTCGGCGTAGGCTTGGTGCTCCTTGTGGGCTTGGCGTTGTTGCTGTGGCAGGTCGAACCCGGCAGTGGCCCGGACCTGAGGGATGCAGTCCGGGGGCTGCTTTCGCGGCTTCACCCCCGGCACGATGCGGAGGACTACTTCGCGGCGTGGGATCTGCACATGCAACTCCTCCGGGAGCAGGAGAAGTTGCTGGGGCCGGGGCTGGTGCCGGACCTGGCGCGCTGGGTGGCCGTGGGGGGACACCCGGAGGACGCCCGCCTGTACAGAGTGCGACCGACGCCGCAGGAGTTCGCCGACATGCTCAATCGACATGCCGACGCCAGCTACGCGTTCAGCATTCTGGAATGCCTGAAGGACCCCGAGCTCAAATTGCTGCACTGGAAGCTGCGCGGTGTGCTGGCGCGCTGCGGCGGCTCGGATGCCGCGGCCTACCTGCGCGAATACTACGCCGGCCTGCCCGGCGGGATCAGCGGAGCTACGCGACACATCGCGCCGCGCCCGCCCTACAAGCTCAATCAGCCGAAGTCCTACGTTGTGGGCGGGGAGCAGGAGGACCCGAACTTGGTGTGGGTGGTGGTGGCCGGGCCGGGACGAAGCAGGTACGCTTTGTACAACGCCGACGGCCTGTCCTGCGAGCGCGAGCTCTACCTGGCGGTGGATCGCAACGGCGACGACCTCTTCGAGTGCGTGCTGCCGACAGGTCTGACGGACGTCTACTTTGCATACTGGTTCCCCGGCGGGATCCACGAGATGAGCAAGCAAGGAGACGTCACGCTGAAGCTCACTGAGCAAGGCGTGGCGATTACTCACCATGTCGCCACCACAAAGCCGAACCCTTACGGCGGCGAGGAGTTCGCGGGCGCGGTGCTGAGCTACAGCTCCTTGTCCATGGACGAACTGACGCGCGACAGCGACGGCGACGGCCTGACCGACATCACGGAGCGATTGCTGCTCACTGACCCAGCCAAGGCGGATACCGACTGCGACGGCCTAGACGATGTGGATGATCCCACGCCCAACGTCAACCCGGCAACGATGGGGCCCAAGGAGCGCGGCATCGCGCGGGCGTTGCAGTTCTTCTTCTGCGACCCCGACAACGACCGCTTTCACGGCGGGCCCTGGTGGCGCCCGGACGAATCAGGCCACCCACTCCGCGCGCGGTACCTACTCGTGGACGGGGTAGGGCCGGTGGCCTTCAGCGCCGACGCTTCGACACAGGGGGTCTGCGCCTGGACGCCGGAACAGCGCGACCAGTACAACTCTTCCCTGGGCGGCTATCCTAGCTTCAGCGCCGCGGAGATCACCTGGAACGACAGAACGGCGCACCTCGAGGAGCTGGCGAAGGAGGGGCGATTGCGAGCCCGGGCGCGCAAGCACTCCTCAAGTATGGAGGACATCCTTGACGGTATGTACGGCTCGGCCAGGTACGTCGTCGAGATTCAGTTCCCTGGCGTGTGGTACGCGGTGCTCTTTAACGACATAGAGGGGGAGTACTACCCACTGGAATGGATGATCACGATAGTCACCTGATCCAGTGCCTCCCCCCTCTAGCCCCGACCGGGGCGCTAGGTGCCTCAGGTGCCGCAGGGCACGGTGGCAGGGTTGAGCGCCGCCCAGGCCAGCACACCGGGCAGGGCGTCCGCGCGCTCGCGGTAGAGCCGTGGCGCCTGGCGTACGCTCTGCCACGACATGGTGGCGATCAGAGTGCCGGCGATGAACAGCCACACCCCCAGGTTGCCCGAGGGGCGCAGCGCGAGAATCGGCCACGATGTCATCGCATCACCCGGCGCCGGGATTCACTTGCGTCCGCCCTGCGGACCCAGTGGGGCCCCCGGCGCCTGCCAAGCCGCCCAACATATAGACGCGGCGCGAGAGCCGGAAGTTACGACATCATCCCCAGGCCCCAGTTGCCCAGGCCCGTCATGATGGCGATGGCGATCGCCGCGCCCCAGTCGGTGGACAGCGCCGTGCGGACGACGATGCACGTGATGACGGCCAGCAGCGCGGCGCAGCCGGCGGCCAGCCACATCGAATCGAGAAGCCACATGGACAGCAGGTAGCGGACGAGGATGAAGGGCAGGAAGCTTACCGCGGCGGTGAAGATGCAGCGCCAGAGGTCGGCATACTCGATCTGGGCGACGAGCGCGCCAAGCCAGATCAGCACCGTGTGCACGACGAACTGCCAGAGGGCCGCCACGAAGAACAACGCCGCACCTCCGTGCGCGCGAATCCCCAACGCAAGACTATCTTAGCAGGCTCAGCCGTGAGGGCCGCGAGTGCGCGGTGCAGATAGGGGCCGGCCACTGTGCCGGCCCGTGGCGCCCGGCGTCACTGCCGGGCGACCCTTGAATCGGCGGCAGGGACGCCGCCGCTACGGGGGAAGGCGGACAGGGCCGTCCGCCCTACTGAATTCCCGGCGGTCCGCCCCACTGTCAGGCACGGAGGCCTGACCTCCTGATAGCGGTAGCCGCGGCAACTTGCCGCTGGTGCGGGCATCGCTGCCTGCCATCATTCTGGTGCGGGCCGCTTGTCACCGGCCCCTACGCAAGCTGTCCCGCTTCTCAACTTCAACTACTTGACGAAAGCCCTATGCCGCGTTCTAGAATCGCATGCCTGGACCGCACGCCAGGATGGAGGGAACGATGTACAAGGACCACGGAGCCGGCTGGCGATGCCGTAGTTGCGGCTACGAGAACGACGGCGACATGCCAAGCTGCGTGTACTGCGGTGAGCCCAACGCGGACGAGATGTTGTCCTACGACGATTTGCCCGAGGAGGAGGAAGAGGAGGAGTACTAGCCCCACCTCCGGCGCGGCTGCCGACTGGGGATAGCGCAGCCCGCACCATAAGCCATGCCCGTGGCGCGGCACTCCGCGGCCGCGATTCTTCATCGCTGGCGGGCGCAGAGTCCCGCCCCACCAAACGGCGCCGTGCTCCGCCGCTGTAATCGCCGTGATGCGTCCACAGGTCCTGCTTCTGGATTGCGGCGGCACGCTGTCCTGGACGCCCTTCGGCCGCCCCGCCGCGGCAACTCCCGCTACACCCGCGCCCGCCCTGCGCCGCGCATGCGCCTTCCTGCCCCACGCCGCAGGACAGGTATGATCACGGCGTGGCCGAGAAGAGCGTCACAGAATGGCTTGACGAGCTGCGGCGCAAGGCCCATACGAACTGCCGTCGGCATCCGTTGCAGGCGGCTGTGCTTGCGGCATTCCTGGGGCGATGGCTCATCTTCCGTCCGGGCCCCGGCTATGGCCTGGACTACTTCGACGGATCGGACTGGGTCATTCCTGTTGCGATGGTCTGGGGTGTGTGCTGGCTGTGTATTGCGTCGGAGGTCCTCTTCCGCACCCGGCGAGCATGCCAGGTCTACATCACCGACATGCTAGTGGAGAGTGGGCTGCTGTACCTCGTGATGGAGCACGACTTGCCCGAAAGATCGGAGTCGTCAGGGGTGCGGGCGAGGTTGCTGCGTCTCATCGTGGACCCGGCACACCCGCAGTCGCTCCGCATGCGGCTGACTAGGCTGATCAGGCGCTATCCGGCGTGCGCCCGGAGGCTCCGCGTTCATCCCTACCCCCGTGCGATGCGCCTGACCGTGAGGGTCCTGGCGCCAGTCACTATCCTCGGCGGCGTAGCATATTGTGTGCTGATGTTCGCCTATGCGGCCCTGACCGGCCCGACCACCCTGCTGAGTATTGTTGTCTGGTGGATGCGATCTGGAGGGTGGTGCGGGCTTGTCGGGTTCCTGACACTCGCGGCGCTGAACTTGGCAGGCCGGACCGGGCTTGTGTTGGCGCTTGTTGACGTGCTGCGCGGCGAGCAGCCGCCAAGAGAGGTCAAGCTGTACTGGGAATAGGGTGCGCCCGCCGCTGAGGCGCGCCGCTCCCCGCTATAATCGCAGTGATGCGCCCACAGGTCCTGCTTCTGGATTGCGGCGGCACGCTGTCCTGGACGCCCTTCGACCGCCTCGACGACATCCTCTTCGACCTGCGCGGGCGGCGCATCGGCATCGAGGCGCACTACCGCGCCTTCTGCCGCGGCAACCACGCGCTCGACGACTACCTGCGCACTCATCACGGGCGCTATCCCGTCGGCGACAGCTTCACGCTCAACCACTGGGTCTATGAGGAGGGCGTCGCCCGCGAGGGCTTCCCCGGGCTGTGGACGCGCGAGTGCACGATGGAGGTGCTGCGCCGCGACAAGCGCCTGGGCAAGTGGGACTACACCTTCCCCTGGGTGCGCGAGGCGCTTGAGCGCTTCAAGGCCGCGGGCATCCGCCAGGCCGTGGTGAGCAACTCCGACGGCTACGTGCGCGAGCTGCTGCGCGACCTGGGCTACGCGGCGTTCATGGAGACGATCGTGGATAGCTGCGTCGAGGGCGTGTGGAAGCCCGACCCGCGCATCTTCTATCTCGCGCTGGACCGGATGA
>Ga0315284_10013107_pt1 | contig 11799 bp, 14 predicted proteins | sample YL17G09_16_MG_FD_203696 | JGI IMG/M metagenome (GOLD analysis project Ga0315284, IMG submission 203696) | Sediment microbial communities from Yellowstone Lake, YNP, Wyoming, USA - YL17G09_16 | ecosystem: Environmental > Aquatic > Freshwater > Lake > Sediment | place: USA: Wyoming | collected... | reverse complement strand
CCACCATGCATGCGCTGTATGTTGTCGACAATCCATCTGCTTGGATTGTGCACTGTCATATTGGTAAGCATCTCAATTGGAATAGGACGGGCGCGTGTGGTGCGGAAGTGGGATATGTGACCTTGGATCGAGGTGGAGACGTGTATGGAAAGAGAAAGGCCTCTCCGCACCTCATATCCGCGCCTCCGCCATCATCTCCCGCTCCTACTCTGCCTCTCCCATTTTTATAGACTGGCACATGATCAAGGGCTTGGGCTGGATCTTTAGGGACGGCATTTGAAATGTGTATAAGGTTGGTGGTCCTGCGTTGTCGTTGATATTTAAATACAATCCATCCCCCACCATTTCGATGTATATACACAACAGCCAGAAAGTGGCCTTCTACTATAGACGGCCCCACCACGACGACGAGCTGCCCAGTCGGCCAGGTCATCACCGGCCTGTCGGGCCGCACGATTCTGTACAACGGCGGCACCACGGCGTCGGCCGTGGTCGCGACCTGCGCACGCCTTCCTTGCGCGTAGGGCAAACTCGTGATGGCGCTCGGACACCCGTTCCGGAACACCAGTGCGGCCTGCTTAGGTCCTCATCGCAACTGACTTGCGTCGCCTGCACATGTCATGTCCACGCCCCGCACTCCACCACCGAAACCAGCCATGGATGATCTTCACGTGCCTGCATACCCTTGCTGGCAGGTCGTGGAGCAGTGACCGCACGGTCGGGCTGGAGCACGCACGGAAAGAATGACGTTTTCTATGAACAGTTGCCGCACAGCAAAGGGTGTTGACTACGGTGCGCCGCCCAGCCGACACCGCATCCCCAATCCAACACCACCAAGAGTCGTGCATTGTCATTGACTATCGGGCGCACAAGAGCGGACCGTCACAGAAATGCGTTCAATATGGCCGACAAAGAAAGCAACAAATGGATTGTGCGTTTGAGCTCGGCATTTTGGAGATGACAGTCGATTTTTTATCCCTTTTTATCCCTCATCGACAGTTTTTTACAGGACGTTCCCACCTGGGATGTCCTCATGCTGAGCTGCAACCTTCAGCTGTACATGCACGAATTCCTACCTGGTCGGGCGTGTCCACCCTACGCTGTCCGTGTGGGTAAAGGCATGTCTGCGGCGGGATACGCTGTTCGACGTGCCTATGCGCCCAACATCACCAGCACACTGATCGGAGCAATCACGCGGCTAAGGGCTGACTGCTCCATTCAGTTTGCAAACGACGTGTCTTGGATTGATCTGCAACGCAGCGACCTGTGGTTCACCTTGCACCATGCCGACATGAGGCGTGGCATCATAGGGTACCAAGCCCCCTCCTGTAGTGATGTGCAGCATGTTCACACAGGCTAGTATGTTGTGCCTGTGCATGAAAATCTGGGCCGACTGGCTGGCCAATGGTGAGGGAGTTGATGCAAGAAGAAGAAGAAGAAGAATAAATCGGGGAGAGAAGCCTGTTTTCTTGCGCCCACGCGCGCCCTCCTTCTGGGCCTATAAATAACCTTCTGGGCCTTTAAAAAATCGGAAAAAATAGCTCGAATACTCAACGGCGTGTTACATTACCTGGTGGTGTCGGATTGGGGATGCGGTGTCGGCTGAGCTACGCCCCGGTCAACACCCCTGGCTGTGCGACAACTGTAAATAGTTTTTTTTTTTTTCGCGCCCGGCCGGTCGGTCACTGCTTCACAACCTGCTGCCGGTGGAGAACAAGCAGGCATGCGGCGAGCCCCCTGGCTAGTTTCGGTGGCGGCGGGCGGGGCGTGGACATGACATGACCTGAAACGGCGCCAACTGTAAAAAACTCTCTTTTGCTCTTGTCTCCATCCCTGCCTCTCTCTCAACTTTCTTTCTTTTCCCCATCTTTTCTCCTTTTCTCTCTCTATTTTTTCTCAAGTCTCTCCCTCAGTGCTAAAATCAACGACTGCGGACATGAGGGAGAGAGAAAAAAACAAAACAAAAAAAATGAAAGATAGAGCACAGGTCACAGCTCGACACGTCGGCACGCACTGGCGGACAAAATGGTCGACGTCGATGCCAGGGCGCCGCCACGGAGCAGGATATGACACGGCATGCCGCCCTGTGGCAGCCGCGACGCTGGCAATCCGGATTCCAATGCTGGTCAGTCCAAATCTGACGTCCGCCTTCCCCGACATGGCGCTATGGCTGTCGGGTCCGGCAGATCTGCGGCGAGGCATCTATGAAGCTATGCATCCTGGCCTGAAGCGGGCGCCCCTGCTTATTCCAAACATAGCCAGCACTGAAGGCAATGTCCCTGTAGCCACCTCGCCCGCGGCCGCGTCCTCGACCGTTGACACGCAAGACAACATCCCGGTCATTGTGCTGTCGCACAACAACCCTACCTACTTGCACGCCATGGTCCGTTTCTTGCGGTGTTATAGTGGCGCGAACATTACGGTCTACGACACTGCAAGCAGTCTGCCTTTGCATTTGGAGTTGCTGGACGCGCTGGAACGTGTGGTGACTGTGCGACGCATGCCCACCAACGACGGACCGCAGAGTTTTTGGAGTGCTCCAAACCTAGCCCGCCTGCCCCGGTTCTTTGCCCTGACGGATGCTGACCTGCGCCCTCACCCGGACCTGGCGCCCAATTTCTTAGCATACCTGGCAGCATTGTCACAAGCCTTCCCCGGGCGCAAAGCCGGATTCGCCCTGGATCTGACCATTCGAGACCAGTTCCTGCAGGGTACATATGCAGGTGGCTCATCAATTGCGCAGTGGGGAGAACAATTTTGGGGGAGTCGCCTGTCGACGCCCAGCGGTGGCCCACCGGACCCGCTTTACGACGCACTGATAGACACCACATTTGCTGTGTACGATAAACATGCGAATGTACCAGACTCTGCCGGCAAGATTGCGTGGCGTTTGAATGGTATGCGCGTGGGGGGCACCTTTGCAGGGACGCAAGTGCCTTGGCTATGTTACGCAACGGCAAAGTACATGACATCTGCAGAGTCGGACTTAATTCAGACTCATAAAAACGAGTGGTCGACGACAGGGAAGCTGGCTCGCATGAATGCTAACGAGCGGGGCGACGTGTGCATGGGGGCGCGCAGGTAGAGGGTAGGGAGGGGGTGTGTCAGGGTTTACGGGGGGCCACGTTGATTTGCTGTCACCCCTCTGACTCTAACACTCTCGTCTTTTATCCCCAGAAAGAGTGTGAATGAAGGAAAATAATATATATGGGCATTTCTCGCACTTGTATTTTGCTTGCCCTGTAGGTTGGAATGCCCGCTTGCAGCGCAGTTGTGGACACAGCGAACTGACGCGACATGATGACCGCGAACATGCAGAGTGCACGCCTTGCAATGAGCTGTTTGGCAGGCGTGGCCCTGTTTTTGACGACTTCAAACACACATGTAATGCCTTCCGGGTGTGCCGCGGTGGCGCTGCCCCGGGGCGCGTGTTGCGTGGGGTGGTCCCGCCACGGCGGTTGGGCGTGCAGGTGGTGGTGTTTGAGGGGACAGACTTGACGGACCGGCCGCTGGCCTTGGAGGGGTGGACGCGGCTGCCGTATTAGAACAATTTAAAAAAACAAAATTAAGTGGAGGGAGGACGCGATCGCACCCGCTGAACTTTGTGCCTCTGTTTTAGTCCATGTCAAATGTCGCGACCTGTTTTAATAGACGGGCCTGAATGATCATGTCCCGTCAAGTTTATTGCGTCAGCCTGCTAACCTTGGCTTTCCTTATGCCTTGTATGGTCGTGGGGCGCCCACAGTGGGCAACAGACGCCCTGTCGGGCGCCACATCAAGGTGGAGGCACGACCTGCGGGCGCGTAGCCACGCCCGGGTGCGCGACTCGCTGTCAAGTCGCATCATGCACATCGTCGGCGGTGTTCGCGCTATCAAGGTGGTGCGCCCTGCGGAAGACTGGTACGGTCGCGGGCGGCAAAGAGCCCTTGTCGACGGGCAGTAACCCCCCCGTCAGCAACCCCCGTCCAGCACAGCTCCACCGCCGTCGGCCGCCCCGCCGGCAGTCGGAACTGCCCGCACAGGCGTCAACACTTTCTTACATGGTCGAAACGTTGCCAAGTATTTGGCTCTGGCGGCGGAGGCGCGGTCGCCAGTGGTCGGCGCCGTAACGTACGCCTGGGAAAACGAGGGTCCTCGCTTGCCAGGTGGGGAAAACGGCGCCCTGCCTCCCTTGCGTATCGCCCAGCACAGCCATGTGTACGGCCTCTCGACCGTCTGGTCGGGCAATTTACGATGTGTGACCGCCCGTGCCAGGCGGGGGGCACGTATGGCGATGCCAGTGCGGCCGCCACTGCGGACGTGGTCGTCATCAACCTCATGAGCCCACGCACGCCATGGGTCCGCCCGCCTGGCCAGGTATGGGTGGGCACCTACTTTGAGTCGCCCGACCATTACCCGTCCTTGCGAGACGCGGCCACGCTGGTTACATTTAATTACACAACGGGCTACCGCCCGGATGCCGACTTTCCAGTCTTCCACATGGTCCGAGACACGGCCAGCTACCTGGACAAAACTCTGACCTGGCCCCTGCCAGGGCACGGCCTCAAGCAGGGTCGCCCGATGATGGCGACATGGGTGTCCAATTGTGTGCTGGACACACTCGGCCGCTTGCCCTTGCTGGCCGACTTGGAGCGGCACAATGTGACCATTGCCTCGTACGGCAAGTGTGGCCCAGGCCGGACAAAGGCCGAGGTCGGCCCTGACCTGGACCCCGTGTGGCGGGAGTGGGCGGCCACTGGCGGGTCCGGCGCGGAGAAGGTCGCCGTCTCGTCGGAGCACCTGTTTATGTACGCCGCCGAAAATTCGGGGTGCGCGTACTATACCACGGAAAAAGTGTTTCACGCGCTGGTGGCGGGGACTGTGCCGGTTTATTTAGGGGACGCGGCATCTTTGAAGAAGCTGGCCCCTCCCGGCTCCGTCATTTATGCGGCCGACTTTGAGGGTGCTGCAGCGCTGGCGAACCATTTGCAGCACTTGGCACGCGACCGCTCGGCCTACGAGAGCTACCTAGCTTGGCGCACCAACCCGGCATCTCTGGACGCGCTGCACCGGATCATGGCCCTGCCCGCCTGGGAAGTGACCCATGGCGGCTCGCGGGCGTGTGCACTGTGCGAATTCCTGTGGGCGGCCCCGCGGCGGGTGCAGCCCAAGGCTTCGATGGCGCCGGTTCCACCAGTCGTCCCGGTGGTGCCGGTTCCACCGGTGGCGCCCGTTCCGCCAGTCGTGCCGGTGCCCCTCTCCCGCGTTCAAAAATGCAATGATGGGGGGCTTTGCTATAGTGCCCCTCTCCCGCGTTCAAAAAGGCAATGATGGGGGGCTTTGCTATAGGGCTTCCTATAGGCCGGCCTCAACTGCAAGGGCCGCCAGCGCATTGTAGCTCGCCCCCGGCCCGCCCACCCCGACCGCACTCAACACGCTCGCCTCCGGGCCGTCCGGGCTCATGACCCAGCCGTGGACGAGGCCGACGCCCGCCAGGTCGAACAGCGCCAGCTCCGGCGTGAACCGGGCTGTGGGCAGCCACAGAACCACAGAACCTTTTTTTTTTGTATTCCGATTTTTTTTTGGACTGGAAGGTGGGCGCGCGTGGGCGCGAGGAAAACGCAGGGCAGGTCACAACAGTGAGAGTTCTCATACTCTTGACGTGGTCCAGGGCATGGCCATGTGGTCCGCACGCCGCCACCAAAACCAAGCAAGGGTGCTCTACGCATGCCTGCTTGTCCTTGCCGGCAGCAGGTTGTGAAACGGTGACCGGACGGCCGGGCTTGGAGCGGTCGGGAAAGAAAAAAAAAAAGGGGGAGAAGAAAGAGAATTACAAATGGAATGAAGAAGTCCCATAATTTGCTTCAAGAAATAAGAGACGAGTCCAACTCCGCTTTTCCAGTTGGAATTGTATCAGACCATGTCACGTCTACGCCGCGCACGCCGCCACCAAAACTACCGAGGGGTAGGTTGACTGTGCCTCCTTACCATTTCCGGTGGCAATTTGTGGAACGGTGACTGGTCGGTCGGGCTGGAGCATGCACGAAAAAAAAAACGTTTTCTATTAACAGTTGTCTCATAGCAAGGAGTGTTGACCCCGGTACGCTACCCGGCCGACACCGCATCCCCAATCCAACACCGCTAGGGGTCATCAATTGTCATTAAGTATACATGCTATTTTTCTTCGATTTTTTGAAGGCCCGGAAGGCGGGCGCGCGTGGGCGCGAGAAAAAGGCATCATGACCGAGAGAGTCCTCACACTCTTGGCGTGGTCGAGGGCACTGTGCGGCGCGCACCCCGGAAGCCGCCACCAAAACCAGGCAGGAGTGATCTACGCGTGCCTAATCGCCCTCGTCGGTAGCAGGTTGCGGAACGGTGACCGGACGGCCGGGCTTGGAGCGGTCACAAAGAAAGAGGGGAAAAGAAGGAGAAGGAAAGAAATTAAAAGAAATTCAAAGAAATTCATTCCTTGCTAAAAAGCAAGGAATGAAAGATTTCTTCACCGATTCCTTCATCAAGAAAAAGAAAAGAAAGCGCGCGCCGCCACCAAGACTAAGGGGGGGTAGAAAGTGCGTGCACAAAGAAAGAGGGGGGAAGGGGAAAAGAAATGATTGCATTGTGATGTGATGTGATGTGGTGAAGAAGACTTCTTCATGGTCTCGTCTCCCTTCATCAATTTTGAAGGAAAAAAAAGGCGCACGCCGCCACCATAACTACCGATGTGTAGGTAGGGCGTGCTCCTTGTCATTTTTCGTAAATGGTTGTGAAATGGTGACCGGACGTGCACCTACCCCTCCCCTGCACCACATGAAAGGGGAGCTAGTTGACGCAACCATCCATCATCATCAACGCCGCCGCCTTTCGCTTTCTCGCCACAGACGCACGCACACGCATAGAGACGCACGCGCAATCTGTCATGCTCAGCAGCGGAATAGGTAAAAAAGAGGCGCGCTGACGCTTCTTCATGACTGGGTAATAAAAAGGAAAAGAATTAAGAATTAAACTCCACGGTCAAGGAAAAAAAAAAAAACCCTCCCACTGGGGAGGGTGGTTTTTCTCACCGCCGCGGCGGCGGCCGCATCGGCGGCCCACGAGCGGCGGGGCTGGCCGGCTGGTGGGGCGGGGGCCGGCGATCCCGCCCCGGGTAGTCACGCGAGTGACTGATATGGTGACGTTGGTGCTAAATTCGGTGCGTGCGCGGGCGTGCTGCCTCGGACCGTGGGCCCCTCTTTCCGCGACCTCCCAAACTGGGGCTTCTGACCTCAGAGGGGCCTCGACCGTCACCCATCGCTTTTTCCACCGCCTGCCGCGGTCCACGTCCACCCTTCCTCGCGTCTTTTGATTCGTCTACACCACCAACCTCTCCTCGCCCATTTCAATCCCCACCCCCCCCACCCACCCCCCTACCGTCACTTGGCGAGCGCGCTGTACACGGCGAGCCCCAGGCCGACCACGCCCGCCGCGACTGCCACATACCGGTTGCGCAGCAGGGTCGGCGGCCTCCACTCCTCGGCCCACCGTTCCTCCCAGGTCATGGGGCGGGCGGGCTTGCGCGCGGTCGTCGACGCGGGCGGCGGCGGTGGCGGCCGCCGGCGGCGCTCCCCGCCCTTGGCCGCCCTCTCTGCGGGGCCCCCCAGGTCCGGCAAGGCCACCCGCTCGTCCCGCCCGACCCTGAGCTTGGGCGCCTCCATGATGTAGCGCAGGTCAGCCGCCTGCTTGCGGATGCGGGGGGACGGGTGAGAGGCTTCCAGCGACCGGTAGGTCGCTATGCAGGCCTCCTCGTCGCCCGACGCCTGCTGCGCGAGGGCGAGCCAGAGGGCTACCTCACCCCCCACCACGCTCATCGGGCCGCCCTCCTGTTCCAGGGCGGCGTCCAGGGCCTTGACGGCGAGTCTGTACTCGCCCCGCGCGTACGCGCGCTTGCCAGCCTCAAAGACGGCCGCCTTCGCGGCCGCGGCCGCCCGCTCGGCGGCCGCTGCCTCCGCCAGGCGGGCCGCGACACGGGCCGCGTACTTGGCTTGCGTCTCGGACAGGGCGGCCGGGTCGGCCACGCCGAACGCGACGGCCGCGGCCGCTTCCTCCGGGTCCAGGCCTTGCTGGACGGCGTCCTCAAAGGCCGCCGCAGCGGCACGGAGGGCGGGTGGCGGGGTGGAGGGTGGAGCAGCAGCAGCCGCAGTGGTCTGAGTTTTTTGGGGTGCGGTGTTGGAGTTGTCGCTGCTGCTGCTGCTGCTGCTCGTGTCCGAGGTCGATGCAAATCGTGGCGCCAGCCGGGCTCGTGTGTTGTCCTGCCAGCGCCGCACCAGCGGGGTCCGTGGGCCCGGACGGGCGGGATGGAGCGCGGGCTGAGGCATCCGCCGCAACAGCACACAGACGCGAGAGGAGAGGGTCGGCAACGTGCGCCAAAAGGGAAAAAAATGTCGGGCCTTTGCCTGGTCCCACGCTTTTTAAAGCGGTGTGCGTTCAGCTGGTGGGTCAGGGAGGGCGGAAGCGGAGGGAGGCCTCTCTCTCTCTCGCCCCCACGAGGAATTGTGCGCCTTGCCTGCACGCGGAAAAAAAGAAGGAGTGGAAGCAGAGCCAGCGCGACCCTCACCCCCATAACTCGTGCTCTCTCGGCCTCTTCTTTCCTTCCCCGACACGCGCCCGCCTCTCCCGCTGCCCCCCGCCCACCTCGCCCGCTGCCCTCCCAAATGCACACCCTGAGTCACACCCTGGCGGGCGTGGCGCCGGCGCCGCGTGCGCAGCGCGCCCGCCCGCGGGTGGTCGCGGTCCGGGCGACGGCGGCGCGAGAGGAATCGGCCGCCCCACCACCAACCTCATCGCTGCTCTCTCGTCGCTCGGCTCTCCTGTCTGCTGCCGCCACTGTCACCGCCGCCACAGTCACGACCGCCCTCGCCCTGCCCCCATCCTCCCGGGCGGGCAACGTCCAGATTGTCAGTGAATACCTGCCCGCCTACACGGGCGCGGGCGGGCCGGAGTTTGGGCTCGTCAACTTCATTCCGGGCCCCACCAAGACGCCCGCCCTGCGCGCTGGGACCGTCAAGCCGGACGCGCCCTACTCTTTCGCCCTGCCCCCGACCTGGCGGGAAGCCCGGGTCGCCAACATCCAGTCCGGCAATTACTGCCAGCCCAAGTGCGAGGAACCCTGGACGGAGGTCGTGTTTGAGAGCCCCGCGCAAGGGTCGGCCCGCGTGATTGTGTCCCCGCTCCGCAAGCTCACCCCGCGCGTGGGGCCCGGGCGGGCCCTGCCCATCGACAAGGTCGGCACGCCGGCCTCCATCATCGCCGCGCTCGGCTCCTTCGTCACGGGGACGTACCTGGACGAGGAAGACGTGGTCACCTCCACGACCGCCGTGGACGGGGGCGGCAACCCCCAGTTCCAGTATGAGATCTACGCACCCACTGTTGGCGGCTCCCTCGGCCCGCACGCGGCGGTCAGCGTGACCGCCAAGGGCGACCTGGCCTTCCTGTTCCTGGTGTCGGCCAACGACAAGCAGTGGGCCAAGAATGCGGACATGCTCAAGGCGGTGGCGAAGACGTTCACGGCGTGAACGTGAAAAGAGGTGATGGTGATGTGAGAGAGTGTGTGCGTGTTGATAATTGAGTAATCAGAGACTAAAGCAAGCTACAAACACCAACACACACCAGAAAGCACAGAGAGAGCAGGGCGAGAGAGAGGCGGAAGAGGCACACGCGGCCAAAAGCCTCAGTCCTCCTCGATCGGGTCGTCCTCCGCCTCCTCACCCCCGTCCCCGCCGCCACCAAACCCTTCACCTGCGGCCGCCTGGGCCGCGGCCGCCGCCGCCGCCGCGGACGCCGCCGCCGCCGCTGCCACGTTGACTTCCTCATGCACCGTCCCCTCCCACACCCGCGACCAGGCGACGGGCAGGGCGGCCCCATAGCACGCCGGGGCGGCCCGGGCGAGCGACCGCAGGGCGGGCAGCGTCGCAGTCGCAGCCTGGGACGCGCTCCCCACGGGCGCGCCCGTCGCCCGGGCGATGGCCTCGCCCAGGCGGGCCCGGTTCGCGGTGGCCGCCCGGGCGATGGCCCAGGCCAGAGGCGCGCGCAGGGGCACCCAGCCGGGCGGGGCGGCGCGGGCGCCCCGGGCCCAGAGCACCCCCCGCAGCGCGACCGAGGCGGCCAGCGCGTCGCTGACCCGGTCGGGCGGGGCGCCCCCGCCCGCCGCCCGGGCGGTCTGCAGGGCCGCGTCCGTCCAGGACAGGTAGTCCGCGATGACCGCGGCTTCCTCGGCGACGGCGGCGGTGGGGGTGGGAGCAGCCGGGGCGGTGGGCGGCGCCCCAGACGACGAGGGCCCGCCCGCGCCCACGAAGAAGGGGGGGACATTTTCAAACAGCCACGCCCCGACGCCTGGCCCGTCCAGGCCCGCCCGGTCGGCCAGGCTTTCCACGGCGTCCAAAGCAATGGAGGTAGGCGGGGGGCGGGCCAAGGGTGGGCGGGCGGTGGGCAGGGACGAAGGCGGCGGCGGCGGCGGCGGCGCGCTGGCCGCGCCGCCGCGGTCGCGCTTGGAGTGGAGGACCTTGCCCAAAGCCGCCAGCCCGTCCAGCCCGGCATCCCGGCCGGCCAGGGCGGCGGCGGTCGGCGGGACGGCGGGGCCGGCAGGGGGGGGGGCTGCCCTGCCGGCCCGCCCGCCCCCGCCCCGGGCCCGTTTGGCTGGGGGCGGGGCGGCGGGTGGACCGGCGGCGGCAGCGGCGGCGGCCCAGGCGGCCCCGCGCGCGGCCAGGCCGGCCGCCAGGAGCGCGGTCCTCAAGTCGCCGCCCGTGGCGGCCGCCACCGCCGCCGCCGTGCCCGCGTCCAGGGTGGACCCCGCCGCCGCGGCAGTGGCCTGCAACACCTTCACCACCCCGGCCGCCGTGATGGGGTTGAAGGCCAGGGCGACCGCCCCGCCGCCCGTGGCGGCGTCGGTGAGGGAGCGGTGGAGGCCGCCGTGGAGGCCCGCGGCCGCGTCGGCGCCGCCCCCCCCTCCCCCGCCGCCACCCCGCCCGCCGCCCGCCCGTTCCGCGCCTTTGGAGGTGGTCGTGACCAGGATGGCCGGGAACCGGCTGGAGGGTGAGGCCAGGCGGGCCAGGCAGGCCGCCAGGGCCGCCCGCTGGGGCGGGCCCGCCGCGTGCGGCAGGTCCCTGATCAGCAGCAGGCGGCGGCGGGGCGGCGAGGGCGAGGGCGGGGGTGGACGGGCGGCGGCGGCAGGCGCCGCCCCCACCCGCGCCGCCCCGCCCGCCGCCGCGAGGTCCAGCCCGCCATACCGGCTGGCGTCCCCGACCCACCGTTCAAAGGCGTCCAGCTTGGAGGCGTACGGCGCGCCCGCCGTCGCCCCGTCCCACCCGCCGGCGGCACCGCCGCCGCCGCCGCCCGCCCGGGCGTAGGCGAGCTCGCCCCAGAGCGTGGGCGCGGGCGCGGCCCACTCCTCGACGCCCCACCCACCGTCCGCAGCTAGCACGCGGACCGCCGTCGCCTTGCCACACCCGGGCGGGCCCGACACCAGCATCAGGCGGCCGCCCCTGCTGCCGTGGCCGGGCGCCGCCTGGCGGCCCAGCCAGGCGCGCAGGGCGGTGAGGCGGGGCTTGGCGACGACCAGGCCGGCCGGGGTGGTGGGGGCGGCCAGGGCTGTCCAGTCGCCGGCGCCTGCGTGCGGAGGAGCGGGTGCGTGGGGTGGTGCAGGGGCGGTGGATGCAGGCGTCGCCGCTGCTTCCCCGCTCTGGGCGAGCAGGAGGGCGAGGGGCTGGCGGGCGGCGGCGGGCTGGATGGGGGGGGAGGGGGGGGGGGGGAGAGAGGTGAGGGAGGGGGGTGGAAGAAAAGAGCGCCGCC